>Ga0307380_10000504_pt1 | contig 61610 bp, 49 predicted proteins | sample UN3MG_FD_202239 | JGI IMG/M metagenome (GOLD analysis project Ga0307380, IMG submission 202239) | Soil microbial communities from Risofladan, Vaasa, Finland - UN-3 | ecosystem: Environmental > Terrestrial > Soil > Coastal area > Acid sulfate soil | place: Finland: Risofladan, Vaasa | collected... | reverse complement strand
TGGTAGTTGGCAAATGCCAGGAGGCCCTTGCTGTTCTTGAAGAGCTCGATCAGCGCCGAGAGGCCCATCGCGCCGAACACGTATCCGGCGCCGGTGCCACCTCCCTGGCCCGCTTTGTGAATCTCGGCTGCCGCCACCGACTCTGGGAACGGCAGGCCCGACTCCTCCACAAGGATGCGGCGCAGCAGGATGACAAACATCGCTCCCAGCACACCGCCCACAAGCATCAGGATCGTTGCTTCGACGTATCTGATCTGTTCCCAAACTCCTGCGATGACGAAAGCGGGGATGGTAAAGATCGCTCCTGCAGCGAGCGCTTCGCCGACCGCACCGGTGGTTCGAGAGACATTCTCTTCGAGGATCGTGCCCCCGAACAGGCGCAGCGCCGCCATGCCGACAACTGCTGCGGGGAACGTCGCGGCCACCGTGATGCCGGCCTTCAATCCTAGGTAGGCGTTGGCGGAACCGAGAATAATCGCCATGATCACGCCGATGAAGAGCGCCTTGAAGGTCAACTCCTTCAAGTCGGTCTCCTCGGGCACGTACGGCTTGTACTCGTAGGTCTTTCCCAACCCTTCCTGATCACTGGTAACAGCCATATATAGCCCCCTGATTGTGTATTAACACTTCCCGATTGAAGTCGAATTGTAACTGCCCGCGCGGCTTTGTTCAACAAAGATAAAGTTGCGGACTCTTCAGGTCTGATTGGCCGCCATTCCGCGCCGGAACGGAATATTGAGGATAAGGTGGCGATACATAAAAAATTAAAGTGCAATTTCCCGCATTAGAAGCTTGAATTGCTTTTAGAATGGCGATACTATTACCTATGGCAGGAACTGAGTGACGACCCGGATGATTCTTTATGCCGTGGTGCAAAGGAATCAGACACTATGAGTCGATCATATGGGCTGCCCGCTGAGGCGCAGGAGGTGATCTTCGAAGGGGTCGAACCGTTCCAGTAAATTAGAACGATCAATGTTTTCACATGTGGAGGCGTCATGAAAAAACTAATCTTCAGCTTGGGGTTCTTCGCCCTCGCGACCATGGTGATGCTCACTGTCACGCTGGCCGAGGAGGGGGAGACCATCATCGGTCCGTACACGCCGGAGAATTACGACTACCTGTTGCCGGAAGCTGAGAGCCCGGAGAGTTGCCTTAACTGCGCCCATCAGGCGGACGGCTATCACCTGTACCGTGTAATCGGGATTCCCGAGCCGACTGGTGGAGCGCACGCGCCGGCAACTGAAGCAACCACGGGCAAGGGCTGGCTCGACAGCAAGCATGCTGTATCTGTCACAGCTCCGACCAACAACAACACTTACTGTGCCTGGTGTCATCAGCCGACGCTCGAGACAGCTTCGTTCGACAACAATAAGGCCAAGCCGGTTAAAGCGGGCAAATGGCATGGAATGAGCTGCGCGGGTTGCCACACAACCCATTCGATCGCCGCACAGTACGGCACTCGCTACACCAACCTTATCCCCGGTTCCGACCTGGAGGAGAAAGAAAGCTACATTCCGCGCCACGCCGAGGACGTCAAGGCCGCTAACAATCAGTGCCTTTACTGCCATGGTAAAGGTAAATTCCACGGATTCTCCAGCAAGGTGAAAACGGCTCTTTACGAGTCCGACGCGATCCGCTGCATCGATTGCCACATGGCCGGCTATCAGACTACCAGCGGAGGATTGGTTGAGCGTTACCATAACATGAAGGTTGTGGAAAACCTGCCTTTCTCCTGCAACGGCAAGATTGGCGCCGTGACTGCCTGCCACAGCCGCGTGACCAAGAAGTGGGGTCGCTACGTTGTGCCGAAGATCTTTGGCCAGCACACTCAGAATTAATGGATTCAGCTGGGTAGTGATCTAAGGACTTAGAAAGTTCGCATTGCAATGTGAAGGCGCGCTGTTACGGCGCGCCTTTTTTATGTCGGCAGGTTGTAGAGCTTATCTCGAGCCCCGCTTGCGGTAGTCGGGCACGCCGTCCAGCGGGACGAAACGGCACATCTCGTAAAGACGGCTCATCAACCGCTCGCCGATGCGAACGTTGAGCGGAGTTGCACGTTCGGCACTGATGAGATTGGAATCGAGCAGAGCCCTTTTGCGCTTCATGTATTCCTTCGGCGAGAGCGTTTCCTTCAGGTCGGCGAGTTGCTCGACCAGGGAATCGATCTGCTCCACCTGCGCCTGCTCGGCGCCGCGGTGCTCCACGGGGTGGTTTGAAGTAAAGATCGTAAGCTTTTCGTTGCTGTAACGATTGTTAATGATGTAGGTGATTGTGTCATGGATCCATTGTGTCGGACGCAGCGCACCAAGCTCGTCCATCAACAGCAGTTGGGTCTCGAGGATCGGCCCGATGATCGACATCTCGGTTGCTTCCGTGTTCGGATTATATGAATCCTGAATCGAGCGGATCAGCTCGCGGTAGTCGCAGAACAATCCACTAATCCCGCTTTTTATTACGGAGGCCGTCAGCACAGCAACCGCCAGGTGAGTTTTGCCGGTTCCCGGCGGACCGACGAACAGCAGTCCCTTATCGCCACCGGGGAATGATTCTACAAACTCGGCGGCAATCCTCTTCGCAGCCTTCAGGGTTGGGCTGTGGCTTTCGAAATTGTCGAGACTTTTCTCAATGTATCGCGCTGGGATCTTGGCCGAATGGATCAGCCTTCCGCCTCTCCCCTCGTAAAAGCAGCTGCATCGCCGGGCCACCTCGCGGCCCCCCCGCTCCTCGACTATCCAGCCGCCGCCGCCGCAGAGCGCACAGGCGCCCTCGTCTCTGAGTGTCGCTCCGCTTTTCTTGCTTTCCCTTGCCATCCCCAATCCCTCTGATTCTTGCCGGGCCGGCTGCTTAATTGAGGTAGGTCCTCAGCCTGCGGACCTTCACGTTGCGGCGCAGTTTGTTGATCGCTTTTTGCTCGATCTGCCGCACGCGCTCGCGCGTCACGCCCAGCATCTCGCCGATGCGCCTGAGAGTCTTCGGCTCGTTGTCGAGCATGCCGAAGCGCTCCTGGATAACGATTCTCTCCTTGGGATCGAGCTGGTCAACGACGTCGTGCATCTGCTCCTCGAAGCTCCTGCGGATTAGCTCGAGGTCTGCCGGGGGCACACTCTGCTGCTCGATGACATCCTTCAGCTCGAGGTCGGAGTCGGAGCCGATGGCGGTGTCTAGGCTGACGTCGTCGTGGAAGAAGCGCATCAGTTCTTCGGCCTGTTCCACCGGGATCTCCATGCGGCCGGCGATCTCTTCCGAGGTGGGATTGCGGTTGAGTACCCCCTTGAGGATATTGTAGTTGCGACCGAGCTGGTAGAGCAGATTCGCCTGGCGCTGAGGCAGGCGGATGGTGCGCCCCTGCTCGCCGAGCGCGTGGATGATCGCCTGGCGAATCCACCAGGCGGCGTAGGTGATGAACTTCACGCCCTTTTCGGGATCGAAGCGTTTGGCGGCCTCGATCAGCCCGAGGTTGGCCTCCTCGATCAGGTCGATGAGACTCAGAGGCCCGCTGCGGTACTTCTTGGCGAACGCGACGGCGAAGCGGAGATTGGCCTTGACCAGCGCACGCAAAGCTCGCTCATCGCCCTGGTGGATCCGGCGGCCGAGCGCCTTTTCCTTTTCAGGGCTGATCTGGGGGATCTTGGAAATCTCGCTGAGATAGATCTTCAGCGAGTCATCCGTCAGCTTTGGTAACTTTTTATCAACCATGCTGGCGTCAGCGCTTTATCGGATACGCGAAACGGTTGACGCGAACGAGGCTCTGGACATTCCTGCCCTCGATCTCTATCCCGTAGCGCTCCGCGGCCTGCTGCAGAGCGCGCACCAACTCGTTGGTCTGCCGTTGCATCTCCTCCATCTTGTCGCGCATGTTGAGGATGATTTCCACCCCAGCCAGGTTGACGCCCAGCTCGCGAGTGAGGTTGAGGATCACCTCCAGGCGCCCCAGGTCCCTATCGCAGTAGAGCCGCGTGTTGCCCTGGGTGCGCGTGGGCTTCAGGAGCCCGAGGCGTTCGTATTGACGCAGCGTCTGCTGGTGGATGCTGAAAGCCTCGGCAACCTGGCCGATGGAGTAATAGACTCTTTTCCTAGCGGTCATGGTCAGGCCAATCTAAATATTGCTGTAAAGCTCTTTACGGGGATTCCAGCGCTCGCTCTCCTTGAGCTTACGATATAGGTCCTTCGTCCCCTCGTCAATCACCTTCGGCAGGACTATCCTTACCTCGACGAACTGGTCGCCCGAGCCGCCGCCGCGCAGAGCCCGCGCCCCGCGCTCGCGGATGCGGAATTTCTGGCCGCTCTGCGTGGCCGGCGGGATGCGGATCGTTGCGGTTCCGTCGACCGTCGGCACCTCGAGCTTGGTGCCCAGGGCTGCCTCGCTGACAGTGATCGGCACGATGACGTAGATGTTGTTGCCCTTGCGCGTGAAGAACTTGTGCGGCTGGACTTTGATCACGATGTAGAGATCGCCTGGCGGGCCGCCGGAGGTCCCGGCATTTCCTTTGCCGGCGACACGAACCCGTGAGCCGCTATCCACACCCGCAGGGATCCTGACCTTGATCTTTTCCTGCCTGGGCACGGAACCCAAGCCGTTGCAACTGCGGCAGGCCTCGCCTGAGAGCAAGCCGCTTCCGCCGCAGACATCGCATGTGGTTTCGAACTTCATCGCGCCCTGCATCATTACCCGCCGCCCGCTGCCGCCGCAGGCGGAGCACGATTTGGTGCCGCCGGTGAGGATTCGGCCACTGCCGCCGCAACCCTTGCATTGGTCCCGGCGCGTCACGGTGACCTCCGTCTCGATCCCTTTCAGCGCGTCGCGGAAGCTGAGGTCCATCACGTACTGCAAGTCGTCGCCGCGGCGCTTCTCTTCCCGAGAGCGCCTCTTTCCTTTGCGGCCGAAGATCTCGTTGAAGATGTCACCGAAACCGCCGGCGGCATGGCCGAAATCGAAGCCGCTGAAATCGAATCCCCCGCCGCCTCCCGCGCCCGCGAAAGCGCTCGGGTCGGTGGTGCCGAACTGATCATAGCGCTTGCGCTTCTCAGGTGTGCCAAGGATATCGTAGGCTTCACTGATCTCCTTGAAGCGCTGTTCCGCGCCGGCGTCGCCCGGGTTTACGTCGGGATGGTACTTGCGGGCCAGCTTGCGGTAAGCGGCCTTGATTTCCCGCGTACCGGCTTTGCGGGGCACGCCGAGGATCTTATAATAGTCCTGAGCCATTTCGGTTCACCCGGGGCGTCCCTTTGTGGACGCCCCGGACCTGCTCTATCTATCTCAAACGACCGCTGGTCGGTCGAAAAATCAGTCGTCGACAACCTCGGCGTCGATGACGTCATCGTCATCCTTGCCGGATCCGGATTCGTCTGTTGTTTGCTGCTGAGCCTCAGCGGGACCCTCAGCCGTGCCGCCGGTCGCTTGCTGCTGGGCGCTCTGCTGGTAGATGTATTCGGCCAGCTTGTGGGACGCCTGGGTCAGGGTTTCGCTCGCCTGCTTGATGCGCTCGATGTCGTCGCCGCCCAATGCCTCCTTGGCCTCCTTGATCGCGTTTTCGAGGTTCGCGCGCTCACTCTCACCCAGCTTCGAGCCGTGCTCCTTGAAGGTCTTCTCGACCTGGTAAGCGAGGCCGTCGAGCTGGTTGCGGGCGTCGATCATCTCACGCTGCCGGGCATCCTCAGCTTCATGTGTCTCGGCGTCCTTGACCATACCATCGATCTCCTCCTCGCTGAGGCCGGAGCTCGAGGTGATCGTGATCTTCTGCTCCTGGCCGGTGCCGAGGTCCTTGGCACTGACGTTGACGATGCCGTTGGCGTCGATGTCGAAGGTGACTTCGATCTGCGGCACTCCGCGCGGAGCGGGTGGGATGCCGACCAGGTGGAAGCGGCCGAGCGTGCGGTTGGCACCTGCCATCGAGCGCTCTCCCTGCAAAACGTGAATCTCGACACTCGTCTGGCTGTCGGCGGCGGTGCTGAAGATCTCGCTCTTACGGGTCGGGATTGTGGTGTTGCGTTCGATCAGCCTGGTGGAGACGCTACCGAGTGTTTCAATGCCGAGGCTCAGGGGGGTGACGTCGAGCAGCAGCAGGTCCTTGACCTCGCCGGTAAGCACGCCCGCCTGGACTGCCGCCCCGATCGCCACGACCTCGTCGGGATTGACGCCCTTGTGGGGGTCCTTGCCAAAGAACTCCTTGACTATCTGCTGCACCTTGGGGATGCGGGTCGAGCCGCCGACCAAAACCACCTCGTCGATCTGGTTGGGATCCAAGCCGGCGTCCTTGAGGGCCTGGCGGCAGGGATTAAGGGTCCGATCGAACAGGTCGCTCACCAGGGCTTCGAACTTGGAGCGGGTGAGTGTCATCTGCAAGTGCTTCGGGCCGCTCTCGCCGGCCGTGATGAACGGCAGGTTGATATCGGTCTCCGGCACGGTGCTCAACTCCATCTTGGCCTTTTCGGCAGCTTCCTTAAGGCGTTGCATCGCCATGCGGTCGCCGCTGAGGTCGATACCCTGGTCCTTTTTGAACTCCTCGTTGATCCAGTCGATGATGCGCTGATCGAGGTTATCGCCGCCGAGGTGAGTGTCGCCATTTGTGGACTTGACCTCGACGACGCCCTCGCCGACCTCGAGGATCGAGATGTCGAAGGTGCCGCCGCCGAAATCGAAAACGGCGATCGTCTCGTCCTTCTTTTTGTCGAGACCGTAAGCCAGTGCGGCCGCGGTAGGCTCGTTGACGAGGCGCTCGACCTTGAGGCCGGCGATCTTGCCGGCGTCTTTGGTGGCCTGGCGTTGCGAGTCGTTGAAATAGGCAGGTACCGTGATCACAGCGCGCTCGATCTTTTCGCCCAAATATTCCTCAGCCGCCGACTTGAGCTTCTGCAAGACCATCGCGCTGATCTCAGGCGGGCTGTAGTCTTTGCCTTGCGCCAGCACGCGAACGTCCTGGTTCGGACCCGCTTTGATCTTAAAAGGTACCATTTTCTCCTCTTCCTTGACCTCTGCGATGCGACGGCCCATGAAGCGCTTGATCGAGAAAACGGTATTCTCTGGGTTGGTGACCGCCTGGCGCTTGGCCACCTGGCCCACCAGCCGCTCACCCTTCTTCGTAAAAGCGACGACGGAAGGCGTGGTCCGCCCTCCTTCCGGGTTGGTAATTACCACCGGATCGCCGCCTTCCATAACGGCAACAACCGAGTTGGTCGTTCCCAGGTCGATGCCGATCACCTTGCTCATTATCGCTTTCCTCCTGCTATTGCTTGCGTTCGGGGCGCCGTGCCCCGGTTGTATCTTAGTCAACTCTTAAGATAATATCTGAGTGCACTCATGTCAAGTTTTTTCTGAATCCTGGCGCGCCGGGGGCAATTGACCTAGGCAGGGCGCTAATTTAGTATGACTAAAAATACAGAAAAGGAGCAGGCATGTCAGCAGGAAAGGGAAAAAACGCCGAAATTCTCGCGGCGATGAAACTGGCGATGGAAACCGAAAAGCGCGGCCTCAAGAATTATCTCAGCTTTGCATTGAAGACGAAGGACGTCACGGGCAAGAACATGTTCATTCTGCTATCGCGCGACGAGTTGGACCATTTCGAGATTCTCGAGCGAGCTTTGAGCAAGCTTGAGATCTCAGGAAGCTGGGAAGAGATCGAGATCCGCGAATCGCTGGTGGAGCAGGTGATGCCCAAGCTGCGCGAGCGTGACGTGAAGGTCAAGGGCGAGCGCGGGGTTGACCAGGTCGACGCGATCAGGGCGGCGATGGAGCAGGAGCGCCGCTCAGCGGAACTCTACCGCGAGCAGTACGCCAAAGCTACCGATCCGGCCGCGCGCAAGACATTTCAGAAGCTGATGGAAATGGAGAATGCCCACTACGACATCCTCCAGGCGGAGCTCGACAACATCACCGATACCGGCTTCTGGTTCCAAATACCTGAGTTTGACTTGGAAGAGGAGAAATCCTGATACCGCATTGTGGCTTCGGCCGGAAAACGGGACGCCGGCATGAAGATGGGGTTGCTTGCGGAGCAGTGGCAGTGCAACCATAATACCGCTGCCAGCAAGATGGCCGGAGAGGTGAGAGTTGAAGACCACCTTTCGCAAGAAGTTAATATTCGCCGCCGTAACAACGATCTGCGTAGTGGCAGCAGGTTACCTCTTTCTTGCTAATCTATTTTCCTTTGACTATGGTTTCGGGCTCGCTTTCGACGCCGAGCGCGGCGAGGCTGTGGTCAGCAGGATTCAGCCCAGCGGCGCCGCCGACCGTGCGGGCCTGCGAGAAGGTGACGTGTTGCTGCAATTCGACGACCGCGTTCCCGAATCGCCGGGTGACTGCGTGTCGTGCACCAGTTACGCCCTCAGCATGCCCTCGATCACTCTAAAAATCCGCCGCGCCAGCGTGTTGACCGATATAACCATGACAGGCGTGAGCAATACCCAGACAGCCATGCTCTACGTGATAGCCCTGATCGGGCTTGTGTACGTGGTAATGGGCTGGTGGGTTTTTTTCGCGCGGCCTCAGTACCGAGCGGCAAATTCCTGGGGCTATTTTTCCATGCTGATGGGAGTTTTGCTGTTACCGGAAGGACTCCATGGGGATCCGAACGATATCGGATTCTTGATCGCTGCATTTCTCGTTTTTGGCGCAGCAATATTCTCGTCCGCTTGCGTTCTCGACTTCGCGTTGGTTTTCCCCATGCCGAGAGGTCTTGCTTTGCGCCCCTGGACGCTGCCGCTGGTCTACGGAACAGCGGGCCTGCTGATGCTTGGCTATCTGGTAATTGTATTCCTGTCGCGACTCTCGAACAACGCCCAAAACTTCCTGCAGGTGGCTCTTGGCACATATTACGGCGTGCTGATAACCATATACATTGTCTATATTGCGCTGGCCGTCGCGACTCTACTGGCAACGTATCTCCGAACCGGCGAAATAGAGGAGAAGCGTAGGATCCGCTGGATCATTTTCGGCACGTCCATACCGCTCGCCTCCCTAGCCCTGATGATGTTGCTCGAAAACATAGTTGGATTCGGGCTGCCGTTGCCGGAGTGGATTCTCGCGATCTCGTTGCTCTTCATCCCGCTGGCCAATTTCTATGCGATCGTCCGCTACCGGGCGATGCAGATGGAGCTGATTCTGCGCCGGGGTCTTGTTTACACTCTGGTTACCGGAGCAGTGCTCCTGGTCACCGGCGCCGTCTTCGCCGTTGTATTCGGCCTTCTTTTCATTGTCCAAGATTTACTGCCGCAGACCGGAGGCGCACAGAATTCGATAGACCGCTTCCTGCTCGATCCGAATGTCCAGCGGGTTGCCATTGCCGCCTGGGCGTTGCTGATCGGGGTTACACTCGGGCGGTTGAAGCGCAGAGTGCAGGAATTTGTCGACAAGCGCTTCTACCGGCAAAAATACAACTACAAGCTGGCATTGCGTGAGCTTACCTCGGTGCTCGACCGAGCTGCTGACAGGCAGAATATGTTGCGGATCGTCATCGAAAACGCTGAGCGCATGGTCCATCCGAAGAGCGTGGCTGTAGCACTGATCGCCAACGGAGGCGAAGCCGGAGTCGAGTGCGCCACCCCCAAAGCGCTATTAGGCACCACGCTGGAGAGCACCGCCGTGGAGGACCTCAAGCGGACCTTCGACCGCAGCCGAAAATTCCTTGGTCTTCGCGAATTGAGCGAGGAGCGCTCCTCCGGGGACGGACGGGCGAGGGATTCATTCGTCCGACTGGGCGCCGACATCTGCCTCCCGATCCGCCGCGAGAGCAAAATCATTGGATTCCTCTTTCTAGGAGCGAAGCTCTCCGAGCAGGAATACAACTTCGAGGACATCGACCTGCTCGGCCTGCTTGCGGACCAGACGGCCCATGGTCTGGAGCACCAACGTCTGGCAGCCGAGGCCGCTGAGAAGGAGAGGATACAGCGGGAGCTTCAGATTGGCAGGGAGATTCAACAAAGCATGCTGCCCGCCGCGCCGCCAAGATTGAAGGGTGCCTCGGTGGCGGCCCTAAGCCTGCCTGCGGAGGAAGTGGGCGGCGACTTTTACACATTTATTGAATACGGTGCCAAACGCCTGGGAATAATCGTCGGCGATATCGTCGGTAAGGGGGTCGCCGGAGCGATAAATATGGCTGCGACCATCTCTTCAGTTCGGCTCATCGCCGAGGAGAGCGCTTCAGTCTCGGAAACAATGCAGCGTCTCAACCGCTACCTCGTACGAAACACTTCTGCACGTTCCTTCGCTGCCGTGATGTACGCCGTAATCGATCTTGAAGAGAAGAAAATCCGCTGGAGCAATGCCGGAGTTCCCGAGCCGATCCTGATCCCTGCCGAGGGCAGCGCTCATTTCCTTGAAATGGAATCCTACCCGCTGCCACCAGGCGCTTCCTCGCGCTCAGCTTACGTCGAGGCCGAGGCGAATCTGAAACGGGGCGATACAATCGTTCTGGTCACCGATGGAGTTGTAGAGATTCGATCAAAGGACGAATCACGGAGTGAGCTCGGCTACGAGGGTTTGCTGAGCTTGCTGAGTGTCACCGGACCACGGGAGCCCAAGAAGCTGCTCGATTCTCTCGCAAGCTCATTGCGTAAGTTCCGCGGTGACGAGACTTTCGAGGACGACATTACGGCCGTCGCAGTACATATCAACAGCTGAAAACAGCGAATCCGCCAACTAATGAGCAGACCTCCGGCTGCATCAGAAACGAATGAATCGGGACAGCGATTGCTGATCCCTAAATTAGTTCCGCAGGGCTACTGCCCGGAGCCTTCTTTCTCTTCGCTATCGTCGTCCTCTTCCCACTCTTCGAGAATTCGGTGAACAGGCTTCTTTTCCCGTCCGCGGGTGTAATCTCCGCTACGTTTGCCGCCATCGTCCTCGCGATCTCGGCGGTATTGCTGAGCATGCTTGTCCTTGTTGATTTTCTTGCGGGGTCTTCGAATTAACTCACCGTAAGAATCGTCTTCCTCGTACATCGCTGTTCTCCAGACGTATCAAGCAAAGTGACTTCCCTATATTTTAATACATAATTGCTGTTTTGGTTCTATTTGATTATGCTTTGGAGATCCGGCAACCGTTGATATCCGGCTCCCAATCCAGCTCTTTTGCCCCCAGTTCATCAAGCGCGCGCCGGAGTTGGTTTAAAACTTCCCGCCGGCCGTCGTGCCAGAGGATAACGCAGCCTCCCCCTCCGGCGCCACATGCCTTGCCGGCGCCACCGAGTTTTTCGGCTCTTCCGATGAGCTCATCTATCGCCGGCGTTGAGACCCCCGGCCAGAGTTCTTTGCGCTGGGCCCACTCGCGCGCGAGCAGGTGCCCGACCGCGTCGAGGTCGCCGGAACGCAGTGCACCCGCCATCTGCACGGCTGTGTAGCCGATCTCGCACAAGGCTGAGCGCACGCGCCGGTTTCCGTCGATGAATCGTTTAAAGACTTCCCAATTATTAAGTCCCGAATGGTGCGGTTTTCCCGTGTAGGCGAGCAAAATGTGATTTCGTAGGGTATCCGGGTCGGTATCTAGGCGCGCGGCGGTGATCTTGCCGGGCTCGTAGGTTATGTCCTGCAGGCCTCCGTTGAGCGCTGCGTAAAAGTCCTGGTAACCGGCCGGCGTGCCCAAAACGCGAGCCTCCAGGTCAAGGCACAGCCGCACGAAATCTGCTGCTTCGAGGGAAACACGTTTCCTGGTCAAAAGAGCTTTCACCAGGGCAACGCAGAGGGCGGAAGAGGCGCCGATTCCCGCCCCCGGCGGGGAATTGGATTTTGTCCTGGCAGCGAGACCGCCTTCCGGTGCGAGATGGCCGACTACAGTCGCGGCCAGTTCCAGGCCGGGGGGAGGCATCTGCCCGCTACGCGGCTTGGTGGACCAGCTTATTCCGCTGTCCACCGAACTCAACTCGATTAATTCGCCGTCAGTATCCTCGATCTCGACCTCGGCGGTCACGCTGATGGCGAGATTAACAGTGCAGGCTTCGGGGAGAAGAAGAAAGAGTGGGGGAATGTCGAGTGTGCCTCCGGCCAGGTCGATACGGCAGGGGGCTTTGGTTTTGATTCGCATGCCGGATTGCTACTCTATCATATTGCGTAGTATCGCGAGATTTTCCTTGTCCTCGGCGTAGTCAGGTCCCTTTGGCGTCTCGAGGATCATCGGGATTTCACGCAGACGCTCGTCGTTGACCAGCATCCGGAAAGGTTCCAGACCAAGTGTGCCCTTGCCGATGTGCTCGTGGCGGTCGACCCGGCTGCCGAGATCCTTTTTTGAATCATTCAGGTGGATTACCTTGAGGCGGTCGAGGCCGATTTCGCCGTCGAACTCTTGCCACATTCTTCCGTAACCATCGCTGGTAGCGATGTCGTAGCCGGCCGTAAAAGCGTGGCAGGTATCGAGGCAGACACCCAACCGTCCGCCCTCCGAGGTCATGTCGATGATTCTGCGCAGTTGCTCGAAGGTGAAACCGAGATTTGTTCCCTGGCCGGCCGTCGTTTCCAGCAAAACCGCAAGTTGTAAGCCGGCGGTTTTCTCATGCAGCAGATCGAAGCTCTCGGCGATGGTCCGCAGGCCTGCGTCGACTCCGCTGCCTTTGTGAGAGCCGGGATGCATCACCAGGTAAGGTATCCCGAGTGCCTCCGCCCGCTTCATCTCCTCGAAGAACGCGTTGCGCGAGCGCTCCAGCAACTCCGGCTCAGGCGAGGCGAGGTTGATTAAATAGGAGTCGTGTGCGACAACCGGGTTGATTCCCGATCTCTCCAGCTTTTGCTTGAAGCCGGCGATATCCTCTGCCAACAGGGGTTTGGCGCGCCACTGGTTGCTGTTCTTTGTGAAGATCTGGATGGTGTCGCAACCAACACTCACGCCGCGATCGACAGCTAGGTCCACCCCCCCTGCGATCGACATGTGAGCTCCCAGGCGGGGTCCGGTCATCTCTTCTCCCTGATTGTCAGAAAGAACTCGAGGACGTATTTGAAGCCGATGATGATGGTGATTACCGCGATAGCGGTGATGACGTTGATCGACCTGATCGTTCTCCATCCCGTGAAAGTGAAGAACAGCAGCACGACGCCCACGGCGATGAATAACGATGCCGCAGCGAGGTGTTTTCTGGCCGACTGACTGAGGACCGCGGTCGTCAGGTGGGCAAGGCCAATCACAATAATAAATCCCGGCCAGAGGTGCGAGTATCCGTAGTAGTACTCAAGCGCGTTCTCCATCAGCATAAAGAACACGCCGAGCCAAAAGACCAGGCTGCCTGAAAACAGGTATGTCGTTTTCGGTTTGGAGATGTAGTACGCGGCGATCAGCGCTCCCCCCACCACGAGAAGAATCACCGGCCAGGAGACATGGATTCTGAACGGGTAGCCGTACTCGCTGAGCAGCAGGTACGCTCCCAGGATAATCAAGGCGACGCCGATGATGATCGTCTGGGTTCGGTTCATTCGCCGGGTTGTCCTTCCATACGCTTCGAGACGAACTCTTTCAGCAGAAAGTTCCGTGCCGCCTGGCTGTCGGCAGTCAACTTACCGTCCACAATTGCCGACTCGATAGCCTCGATCGCATTACCGACCTCCGGACCCGGCTCCAGATCCAATATTTCCATTACCTCATCACCGCTCAGCGGCGAGGCAATTTTGCGGATCTCTTCCGCATCCACTGCATCGATTCGTTTCTTGAGGTCTTCGAATTCGGCCAGGTCGTCATGTGGCGGCTTGCGCGCAAGTATATCGGCTCGGTAGAGCTCCATCAGGTCGTCGAGTTGTTCACCCGCCTTGCGAATAAAGCGTCTCACGGCAGTGTCCGACCACTCTTGCCGGTAGGCTACCATGTGCATCTCCACCATCGCGGCGACCTCGTCAACCAGCTTTGCCGGATAGCGCAGGCGTTGCAGCACCCGCTTGGCTTCGCTGGCGCCGGTGTACTGATGGCCATGGAATACGACGCGCCCCTCTTTTTCCGTTTTCGTCGATTTCTTGCCCAGGTCGTGCATCAGAGCCGCCAGCCGCAGCCGCAACTCGGGTTTTGTATTGTCGAGGACCTTCAGGGTGTGGCTGAGCACATCGTCGCCGTGGTAATCGGTAGGCTGCTCGACTTGCGCGAGATCGGACAACTCCGGCAGAGTGAAGCGCAGCAGGTCGTGCTCAACCAAGGCTCGAATGCCCTCTGAAGGTTCAGAACCCATGAGTATCTTTGATAGCTCCATGTTAATCCGCTCCCCGGGCGTGGTGGTAATCTTGGGAGCGCCGGCACGGATGGCCGCAGCAAGCGCGGGATCGATGGCAAAGCCCTCGAGGTTTGAGAAGCGGACGGCACGGAGCATGCGGATGGGATCGTTGCCGATCGTTTCCTGCGGCTCGAGTGGAGTTCGGAGTATCCTCCGCTCAAAATCGCTCAGGCCGTAGCCGAGGGCATCAATTATGTTCTCGGGAGCCGGAGTCCCGACCGGGCAAAGCAGTGTGTTCACGGTGAAATCGCGTCGCAAGACGTCTTGCTTCATCGCGTCGCTCAGCGGTCCGCCGAGGCCTGAAATGTCCATGGTGATATTGCGTAGAGGTTCGCTGATCTGAATCGATATGTCTCCGCAGCGTACCTCTACCATGGGGAAAGAGCCTACCGCTACAGGCCGCGCAGCGTACGGAACTTTTTGTGAGAGGATTTCGGCAAGACGGGACGCACCCCTAGGGGCGTCGACAACCACGTCGAGATCGCTCATCCGCCGTCCGGCGAGCAACCTGCGAACCGAACCCCCTACCAGGTATGCGGATACACCTTCGCTCTTGCCGGCAGCGTCGGCTATTGTGAGAATCTGTCCTAGGCGTATACTCTCCATTGAGTTCTGCGCTCGTCTATACTAAGTATATTGACCGGTTCGATAGAGCGTCAAGGAGCCGGGGGGAAAGCTGGTTGCGAAAGATCCTTATTGTATGCCATGGAAACATATGCCGCTCGCCGATGGCCGAGGGATATATGCGCAAGCTGCTGGAAAACCGCGGCATTGATGGAGTAGAGATCGATTCGGCCGGGATCGGCGCGCTCTCGGGTTACCCCGCTTCCGATTCAGCGCGCGAGGTGGCGAGGTCGCATGGGTTTTCCATTGATGACCACCGCGCACGCCAGATCACCACGGCTGACCTGGAATATTATGACGAGATACTGGTGATGGAGCAGGTTCAAAGGGCTATGCTGCAGACCCATAGCGAAGCGCTGGCCGTTCACATTAGCCTGCTTGGGGAGTTCGGCGCGGCATCTGGCCCGGAAATCAACGATCCTTATGGGGGTGATGTCGACAGCTACCACGAAACTTTCGCGCTCCTCGAAGATGCCGTCGAGGGATACGTCGAAAAGCGATTTCCGAAGAAGTGTGATGATTGACAACGAACAAGAGCGTTTCGACTTCGACGGCGAGCAGGACTACACTAAGAGCTATTTCCTCAAGATCGAAGCTCTTTTTTCTGCGCTCCGTGGCCGGAGCCTTCTGCTCTCTCCTGCCGATTATCAGCTTGCCAAGGGCTGGTTCGACCGCGGCGTGCCGCTCTCATGCGTCCTGCGCGGCATACGCAACGCCTACTTCAAGAAGCTTGCCGAGTCGGAGGAACCCGACGAAGAGGTTCGCAACCTAAGCTGGTGCCGTTGGGCCGTGCAGCGCGAGTGGAAGGAATACAAAACAATCGAGATCGAGGCCGCCCGCGATGAGGAGCCTGTATCGAGCAAGCAGACCGGCGAAGAGGTCGTCTCGATCCTCGACAGTCTTGTCTTTGATCTTCGTCACGCCGCAGAGCGCTCAAGGGTGAGTGAACGAACGGAACCCGGCGAGGCGCTTATTGCGATGGCGGCAAAACTGGCTGCGTTGAGAGAATTCTGCGGCCGGACTCCCGATCTTGGAGAACTCGAAGAGCAGTTGCGTGACCTGGACGAGCAAATGATGTCCGCTGCGGAGTCTGCGATCGACGAGGAGACCAGGAAAAAAATCGCCAGGAGTGTCGAGCAAAAACTGAAACCTCACCGCGACTCAATGGATTCCGAGACTCTCGAAGCCACCCTTCGCAGCGCTTTCCGCTCCAAACTGCGAATGACACTCGGTCTGCCGTTGCTTACTCTCTATTCGCTCTGATTCAGCGTAGGTTTTGAAAAACCGGATCGATCAGAATGGTTTGCCTGAATTGATCAAAGTTGCGGTTGCAGCTGTTTCCAGCCTGACGCGCAGCGACTGCAGCACAGTATCCGGGGAGATCCTGCGCATGCACTCGGCCCAGCGGTTATCACTTTCGGGGCATGTGTTTCGGCTGCAGCGATCGCATCCCAGGTCTGCCCGGATGACGGGGTCGGCGGGATCGATCGGTCCGTTGCGTTGCGGATCAGTCGGTCCGAACATCGCAACCAACGGCACTCGCAAGGCAGCGGCCAGGTGAGTTGGGCCGGTGTCTCCGCCCACATAAGCCCTTGTGCGGCGGAGCAGCGCCAGGAGTTGCAGTATATCTGTCGGCGGGGCGGGCATGGCGGCTCCCTCCGACAGCTTCACCGCCTCCCCGACCTCCTCCTTCTCTTTCGGGCCGAAGAGCAGCAGCGACTTCGACCCGAGCTCGCGGCGTACCATTCGGCAGAGGGCGGCAGCGTGTTCCAGCGGCCAGCTCTTGGTGCGCCAGGCGGTAAAGGGATTGATTACCACAAAACCGGGATCGGCGTTCAGGCCATGCCTTGCGAGCCACTTATCGATGTATGCCGTTTGCTCGGGAGCGTTTTTAATCCGCGGGAATTTAGTTTCTTCAGCTTCAATTCCAACACTTTCAAGAAGCTTCAGGTTCTGCTGGATTATATGAAAATCATCGGGCATCGGCGGCGCCTGATCCGAATATAGACGAGTGACCAATGGCTCGCGCGCGTCGGCCCGATTGAATCCGATCTTGCGGCGAGCCCTTGCCCGCATAATCAGCAGCCATGATTTCAGCGTGCCCTGCAAATCGATAAGCACATCGAATTCGCCGCCCTTACGCAGCGAACGCAGCCTTCTGAAGTAATCACCAATCCGCCCCCGGCGGAGCATCGATCGCAATCCGATCTCCACAACCGTGTCGATTCCCTCCACGGCGCGCAAAAACGGCCCGTAGCCGAGTTCGGTCAGCCAGGTTATCTCTGAGTCCGGATGGCTGTTTCTGATAGCCGGGATGACTGGCAAGGCGTGGATGATATCGCCGAAGGACGTCCTCTTGAGAATCAAGATTCTCTTCATTTGCCGTCGGCGCCGTCTGTCTTGATCTTGCGGATCATGGCGCTGCTATCGTGGTTCTTCGGATCGCCGACGATGCGCACCTCCCCGCCCAGCGAGCGGACCAATTCAGCCTCGGGCACCGAACCGGGCGTATAGTCAGTCCCCTTGCAGTGGAAATCGGGCCGCAGAGCGCGGATGACCTGCTCAACTGTCGGCTCGTCGAAGATGAGGACATAGCCGACGGGCTCGAGGGCGCAAAGGATTTCGGCGCGTTCGTCTTGGGTTATCACCGGCCTGCCCGGTCCCTTGAGGCCGCGAACTGAGCTGTCGGAGTTGAGCGCGACGAAAAGAGTATCACCACATTCCTTTGCTGCCTTGAGGTAGCGCACGTGGCCGACATGGAGTGGGTCAAAAGCGCCGTTGGCGAGGACAACAGTCCTGCCCTCCTCCCTGAGCCTTTCGGCCAGGGCCGCCGCTTCCTCCCTGCCGATAAGCAGCCCCATGATTCAGCTCCCGCCGAGCGCAGCTCGCAATTCCTCGGCGCTCACGGTGGATGTTCCCTTCTTAAGCACGGTGAGGCCGCCCGCGACGTTTGCCAGCCGTGCGGCGTTTTCAAAGCCCCCGCCTGCCGCGATTCCGAGCGTGAATGCGGCGATAACGGTGTCGCCGGCGCCGGTCACGTCCACAACTTCCTCGTTCCCGAACGCAGGGATGTCGAGTGGTCCAGTCGAGGGACCAAACAGACACATTCCATCGCCACCGCGGGTGATCACCAGCGCTTCGCAGCCTAGTTTCGACAGCAGTTCCTTCCCCGCATGGTGCATTTCATCGGCATTGCCGATGCTGCGGCCCAAGCATTGTTCAACCTCGGGCTGGTTGGGCGTCATCGCAGTCGCGCCTGCATAATTCAGCATGCGGTAGCGGGAGTCGGCAGTTACGGGCAATCCCGCAGTTCGGGCCTCCAAGACCAGCCAGGAGGCGGTTTCCGCATTCAGGCTGCCGATACCGTAGTCGGAGATGAGGACGGCTTCGCATTCTGGAAGAAGGGATTTCAGGTGTCTGCGGATCGATTCATCCTGCTGCGGGCCGCCCGAAGCGCCGTTGAGCCGGTCTATCCTCACGATCTGCTGCTTGATCGAATGAGCCCCGCCGGCGATCACGCGGGTTTTCACCGCCGTCCTCGCGCTCTTCACCCGTTCCAGGTTATCAGTGTCGATCCCCGTCGCGGCGAATAATCCCGCAAGTTGATCGGCCGCCTCGTCGTCGCCGAGAATTCCGCAGGGTAGGGGGACCGCTCCCAGGGCTGCAAGGTTGGCGACAGCGTTGGCGGCGCAGCCGGGGCGGAAATCGCTGCGCTCGTGGGCGACGATGAACACCGGCGCCTCGCGCGAAATGCGATCGATCTGGCCGAAGAGAAATTCATCGAGCACGAAATCGCCGTAAACCAGCACGCGTTTACCGGCTAGCCGTCCGGCCAATTCGAGCAATCCCTTTTTGTCAGGCACAGCTTCGCTCATGAGGAAGCACTCTCGCGTTTGAGCAGCGTTTCGGCGACGGCAACCACCTCCTCCACCTCGATTTCCATCATGCAGGGGTGCACCTGCAGCCGGCATAACGGATTGTAGCACGGTCGGCAATCCATTGCCCGTTTGACCACGACGGCTCGCTCTCCCAGGCCCCATGGTCCGCTGCGCTGCTCGTCGGTCGGACCGAAAAGAGCGACCACCGGCACGCCGAGGGAAGCGGCGATGTGCATCGGCCCCGAGTCATTTGTGATCAGTAACCTGCAGCCTGCGATGGAAGCCGCCAGGTGGCGCAGTTGCGGGAAGGCTTCAGCCAGGTTAACCGCACCTTCGCCGGCAGCCTCAACCACATCCTGGATGAGCTCCGATTCCTTGCCGCTGCCGAAAATCAGGGCATCAGCGCCAAGGTTTCCGATCAATTGTTTTGCGGCGGCGGCAAAGCGCTCGGCGGGCCACCTCTTTGAGGGCCCCCAGGCGGCGCCCGGCGACAAACCGATTTTCAACGATCCGGGCCGCGCCCCGCGGCTCACGATGATCTCCTCGGCTTCTTCCTTCGTTTGCTGGGAAAGAACAAGTTCAAACTTCTCGTCGGCCCATTCGATCCCGGCGGCGGCCAGCAATTCCATGTAATAGAGAATGGTGTGCCTCGAGTCGGCGTCCTTCGGCCGCGGCACCTTGTTGGTCAGCAGCGGGAAGCGCGTATCGGTGTTATATCCCCAGCGGCCGGGGATATGTGCCAGGGCGGGAGCAAGAGCCGAGCGGAACGAGTTGGGCAGAATCAAGGCGGCGTCGAACTTCTCGGCCTTGAGCTTCTTTGCTTCCTTAAATTCCGAGAAAAACCTTTTTTCTGATGTAAGAATCACCCTATCGACTGCCGGACAGATTTCATAAAGTCCGGCACTCCAGGCGGGAGCATGGACAGCCAGGAACGTCTCGGGAAGCGCCTTTCGGATGTTGTGGATTGTCGGGAGAGACATGACAGCGTCGCCGATCCAGTTGAGGCCCCGGATTACCAGACGCCGGGCATCGAGCAGCGATTCAGCCGCCACGCTGTTCCTCCGCCGGCGGGCGAGCCTTCCAACGGCGGTGCATCCAGAACCAGAGCTCGGGATTCCGCCGGATGTAATTCTCGATAACCATCGTGCAAGTTTGTGTTATATGGCGCATCGCCTCCGAGCGATCCATACCATTGACGGAAAGATCCAGAGCGGGTTCATAGATAAGGCGCCAGCGTCCGCCGGGTAACGGCTTGGTGAAGGCGGGAATGATCTGCGCGCCGCTCTTGAGTGCGATTGCTGAGAGTATCGGTGTTGTGCTAGCAGCTACGCCGAAAAAGTCGACGAACATCCCTTGTTTGGGGTTGATATTCTGGTCGATCAATACCCCGGCCACTCCGTTATGCCGCAACGTTTTGAATATTTCGCGGACTGCGTTCTGCTTGTAGACGATGCGGTTACCGCTGCGCGTGCGGTAGCGATGGATCATTTTCTCCAGCAGGGGATTATCCAGCCTGCGTGCGATGACGCTCATCGGGCGCCCGAGGTAACCCTGCTGAATACCCATTAACTCCCAGTAACCATAGTGGGCTGTTAGGATCAGTACTCCCTTACCCTTCTCAAACGCGGCTTCGAGGTTCTCCCAGCCTTCCACCTCGGTGATCCGCTCCATTTTTCGACGAGAAATGCACGGCGAGCGGATGAAATCGAAGAAGATGCCTCCAAAGTGACGGTACACTTTTCTGGAGATCCTCTTTTTCTCGGCTTTGCTTTTTTCTTCGCCGAAGGCGGTGTCGAGGTTTTGCAAGACCTCACTCCGGTGCCTGCGGTCGACCAGATAGAAAAAATCGCCGAGTCGGCGTCCGCACCAAATCGCCGCACGCCGCGGCATCAGAAATAGCAAAGCGCGAGCAAACCACACCAGACCGAATTCGATGTAGTGCCTGGCCTTCATTGTTTCATTGCTTCTTCTATCAATCTTATCAGTTCATCTTCGCGGTTCATTTCCAACCTTACCGTCAGAACAAGCACCTCCGGCCAGCCGTCCGGCAAGCCTGGCAGCGAGCGCAGGCGCTGCGCGTCCTTGGAAGTGGTGATCATAACATCAGCACCGTTCCGCTTCCAGAGTTCGACCAGATGGTTCAGATCGCCTTCGGTGTACTTGTGATGATCGGGGAAAGTGACGAGATCGAGCGGATCGGCCTCCAGGCGCGTCAGCGAGAGAGCGAAGCGTTCCGGATCGGCGATACCGCAGAACGCCAGCAGTTTTTTTCGCTTCAACTCATCCATCGGAACGGTCTCGTCGGTGTGGAAATCCGTGCAGCCTGTTGGCCGATGTTGCGCTTCGAACAAGGGCGGGGCGATGCTATTTTCAGTTAAATACCTGCCGGCTTCCGACCTGTGTTTCGCATCCCTGCCAAGGAGCACGATAGCATCGGCTGCTTTGGCGAATCGCAGGGGTTCGCGGAGCTGGTGGCAAGGCATACCGGTTCCGAATACGCTGTCGGCATCCAGCATTAAGAGGTTGAAATCCCGGCCGATCGCGCGGTGCTGGAAGCCGTCGTCGAGGAGAAAGATATCCGGATTGAAACGCTCCTCGGCCAGGCGGCCACCGCGGATGCGGACGCGGTCCTTGATCACGATCAGACCCGGCAGTGCGCCGGCGAGCATCACGGGCTCGTCGCCCGCCTCGCCTGCGCCGGCAAGTATCTTCTTTCCGTCGGATACGACCAGCGGTTCCGAGCCGGAGCCTTTGTACCCTCGCGTGAGTACCGCAACCTTTTTTCCCGCCCTTTGAAAGCGCTCCGCAAGCGTTGCGACCATCGGCGACTTGCCCGAGCCGCCGAAACTCAATCCCCCTACCGAGACGGTAGCCGCGTTCAACCTGGGCGCGGATGCCAGCCTGGCTCGGGGTTCCTTTCTCAGCAGACCGAGAGCAGTGTGATGAATCTTCGCAAGAATTTTCAGGATCAGCGGCGCTCCTGTTAACAAGCCTCGCCGCGCGAGGGCCGATCTTACAGCCTGCGTCGTCAGCGGAAGTGCCTCCTGGTTTTCTTCGATCACCGCCAAGGCGGCCTCGGCCATCGCTGCCCGCTTGTGCTCGTCGGCGAAGATTTCCGACAGCGCTTCTGTCAACTCGTGACGGTTCGCCACCTGCTTGCCGGCTTTTCGATCGAGTACCTGCCGGGCGATTTCGCGGAAGTTGCTCATGTGTGGTCCGAAAACAACTGGAACGCCTGCGGCGCAGGCCTCGAGAGGATTCTGGCCGCCGTGCGGAATGAGTGAGCCGCCGATAAATGCCGCGGTGGCCAGATGATACAGCGGGCGCAACAGGCCGATTGTGTCGATTAAGATCACCTCGGCTCTGCGCGACCCGTTCTCCAGTTCGGAATAGCGGACGAAGTCGGCACCCTTTTGAGCCAGCAGTTCCGCCACTTCGCCGAACCGTTCGGGTCTCCTGGGGACGATAACCAGCCGTAGCCCGCCATGCTCGGACTTGATCTTCTCGAACGCCTCAAGAACCGCTTCCTCCTCACCGCCGTGCGTGCTGCCTGCGATGACAATCCCGTCGCCCGGATCGATGGCGAGCAGCACGCGAAGATGCTCGACATCCGCCGCGTCGATGGCAAACTGGCCGCGCTCGAACTTAAGGTTTCCCGATACAATCACACCCGCCGTGTGCGCTCCGATCGCTTCGAGCCGCTCGGCATCTGCGACGCTCTGCGCGCAGAGGACGGAAAAGCGATGCAGCAATGGCCTGAAAAACCATCGGAACCTTCTGTACCGCCTGAAAGAACGGTCGGAGATGCGGCCGTTGGCCAGAACCAGAGGAATTTTCCGCCGGGAAAGCGTGCGGATAAAGTTCGGCCAGAGTTCCGTTTCCAGGACGATGCAAAGATGGGCACCAGTGCTGCGAAGCGCACGCCGCACGGCAAATTTCCAATCGAACGGGAAATAGAAGAAGCCGTCGGCGTCGAGGCTTTTCTCCGCGACTTCCCTGCCGGTCGACGTAGTGGTGGAGACAAAAATCAGGAAGTCGGGGAGTTTTCTCTTCAGTTCGGCCACCAGCGGTTTTGCCGCCAACGCCTCGCCCACCGAGACGGCGTGCAACCAGATTGCAGGTTTGCGCTCGGGATTTAGTTTTACGCTGCCGCTACCCAACCGCGCAGCCGCAGTGAGAAGATACTTCTTCCGCGTCCTGCCGCTGAGCAGCAGAAACGGCGCGGCCAGCAGCATGGCCAGAGTGTAGAGCAGACTGTAAAGCATCATTCCCGCCGTCAGGCGGTTGTTGTCCTAGCGTTCGTTAATGTCGAAAAGGTAAAGCGTATCCATGTGCCGCGCCTCGGTGCCGTCGTGCACGGCGAACCTCGAAGCAGGATCTCCGGGAGCGCCCCACAATGCCGCGGCTCCGTATTCGCCCTTTTTGTTGACGGCGTAAAACTTGATGTTGAATGTCTTGATGAATTCCATGTCATAGTTGCGCGCGATCCGCTTGATCGTCTCCATCGCGGCCTCACCCGGGCTCTTTCCCATCGCCATCTGCATCACCGTGTGGAACGAGCCGCAGAACTTGATTGCCTCTTCTCCACGGCCGGTGGAGCCGGCGCCGCCGATTTCGTTGTCGACGTAGAGTCCGGCGCCGATAATCGGGCTGTCGCCGACGCGGCCGGGTATCTTGAAAGCCAGGCCGCTGGTAGTGGTGACGCCGCTGATGTCGCCGTTTTCATTGACTGCAAGGCAATTGATCGTCCCGGTCGGCCGCGTGGAAGGGTAGTCGTAGTTAAGTGCATAGCCGCCGGCGGGGGGCAGCCAGTCGTCCTGGTCGCTCAACGTTTCTTTCCAACGCAACCATATCTTGCGGGCACGTTCCGTCAGCAGGTCTTCTTCCTGGAAACCGTGCGCCTTGGCGAATTGCAGCGCACCCTCGCCCACAATCAGGACATGATCGGTGCGCTCCATCACCAGCCGCGCGACCTTCGACGGATTCTTGATGTTGCGCAGGCAGGCCACTGCGCCGGCGTTGTTGCCTGAAGGGCCGTCCATTACCGAGGAGTCGAGCTCGACCACGCCGATTTCGTTCGGTAGGCCGCCATAGCCCACTGATGTGTCGTTCGGATCGTCCTCGACGATATTCACACCCGCTATGACCGCGTCCATCGTGCCGCCGCCGCCGCGCATCACTTCCACGGCCTTAGTCACGGTCGCCAGGCCGTTCGCGGAAGAGATACACACCATCTTACTTTGGGTCTTGATAGTTTTGGCTGAAACTCCAATTCCCCCAATCATCGCACCCGCTCCGGCTGCCGCGAGCGATCCGATGAGAAAGTCGCGCCGATTCGGTTTCCCTTCCATTCCCCTGCTCCTTCCATGTCTGTCCGGTTATGCAAGTATACACGGGCGCCGAGTCGCGCGAAAGCGTTGTGGAGAGCCCCTCTGTAGCATGGGGATCGTTGAAAAAGGAATGTTTGCTGGCTCAGGCCTTGGGCTTGAACGAGAAACCGATCAGGCTCCGCGATTCCTGTGTCAGCGGCTTGAGAGAAATGTCCTCAAAGAATTGCATGCCGGCGAATCCGACCTTCTCAAGATAAGTCTCGAGCAGCTCTCGGCGGATCGGATTAAGCGGGCTGCTGAAGCCTTCCAGCAGTTCGCGCGAATTGCGGTCGTAGATCGAGACGTGGAAGATTACCTTTGTGCCTTTAAACTCGTAGTGTCTCCGGAAAGTCACCGGGCGACCTTTGCGCACGCCGTCCCTGACGGCCACGGCCGAATCGGCGCTGTCGAGATAGTGATCGAAGTATACAGTCTGGAGCAACAGCAAACCACCGGGTTTCAACAGCTTATGGAAGTGCCCGAGAGCCCCGAGTACGTCCTCGTCATGTACCAGATGGGGCAGCGAATTGCCCAGACAGACTAAAGCGTTGAATTTTCCCTTAACGGTATCGGAGAGTGTGCTCATCTCGGCTTTTTGAATCTTCAAGCCCTTGACGCCGCTCTCCTTGGCGTTTTTACTTGCCAGCTCAAGCATCGTGTCATTGTTATCGACGCCGAGCACTTTGTATCCCAGTTTGGCGAACAGGATCGAGTGGCGCCCCGTGCCGCAAGCAACATCCAGAATTCTTTCGATTCCATAATGCTTGAAAAGCTTGTCGAAATACTTGCCCTCGAAAACCAGTCGGTTTTCCCAGTCGACCATATCATCGTAGCTGTTGGCAAATCCTTCGTAAAACACCTACGGACCTCCTTACAAAAGACCTGGACTTATGAGTATAGCAAAAAAACACACACCAGCCAATTGTTTTCTTGTAAGTAATTGTAGCATATACAGTTATGCCGGCAGAGGATTAGAAACCCATCCCCTGCCGGCGATCGGGAATTATCCAAACCATACGCGGACGATCAGCGGTGCGAAAACCAGGCTGACAATGCTCATCAACTTGATGAGGATGTTCATCGACGGGCCGGAGGTATCCTTGAAGGGATCCCCCACTGTGTCGCCGACCACTGCCGCCTTGTGATTCGCGCTACCTTTACCGCCCAGGTTGCCTTCCTCGATGTACTTCTTGGCATTGTCCCAAACCGCTCCGCTGTTTGCCATCAGGATTGCCAGCGCCACGCCGGTCACCAAAGCTCCGGCCAGGAGGCCTCCGAGCGCAGCAGGCCCGAGTAAAAAGCCGACGAGCAGCGGGGCCGCGACGGCCATCACCCCGGGGATGATCATCTCCCACAACGCAGCTGCGGTGGCGATGTTGATGCACCGTTCGTAATCGGCTTCCGCCTCGCCTTCCATCAGGCCCTTGATTTCGCGGAACTGCCTGCGGACCTCGTTGACCATCTTGAAGGCGGCCTTGCCCACGCTCTTCATTGTCATAGAGGCGAGGAGGAAGGCGACGACCGCGCCCATCAGCACACCGATCACAACGCTGGCATTAGTGATGTCGATCACGAACTCTTTAGCGCCCGAGGTCAGCGCGATCGTGTGGCTATAAGCGCTGAAGAGGGCAAGTGCGGTGAGCGCCGCGCTCCCGATGGCGAAGCCCTTACCCATCGCAGCAGTCGTGTTGCCGAGGGAGTCGAGGCGGTCGGTTATCTTGCGGATCTCTGGTCCCGCGTGGCTCATCTCGGCAACGCCGCCGGCGTTGTCGGCAATCGGGCCGTAGGCGTCGACGCTCATCGTAATGCCGATCGTAGCCAGCATCCCCACCGCGGCCAGGGCAATACCGTAAAGGCCGGCCCACATGTGGGCCAGGAAGATCGCAAGGCTGATGGTCAGCAGTGGCAGGGCGACGCTCTCAAGGCCGGTTGCAAAACCTGATATGATGATTGTCGCCGGACCGGTCTCGCTCTGCTTGGCGACGTATCGCGTAGGCGGACCGGATGTGTAGTACTCGGTTATCAGGCCGATCACGATTCCTGCCAGCAGGCCGGCGATCACCGCGGAAAACAACTTCCATCCACCGTCCACCCAGCCGCAGAGAAAAAAGGCACCGATGATGAATAGCACTCCGGCAAGGTAGGTCACCCACCTGAGAGCCGATTGCGGCTCAACTTTCTTGAAAACCGACATGCTGAGCACGCCGATGATCGAAGCGACCAGGCCGAGCCCCGCCAACGCGAGCGGCAGGAACATGTGGCCGGCAGACATGACGGCGCCGATAGTCATGGCGGCGACAATACTGCCGACGAAGCTCTCGAACAGGTCCGCTCCCATGCCGGCGATGTCACCGACGTTGTCGCCGACGTTGTCTGCGATGGTGGCCGGGTTGCGGGGATCGTCTTCAGGGATTCCCGCCTCAACCTTGCCGACCAGATCGGCGCCCACATCAGCGCTCTTGGTGAATATGCCTCCGCCGACACGCGCGAAGAGAGCGATAGAACTGGCTCCCATCGCGAAGCCGCTGATGATGCCGGGATCCTTGCTGAGGAAGGCGAAAACGGCGCCGACGCCGAGAACACCGAGGCTTCCGACCGACATACCCATCACCGAGCCGCCGAGGAAAGCGACTCCGAGGGCTGCGCTCACTCCCCCGGTCTTTGCGGCTTGTGTCGTGCGCACGGCGCTGCGCGTCGCGCTCTTCATGCCGAAGAAACCGGCCAGCATCGAGCAGGCTGCGCCGCCGACGTAGGCGATCGCGGTCAGGGGATTGATAAAGACAGTCAAAGCAGCGCTAACCAGCACGATGAAGACGACCAGTATCGCATACTCCTTTCGCAGAAAAATCATCGCTCCATCGTGCACAAAGCCCGCAAGCTTCTGCATCAGCTCATCTCCGGGGCTCTTGCGCTTGATCAGCAGATAGATGACCAGAGCGAAAATCAAACCAACTACACCTAATAGCGGCACAATTAGTTCAAGCTGCTCAATATTCATATTCGGTATTCCTCCTGATTTCACCAAGTGTCGCGCATATTATGCCTTTAGGGTTTTCTCATGACCCCAATTAAAATTAATCTACATGCTGGGTGTGCCAGCTATTTCCGGGTCGCGCATTATACTTAGCACAATGCTGCTGCGCAATGCGTAAAGGGGATTTAACTACCTTTGTTTCTGCACCTTTGATAACATCTCTCGACCCGGAACGAAGCGCCTGAGGTGCTGTCTTTTATTTGCCGGACACTAAGGAGAGAAAGTTGCTGCGGAAGTTGACAACTTATCTGGCATTGGCAGCCGCGACTTTATGCTTGTCGGCGGACTTCGCTTTTCCACAAGAGGAAGAGGCTAAGGAATCGAAGCAGCGCGCAGAAGGGAGCACGGTTCTGCTGGCCGCAAAGGGATTGAATGCGCTCTTCCCTTCAGCGTCATGGACATGGTTTCTCCTCGGGCGTTCATACATGTTCGATGGACGCTATCGGGCTGCAGAGGAGGCCTTGGCAAAGGGTCTTGAGCTGGATTCACGGTCGCTGACGGGAAGGTTATGGCTTGCGGATCTCTTCCTGATCCGGGGGAAGTTCGATGAAGCGGGAGAGCAATACGATCTGGCGCTCGGGACTGCTCCCAATTCCTATGCAGCAAACGTCGGCCGGGGAAGAGTGGCTGCGCGCCGGATGAAGCTCGACGATGCAGAAAAATTCCTCACCACAGCTCTCGAGATAAATCCGGACGGCTTCGAAGCCCTGCTGACTTTGGGGAGGGTTTACGCGCAGAGGAAGGAAAATATCACGCGGGCGATCTCGACGATGCAGCGTGCTTACCTGCTACGGCCCGAAAACGTCGAGTTAAACCTCGAGATGGGTGAGCTGCACTATTCTGCAGGTAATTACAACAAGGCCAGCTATTTCTTCTCCAAAGCGGTCAACCTCGATCCCGAGCGCGCATCACCCCGAATCGCGTTGGGTAAAAGTCTGTATTACGAGGGCAAGTACGACGACGCCTTGAAACAGCTTCGCCGGGCCTCGAGTCGCGACCCGAAGAATCCCGATATCCACTATTATCAGGGTGGGATTTTTCTGGCGCAGAAGAAATATCCGCGGGCTGCCGCATCCTTTCGCAAGGCCAACAGGTTGGGGAAGGAGGGAGGCCGTGAGTATAGGGATGCGTTGTTTTTCCTCGGCAAAACGGAATACTTGCAGGGCTTGCAAAAGCAGGCCCAAACAAGCCTTCTGCGCTACCGCATCGCTTATCTGACCGAAGCATGCTCCGAACTGGCAAAGCCTCCGGATTCGATTACACAGCAGGCGTTGACCGAATCTCTGCAACTGATGTTGGAGATTGAAAAAGCCCTGAACATCAAGCGCCGTCCTAATCAGATTCCGGGAAATATCGAGCCCGAGCAAATGGCTGTCATTCCCGGCGGCAAGTTCCTCTACGGCAGATTCAAGAATTCCGCGGGCGAGCGGGGTCACGCGTTCGAGGTGGAAGTCAGCTCCTTTGCCGTAGACCGGATGGAGGTAAGCAACGCCGACTACCGCGTCTTTGTCGAGGCCACCGGATGGCGGATTCCACGGGCCGAGGGAGAGGGCCTGGCGAAACCGGAGTTCGATTGGAATCCCAAAACGAAGTCCTACCCGGAAGGCATGGAGAATCGCCCCGTCCTGAACGTTTCATGGGAAGATGCAATCGCCTATTGCGCCTGGGTGGGCAAGCGGTTGCCAACCGAGGCCGAGTGGGAGTGCGCGGCGCGGGGCGGGCTGACGGACAGGATGTATCCGCGGGGGAACCGCAGGCCGAACGACAAGCAAGCGTGCTTCAACACAGGTCAGAAGGGTGGGCCGCTCGATGTCGATGACGCCGAGCCTAATGCCTACGGCCTGCTGCATGTGGTTGGCAACGCGGCTGAGTGGTGCGCCGATTGGTACGTGTCCAACCTTTACCAGGCAGCCGGCACGCGCAAGGATTTCAAAGGGCCCGCAACCGGATCGGGCCGATCCTATCGCGGCGGACACTGGTTTAGCGGCGAGATCGATATCCAGGTAGCAGCGCGGGGCGGGCTCTCCCCTGAGGCAAGGAGCCCCTACGTCGGCTTCCGGTGCGCAGCCGACCTGCCAAAGGAAGAGGAAAAGTAAACCGACGGTCTCCGGTGTGTTAGATTACTGTTGCGCCGGGCCACCAACCTCCAGGGCCGTGCGGCGTATTTTTACTTACCTGGGATAATTCTCTGAAAGGTTCTGATACTTCGTAGGGGGTGAATGAGATGAAGATAGTTGTTGTTTCCGCTCTCGTTTTGATGGCTTTGGGGCTTGCGCAATCACACCAGAGCGGTGAAGAGGATGGGCGGCGGGAGCAATCCCGTCCCCGAGCTCGGGAGTTGGGCTTGAGATTTGGTGTCCTGCCGACAGGACCCCTCAATCTGATCACCGACGTCGAGGGGGTCAAGGTCGGTCACCTCACTCTCATCGAAGGCGAATCGCTGCGCACCGGCATTACAGCCATCCTCCCGCACGGCGGTAACATCTTTCTCGACAAGGTTCCGGGAGCCGCAGCGGTGGGTAACGGTTTCGGCAAGCTTGCCGGTTCGACGCAGGTGAACGAATTGGGGCAGATCGAAACTCCCATCCTGCTGACCAACACTCTCAGCGTACCGCAGGTCGCTGACGGGCTAATTGAGTATATGCTCTCGCTGCCCGGCATGGAGAGCGTTCGCTCGATCAACCCTCTGGTCGCCGAGACCAATGACGGCAGTCTCAATGACATTCGCCGGAGGCCGTTCGGCCCGGAGAGTGTTAGGGCCGCCATCGAGGCTGCTGCCGAAGGGCGGTTTGAAACCGGCTGCGTCGGCGCCGGGACCGGCACAATCTGTTTCGGCTTCAAGGGCGGAATCGGCTCGGCATCGCGGAAACTGCCGGAGTCGCTCGGCGGTTGGACTGTCGGCGTGCTGGTGCAGACCAACTTCGGGGGAGTCCTGACGATTAACGGCGTAGAGGCCGGAAGGCTGCTGGGGAAATATCCATACAAGGAGCAGGTAGAGCAGGATCCTGGTGGGTCGATAATAATGGTTGTAGCCACCGACGCCCCGTTGACGCACCGCAACCTTCGGCGGCTCGCCGACAGGGCGCTTCTTGGGATGGCCCGCACGGGGGGCTATGGCAGCAACGGCTCGGGCGATTACGTGATAGCCTTCTCAACCAATGCAGGGTGTCGGATTCGTAGCGGCGGCGAGTTACTCGTTGAGCGGCCGGTGCTGGACAACAACGCCATGTCACCGCTGTTCCTGGCGACTGTTGAGGCGACCGAGGAGGCGATAATCGACAGCTTGTTTACGGCGACTACTACCAGAGGCAGGGACGGCCACGTCATTGAAGCGCTGCCCGCGGATGAAATCCTCAGGCAGCTTGGCGAACAGACCAAATAATATGTCATATGACATATACAGGCCTTGCGAACTGTGCGTGATGTATGTCAAATAACATATTTTATTCGTAAGTAATCTCTTCGTAACCGCGGGGGACGCGGTAAACAAATAGGTTCTCATCGATTTCAGCGTTGCGGTGCAGGTTGAAGAATTCCAGAGTTATCTCGATCTCGTCTCGCTGCTGAATGAGAATCTTGACAATTGGTGCCGGCTGGTCGACGTCGATCCACAGGTCCATGCAGTGGATGAGTGAATCGGCCTTTGTATCGCCGTCTTTTGGCATGCAGCTCAGGTGGTAGGCGGGCCCGGACCTCAACTCTTCGATGCCGGCGAGTTCGATATCGTGAATCTGGCGCAACTCCTCCGCACCGCCGGTGAGCGCTATACCACCGGTCCGTCTCTTGATGGTTTCCAGTTTTATCTTGTCGACGGCCTTGACATTGTGGCGGATGCGCCAGCCGTAATCACCATTGCTGACCATCTCCTCGACCACATTGCCGCTGACTTCGAGCACCCAACAGTAGCGCGCCGGCTTCAGGTAGTAAAAGGTACCGTTGAACACGGTTTCGTCACCAAACTCGTCCTTCTCGATTTGCCTGTAGGAGGTAATCAGAGAGTTGAGCTGCGAGCTGGCTTCCGACAGCCGCTGCAGGATCTCATCGACCGTGGGCTGCTGCTCCTGCCCGGCGGCAGGCCAAGCGGACGCCAACGCTGCAAGGAACAACGCCGGGATCAGCGCGAAGCGCAGTGCGCTTCTCATCGCAGACCCCTCGGGATGATGCGGTAGTGGCGCGATCCCATCTGTTCGTCGCGGATCAGATCTGTGTCTTCACCGAAGCGTTCGCTGATGAACTGGCGCAGCGCTGCAGACCCGGGGGCCGGCTTGTCTTCTTCCCAAGTAAGGTAAAGGCTGGTGTTGTAACGGTGCAGCGAGATCGCCGCTCCTTCCCCGAGGTCGACACTCTCCCCTTCGGTGAACCAGCCGTTGGAGTTGGTCGGGATGAATATTAAAGCGGCGATGTAGGCCAGGCAGAGGAATTCGTGCTGCCAGGTCCCTCGCTGGTAATCCCAGGCGATGAACTTGGCGATGATCTTCAGCAGGAACATCGCAAACCTCAGGCGTTGTGATCGATAACCGCGCCGTCGCGCATCACGATCCGCCGGTCAGCGACCGCGGCGGCCTCGTGGTTATGTGTGATCATCATTATCGTCTGGCCCAGAGTGTCGTTCAGCTTTTTCATCAGGCCGAGCACCCGGTCGCTGTTCTCGCTGTCGAGGTTGCCGGTCGGCTCGTCGGCCAGCAGGATCGAGGGCCGGCAGATGAGCGCGCGGGCGATCGCCACGCGCTGCTGCTCGCCCTGCGACATTTGCAGAGGCCTGCTGTTCATCTTGTGGCTGAGGCCGACGAGATCCATCATCTCGCGCACTTTGTCTTCCGAGCTGTCGTCGCGCAGGGTGCCGGCGATTTTTAGAGGCAGGCGGATGTTGTCCCCCGCACTGAGGATATTGAACAGGTTGAAGCGCTGGAAGACGAAGCCGATCTTCTCGCGGCGGAAGCGCGTGCGGCAGCCGTCGCGTGAGTGGGCCATGTCGACAGAGTCGACAGTCACGCTGCCGCTCGTTGGCGTGGCGAGCCCGCCGATGATATGCAGCAGTGTAGACTTACCGCAACCCGAGGGGCCGAGAACCGCGACGAATTCCCCGCGATTGACAGTCAGGCTGATGCCGCGCAGGGCTTGGACTTTGACCTCACCCATGCGATAGGTCTTGGTGACGTTATCGACGATAATCAGCTTGTCGTTGTCCATGTTGCTCATTGCTTACTCGTAGGAGAGTGCGACAACCGGGTCCAGTCTGCTGGCTCGGGATGCAGGGTAGAGCGTTCCGAGCAAAGCCGCTACAAACGCGATGGTTGCGCTGATTATCATCCAGTCGGGCGTCATCTCCATCTCAAGCAATGGAAAGAGATTCTTGATCAGCAACAGCCCGCCGTAAGTCAATATGTATCCTATGACGATTCCGATAGCGGTGATTAGCAAGGCTTCCTTGAGAATTTCCTGGACAATGAATCTTCTCGTCGCACCGAGGCTTTTAAGGATGCCGATTTCGCGCGTTCGCTCGATAATCGAGTTGTACATCGAGAGAAGAATCACTGCGAAGCAGATGACGGCGCAGATGCCGATCATGGCGATGGTAAACTCTCTCAATCCGAGCGCGCTACTGGTAAAAACGCTGAACAGGTCGTTGATGTTCCTGACGGCCCAGCCGTCGCCCAACTCGCTCTTCAGCCTGGCGACGACCCCGGACACGTCGTTGGGATCTGTCGCGCGCACGTAGAAGAGTGTGGCAACACCCTGGCGACCGGGACGGGCGATCTCGGTAAGCTCGTCGCGCTGAACGAAGATGCGGGCGCCGAGGGCTTCCTTAGTGATGCCGACAACCTTCCAGTCGAAACCCAGCATCTCCACGGTATCGTTCAGCCTGATTTTGTTGGCCTGTGCCATCTGCCGGTCAATGATCAACTCGAGCTTGCCAGCCTCTCCTTCCTCGAAAGGCCCGCCGGAGATGAAGTCGAAGCCGGCCCCGACATTGTTGTACTCCGCGAAATCAATACCGTAGACATAGTTGAACTGGCGGATGCGTTCCGTCCCCTTGGGATTGAGATACGAAGTCGATTCGATCAGCACCGGGGTGGCGATCTCAACGCCGTCCACCGCACGGATCTTCTCGGCGTAACGGTCATTGACCAGCTCGTTCGGATAGAAGGCGCCGAAGCTATCTTTGCTGACCATGATATCGGCGCCGATGTAGGCAATTCTGTTCGCAAGATCTCTGATGTTGCCGTTGATCAGGCCGACGGCAACCATCAGCAGCGCTACGCTTAACGCTATCCCGAAAATCGAGACGAAGCTCCTGGTCTTGCGAGATAGCATGTTGGCTTTAACTAGGTTCGGCAATTTCTCTTCTCTCGTCCAGGTCTTCCACCTGGAACCCTGCTGGAACCTGATATCGGAACAGTTCCTGGTCACTGTCCGGGTTCAGTTTGACTTCATCGAGATCAAGCCTCAGGCTGAGTTCCTCCCAGTGCCGCTCGATTCGGTACAAGGTCGGTATCTCAACGCCGGCAACATCCCTGTATCGGTAGAGGTAAGCGTCGGTCACTACCTCTCCTTCCTCACCGAAAACCTGATGTCGCACTATGTGCAGAGACTCCCTTTCGAATTCGATTCTCCGTCGCAAAGCAAGCATACCGCCGGAAGAATCGTCTAGCAGGTCGATTATATAGCGGTTTGGAAATGTAGCGCAAATGGTACGGTAATTCTTCAGATCATCAAGCAACAGAGCTTCCGCTAGAACCGCTGGATTGAGCCCGTCCCAGATCTCCACTTTTCCTTCCAGCCGGGGTGTGGATTGCACCGCACCGGTGTACACCTTCTTGTCGCTGGGCACCTCGGCCCAGAAGCGCACCCCATTGGACCTGAGCACAAAAACCGTGCCGACGAGGTGGGCGGAGCCTCGCACATAAACGTGGTCGGGCTTGACGAAAAGGAAGCGGACTTCGGCGTCCCTGTAATTCCTGCGTGAATAGGTAAAGCGGTATGCAATCTTGCCACGCGCCTGGAGTCCGGTTATCGCCTGGTTCCGTTTGGCCAGCCGTGAAAGCAACTCATCGGGAGTGGCGCTGAGATAGATCTTTCTCGGTTGCTCTCGATCTGGAACCACCTTTGGCGGGCAGCCGGTGATGAAGACAACGGTGGAGGCGACCATCGCTGCTGCGAGAATGCGTAATCTGTTCATCTAAAAGTCACCTCTGCGCCGACAGGGCGGGGATTTTAAAACGGCTCCGGGTTGGTGTCAAGGCGGCAGAAAAGGTGTGGCTGTTGTGACACATCGAAATTCTTCCAGGTACATTCCTGCCAGCCAATCTCAAGCTTTCGAGTGTGTTGCACGCCGAGCTGAAACGGCATGTGTATTGCACTTTTCACAGCAAGGCCAAGGCAAATCTGTTGACGGTTCGAAAAGCTCGTGTAAACATGAGGCAATTAATTAAAGGAAATCATATGAAGTTTCGGCCGGTTCGTATCGATAGTATCGACCTGCTGATTCTTCTTGCCGCCGTCGGCACCCTCCTGCTGGTCGGCGTACTCCTTACCATCGAGGATGTTGAGAGATTCCTCACCTCAAATCAGGGATCCGACGTTGAAGGCGAGGTGATAGTCACTTCCAGAAGCACGACCTTTGATCTGAGACATACCAGGGAGGTCGGGTGGCAGGCATCCCCTGGCGAAACCGATTCTGATGCCAGAGACAATTCCTACCTTGCCGGCGAAATTCGGAGTGCCAGGGTTCTGGTGAGCACTCGAGATGCGCGTGACATAGCACTTCATGACGGATTGATTTACGTCGCCACAGACGGCGGGCTCCTGGTTTATCGGCCCGACGGGGAACTCGCCGGGCATTACACCCACCTCAACGGCCTCCCCTGCAATCGCCTGGCCTGTTTCGCTCCCTGGCGCGGATCGCTTTGGATAGGGAGCGAGAAGGGGCTGGTGAGGCTGCACGATGGAGCCGTAACGACATATTCACCGAATATCGAGGGCGGCGATAAAGTAACCGCTCTGCTACCCGCGGGCGAGAGACTGCTGGTGGGGACCGGCGGCGCCGGCCTCCTGAGCTTCGACGGGACCGAGTTCAAGAGTGATATTGGACGGCTACCGGGCGCTGATTTCGACCGCATCACCGCGCTGGCGGAGTGGCGCGGGCACCTTGCGGTGGGCAGCTTCGAGCGAGGGCTGTTCATTCAACGTGGAGCAGCCTTTGTGCGAATTACTCCGGAGGAGGGCCTGCCCCGCGGGCGGGTCGCCAGCCTGGATGCAGGCGAAACCCTGCTGGTCGCCACTGTCACGGGTGTCTGCGTCGTTGATGAGCGGCTTGGCGTTACTCCATGGTCTCGTAGGACAATGGCCGCGGCGGTCTTGCGGACAGAGGGAGCGACCTTTGTCGGCACTCTCGACGGGCGTTTGGAGAGCTATAGCGGCGGCCGCAGAAGGCGGTCGACCGTACTCGGAACCCGTGAGAATCCGGTCATCGTTAACCGCCTGGCGGAGGTCGATAACCGAAGTTGGATGTTAACCAGTACAGGGGTGCTTGAGATTAAGCCGGACGGCGTGCTGCCTTTCGGCGAGCACCCGCAGGGCGAGCTGAGCGCAAACTTCATCGCCTCGATGGTTTTCGACGCAGCCGGCAGGCTCTGGGTAGGCTATTTCGACTCCGGCATCGAGCTTCTTTCACCCGATCTCGTTCCCGGCGGCAGATATGATGAGGAGGTCCTGCGCACCGTCAAGTATCTCTATTACGACGATGCGGAAGGCGCGGTCTATGTCGGCAGCAGCAAGGGATTGACACGGATCGGCCCTGACGGCGGCCGCACTAACTGGGCGACCCAGACGGGTCTTATCAATAATGAAGTGAATCACGTCCAAAGATGGGGCGAGGAGATCGTCGCAGCCACCGGCGGTGGGCTGTCCTTCATCCGCGGCCGGGAAGTGCGCAGCATCTACGCCTTCCACGGCCTGGTAAATAATAAGGTGTTCACCCTGCTGCCGGCTGGCGATCGCCTGGTCGCCGGGACTCTGGGCGGCGTGAGCATTCTTGAAGGGCATAGCGTAATCGCTTCGATAACACCGGAGAATTCGAGGTTGCCGACGCACTGGATAACAGCCCTCTACGACGTCGATGGTTCTCTGCTCGTCGGCACCTACGGCGGGGGTGTTGCGCTTCGCCGCCCCGACGGTACCTGGGAAGAATTGCCTCGGTCGGCTGGTGGATTCGAGGTCAATCCCAACGCGGTAACTGGCTTCGGAGATTTGCTGCTCGCCGGAACTCTTGACAAGGGTTTGGCGGTGTTCGACAAGAAGGAGGGCCTGTGGCGCTTCTGGAACCTCGGTCTAGGCTCCTCGAATGTCACCGCCCTCGCGCAGGACGAGCACCGTCTCTTTATCGGCACCGATAACGGCATCGTCGTTATTGATAAAAAAACCCTGTTGTAAAGGGAGAAGATATGAATGGGAAAGCGGTCATTCTGATCACCCTGGGGGTGCTTCTGGCTTGCTCCGCATCCGCGGTGTCGGACGCTGGAGTGATTGTGCCCAAGAACATCAAGGACACACCTGATCCCTCCATCCTCTCGCTGCAACGCATGAGGGTCGACATCAGCATAGACGGGCAGTACGCGAAGGTCAGGGTGTTGCAGATTTTCCGGAACCACATCGAGCGGGATATTGAGGGGAAGTATCTGTTCACGCTGCCCGATGGCTCGCAGGTTTCGGATTTCGCCATCTGGGAGGACGGTGTTCGCATCCCGGGCGTTATCGTCGAGCGCCGGCGCGCGAGGGAGATCTACGAGGAACTGACCTGGATGAAGATCGATCCGGGGCTGATGGAAACCGCCCGCGCGGAGACGCCGAACCTTTTCAGCGTCGAGATCTTTCCGATACCGGCGTTCGGGACGAAGCGGGTGGAAATCGAGTACACCGCGAACCTGGAAGTCACCTCTCTGCGAAGCTTCTTCAGCTTCCCCCTCAAGCCGACGATTTACGGCAAACAGTCCTGTGCCGATTTCATGGTTAGACTTGATCTGAACAGCGACTTCCCCATCAGGAATTTTAAGCAGGCCGGCGAAAAGATGCCGCTGGAGTACGGCCGGCAGGGCGCGCACCAGGTAAGCGGCGCTTACGCTGCACGAGATATTGAGTTCACCGAGGACTTCGCGTTCGAGTACGAGATCGATATCGCTGAGAGCCTTCTTTCTTTCCAGACCTACCGCGATGCCAAGGCGGTTGAGGATCTCGGCCCCTTCGGGGGCGGGAAAACGCTGGCCGACGAGGCGGGCTATTTCGCGGCGTCTGTCGTCTACAACCTCAACGGTGGGGCTAAGGGCCGTGACCTGCCGCCCAAGGATGTGGTCCTGATGGTGGATACCAGCCTCTCGATGCAGTGGGACAAGCTGGACAAAAGCTACGAGGCCGTCGAGTTCTTCCTTCGCAACCTCCCGGAGCATGACCGCTTCGGCCTGGTCAGCTTCAATCAGGAGATCGACGCCTTTGCTCCCGAGCTCCGGACGGCAACCCCCGACGAGGTGTCTGCGGCGCTCGATTTCTTCCGCAGCGGCTACATGATGGGCGGCACGGACATCGCCGGGGCGGTTGAAGCGGTGCTGTGGATGTTCAACGGTGATGCCGGAGACCGAGACCGCTATGTCGTATTGATCACCGACGGTGCTCCGACGCTTGAAGAGCTGAACTACGCCCGCATCGCTGAGCGCGTCAGGCAGGCCAACAGCGGAACCCGCGCGAAATTTATGGTCTTCGGCATCGGCGGCGACGTTAACGAATCTCTACTGCGAACACTGGCCGACGCCAGCGGTGGCTATTACGTCTCCGCAAGCGAGACAGAGGATATCGACTTCAAACTCCGGACTTTCCTCGACAAGCTCGGCGAGAAGGTAATTGCCGGCATAGGCATCCTCTTCCGTGATATGGAGAACATCGACCGCGTCTATCCCGCGGGCGAGCAGCGCGCTTACGACCGATCGCTCTTCTCCTTCATCGGGCGCTACCGCGAGCCGCGCGAGCACGAGACGGCGAGCGTGAAAGCCGAGGTTGACGGCAAGCGCATCGAACTGGAAGCGGGTGTCGCGCTGCCGGAGAAGGAAACCGAGCACCAAATGCTGCCGCGACGCTGGGCCAAGCTTCGAGTTGATCACCTGCTGCGCCGCATCGACATGTCCGAGGAAGGGGAGAATGTCGAGCCGCTCATCGAGGAGGTGATCGCGCTGGCCAAGCGCTACAAATTCGTAACCCCCTACACCTCTTTCCTGGCGGCGCCGCGCGCCCTGCTGCGGCCCAGGGCGATCAAGCCGGGTGATCCGATACTGCGCGTGAGCACGCACGAGTCGATCACCGCGGTTGTCGCCGTCTTCCCGTTCGGGTTGACCAAGCCGCTCCATTACATTGCCGATGAAGACGTTTGGGAAACCAGATTCCTCGCCCCGAAGTGGATGAACGACGGCACCTATAGCTGCACGCTGTTGCTGACCGATACCGACGGCAATCTCTACGAGGAGGACAAGAGCTTCGTAATCGATAGCAAGCCGCCGACGTTGAAAGTGCAGACGGACAAAAAGCGCTTTCTACCGGGTGAGAGCGTGATTGTGACAATCAATGCCGACCGCGACACGAGGCGCCTGCTGGTGCGGATAGGTGCGTTATTACCGGCCGAGGCGCGTTATAGAACCGAATTGGGCGCCAGCCGGGCGGAGGTGCCGCTCCCGCCCGATTTGCCGGCGGGGACCTACACAATGCGGGTGACGGCCGTCGATTTTGCCAGGAATACGACGGTGGTCGAGATCCCCGTAGAAGTTACGGCGCGCTGAGGCGGAGGTGAGATGATGAGACGTTACGCGATAATTGCATTTCTGGTTGGCGCGGCCGGCGTGGCCGCTCTGCTGCTCACCGGCGATTCGTCGAGCCTCCCGCTGCCGGCCGAGTCGGTGCTGGACGATCCGGTCCTGCAGGCGATCGACGAAGCGATGTTTACCAAAGTGCCGTTGCTCGATACGCAGGTCGATTTCCCGCGGCCCGCGCTGGAGGTGGAGCGCAGGCTTAATCAATATGCGGCGGGCGCCGCACCCGACCCGCGTTTCCTGGCCGCCTTCGCGGATGTTCAGATTTCGCTCTCGAAATTTGACGAAGCCGAGCGGACCATGCAACGCCTTGCCGAGACTCACACCGACAAGCAGGAGGGTCTACGGAAGCTGGCCGCGTTTTATCACGCCCGGCTGATGATCGCCGAGGAGGTCGAGACGCTCAGGCGTCTGGCGCTAATGCAGGAGCCAGACGACCGCGTCGCTACAAATCGTGGGATTCTCTCTCTGCTCGACGAATACCTCCTCAACGCGGTTGATCGCGAAGCGATCCTGCGGGCGAATATCGAGGCGCAACCCGACGAGCCGGAGCATGTGGAGTCGCTGATCGAATACTTGATCAAGCGGGGAAGGCGCAGCGAAGCGCTCGCTGGGGTGGAATCCGGACTCAAGCGGTTCAAGGACCGCCGCCGGGCCTTCCTCGCACTCAATGCGAAGATATTCCAGGACGACGGCAAGGAGGCAGAGGCTCTCTCGGTTTACGATTTCAGTTTCGATCCGGTTGACGATATTGAGGTTTACGGCGACTACCTCGCACTGTTGCGCCGGCTCGATCGATATACTGACTATGAACGCTCACTCAGGCGGCGCTTCCGCTTGGAGCAGCTTGACGACCGCGGGCGTTGCGAGCATTTTCTGCTGCTGCGCAGCCAACGCAGCTTCGACCAGGCCGCGAAAGCCCTGGATAAGTGGGTAGAGGTTTCCGGTCGCTTGGGCGCTGAGAAATTATCAAAGTTCGCCGGGGCATACGAGGCAATTGGCGCGACCGAGCAGGCATGGCGCCTGAGATATACGCAGTTCATCCTTGCTGGAGACGCGACTGAAAAGGAAGAGGCGCTGTGCAGGCTTTTCGACCTGACGTGGAACCTCCGCGGGCCTGAGAAGAATCTCACCGGGCGGAGTGCCGGATCGTATCTGGGGCTGGATTACTTCGATACCTCGCCCGGCGTCGCCGGCGGCCTGTTATCGCTCCTCTACAACACCCAGAACGTCAACGATAAGCTCGACGACCTCGGGCGGATCTCCCGCGACTACGAAAACCGCAAGCTTTTGATGCGGATCTTCGAGCAGTACAAGACGGAATATCCTGACTCGCAGGCCCTGGCGAAAATGTATTCGCGGGTAGTCATTCTGTTTGACGAATACAACTGGCCGCGCAACGCCCTGCGTTACGCCGACGAGTTCATGAAAGCGTTCCCAGACGATGAAAATTACTACGATGTGGCCGAGGCCTCGGTATCCGCGCACAGGCGCCTGGGGGCGGAGAGCAAAGTCCGCGAACTCTACCGCGGGCTGATACGCCGGGCCGATAGCCGCGATGAGCGCGACGACTACTTCAAATACCTGTCTAACCTCGTATCCTCCTTCGTGTCGAAGCGCGATTATGCCGGCGCGATCACTACATATTGGAACGAAATCAACGCCAATCCTCAGGAGGAACAGCTTTACCAGCGTCTGCTGGAGTTCCTCGGACGCTACCGGATTTACAACGAGGAGTTGAAGGTCTATCAGCGCGCAATCGAGGAATTTGGCAAGAGAACCTATTACGACAAGCTGGCAAGGTGGTACATCCGCCAACGCCGCAACAGCGATCTTCAGGATCTGACGCGCAGGATCGCCGACATCTTCGAGGAAAGTGAGCTGGCGGAATTCTTCGGCGACTTCGTTGAGACTGGTCGCGACGCCGGCAATCCCGATTCCGTTTTCTATCGCACGATGTTCGAGTATGCCAACCGGAGATTTCCGCGAAACATGAGGTTTGTTCGCGGCCTGCTGGATTTCTACAGTCGTTTCCAGCTCTGGCCGGAATTCGATGATTTCAGTAAACGATACTTCTATGCCTCTGCGTCAATCCGCAAGGGTTGGCTCAGAAGTCTCAGCCGCAGAAACTTGCTCAAGAGCACGCTCGAGAGCTTCACCGGCGGCGCGCCCGTCGAGTCGCTTGAGGGTTCTCCCGAAAGCCCTGCCGAGAAACTTCTGCTGGCCGAGCTGACCCGCTGGAACTCGGTATACGAGTCCGCGGAGCCGCTCTACGGCGAGCTGATCGAGGATTATCCCGGCGACGAGGAGTTGGTCGCCAACCTGGCGGCCCTGCGGCGCAGTTTCGGCCGGGGGGAAGACGCGGTGAGCTTGTATTCGCGCCTGGCGTCAATCTTCCCGCGCGAAAAGAAGTACCCCACTGCCGCCGGTGAAATCCTGGTCGAGAACGGACGCACGGACGAGGCGGCGCGCTTCTGGCGCAGGATCATCGCCATCAAACCATCGGATTCTGATCTTTACCTCGAGGTAGCGAGCATTTTCTGGGATTATTACCAGTTTGACCGTGCTGCCGAGGTGCTGCTCGGCGCTCGCGAACAGCTGGATGATCCGCAACTGTTCGGCAACAAGCTGGCTGCCGTATATGAATCGGCGAAAGACTACAAGAGGGCGATAACCGAATACGTCCGCACCACCGCACTGGCAACCAAGGACGGCTACGGTTTCGACGAACCCCTGCGGCGGCTGGTTTATCTGGCTGACCGCAAAGCTATGTCGCAAGACATAGATTTGACCTTCACTCGAGCGAGCGACGACAACAGCGATGAGCCGGGATATATCGAGTCGTACGCCGATTTCCTGGCGCGACTGAAGCGTGGCGACGAGCGCCTGGAGCTGCTGCGCGGCGCTATCAGCCGATACAACGAACGCGGCTTTATCAGCTGGTTGGTGCAGCAATTCCGTTCGGCTGGCAGCCCTGCGGATGAAGAGAAGGCTCTACGCCGGCTCTTGGTTCTCGAAGGCGAAAACAGGGAGAACCTGCTCACTCTCGCCGGATTCTACGAGCGCCAGGGGCGGTTCGACGATGCGGAGGCCATGCTTTTGCGCAGGGTCGAAATGACCCGCACCGACGAGCCGGAGGAACTACCCGACTACCTCGCCGCGCTCGACGACGCAGCGGGATTCGCCTGGCGACACGACCGCTTCGACAAGGCGTTCGAGTGGTGGGGTGCCGCAGCCAGGGCTGCATCAGCTTCAGCGAAGCCTGCGCGTCTCCACTCGCTTTCACAGCGGTATATTCAGCGCGAGCGCTTCGCAGAGGCCGCGGCAATTCTCGAGGAGTTGTTGCAGGGCGCACCTTCCGTCACCGAGTATTACAACACTCTCGCCCAGATCTACACGAAGCAGGAGGACTACGCCGGGCTGGCGGATCTAAACCGCCGTGCGATCGAAGGTGTCCGGGCCGACAAGTCTCTCAGCAGCGATGATAAAACCTACAGGATCGCCGACCTGCGCCTCGACCTTATCGGCAACCTCATCGAGCTCGGAGATTTCACCGCGGCTGTCGATCAATATATCGAGATCATTAACCGGCAGTACGACGCTGAAAATTATATCGTTGAGGCCTTCCGCTTCACCCGCGGGCACAACCTTCTCGACAGGCTTGTTGCTTATTACACCGATCTGAGCGGGAAGTCGTTCAAGGATTTCCGCTGGAACGTCGTTTTAGCGCGACTCAATGAGCAGCGCAACGATCTCGAAGCGGCGGCGGATCAGTGGAGTAAAGCCGTTCGTAACGAGCCGCAGAGAATCGAACTGCGAACCGCGCAGGCGGACGTGTATCTCAAACTTCAGCGCTACGCCGATGCCGTAGATGTGTACCGTCAGGTTTACAGGCTGGATCGCCGTAACACCAGCTGGCTCTATACGATAGCGCGCACGCAGGCGATTGCCGGCGACATGAAGGCCGCGCGTGCGACTCTCGAGAGCACGCTTGAGACCGGTCCCGAAGGCTTCTCGAAATACTTCGAAGCCGCCCGCATCCTCGAGGGCTGGGGTGAAGTGCAGGCAGCGGCCGACAAGCTCGAGCTCGGCCTGACTGAGCTGCGAAAGGATATCTACAAGCAAAGCCTCTCTTCCGGCGATCTCGACATGCTCGTCAGGGTCGGGATCAAGCTGGGTAATGTTGTCGAGACATTCGATACTCTTCTCGCACTAAACAATATTTACAACAACGAGGCCTCCCGCGAGGGCAACCAGCGCGCCTGGCTGGCACGGCAGGGTCTCGACCTGACCTTTAAAGCCTTCAGTGGCGCGTTCGCTCGCGCCCTTAACGCTTATGCGACCAATGAGCAACGGCGGCTGATCGCCGATAGAATGAGCGGCTATTTGAACAACTTTCCTGAAAACCAGGGAACCGTAAACTTCGTGCGGGGATCCACGGAGCCGATGGGTTTTGCCGAAATCACGGAGCGGGCGGTCGGCCTCAAGCTCGGCTTCCTCAATAACTACGACAAGCGTTACGACTATCGCGACGAGATCCTCGCCTCCCTGCGTTACTTCGGCGGTCGCGGTCAATGGAAGGAAGCGGCCGATATGCTCGAACGCGAGCGCAGCCGCAGCAACCTCTTCTACTTCCGCGGCGAGATGCTCACCCTGCTCGCCAAGCTCTACCGCTACGGCGGCGACCTCGACTCCGAAGCAGGCATCCTGCGGAACTTTGTCATCGATACCGGCGGCAAGAAGATCGAGTTCAGCAGCAGCCACGACTTGGTCGAACGCTATCTGACTATCCTACTCGAGCGCGCCAGCGAAGCGGAATTGCGCGAGGCGGCAGGGATGGCGAACGCTTATACCGGACAGATAATCAACTTCTTCCTCTCGCGCAGCCGCCCTGATCTAGCCGCAGCAGCTATCGATGCCGCCGCCCTGAAGCGCAATCCGAAATGGCGCGACAGCAAGAAGATGCTGATCGAGACCTATTTCGATACCGAAGGAATCGATCTCGGGGTACGGACATCGCCGGATGTGCTGATGGGAATCAAGCCGATCGGGGAGTTGATTGCGGCGCAACCCGACCGCCAACGCGTGCTCGCGGGCTCGGAGTGGTTCGGATTCGCCAGGCACTTCGCCGAAGGCCTTCATTCCACGGGAGATGAGCGGTATGGCAGCTTTGCGATTGCCCCGGCCGAGCAGAGTCCCAGGTCGACGGAGGCTCAACGGCAGATAGCTCGCTTCTACACAGGACATGAGCAGTACGATGAAGCCCTCCGCCACTATGGGTTGGCACTGCAGATAGCGCCCAACGATCCGGCAACCTTTGCAGAACTCGGCGAATTGCATCTGAAACGTGGTAACAGTGAGGAGGCGATGCGGACCTGGGAGAAGATCATCTCCGGAGATGCCGGCATCGCTGCTTACAGCCGCTACTTTGATGTCCTGGAGGGCAACGGCATGGTCGCCGAGGCGGCGCGAACCGCTCTCAATTACTTGAAACAGGAAACAGCTAAGTCATTTACCTGGTCGCACCGCGAGTTGATGGAGATTATTTTCTTCGGGCTGAAGAACGAAGGTGAGAGCCTGGCTTATTTTGCCCGAACTATTGTTGAGATGGCTGACAGGGTGTCGGAACCGATAGCGCTTCTACGGTTTGCCATTGACGATCTCGATTTCCCGGCTGAAGAGAAGCTGAATATCTACCGGAAAGTCATCGCACTTGCCTCGGAAATAAAGAGCTCCGACGTCAGCAGTGAAGCAGGATATTTCGATGAAGAATACGGATGGAGTTCGGCAACAGAGCTGGACCGCTACTGGCTCGAACAGGCTTTCCGATTCGCTGTGGACAACGAGATCTACGAGGCCGCGCTTGAGTGGATCGGTGCTTACGAAGCGCGTGGCTACACCGAGGAAATCTGGGGTTACCTGCGCGGCGAGGGCCGCTACTGGCAGTACAAGGCGAAAGCGCTTCTGGGTGCGGGTAGAAAGAGCGAGGCACTCGAGGCTCTCAAGGGTGTTTACGACACCAAGCCTTCCCGCCTCAACCTCTACGAAATCGCCCACCGTATCCTGCTCGATTTCGGCGAGCGCGAAGAAGCGGAACGGCTGATGATCGGCTACTACCGCGACGCGCTGGCGGCGGGGCGCGACGGCTCCGGTGTGTATACCGGCCTGGCGGCGATCCTCCTCGACCGCGCCGGCAGGGAATCAAATCCCACGCAAACTGACAGCTTGACCGCAGAAGCATTCTCACTGCTCGAGTCGATGGTAAACAAGCGTGCCAATAACAAAGAGGGTATGAACGAAGCGGCCTCGCTGCTGGAGCGGCGGGATCTTCGCTCGGAGGCCTTGCGCTACCGCCGCATGCTGCACAAGTTGGACCGGTGGGATCATGCCAACACGCTCGAGCTGGCAAAGGACGATGCAGCGGTTGGAAATGCCGAGGAGGCTGCGACCCTGCTACGCGAATTGCTGATCGGCGGGCAAGTGCCGCGCGCTGTGAAGCGAGGTGTCGGCGAGCCCTACCTCGCTCTCTTCGAAGGCAGACAGTCGCAAGCGGCAGCAGAACTCCAAGCGATCGAAAAGATCAAAGACACTGTGGAAGAGTGTCGCCTGGTTTACGCCGAAATGGCGCTCGCCGCAGGCAACCGGCAATTGTTCCTGGAAAGCATCAACTCCGGTCTGGAGTTCTTCCTGGAGCCGTCATTGCTCGAGAAGAGGAAAGCCGAGATCGAGCTGGAGGCCGGAAATGTCCCTAACGCCATCGACTACTTCCACCGCTCTTTGGCTCACGAGCCGACAGCTTCCACCAGGCTGGCCTTGTTGAGGACGTTGCTCGATGCCGGGCAGTGGACCAAGGCTCTCCAGCTTCTGGACGCATTCGACGATGCGGGGAGCTATTCCCTGGGCCAGGCTGATCTGAGCGGTTCGCTCGGCCTCGAGGGCGAGAAACTGCTCGATCTGATCAGCGGGCTGGTGGATGCCTCGCTTACAGAAAAGCTGTTCGATATTGCGGAATCCTTCGAGAATCGGCGGATCGAGCTGGCGGCCGATTTGAAGGTGGTGATCGAGAGCCGTCGAGATGAGATAGAGGAGGCGAGAAAACGAGCTGCGCCTCCCGAGCCCCCGGTTCGTATTCTCGACTCGATTGCCAATTGACCAATGATGGAGCGTCGAGATGAGAAACAAAATGAAAGCGATAATAATCATCGGACTGGCAGCCGCAACATACCTGACGATTCCATCGAGTTCCGCGGCGCAGGATTCCCTGGAGTTTGCCAAGGCGGTACCGCCGGGCGCACTGGTCTATGTGGAGGTGCGGGATTTCGGCGGCCGGTTGCAGCAATTTCTGCAGATGGAATTCGCAAAGAAATTTCCCGAAACCAGAGCCTTCAAGGATTTCACCGCAACGAAGCTCTACAACAAGCTAGGCGACAGAATCGCTGAGTTGGAGCAGGCCACAGGCTTCGGCCTTTCGCTGGAGCGTGCAAGCGAGCTTGCCGGCGGCCGCTCCGCAATCGCGCTCTACGATATCGGCGAATTGCAGTTCATTTTCCTCTCGCGCATGCCGTTCGAAAAAGCGGCGGCTACGGCCCTTTGGGATCTGCGTAGCCAATTCGAGGAGCGGTTGGTCGACGGCGTCGGCTATTACTTTAAAGAAGATCCTGACGGCCGCACGGCGCTGATGTTCGCTATCGTCGGGGATGTTCTCGTTGCCGGCACCGACCTGCTGAGCTTCGAAGCTTCGCTAAAACTGCTCAACGAGGGCGGCGATTCGCTGGCCTCCGACGAGAGATTCGCCTCAGCCTTCCCCGTGGATTTTGCTCTGCAGGACGCAGTGCTGTATCTCGATCAGGAGAGAATAGCTGAGACGCCGCATTTTCGCTCCTATTGGATATACGGCAACCAGGCCGATTTGCGCGAGATCAACAGAGCAGTGATTTGTCTCGGCTTCGGCGAGGACGCGATAAGCGAAACGCGGTGGTTCACAACGGCGAAGGAAAGCGGCAGTCCGGCGATGAATTCAGCGCAGGCCGTCGCCGGTGCTTTGCCCGGGGGGCGGGAAATCTATTATCTTTCCTCACTGGCGGGTGGCGAATTCGCCTCATTCCTGGCGCGTGAGCTTTACGAGGATGCCGGCGAGAGCTTCGCGTCGGACCTCGGCGTGGCGTTGAAGGCCGCGTTGCCGGTGGAGTTCGGGTTGGCAGCGGGCGCCACTTTCGATGAAGACGAGTTCTTCATAAACGTGGATAAGACCTTTGCGATACAGCTTGAGGCGCCGCGCTCTCTCGACAGGCGGAAGCTGGAACGCGCTCTCGCGGGTTATTTTGAAGCAAAGCTGCTGGCGAAGGGACAGGCCGAGTTCAAATTCATCGACCGGAGCGGTTTGCGCGTGCTTGATATTCCCCTCTTTGAAGAGTCGGCTCCGGGCTATCGCCTTGACGGCCCGATACTGCTGGTCACCAACGACGCATCTGCCTTCAGCGAAGAGCGCGCCGGCGGGGACTCAGGCCGGTTCGCTGCGCCGGAGGAGAACCGCGGCCTGCAATCGGTGTTGAAGATTGATGCGGGCGGAGCGACGGAGCGGCTGGCTTCGTACTTCAAAATTGTCACACAGCGGAACAACTGGCGCTCCGGCAGCAACGCTTCTTTCTTCTGGCGCAATGTTGTGTCGTTGTTCGAAAGCCTGGAATTCTTGAAAACTCTGCAGTTGGTCCGCAGCAGAGAAGGTGGCTTCGATAAAGAGGTGGTCGTCTACAGCTTCAGGTGAGGATTGACTCCGGCAGCGGTGCGGTCTCGGGATATTCCTTTTCAAGCCGCTCCTTGGTATCGCTGATCGTTGCCTCGATCTGGTCGACGAAGCTGCGGAAATTGCTGATCTGCAGTTCCTTTGTCTCAATCGGCTCGCCGATATGCATGACGACGGTGTGAGGGCGGACGCCGAAGGTGTTCTTTGGCATGACGTTCAATGTGCCGCAGAGGGTCACCGGAATCAAGGGAGCGCCGGTGCGCAGTGGGATTTTAAGACTGCCGCTCTTGAAGCGGTTCATCTTGCCGTCGAGCGTGCGCGTTCCCTCGGGGAAAATGACGATCGAGCGATTGCCACTGAGCGCGGTAATACACTTCTGGACGCTCTTGAGCGACTTCTTGGGGTTGGAGCGATCGACCATAATGTGGCCCAACATCGGCATCAATTGTCCGATCACCGGGATCAGGCGGGTCTGCTTCTTCGCCAGGAAAGCGAGCCGCCGTGGGATGAAAGCGTTGATCATAAAGATGTCCACCATACTCTGATGGTTGGCGGCAAACACGGCGGATTTGATGCCCTTGAGATTTTCGAGGCCGAACACATGAATCTTAATGAAACACATGCGCATTATCGTCCGACCCCAGAAGCGGACCATCCTCTGGGGAATGCGTTGCTTGATCGGGTCGAGCGCGAGCAGAATAAGCCCGGGTGGAATAAGGATGAGCGTGAGCAGAATGCCGCCGGTCCAGGCGACGACCGTTCTCCAGAGCGTGGCAAAGTTCATGTCTATTTATACCGATATTAACATCAGAGTGCGATGAACATACCAAACGATTATAAAACCGCCTTTGAGGCCGGTGCAACGGCAACTATCCTGATCGTATTGATGCTAATTGTGGCTGTTGAAGTAAGCGCGCAGTCGAATCCCATCCCGTCACGGCTGGAACCGCTCATGCGGTCGGAGTTGCCGGATGGGGCGGCTTGTCTGCTCGACATCATCGAAGGGACAATAATCGCCTCCTGGGGCGAAGCGATCTGGCTGGGCGAAGGCCGGCCGGCCGGCAGCGTGCTCAAACTGTTCACGTCATATGCACTGATTGCCGCCGGCGAATCAGCCACCACCGTTTTCTACTGCCCTCCCTCTTCGGTGGATGTTCCTGCGACGGATTCCTGCTGGTATAAGCCCGGGCACGGCAACATGACGCTAAAGACCGCGCTGGCGTTTTCATGCAACGCATATTTCCGCCAGTGGGTGGCTGCAGCCGATGACGCACCTGCGGAGAAATTCTTCAGGAAACTCAGACTGCTTGAATCGAAGTTGCCGGACTCTGCTGTGGAGAGGGCCAAGTGGCTGACCGGCTTGTCTCATCAGATCAGGCCGAAGCCCGTGATGCTGATTTCGGCATTGGCCGCGCTGTTCAACGGCGGAGTGATTTACTCGATCGAGAGCCTGGAAGAAGGGTCGCGATGCGCGCCTGTGACCTCCTTGCTTATAGACGCCCATGCTCTCGGGGTGATATCGGCCGGGCTGCGCGAATGCGCGGCATCGGGCACGGCAGCGGCAGCGCAAGCGGCGGTTGGGATCGAACCGCTGATGGCTAAGACCGGCACATCGGTCCACATCGATGGAGGCGAAGCCGATTCTCTGCGCACAGACGGGTTCTGCTTCTTGCTCTACCCCGCAGAACGTCCGAGGTATCTCCTGGCGGTCTTTTCTCCCGACGGCAGGGGGGGTGGCCGCGCGGCCGAGGCGGCCGGGGTGATTATGGCCCGTTTAATCGAGGAGTTGGCCCGATGATTACCGCGGCTATGGCGGTTTGTTACCTTGCCTTGTCGGTTCCTCAAATCGATGAGCCTGCCATCCGAATCTCCGTGCTCAGCCTGCTGGAGCCACGGGCGGTGGAGTTGAGTTGTGGAGTAATCAACGAATTGGAATTCGATACGCCTTCGTTCGTACCGGCCCTGATCCATCCCGGCGAGGCCGTGCTGGCCGAGATCCGCGATGGCCGTCTGGTCCTGTTAATCCGTTCGAAGGACGGGCGGGAAATGGAACTACCGGAACATTCGCGGGTGCGCCTCAATGGCTCGACTCCCGAAAATCCACTCTCAATCCGCGTTACTTCGCCCAATGAATTCGAGCGCCGGATTGCGGGCGAGCTTGTTGTTGGAAACGAAAACGGGAAATTGTTGTTGGTACTCTCTGCGGGACTCGAGCAGGTGGTCGGCGAGGTTGTGGCCGCCGAGATGGGCTTGGCTACTCCACCCCATGCTGCGGCTGCGTTGGCGGTCGCCGTCCGCTCATACATACTGGCGACGAAGGAGCGCAACGGCGATGAGAGTTTCGATTTGGTGGACACGACTCAGTCGTTGCTCTACAGGGGTCGGGACGGCGCCCTCGGCCCGGGATCGGAGTCAAGTCTGACAATCGGGCAGACGGGTGCCCGCAGGACACGCGGACTAGTTCTGACCGACGGCGAGCGAGTTGTCCCCGGATTCTTTCATGCATGCTGCGGGGGATTCACGGCGACGCCGGAGATGATCTGGAGAGGGGCTGCGCACTCTGAGAATTACAAGCGCTGCCGTTGTGATTTTTGTGTCGAATCGCCGTTCAGGCATTGGATCAGACATGCTTCGCTGCAAGATGTGCTCGCTGCGCTGGAGATCGGCGAGACGGGAGGGGCATGGGAATTCAAGGTGGTTTGCCACCCTGACAGCAGTTATGTGGCGTCAGTTAGCGTCAACGGCGTGGAGAATCGGAAAGAGTTCTCCGGCGAAGAATTCCGCCTGAAAATCGGCCGAACGCTGGGCTGGGACGTGCTCCGAAGCAATGCCTATTCGATCAGCGTGGAGGGCCGGGAAGTTTCGTTCGAAGGTTACGGCTTCGGCCACGGCGTTGGCCTTTGCCAGGAAGGCGCTATCGAGGCCGCGCACAGAGGCTGGGACTGGCGGTGGATTCTCTCCTATTACTATCCACGCTGCTTGGTGGGGATCATGGAACGGCTGTGACTAAGTGGTTAGGGCTCTCAGCCGCTTCGCGGCTCGGAGGCAACCTTTTTCAGCCCCTCGATCGCTTTATCAAGGGATGGGAATATCTGTTGCGGCACGATGTCCTTGATGAACGGGCTGGGATCCTTCGGTGAGGTCCAGATGATGTAGACCTCCTTGGTGGTGTGGTATGCGTGGGTGATTTCGCGCATCACGCCGGGCGAGTTAACCGGCTGGCCGTCAACATCGGGCATGAATGCAACCACCATATCACTCTGGTCGATCAGCTTGAGATCGCGGGCGACGATCTGACCCTCGATGTCCCGCACGCATGGTGCGACCTCGGAGGCCGGTATTTTGCTCATCACGCCCTCGAACTCCACCTCGAGGTAGTCGCGGTCGCTCTTGCCGGTGCGGATCTTGTCGAGCTCCGAAACCATCCAGCTCTCTTTTACATCGAAAGGATCGAAAACGAGGAAGAGATCCCTCATCAGCTGTTTGAACTCATCGATGCGCTGCATAACATCGGGTTTGTCCAGGACATTGGTGATAGGGAAGCTGATGTAAGTGCGCTTGAGCTGTGGCGTGAGAAGGAGTTTATAGATGACCGATTCGGCATCCTGAATCGGCACGATCAGGAAGGAACCTTTCTTCTCGGGGATGTTGGCCATCAGCTCAGTGGCGAGCAATTCCTCCTCGCGCCAGACGAACAGGTCCTTCATCGTGTAATCGTGAGAGTCGCGTAGCATTGTCTTCTTGAGGCGCAGATAAGTCTGATCGACATCCTCAACGAGGCAGATGTAGTAATCGGCACGAAACTCGCTGATTTGGTCGACATCAAAACCGGCAAACAGGCCGCGGCGCCAGCGGAAAGTGGCGTGAGTGTTGACGATCAAGTTCTCCGTGGTGCAGCGCAGAACGTCACGCATCACAGTGCGGCGTAGTTGCCGGAGTTGACCGTAGGGCAGGTCGAGGATGCGTCCTGAGATAATCGAGGGATCCTCCTCGTACATCATATCGCCGACGTGGAACAACTCCAGTTCGAGTCCATCCTCGACCAACCCGGCGGTGATGCGTTCCAGCTGGATATTTTTGTTGAGGCCGGACATGCCGGTTACGAGCACCCTCATTGTTCACAACTCCTTCATTTTCAAGGAGTTATTATACACTGGAAGTAAAACTGCGGCAACCGCGAGTGCTGGATGCCTTTAGCGCGCAGGCACCGACATTTAGTGGTATGGACCTAATTATCGAGTTATCGAATCAACAAGCTACGGTTTTGTTTTCCGGGGAATCAGCGTTTTAACATCTTGAAAACAGCAGCCTCTATAGGCTAAGTTTAGTCACCACCAGAAAACCGGGAGGTACTTATGAGCGGCGCGGTCAGGGAGATCGAGCTGAAGGGGATACCCAGATTCAAGAGCGGCAAGGTGCGGGAGGTTTTCGATCTGGGCGACAAACTGCTGTTCGTCGCCAGCGACAGGATCAGCGCTTTTGACGTGGTACTGCCGCAGGGAATCCCGGACAAGGGAGCGGTGCTCACGCAGATCAGCGCATTCTGGTTCAATAGAATGAAAGATATCGTGCCGAATCACCTGATCAGCGCCAAGGCGAGCGACTTTCCCGATATATTGCAGCCCCACGCCAAACTGCTGGCCGGCCGCTCGATGCTCGTGCGCAAGACCAGGGTGTTTCCCGTTGAGTGCGTCGTGCGCGGTTACCTCGCCGGATCGGGGTGGAAGGATTACCACGGCAACGGTAAGGTTTGCGGTATCGATCTACCCGGCGGGCTGCGCGAGAGTGACATCCTGGAGGAGCCGATCTTCACACCTGCGACCAAGGCGGAGAGCGGCCACGATATGAATATTTCCTACGAGGAGATGGAGCGGATCGTCGGCGCGGAGTGGGCTCGTAGGATGCGCGGAACGAGTATAGAGATCTACAGACGCGCGCGTGAATACGCGGCCGCGAGGGGCATCATCATCGCCGACACCAAATTCGAATTCGGTAAGTTCGAAGGCGAACTGATGCTCATCGATGAGATCCTGACTCCCGATTCATCCCGCTTCTGGCCGGCTGATAGCTATGAGCCCGGCCGCGGTCAGCCGAGCTACGATAAGCAATTCGTGCGCGATTACCTCGAGACGCTCGACTGGGATAAAACGCCGCCACCGCCGGACCTGCCGGATGACGTAGTCAGCAAGACGCGGGAGAAGTACCTGGAAGCATACAAGCTACTTACGGGCGAAGATCTGAGAATATAGAAAAGGCCTCTATAAGCGGACCTGTGACCCCTCAGACGATTTCCCGGCGGCGGCAATGCTCAATCAGACTTCTTGTGTATTCGTGGGACGGATTGTTGACTATCCGGCGTGCAGAATCCGCCTCCACAACCTTCCCCTTTCTCATCACCACTATCCTCTCGCTGGCTTCCGCTGCAAGGGCGATATCATGAGTGATCAGGATAACGGCGAGGTTTCTCTCCCGACGGATTTCCTGAAGCAAGCTGATGATCCCCGCCTGGACTGTGACATCGAGAGCGGTCGTCGGCTCGTCGGCGATCAGCAATGATGGTTGGCAGGCGAGCGCCATGGCGATCATCGCGCGCTGGCGCAGGCCGCCGCTGAGTTGATGAGGGTAGGAGCGCATTCGCATTCGTGGCTCCGGCATCTGGACTGCTTGCAGTGCCTCGATTGCCGCTTCTTCCAAGGCTTTCCGCGATCCTCCCAAACCGGTCCTGACCGCCTCGCGCAACTGAGAGCCGATGGTCATCACCGGGTTGAGGCTCGTCATTGGCTCCTGGAAGATCATCCCGATTTCGCGACCGCGGACCTTGCGCCACTCCCTCTCGCTCATCCCGGTCAGCTCACGGCCTTTGAATCTGATCGAGCCACCATGGATTCTTGCGGCAGGCGGCAACAAGCCGATCGTCGAGAGCGCCGTCAGCGTTTTACCACTGCCGCTCTCTCCCACCAGTGCGACGAATTCTCCCCGGCCCACACAAAAGCTCGCGCCGTCGACGGGAAAAAAATCGTCGAGGGCCAGCTGAAGTCCTTCGATTGCCAACAGAGTCTCGATGCTCAAGGGCCATGCTCCCGGCGTATGCTTGTAAAGGTCATCATAAACCACCACAGCGCAGTGCGTCACCGCGACCTTGCGGAGAACGGCCGTGTTTCATAGGATGAAGTGTATAAGATCAGAAAGAGGTGGGCGGCATGTTGGACAAATTGACTTGGCTGGGGCATGCCAGCTTCAGGATCGAAGGCGAGAAGCGGGTTTACATCGATCCTTGGAAGATATCCGGGGGGGCGATTGCAGACCTCGTTCTCATCAGCCATTCGCATTACGACCATTACTCCCAGGAAGATGTCGACAAAATCAGCGGACCCAACACTGTGCTGATCACTGTGAGGGAGGTTGCCGAGAAAGCTGGCGGCAACGTGGAGATCCTCGAGCCGGGCGACACGGCGGACGTAATGGGGATTAAAATCGAGGCCCCGCCGGCATATAACATCGGCAAGCAATTTCATCCCAAGGCGAACGGCTGGATCGGCTTCGTGGTCGAGATGGGCGGCGAACGACTCTACTACGCCGGCGACACCGACATTGTCCCCGAAATGCGCGATCTGCTTAACATCGATGTGGCTCTCCTGCCAGTCGGCGGCACCTATACAATGAACGCCGCCGAAGCCGCGGAGGCGGCCAAGATCATCAAGCCGGGCGTGGCAGTGCCTTATCATTGGGGCGACATAGTAGGCAGCGAGAGCGACGCGAAGCGATTCGCCCGGATTTACGGCGGCAAAGTGGAGATCTTGAAAGCCGCCGGCTAGAAACTGTATTCCTTCAGTTCCTCGACGGGGATGACCCGGAAGATATCCCTGGCCTGCGGGCCGGGCAGCGTTCTTGCCATTTTCTGCAGCGCATGGAGGTATTCGATGCGATGGCGGCCAAGATGGGTGAGAAAAATCGGCGCTGGCGCGGGGACTGCTTCCATCAGCAGTGGAAGGTGCTGTTGCAGGGAGAGGTGCTCGTCGTTTTCCTCGTCGATGAAGGTCATCTCGACCATCGCCGCATCCACCCCCGCCAGTATCTCCTTCAAACCCGTGCTCCAGGCTGCGTCGCCGCTGTAACCGAGTCGTGTGCCGCCGGGGCCGGTGATTTTGTAACCAAGGCTTTCGGGGGAGTGATCGGTGGGAGCCGCCAGCAGGTGATATTCGCCTGCCCGGATTTCGCTCACTTTGCGGCTCGGCAGCTCCTGCACCACCATCTTGTCAGGCGCGGCGTGGCTGAATGCCAGTTCGCAAAGCCGGACCAACTTTTCTTCAGTTCCCTCGGGTCCGATCACTCGCAGAGGATCAAGATCGGGCGAGCGCTCGGCAAGGATGAAAGGAAAGCCGAAGATGTGATCGCCGTGAGTGTGGGTGATGATGACCGTCTCGAGATCGTCAGGTGTGATTTTGAGCGAGCGCATGGCAAGCCTCGCCTGCGGCGCCGCATCCAGAAGTAGCTTGCAATTCAGTAGGTTGCAGGTCCAGCCCTGTGCGGAATCGCCGTAGGCCGATGCCGTTCCAAGGGGAGTGATTATCATAATAATTGCTTCTCTCGAGGGCAGAATTGCGATATTACTCTAAGCTCGACTCTGGCGGACGTCAACGAGGGGGTCAGCATGCAGGCTATAGTACCGGCAGCCGGATTGGGTACTCGGATGTTACCCTTCAGCGCTCTGGCTGCCAAGGAACTGGTGCCGCTCGGAACGCGCCCGGCGATTCAGTGGGTTCTGGAGGAAGCGCTCGCCGCAGGCGCGAGCTGTGCTGTGGTGGTCCTCAGCCCCCATAAACGCTCGCTCAGGCTATTCTTGGAGGGCTATCAACGGCCTGCCCTTGCGGAATACGAGGAGAGTAGGCGTTGGCATACGTTGCTCGAGAGACTGCCGATTACGGTAGTCGAGCAGCCCCAGCCTACCGGCCTCGGCGATGCCTTGCTGCGGGGTCGCGAAGCGGCGGAGGCTTCCGGCCGGGAGGGCCCTTGGTACCTGATGTATCCCGACAACATCGTCACTGATGGCCTTGAACTATTCGAGGCGTTGCGCCGCCTGTATGCCGACTCGGATCTATGTTGCCTGGCATGCAAGGACGACAAACCGTATTTCGGCGGCAACAATTTCATTGTCGCCGGGGACGGAGTGAGCGGCGGTTTTCGGGTTGCAGCGGTGACCCGCAGAGACGATCCCCGGCCCGCAAGCGATGCATGGCGTGCAGCCGGGCGCGTGCTGGTCAGCGACGATTACTTCTCCGCTCTTGACAAGGCGCGGGCCGTGGCCGTGGGCAGAGAGCTAGACGACATCGATGCCTATGAGCAGCTGGCAACCGAGGGGAAATTGCTATGCCTGCCGCCGAAAACGCGAATATATGACGTGGGCTGCGCTGAGGGTTACGCCGAGGTTTGGAAAGCCATGTTAGCGGGAGATCTCGGCCCCCCAGGCGAGGTGTGACGAGTGCTTTTTTGCTGCCGCAGATTCCTTTGCAGAATCTTGACAAGAATGTGGTTGGGTCTTAGATTGACCGTCTCCGTGCCGAAGTGGCGGAATTGGCAGACGCGCTAGGTTCAGGACCTAGTGGGGGCAACCCCGTGGAGGTTCGAGTCCTCTCTTCGGCACCATCTTCCTAATCTCATTCATTTATGTGGTTTATATACGTCATTGAAAGCGTGAATGCCGGAAGACGGTATGTCGGGATAACTACAAATATTGAGAAGAGAATTGCATCTCATAATCGCGGTAAAACCCCATCGACCAAAGCCTACTTGCCCTGGAATTTGATATATCAAGAACAAGCCAAGGATAAGAGCGAAGCAGCAGAAAGGGAGCGTTTTCTGAAATCAGGAAAAGGCCGCGATTTCCTAAAATCAATAGCATGAATTAGCAGATCCGCCGGAGGCGGACAAGCTTGCTGGTTCGGGATCTAGTTAGGATTAATCCCATGGAGGTGAGTTTAATCGCCTGGAGGTGATAGTCCTCTCTTCGCCACCATCTTCAATACACACTGAATTCGGCGATCCTCACACCCGACCTAAAGCACAGACGCAATTGACGGGCTTCATTGCCTTCGTTTCCAGTCTAACCCCGCTGTATCCCGCATCCAGCAAAGCTTGAACAAGCTTCTGTCCGATTTCGGAAGCCGCCTGGTCGCTGGCGCCTTTCAAACGCGGTTGAAACGTAATGGCCAGTGTGCCGCCGGGTTTCAGTAAATTTCGCATGTTTTGGAGGATCGTCTCTTTTTCGTCCATAAACTGTATCGCGTTGATCATAAAAATCTTCTCGAAAGGCTCTTCGAAGGATGGCAGATCGTCCGCCGAACCGCGGATCAGCTCGACACGGCCGTCGCGGATAGCGTCAGCGTTTCGCCTGGACGCCTGCCGTACCATAGTCTCGGAGTGGTCGATGCCGATGATCCTGCCGCCGGTGATCTTCCCGCTAAGTTTCTGGATTGAAACGCCCGACCCGAAACCGATCTCAAGTATTCGATCGCCGGGCTGGATGTCCAGCAGCGAGATCGTCCAGCCTATTCTTTCGCGGTTGGAAGAGCGGTTAGCCATGATGTGCCCGGCCAGGCGCCCGAACAATCCGCGGGGATTTTCGAAATTACCTTTGATCCATTTCCTCAAACTCATTTTATCCTCCCTTACTCGGGCTGATGTTTTTAGGTGGATATTTGTCTGATGGGAAAGCGCTCAGCACCGCGATTGCATCCAATCGCTATAAATCAGGTTTTCCTTAATCGAGCGCAGGACGCCGGTCGCCGAGGCCAGTTCATCCTCGGAGACACCTAAGTCGATCGAATCAAAAGCGACAGTCTCTTTCTGATAGAACTCATTGAGGTACCGCTCACCTCGTTCGGTCAACCGTACGAGACGCGAACGTTTGTGCTCTGGATTGACGCTTAGCACCACAAGGCCTTCCTTCAGCAATTCGTTAATCAGGGTCTGAATGTGTTGCCTTGAGACAAACCGGGTGCGCGCCATCTGGGGGACGGTCTGCGGCCCGAACTCAGAAATGCTGCGGAGGATTCCCCGTTTGCCGGCAGTCAGCCGGCCTTTCCCGTGCAGCCGCTCCGCCGCGTGCCGGATCGTGTGAAACAGCATCACGGTCGCGTCGAACAACTCCTGCAGAGATGCCGCAGTTGGCTTATTGCCTCGGCTTTCAATATTGTTCAGCCTCATGGCCTTGCTCCTTAGCGGGCGCTTTGACCGTCGTTATGGCATTTATATTGTCACTATGACAATAAAATTGTCAATCATAAAACGAGGACAGGCGGCGAAAAGTTCCAAAGCGGTTCAAATAAACTATCAGGGACCCGGCTGTTAAGAAATTTGCCAATAGTACTCGGGTAGGACAGATGCAACAGCGAGGTTTTACTTTTCCCCGGTGTCGGCTTACGAAATTCCCATACCGTAGCGCTTCATCTTTCTCAGCAGCGTGTTTCGACCGATGCCAAGGCGCCGAGCTGTTTCCGACTGGTTGCCGTCGCAGGCTTTGAGAGTCTCGGAGATAATCCGGCTCTCGACCATTTCCTGGTGACCGGCGACGATCTCGTGCAACGTCCTGCCGGATCCGGGAGACTGTGCCGATTGCTGGAATCTGTTGATCGAAACCGGCAGAGCATCGGGACCGATGGGAGATTCCGCCGCCATTACCATTGCGCTGTAGACGGCATTTTCCAGTTCCCGGACGTTACCAGGCCATCTATGTAGCTGAATCGCTTCCATCGCACTGTTCGAGAACCGGTAGTTCTCCTTGCCCAGCTTCTTTCCGAATTTTTTAAGAAAGTGATCGACCAGTAGGGGTAGATCCTCTATGCGCTCTCTCAAGGGAGGGAGCCGGAGCGAAGCCACGTTCAGGCGGTAATACAGGTCCTCCCGGAACTGCCCTGCGGCAATGGCGGCCTCGAGGTTGCGGTTGGAGGCGGAGATCAGGCGCACGTCGACCTTCTGCTGCTCAGGTGCGCCCACCGGGATGAATTCGCCCGACTGCGCGAAGCGCAGCAACTTGACCTGTATTTCCGGTTCCATTTCGGCCACTTCGTCCAGGAACAGGGTGCCGCCGTGGGCTTTTTCCACCAGCCCGGGCTTACTTGAGACTGCGCCGGTGAACGCTCCTTTCCTGTACCCGAAAAGCTCGCTTTCAACGAGGTTCCGGGGCAGCGCGCCACAGTTGACGGCGACGAACGACTTATCCTTTCGCAGGCTGTGCTGGTGGATCGCGTTGGCGAAAAGTTCCTTGCCGGTTCCGCTTTCGCCAGTGATGACGACGGGGGAATCGGTCGGTGCGATTCTTTTGACGATATCGAGAAGGCTCAACATTTCCCTGTTATTGGTGATGATTCCCTCGACGGAGAACTTGTCGTTGAGCCTGTCCCGCGCTTCCGCCAGTTCCTTCTCCATCCTGTCGTGCTCGAGGGCGCGCTCGATGACAATGAGCAATTCGTCATTGACGAACGGCTTGGTGAGGTAGTCGAAGGCGCCGAGTTTCATCGCTTCGACAGCGCTCGGGATGGTGCCGTAGGCGGTGAGAATGATCACCTTGCCTGCGAATCCGCGTTCTCTCATTATCCGGAAAGCATCGAAACCTCCCATCTCCGGCATCTCGAGGTCCATGAGGACAAGATCGGGCAGGAACCGCTCGGTGGCATCGATTGCCTCGCTTCCGTCCGACGCAGTTTCAACCGTGTAACTTTTTTCCTCCAGGAGGCATGTGAGCACGTACCTGATCTTTTGCTCATCATCGACGATCAGTATTCTTCCATTCATTCCCGGTTACCCAATCAGTGGTAGAGTGACTCTGAAGCACGAGCCCTCCGTAGAGGTTGAGGCGAGCTCAACCGTTCCGCCGTGAGCCTTGGCTATGCTGTAGACGATGGCCAGGCCGAGCCCCGATCCCTTTTTCTTGGTTGAAAAGAAAGGGTCGAATATCCTGGCTGCAGTCCCGGCTTCTATCCCACCACCGTTGTCTGCAACGTCGATTGCGACGAAGTGGCCGGCTGAACTACCCTCAATCGTTATTCTGCCGCTACCGTCGATCGCCTGGATACTATTGATAACGAGGTTTTCGAAAAGCTGCCACAGCCTATCCGCATCACCGTTAACGAACGCTGTGTCGGCATCGAAGCGGATTTCGATCGCGATGCCCTTCTCTCTGGCACTCGTTTCCGCAAGGCTGACCGTTTTGCGTATCACCTCGTAGAGGTCAACTTTAACGAAGTTGTCGGGGTCGATCCTGCCGAGCGACAACAGTTCCTCTATCCGCTGGTCGATCCTGTCGATCTCTTCAGATATTCCTGCCGAGAGCGTCTCCCTCTTATGCTCCTCGAGCGTTCGGCTTTGAAGGCAGTCGGTAGCAGAGCGGATAAAGGTCAGTGGATTACGAATCTCGTGCGCCAGTCGTGCCGCCATCTTGCCTAAAGAGGCAAGGGTGTCACTCCGCTGCCGGCTTTTCATCAACTCCCTTTCCCGCTCATCGAGTTGTGCTTTCTTGATCGTTATTGCGGCGGTCGCACCGAAGAGGCTCAGGCATTGCTCGCTGCGCTGCTCACGCAGCAGCCTTTCGCCGCCGGTGATAACGAAACCGGCTGTTTCCTCGCCGTCGAGAAATGGAATCAGCACGCCGTTGCTCAGCCTCTTGAGCGCGCGGCGCATAGGCTCGCTTCCCGCCATGCCTCCAACAAACGGCCTGAGAAAAATCGGGGAGGCGTTTTGAGTTATCCACCCGTATAGCATCGGATCTTTGCTGGCTTTCAGCTGAGCTTCATCGTCAGGAGAGAGGTCAATTTCGTATTCTGCAACCCTGAAACACCGATCACTGTCCGCCGTCCAGATTATCCATTCGGCAAAGCCGTTCATTTCCGCCGCATGCTTTCCGATCAGAGCAATGATCTTGTTGAAATCGCGCTCAACCGCGCATGCGGAAAGGGCCTCTAACACCATGCGCTGCTCGATCTGGCTCTTGGCCTTGGGAAGCGGGCGCTCGAACAACCTGAATCTGTTGCGCCAAGCCGCAAACCAGATTCCCAATAACGCCAGGAAGACAAGGCTGTGAATGATCGCAGCGGCAACGATTGCGTTTGAGATCTCCATGTTAAAAGAATACCGCCTTTACCGGCGGCAATCCATTTACTGCACAGGTTGAACCATTCAGGTCTGCATGTATTCCAGGTAGATCTGCTCGAGGTTCCCTGTCTCCAGCTCGTCGCGGGTCTTGCTCATCACCAGGTTGCCTTCCTTCATGATGCCAACCTCGTCGGCGATGTCTTTGGCCCGGAAGATGTCGTGCGTGCTCATCAGGACCGCCTTGCTCTCCTCCTTAAGGCTCCGCAGCAGGTCCATGAACTCCGAGCCCGCCTTCGGGTCAAGACCGCTCGTCGGCTCGTCAAGCAGAATCGCGGGCGCGTTCTTGGTGATCGCGATCGCAATGCCCAGCTTCTGGCGCATCCCCTTGCTGAAGTTCTTCAAGCGCTGCTCGAATGCCTTCTCCTGCAGCCCCACACGCCGCATCACGTCGTAGTAGTCGTCCTTGCTCATGTCGCTGCGGCCGCCCAGCTTGGTGAAGAAGTCGAGGTTCTGACGCGCCGTGAAATTGCCGTAGAGCATGACGTTCTCGCTGACGTAGGAGACGAACTTCTTGGCCTCCAGCGGGTCCTTGGTGACGTCGATGCCGTTGATCTTGGCTGTGCCGGCGGTGGGCTCGATGAAGTTGAGGAAGAGGTTGATGGTGGTGGTCTTGCCGGCGCCGTTGGCGCCCAGCAGGCAGTAGATCACCCCCTTCTCCACCCTGAGGTTGAGGTGGTCCAGCGCAAGCAGGCCGTCCTCGTAACGCTTCGTCAAATCAATCGCTTCGATCATTTTGGATTACTCCTTTTGAAAATTCCTTAACGGGGGTCGTAGCACAGCAACGCAATGAACGCGA
>Ga0307380_10000503_pt1 | contig 61670 bp, 46 predicted proteins | sample UN3MG_FD_202239 | JGI IMG/M metagenome (GOLD analysis project Ga0307380, IMG submission 202239) | Soil microbial communities from Risofladan, Vaasa, Finland - UN-3 | ecosystem: Environmental > Terrestrial > Soil > Coastal area > Acid sulfate soil | place: Finland: Risofladan, Vaasa | collected... | reverse complement strand
CGGGCGGATTCTTCGGAATTCCGGCCGGCGAGCCCCCCGCCGAACGAGAACATGCTTCACTGAATACACGTGTAGTATATAATCCGTCCGGCGGGATCATTGTAAGGGTTCCAGAGGAAAAGGCTTATGACAAGATGCTCCTTGGCGGCGTCCGCTGGTAAGATAGGGGGGATACGACGATGGGGATACGACGACGAGAATATTACAGCAGGCGCCGCAAATTAATTGGAGGAACTCACCTGACAACCCCGTAATTAATGGAGTATGCTTCTTTCTGGAAGTTGATAAAAGGGGTGGATCAGCAGGTTTCCTTGGTCAGGGCGTGCTGATCCACCCGGGACGACGCGCGAGCGAAACGTTTCGCACGCGCCTTATAGCATTATCATAGGCGCGCGTCGTCTCCGGAATCAATTAAAAAAATCCGGGCGGGTCGTGCAAGCAGCACGGTCCAAGCGGGAGACGACGCGATGCCGGAACCGGTCACTATCATAGGCTTCGGGGCGGGGTTCCTCGACGATCGGGAGTGCACGGTCCGCACGCGCCGCGTGCGGTCTTGCGCGATAGCGGCAATAGGAGGTATTGCTGCTGTAAATAGCCGTCCGGCATTCGCGTGGCAACCACCGGTAGATACCGGTGACCAAGGCGGCTCTTGAAGATGTCTGCCGCAGCCACCGGATGCGGTGTCTCAGAGAGGCAAGACCTGCAAGAGCGGATCCCTGTGCCGAGCAAGGTCGAGAAACGCCCGGCCAACAGGTAAGGAGATCGGTCGTGAAACAGAAAATCGCAGAGAAGAATGGCCTCGGCCGCATCGTAGCGGTGTGCCTTGCGCTGAGCCTCTGGCCGGTCGCAACGAGCGAGGCGGTTACCGTCGACGGCGTTATAACGGCCGGCGAAGGTTACTCGGTCATACTGATGAACCTCGACTTCACGGTCGAAGGGAAGCACGGTGACCCGGAGATACCGGGGGCGGGGGCGAAACTGTACCTGCTTGAGGATGCCGGCAGCGTCTTCGTGGGCCTGTCGCTGCCGAAAACGCTGGTGGACAACAGTTATGGAACCACGGCCATTGGCTGGGGTTCCAAGGACCACAAGTTTGATGAACTGGTCGGCAGCGACAAGGCTCAGTTCGTTTTCGGTGACGTGAATGGCGTGGTGTTGGATGTCACGCTGGATTATCTGGACGCCATCACCACGAAGGGGGGGAAGAAGGAACCGGACATCACCACCTACGTGGCCGACAAGACGGCCAAGGATTTCGAGGTTGCCAAGGGCAATCCCGCCCACATCCTCGCCCTGTCCACCTCGCTGTTCTACAACTGGGAAACGTTCGGGGCGGGCTACCCCGCGTTCTTCGGCAAAGACAAGAATTCTCCGGCAGCCGATCCGGACTATGGCAATCCCACGCTCGCGGGATGGGTTTACGACGTCATGTATGAGTTTCAGATTGATTTGGCCGCCTTCGCCGGCAGCACCCTCGACCTGACCAGCGGCGACTTTATTGAGATAGTCCACGCCTCGCCGAACAAGATCGGCGGGAACAGGGTGTATGACTTCAAGGTCATCCCGAACCCGGTGGTACCCGAGCCGCTCACCCTGGCGTCGCTGGGCCTGTCGCTGCTTGCACTCGGCGGCTATGTGCGCCGCCGTTTCGCATGAACGTCGCCCTGAGGCCAGCCGAACGCAAAGAAAAGCGACCTTCCCTTCCAAGCACATGAAGGCGCTCGACGAGGGGACGGAATCGCTGTAACATGCCATGTCCTGGCTATGGTGACAATCTCGCGGCGGCGGTGAATCATCTCAACACGGCAACTTGACCTCGGCGGAACCCCGTGTTGGCGGCGTCAGCAGAGCAGCGTCTCCCGCCCTTTTCCGCCTTCTGGATGAGTCGGTGCGCGCCCTCGGCATCATACCGGATCCCCGGTTTGCATTTGGGGGGACTATGACTTATACTATCGCACGCTCGCAGCGGTTGCTGCTCTCGAGTTCTTCTTATGTGGCGGGGCCGATGCGTGGGAGTCGCGCGATGCGCATCCTCAACATTGTCGGCGCCAGGCCGAACTTCATGAAAATCGCCCCGCTGATGCGGGCCTACGCGGCGTATCCGGACATCCAGCCGCTTCTGGTCCACACCGGCCAGCATTACGACGAGCGGATGAGCGACCTGTTCTTCCGGCAACTGGAGATTCCCGAGCCGGATATCAACCTCGAAGTCGGCTCCGGGTCCCATGCGGCCCAGACGGCGGCCATCATGACGGCGTTTGAACCGGTCGTTCTCAGGTACGACCCGGCCGCCGTGGTCGTCGTCGGCGACGTCAACAGCACCATTGCCTGCGGCTTGGTGGCGGTGAAACGAGGCGTCGGGCTGGTCCACGTGGAGGCCGGCCTGCGCAGTTTCGACCGAACGATGCCGGAAGAGATCAACCGCCTGCTGACCGACGCCATCAGCGATCTTCTTTTCTGCACCGAGCGCAGCGGCGTCGAGAACCTGCGGCGCGAGGGTCTGGCCGACAGAAAAATCTTTCTCGTCGGCAACGTGATGATTGACACGCTCCTGCGGAACCGGGCCAAGGCCGACACCTGCCGCATCCTGGAGGACCTCGGTCTGGCTCCTCAAGGATACGCCGTGCTCACGCTCCACAGGCCCGGCAACGTGGACGACCCCTCCGTGCTAGGCCGCCTCCTGGGCGCCATGGAGGTCGTTCAGCGCGACATGCCTGTCATCTTCCCCATCCATCCGCGGACGCGAAAGAACATCGACGGCTCCCCCTTGGCCGAACGGGTGGCCCAGATGAAGAACCTGCGGCTGACCGAACCGACGGGCTACCTGGAGTTTCTGAAACTCATGGCCTGTGCGCGCCTGGTTCTCACCGATTCCGGCGGCATCCAGGAGGAAACGACTATCCTGAAGGTCCCGTGCCTGACGTTGCGCGAGACGACAGAACGTCCCATCACCGTCGAAGTGGGCAGCAACCTGGTGGTCGGGACGGAGCCGGAGAGGATCCTCTCCGGCTATCGGGCAATCATGGGAGGCGACGGCCGCACGCACGCCACCCCGCCGCTGTGGGACGGTCATGCTGCCGAGCGCATAGTCAAGATCATGGCGGAGCAGTTGTGACAGGTTTTCAACGCCAGGGCATGTCAACACAAGGGAAGATGACCCCGAGGGACAACCTCTTGGTCTCGCGTTGTGCGGCACGAGGCGGACTTGATGGAGGATGACATGAGTGCAATCCTGCCTTCCGCAACGGACATGGACAACCTCTTTCGCAAGCACCACGGTGACCCACGGAATCATGGCTGGCGGGTGAGGATGAGATACTGGTTCGGGTACTTCCACTCTGAGCAGTGGTATGAGGGAGTGGTTGAGCGACTGGTGATCGCTGGCTGCAGATGGATCGATGTAGGGGGAGGGAAATGCGTTTTCCCGCACAACGCAAAACTGGCAAGAGAACTGGCGGATCGCTGTGGCACACTGGTTGGGGTTGACCCAAGCGACAATCTGGACCAGAATGAACTTGTGCACGAACGAGTCAAGAGTACGATCGAGGATTTCAGGAGTGGCCAGACTTACGACCTCGCAACCTTGCGAATGGTTGCCGAACATGTCCAGAATCCGCAACGAGCTGTCCTGTCGCTGGCGCGGTTGCTCAGGCCTGGTGGGCGGGTTGTGATCTACACCCCCAATCGATGGTCTCCTGGTTCAATTGTTGCTGCCGTGATCCCGAATAAACTGCACCACTATTTCACGCACCTGATGTGGAATACGAACGAGGATGACGTTTTTCCGACCTTTTACAGAATGAACACCAGGAGAACACTGCGCACCTTGTTTGAGGCCGGCGGCTTCGTCGAAGTGGATTTCATGTATCTCGCCGCATGTGATGTTCTGGCGCGTTTCCGTGCCACCTGCTTCCTTGAACTGTGTCTGTGGCGGTTTCTCCATATGCTTGGGATCAAGTACCCGGAGAACAACCTCCTAGGCGTTTACGAGAAGAAGTGACCGGCGGTTCTGCTCGTCCCCGCCGCTGTGGGACGGTCATGCTGCCGAGCGCATAGTCAAGATCATGGCGGAGCAGTTGTGACCGGCGCGCACCGGCCCACTTGCCACCAAGGGGGACGCTCTATCATGGGACGCGAGGGGCTCACAAGATGGCTTGCGGCCGCCATGCTGCTGGCCGGCGCGATGACGGCGGCAGCCGAGAAACCTCCCGACAAACCGCGAACCGGCCTTGGCGAGGATGCCCGACTGGCGGCCGAGGCCAAGGCCCTGGCCGAGGCGTTTCAGAAAAAATACGGCGCCGGCTATGTTACGCAGATCGACAATCAGCGGCACATCGTCTACGTCTCGACGCTCGACACCTACACGAGGGGCCGCGTGACCGCCATGCTGGGCGCCTACGTGGACCAGCAGCGCCGGTTCCTGTTTCGCCAGCCGTTGTCGTGGAACGTCACGGTCATCCTGCCGACCCTGTCGGACTACCGGCGGTCGCCGGCCACGGCGTCGTCTGCGGGCCACTACGACCCGGCAACGCGGACGCTCGAAAGCCTCAGCCTCAGCGACGTCTTGGTGCACGAGTTCACCCACGCGCTGCACCACGGCGACCAGGTGGCGGCCAACCAGCGGCATCCCATGTGGATTCTCGAGGGGCTCGCGTGTCTCTTCCAGCGGTCGACGGTGCGCGAAGGCCGGCTCGAAGTGCTTCCGGCCCGCGACCTGGCCGGCCTCCAGGATGCCGTGCGAGACCGCAAGAACCTCTCGCTTGCCGCGCTGGTAACCACGGAGCCGGAAGCGTTTCTGAAAGACGCCGGCCTCTGCTACGCCGAGGCGCACTACGTCATGTTCTACCTGCACCAGTTGGGGAAACTGAAGGACTTCTACGAGACCTACAAGGAGGGATACGCCAAGGACCCAAGCGGCGCGGCCGCGCTGGTCCAGACGCTCGGCAAGCCGCTGGACGAGATCGAGGCCGACTGGCGGGAATGGGTCCTCCGGCAGGAGGCGCCGTGGGCACCGGCTCGGCCGACGAAGCCGCTGCTGGGCGTCAAGATGGAGGCCGTGGCGGAAGGCGTCCGAGTCACGGGATTCGTTCGCGGCAGCGCGGCGGCGCGGGCCGGACAACTGAAGTTCGGCGACATCATCCTTTCGGTGGCCGGCCAACATACTCCCAAGCCAACCGACCTGACGGCTGCCGTCCAGGCGTGCCATGCCGGGGAAACCGTTGAGATCGAGGTCGTCCGCGACGGGCGCACCTTGGTGGTCAAGCAGTTGCTGAGTGCAATGGCGCCGTAAGGCTGCGCGACTACGCGCCGGCGCCGTACGAGAAGGTCGGCAGGTCGGCCGTCGCGAGGCCGGCAAGGCACTGGGCGACCGGACCGAAACGGAATCGTCCGAGAAGCCACGAAAGTTTTGCGGCCGTCCGGCACAAGTTTACGCGGTGCCGCCAGCAGGTCAGGCGGCCCATCGGCAGGACAGGCTGGTCAGGATCCAGTTCCCACGGATGGAGGTAGAGAATGCCAGGCTGGTTTGCGCGCTGGGCCCGGCGCAGCGCCGCTGCCACCACGCGAACCGGCAGCAGGCGCAGGTATCCGCCGCCGCCGACGGGCCAGTTGACCGACACCAGACGCATCGTCAGGAGAGGGACCTCCAGCAGGCTGCTGCCGGCGGGCCCGCGGGCCCGGTGGACCCACCGCGGCGCGTCGGGCACCCCGTAACGGTCGTGATGGATAGGAAAAACGGAAGAGTCGTACTGGTACCCCGCCCCGGCGAGCACGTCGATCGCCCAGGCCGTCCGGTGCGTGATGGAAAACGTGGGTGCGCGATACCCGACGACCGGTCGACCAACGATGTCCTCCAGCAGGGCGCGGCTTTCCAGGACATCCTGCCGGAAACCGTCCGCACCAAGACGCCCCACCATTTGGTGTCGCATCCCGTGCGAAGCGATTTCGTGTCCAGCGTCGGCGATCCGGCGCACCAGGCCGCGATGGCGCCGAGCGACCCATCCGAGCACGAAGAAAGTAGCCGAGGCGCCACCATCGGCCAGCATCGCCAGGATACGGTCCGTGACCGGTTCCAGGCGGCTGGGAATGGATTCCCACTGCTCCTGCTTGACACAGCGGGAAGCCGCTTCGACCTGGAAGTACTCCTCCACGTCGAAACTGAGCATGTGGACCGTGCCGCCCGCGACGCGCAAGTCGCCCTCCTCGTGGGCGGGCCGGGTCATGGTTTGGACCGTTCCATAGCGGCGAGGGCCTGGCGGGCTCCCTCGGCCGCCGCCAGGGTACTCGTCGAGAGGGTCTCGCCGTCGGCCCTGAGTTTGTCAGACAGGGCAACGGCGGCCTGCAAGTGCCAGCGGGCGAAGTCCGCCTGCTTGGCTGCCATCTCCGCCTGGCCGAGGTGAAAATGCACCTCGGGCGAGGCGGGCAGGCCCTTGACGGCCCGGTGCAGCGATTGGAGCGCCTCGTCGTTACGGCCCTGCAAGTAGGCAATCCAACCCAGTGTGTCACGGAAACCCGGCATGTCCGGCGCCGCCTTGACGGCCGCTTCCGTCCACTGCTTTGCCTCGGCCAACTTGGCGTCATCTTTGGGATACAGGCACGACACAATATAGGCCGCGTTGTTGGCGGCAATGGGGTTCTGGGTGGCCTCCCAGACCTGGCGGTACAAGGGCAGGGCATCAGCGGGATGGCCGGCCTGTTCCAGGGCCAGGGCCAGGCCAAGCATGGAGTAGGTGTTGTCCTTCTCTGCTTGGACGACCGACTGCCAGATTTCAACGGCCCTGGCGTAATCTTTCTGTTCGATGGCCAGCGTTGCCTGCGCGGCGCGTGCCAGCAGGCAATCGGCGGGTTGGAGGACCTTGAGCAGTTCTTGCGAGACAGCGGCATCGGGCCTGGTCTGGAGGGCGATTGCGGCGGCCCACTGGCAGGCGGGGCGTGCCCTAAGTATCTGCATAGCCCATGCGCGGGCCAGCAGGGGCATGCCGAACTCGGCGGCCAGCGACGCCTTGAGTAGGGCGGCGGCCTCCTCGGGCGACTTGGGGTTGCGTTTGGCCGAGGCCGTCAGTTCGTCTGCCACCTGACGCCCGATGTTGCCGGCGCCCCTGACAGTGGCGGACCCGGCCGTGGCCTCGTCCGTGGCGCCGGCCACCAGTGCCGCCAGGATCCTGTGAGACGGATTGAGCGACTGCGGCGGCGTCCTCTGCGACAAGGTCTGCTGGATCTGGTCCAACCGCTTCTTCCAAGGCTCCACTGGTTGACCAGTCTCTGTCGCCACGAGAAGCCCCAGCAGGGTGTCGTACGGCCCGGCAGCGCTAATCTCGGGCAACATGGCCTTGGCGGAGTCGGGCTTCTGGGCCAGGGCAAGCAGGATGGCCACCCGCCGCCACCGCGGGTCGGCGGACCCCTGAGCGGACTGGGCGGCCAGGTCAGCGGCGGCGGGCAGGTCGCCGGCGGCGAGCATGGCCTGAAGGGCGAGGACGCGGGCGTCGTTGGGCACGGGGTCGGCGGCGGGGCGCTTGGCCGAGAGGGCCTGGAAGACCTTGACGGCATCCGCCGGCCGGTTCGCCCGCAGCAGGATATCCATCTGCTGAACGACAAGGGCCGAGGAGTCTGGCTTGACTTTCTGCGCCTGAAGCAGAACGGCGAGTCTTGCATCGTCCGTGTCTTCCAGGTTTGCCGCCACCTGCTGTGCGGCGACGTACTGCGGCGCATATTCGGCAATGGAGCCGAGCGCCTTGCGGGCGCGGTCTTTGCGTCCGAGAACCGCAAAGGCCTGACCGAGCGCCAATTGCAGTCGCGGATCGGTACCGCGGCCCAACTCGGCCAATTGCTCGAACGTATCCGCGGCCTGGGCCGCCAGGCCCCACTGCGCCAGCATCGTGCCGCGCTCCGACAAGGCCCCCATCCGGCCGGTCTGACCGAGGCCTTCCAGCAGTTTCAGCGTGGCCATGGCCTCCTGGGGGTTGCCTGCTGCATCGAGGGTTCGTGCCAGAGCGGCGTACGCCCGCAGATTCCCGGGCTGCCGCTCGATAGCCTGGCGGTAGCAGTCGATCGATTCGGCCAGTCTGCCCGCGGCGGTCAGGATGTCGGCCCGGACCAGGCAGGGCCGGGCGTCGTTGGGCAAGAGTTTGCCCATCTCGTCGCACACGGCCAGGGCCTTGTCGGTCTGCGGCATGCGTGCGTAGAGAGCGGCTATGCGTTCGAGGGTGGCGGCGTCGGCGTCTTTGACCGCCTGGCGGACCATGTCGGCGAGGATGGCATCGGCTTCCTTGACGCGGCCGGCGGCGGTGAGCAGCGTTGCCTTGTAGTAGAGGGCCCGCGACCGGCTGGTGGGGGTGCCGGTCACCTGGTCCAGTTCGATTGTCGCCTGGTCCAGATGCCCCGCGCGTGCCAGCGACTGGGCGCGGAAGAGGCGGGCGAGGTTGCGCGCGTCCTCCGAGGTGTCCTGCCGGCTGGCCACGCGACCGTATGCCTCGGCTGCCGCCTCATACTGCCCGCGGCTATCGTACAGCCACCCTACCGCCAGGTTGATCTGGTCGCGTTTGGCGCCGGGGATGGCCGCCAAGGCGGTTTCCACGGCGTCGGGCTTCAGGGTCCGGCCCATGATGTTGGCTAATTGGAAATAGACAGGTAGCTTGTCCGGCATCTGCTTGAGCACCGCCGTCCACTGCTCGATGCACTTGTCGTCCTGCCCCAGCATCTTGTAGGCCTGGCCCAGCAGAAGGCGGGCGTCGGCGTCGGTCGGCCGCTCCTTAAGTTGCTCCTGGCAGACCTCGACGCACTTTTCGGGCTGGCCGCTGCCGAGCATGGCCTGGGCCATGGCAAGGCCGGCGGGCGCGCCTGGGCCGGCCTGCGGCAGCATCTCCTGGCCGCGCGCCAGGCGGATGAGATTGGTCAGGCGCAGGGCGGCGGCGTTGGCCGGATTGCGGTCGAGGATGGCCTGGCACTCGGCCAGGCAGTCGTCGTCGAGCCCCGATTCGTGCAAGGCGGCGGCAAGGAACTCGCGCGAGGCCAGGTTGCGGTCGTCAAGGCGAATGGCGGCGCGGTACTGCTCAATGGCCTGAAGCGGCCGGCCCGTCAGGACAAAGAACCGGCCCAGTTCCATGGGAACGCGTGCGTCCTTGGGGCTTCGCGCCAGTTCTTCAGTCAGCATCCGCTCGGCCTCCGACACCCGCCCGAGCATGGCTTTGGCGCGGGCCACGGCCAGCCGTCCGGCGACCGTGGGGGGGGTGCATGCGGCCGCCTTTTCCAGCGCAGTTCTGGCGGCATCGGGGTTCTCACCCAGCAGCCGGTACCCCTCGTGAACGGCCAGGAGAACTTCGGGTCTCGCGGCATCGTCCTTCGCGGCGGTTTCCAGGGCCGTCCTTGCCAGGTTGACCTGGTTCGTGGCCTTCGTGGTGTGGACATAGAGTGTCAGGGCCGCCACACGGCTCGGCGCCCCTGCATCGGGGTCGGCCCGGACGGCGTTATAATAGGCCCTGGCTTCGGAGAAAGCCTCGGGCGCGAAGCCGTCGGCCAGGAGCGATTCCGCCAGGTACCGGTGGGCCTCGGCGTAGATGGGATCGGACTTCGCGGACTGTCTTTCGATTTCCGTCACCGCCCGCATGGCCTCGCGCGCGGGCTCCTGCTTTCCCGTCTCATGGGCCGCTAAACCGTAATAGTACTGAACGGCGGGCCAGCGGGGGACCTCCGTCCTCAACGAATACAGTTCCCGCTCGGCTTCGGCCCACTTGTTTTGGAACGACAGGACGCGGGCCCGCATGAACCGCGCGCTGACTCGCTGGTCGGCGTCGGGCTTTGAGTCAAGGACCTGGGTGCAGAGTTCCATGGCCCGGTCGATGTCACCGGCTCGCACGGCAACCTCGGCCCGGGCGAGTTTGGCGTCGGCGTCGGCGGGGTGTTTTTCGAGGATGGCGTCTAGCCTTACGATGGCCGACTGGAGGCGGCGGGCCTCCTCGGCAGGGTCGGCGGACTCGTCCACGCCGCGGAACTCGGCTCGGATGAGCCTGACAACGGCGGCCGGCGGCGGGTCGTCAAGCGACAGGATCGCCTCGCGGGCGGCCGCCAGGGCCGTCTGGTCGCCGCGATCCACACACAAGTCGACCAGCACCCGGGCCGCCTGGGCGCGATTCGGGTCCTTCTTGACAACGGGCAGCAGTGTGTCGGTCGCTTGGCGGAGCAACCGGTCGGCCTCGACCCGCGATTCCTCGGCCGCAATGTGCTTGGCGGCATTTGCGGCGGCGTCGCCGGCCGTCGCCGCCACCTGGGACTCTTTCTCCAGCCGGTCGCAAAGCAGTTGCTGGGCGGAACCCATCTGCGTCAGATTGAGGCCGATTGCTTGTTGCACATCGAGCGCACCCGCATCGTCCGGCGCGCGAACCCCGGCCAGGTAGTCATTGGCCTGCCTCAGCCCCGCAACAGCCCCGACGAGGACCGAGGTCTGGCGGATCTCGTCTTCCGACGCCAGGGCCCTGCGGGCCGGCATGGCGTAAGTCTCAGCCACGGCCAGTGGGACCGTTACGCCCGGCGGGTTATGTCGAGCGGCCTCTACCAGCGCCTCGCGGGCCTCGGCGTACTGGCCTTTACCGCTCAGAGCCATGGCCTTGGCGTAGTAGGAGCGCCAGTTCGTCCCTTCCTTGGCCACCGCGGACTCGGCCAGTTCCAGGGCCCGGTTGTACTCCTTAGCGCGCATCGCCAGTTCCGACCGGGCGAGCAACTTCTCGACCGTATTGCGATGCAGGTACCACAGGGTGCCCCCCGTCACGGCCCCGAGGAAGCCCACGATGATGAGGACCAGCACGACGCGCCGCATGGGTATTCCCTCCTTCAGTCTACCGTAATGCCGCATCCAGGTACGGAATGGCCGCGCTCAGCATCGCAGCGCACCGCCGGCGGGCCGCCTCCTCATCCTCATCGTCGCCCACGGCCGTGGACACCCGAATAAGGGCGCCGCTGGCGTTGCGGCCCAAGAGGCCGTTGGCGAAGATGACGAGTTGCTGCTTCCAGAAACTGGGTGTGTAATCGTCGCCACACTTGTATACATACAGATGATACTCGCGGCGCCGGTCCGTAGCCGTCAGGAGCAGGCGGCACGGCACATCGCCCCGGCCGGGCACGTCGCGGACCACCAGGTTGCTGCTGGCGACCACGCTCTCGCCAAGGCACACCTCCGGCGGGTGCGTGCCCTTGCGGTTGTCCTTGCTGAAGATGACGCAGAAGCTTACGGCCGCGACGCCGGCCCCGTCGTAGCGGCGATACAGGTAGTCGGTCGTCTCCAGAATGGTCAGCGTGTTGTCATCCAGGGCCAAGTCGAAACCGTAAAGGCGGCGGCCGTCCACTTCAAGCGTGCGGGGCATGGACTTGGCCGCCATCTCCTGGTTCCAGATGTTGACCACCCGCGTGTTGATCCTCCAGGTGACGCCGGCCACGGCCAGGAGTACGAAAACAGCCGTCCAGCCAGCCCGGCAGCCCACGGCGCGGGTCAGGCGCGGCCACTGGTCTTCGTCCTCGGGGTCTCGGAGCACGCTGTGGAACAAGGGCAACACGACCGCAGGCCGGCCGGCCAGCCGCCGGGCCGCCAGCACCAGCCGCTCGATGGTGAACATCAGCCAGAAGGCCAGCACGTAGATCAAGAGGCCCGAAAGGTCGTGGTACCAGCCCGTGGCTGTCTTCTCATCCCAGACGTCGGCCACCACGATCAGGCTGACGATCCGGATCGAGTTGCTGACCACCGCCACCGGGACGCTCATGGCAAAGAGCCCCAGCCGCCACGCGCCCCGCAGTTTGCTGACGTAGGCGTAGATGGCCCCGAACGCCAGCAGGCTGACGATGGTACGCAGGCCGTTGCACACGTTGGCGATGACCAGCGTCTTGTCGCCCTGGAGCAGGACCTCGTTGGGCCGGTCCCTGGCGCGTTCGACTATGACGCCGATGAGGTTGGCCCCGGCCACGCCGATGTCGGCCGCCCGCATCTTCAGCCAGAGGTTCAGGTTGGCTATCATCACCTCCGGAAGGGGCACCATGAACGCGAGCAACGCCAGCGGAAACCACAGCCTCCTCAGGGCGGTGGCTCCCCACAGCAGCAGCACCAAGCCCGCTAGCGCGCCGATCAGGCTGAACCCGCTGATAAAGTTCACCCGTGCAAAACACGCCGCAAGGTGTACCAACAGGCTGCCCGCAAGCACGACCGTGCCCGCGACGCGCTTCGGCTCCAGCGGAATCTGCGTGTGACGCACCAGCAGGACCATCATGATCAGGCTGACCACGGGCACGAGCGGGCCGTGGGTATAATAACTCTCGCTTCCCACAAGCCGGTCGTACAGGCCCAGGTTGGCGTTGCGCCACGCCGGGAACCACCGAATCCACATCTCGGCAAAGGTGTTGGCGTAGGCCGCGACCAGCCCGGCGGCCAGCAGGAGCCACGCGGCTGCCAGGGATCGCGTCGGGCTATTAGTCGTGGGGTCGCTTCTCATAAAATGGCTCGAGCCCTGATGGATGCGCGGCAGCACTGTAGCATTAAGCCCGTCCTCTGTCCAGGGGTTGCAGCGTCACTGTCACAGCGTCACGCCGCGTGAAGTTGCGTTGCGGCACTATCCCTGTATCGGTATTTTCCGGCTGCGGATTGACCGGGACTGGCTGTTCTTTCCATTGCTTGGCCCGCGCCTGCGGCACGGCCGCTCTGGATGTGGGCTGCCTTAGCGCGGGCGGATTCTTCGGAATTCCGGCCGGCGAGCCCCCCGCCGAACGAGAACATGCTTCACTGAATACACGTGTAGTATATAATCCGTCCGGCGGGATCATTGTAAGGGTTCCAGAGGAAAAGGCTTACGACAAGATGCTCCTTGGCGGCGTCCGCTGGTAAGATAGGGGGGATACGACGATGGGGATACGACGACGAGGATATTACAGCAGGCGCCGCAAATTATTGGAGGAATCCACTTGACAACCTCGTAATTATGGAGTATGCTTCTTTTCGGAAATTGATAAAAGGGGTGGATCAGCAGGTTTCCTTGGTCAGGGCGTGCTGATCCACCCGGGACGACGCGCGAGCGAAACGTTTCGCACGCGCCTTATGGCGTTATCATAGGCGCGCGTCGTCTCCGGAATCAAGTAAAAATCCGGGGGGTCGTGCAAGCAGCACGGTCCAAGCGGGAGACGACGCGATGCCGGAACCGGTCACTATCATAGGCTTCGGGGCGGGGTTCCTCGCCTTGACGAGCCATCTGGCCCGTCGCTACTTTGACGTCGCCAAGGAAGTCGCCGACATCGTCCTCGGATTCCTCGCCTTTGTGCTGTGCCTCCCCATGCTGATCCTTTGCGCCGTCGTTATCAAACTGTCGGGTTCCGGCCCTGTCCTTTACCGGCAGCAGCGCGTCGGGAAAAACGGCCGGCTGTTCAAAATGTACAAGTTGCGGACGATGTACGCCAATGCCGAGTCGGCGACCGGCGCCGTGTGGGCGGCCCGCGGCGACCCGCGCGTCCTGCCGGCCTGCCGCTGGATGCGCCGCAGCCACGTCGACGAACTTCCTCAACTCATCAACGTGATTCGCGGCGACATGTCGCTGGTGGGGCCCAGGCCCGAACGGCCGGAAATCCTCAGCCAGCTCGAAAAAACTTACCCCGGCGTCCGCGAGCGGCTGGCGGTCCGGCCCGGCATCACGGGCTTGGCGCAAGTCCTCAACGGCTACGACACGACCGTCGAGGCCTTCCGCGCCAAACTGGAGGCGGACCTCGAATACATCGAGCGGCGGAACTGGAGCACGGAACTCCGGATCATGGCCGCCACCATCGGCAAACTGCACGACCGCACGGCACGTTAGCCGCGCGTCTGCTTGAACAAAGTTGCTGTAACAGCAATACAGCAAGTGCGAAGGAACAAGAGGGACCGGAATGAACGCTGCAACGAAGAGAGGGCTCGGCCTGGTAGGCCTGGCCATTATCTTCCGCGTCCTCTAAAGGAAGAGTATGATGGGCCGACATGGAATTATCCTGGTAATCGCGGTGGCCTTCTTGGCCGGCCTGGCCGGGACGGGGCAGGCTGTGACGGTCCCCCTGACGGACCCCACTTACATCCCGCACGATGATGTGCTGGCCTGGAACTGGCATGTCCTCGAGTTGAGCGGCACCCTTGCGGCCATACCGCACAGTCCCAGCGGCAACACCGTATGGCTGCGGATGTTCACGGGCGGCAATACCAACGCCACACCCAACGCCGCCCCCGTCTTTACGCCGGTGAAACTGGGCAACACCGACCTGAACCCGACGCAGAGCGCCCGGTACTGGTTCGGCCTGCATTATGACAAACAGGACGATGTCGTCGATAATGTTCTGACCGCCGGCCAGGTGCTGGGCGTGATCCAGGGGCTGGACGGCCCGGCCGCCGTGTGTCCGGTGTTCCTCTTCGACCAGAACCAGCACGCGGGCGCTTTCAGCAACCCCATCCCGGCGGGCTGGCCGACCGACCCCACGGCCCCCAACTACCCCCAGGACCGCGACATCTGGCTGCGAAGCCGCTTGATCCTGGTTCCGCCGAGCGCGATTCCCGGCGGCCTCGGCGCCCTGAATGGCTTGCCAGCGACCCAGGTGAACGCACTGATCGACCCCCTGGTCCAGCCGGCGGTGCCCGGCATTCCCAACCCGCCCGGCCCGTACGACTACATGCCCTCCGTCGACCCGGTTTCGGGCGTCGTCACGTTTTATTTCCGGGATACGGTGTTCAACGATTTCCCGGATGCCGCCGGTAACGCTTCGCATCCCACCTGGACGAACAACTGGTCCTACCTGCCAGGACTGTACGATCCGACGGCGTTCCTGACGTTGCCGCCGGACTATTTCCCGCCGGGAACCGACACCACGGTGAACAACAATGGCAGCGGCGCGTTCGCCGACTGGGGCGGCTACTTCCCCCGGTTGGACCTGAGCCTGTATTCGGATTACGCCTTCTTCTTTGAACTCCAGTCGCTCTACAACAACAACGGGTTCGAAGAGATGTACATCGTGGGCGGCCTGCCCCTGCAGCAGCCTCCCATTCCCGAGCCCGTGACGATGGCCGGCCTTCTGCTCGGCATCGGCAGCGTGGTCGGGTACGCGCGTAAGCGTTGGACGGCATGAGACTGGGGCCGGCCGCGAGGGCCAGGCCCTCGAAGAAGGAATTTTTGGCAAGAGGGGACAATCCGATAGCTGGCGCCGGGCAAAAGACGCCGCCGGGTGGAAAAGGAGGTGGGTTGAACAGAGAGAGCCAAACACTACGAAGCCTGTCCAGGTCAGATGACGGCTGCCGACTGATCAGGACATGGGGAATGATTGGGACCTGTGCGGTGGCCGAAAAGCGGGTTTCGAGGGTAAGTCGGATCCGCGACTATTTAGGAGATCGAATCATGAGGTACTGCAAATTGCTTTTGATGTGCGGGATTGTGCTTGGCCTGAGCGGCCCGGCGTGGGCCATCGCGGTCACCATGAACATGCGGAACTTCGACGACGGGACGCTATACGGCGTAGCGGATAACACCTATACGGGAGAGGTCAACCTGAATGGCCTGAACCAGATTCCGCCCACAGGTGGCATCTTTGGCGGCGTGCAGAGCGACACGTGGGGCGTCTTCCGCGTGGAGAACATGCAGGACGTCAATGGCAACTATTTCTACCAAGGTGGTCCTACCCAAGAGATCACGGCCATATTCTGGGGTGAGAGGGACACCTACCTGAAGCAGACGACGTCCGGTGGTGTCGTCACGCAGGAGATCCACGGCATCGGGCTTCATGCGGCATTCTTCTACGACACGACGCCCGACTGGTCCACCGCCGTCCTTGCCGGGCCGGCGGGGTGGACGATCGACGGATCAGGCAGGCCGGCCTATGCCGGCATCACGGACGGCACGCTTATCTGGACGATGAACTCGACCTCGGGCTGGAGCCAGTCGTTCCCGACGGAGGAGTTTTTCGCCACATTCAACAGCGCGGCAGCCAGCTACAATTCGCACGGAAACCTGCACCTGGACATGGGTCCAGTGCCGGGGTGGGGCACTGGCATCAACAACTGGACGCTTGACACCAACACCATTCCGGCCTGGAACGTGACTGGCACAGCCCTGGACAAGATGACCGACCTGTTGCTCACATTTGACGGCACGGACGTGGGCTCGGGCTCGTGGCTCCTTCGCACCAGCGACCCGATGGAGGGCGATTTGATTCCCGAGCCGGTGACCATGGCCGGCCTGCTCCTGGGCGTTGGGTGTCTGGGCAGGTACATCAGGAAGCGCCGTTAGGTTAGCAGCGAATCTTGGAGGGGTCTCGGCTGAGACTCCTCACGGTTGACAGGAGATGGGAGCACTGCGCCCAGGCTGCAGTGCTCCCTGTTTGTTTGCGCTGGCAGATGGCCGAGGCCGCGGTGGGGTGCGGCGACATCGCTGAGGCCGGATCGGCCCGCAGACCAGCAGCCCAGGAATTTGGTAGTGGGTCACAGTCCGTTGATTTTCAGAAACACGGTTGCTAAGTCCTTGATGTTGCAGGGCTTAAGCGTTTTATCCCCGAAAAGAGACGGTTAGGTTCTGTCGTTTCTGTTGCCGAAAACAAACACCCCCTTCTGTCCACGCGAGGCGCCCATGTCCTATGTCCTTTAATCACAGGACGTTAGGTCTTGACATGGGGTTTGCGCTTACCAAACCAGCGGCATGAACAAGCGAGGAAGGCAGCCAAAGTCCTGCGGACGTTGACACGCGAGGCAAAAATCGATGCGTTTTCGGTGGTGTTCCGCAGGATACTTGTTCCACCCCAGAGCACATCCAGCCGAAGTCAAGTGGCTGCCTGCCATCGTAAGGCATGTTTCTGCAAGGGGTTACAGTAGTTTCCGAATCGCTGCGAAATCGTGAAGGCCACCGGCATGAGCAGGGATTTGACAGGAGGCCGTGCTTGTCCATACTTGAAGAAGGATCACGGTAATCTGGGGGGGGCAAGGGGTTCTGGGGTGTCACGTGCGGAGGGATGGCACCGTGACAAAGCGTGACGGGAGGAGCCGAGTATGCCACAGTGCGGCGAGAAGTTGGCAAAGCAGGTCAGGTTGTTCAAGCGAATGGGCATGTTCGATCCCAACGACCGCAGCATCGTTGTGCGGCGGGCGGTTACCGAAAGCGACCTTCGTGCGGCATACGAAATCGTGCACGAGGTTTACCTGGAGAAAGGCTACATCACCGAGAAACCCGGTCGGATACGCCTGCGTGTGTTCGAGGCGTTCCCCGGGATGGCCACCTTCCTGTGCGAGAAGGATGGCCAGATTGCGGCCGTCATGAGCATCGTCCCTGATTCGCCGGACGCGGGCCTTCCCAGCGACGAGGCCTTTGGCGAAGAACTCGATGCCGTGCGCCGCCAAGGGCGCAAACTAGGCGAGATCACGAACCTAGCCGTCAAAACCGAGTTCCGCCGCAGCAACGCCTTCCCCGAACTCACGCGGGCCGTCTACGCCCAGGCCGTGGCCTCGGGGATGGACGACATCTTCATTGCCATCAGCCCGGGGCACGCGTCCTTCTTCCAGGGCGTCCTCCAGTTCGACCCCTGCGGCGACCAGCGCAGTTACTCCGACGAGAAAAAGGACATCGTGGAAGGCCAACGCATGGACCTCCACACGATCGAACAGCGGTGGCAGGAAGTGGACGCGGCCTTGGGCGAGAACGGCTTCCTTCATGCCTACTATTGCAGCGGCAACCCGCACCACGGCTATGTGCGGCCGTGGTCGGTCCTTGCCCGCCGGGTGCTCCTGGATGTCGACGTGCTCTGGCGCCTCTTCGTCGGGCAGTCCAACATGCTGGCCCGCTGTACGGACGAGCAACGGGACTGCATCCGGCGTCGTTGGGGCGACGTCATCTTCGGGGCCGTGTACGAGGAACAGATGGCGGAACTGGTGCTCGCGTGAGCACCGTGTCCACGGCTGCCGCACGAGAAGAGGGGAGGTCGTGAGAATGGATGGGGGTGCGATTGTCAATCGGGGGGAGCGGGCAAGGCTGGCCGCCGACGAGGGCCCGGGTTCCCCCTCGGCCGAGAAGCGAGAGAAGCGCCTGGCGCTTCTGATGCAGCTTGGCTTCTTTGGATCCGATACCCGGTCCGCCGTCATCACGCGGGCCGTGACCGTGGACGAACTCGAGGCCGCCTATCGGCTCGCGCACGACTGCTTCGTGGAGCGAGGCTGTATCGAGCCGGCGCCGAGCGGCCTGCGGATGCGCTTGTGGGAGGCCCTCCCGGAGATGGCCACCTTTGTGGCCACGGTCGACGGCCAGGTCGTCGGCGTGCAGAGCCTCGTGACGAACAGCCCCGGACTCGGCCTGCCCTCGGACGTGGCCTTCCGCGACGAGATCGATGTGTTGAGGATGGGTCCGTGGCCCACGCGCTCCGGCAGCGGTCGCATCATCTGCGAGGCCACCAACCAGGCCATTGCGCCGGCCTACCGCCACAGTGCCGTCGCCACCGAGTTGATGCGGTGCCTGTTCGCGCACGCCCTGATGGTTGGGTGCGGCGAACTCATCACGGCCGTCAGTCCCGGCCACAGCAGGTTCTATGAGTTGCTCGGGTTCGAGACGATCAGCACCGTCCGCAGTGGCTCGGCCCACAGCGACGTGCCCGCCGTGCTCATGCGGGCGAACGTCACCGACCTGGTCGATCGCGCGTCCGAGGCCGACGACAATAGCGACGGCGCCACCCTCTTCATCAAGTGCCGGTGCCTTGCCAGCAATCCCTACCGCGAGAAGGTCCGGCAGTGGGGCGCCGAGGCCCAGGCCGTCTTCGCCGACCCGGAGGGGCTCCGCCGTCTCTTCGTGGAGGCGAGCGGCCTGCTGAGCCGGTGCAGCGAGGAGGAGCGCGAGGCGGTCTGCCAGTCCTGGGGTGCCGACGTTTTCGCGGCGGTCTACCAGCAGGAAACGGCTGAGGTATTGCGCGTCTGATGGGCCTGTGCGGGTCGCCCGGAGGATGTGCCGTCCGAGAAGCCACCGGCCGAACGGATGTCGGCCGAGCGTCTCTCGACGCTCGGCGCGGGGTTCCACGGGACCGCGTCTGGGTGGGCCTGCCTCGCTGTCGCCCCGTCAGGGTTCGTTCTGGACTTCCGGAATCCGGTGCTCAAAGGGGTCGTAAAGGGCGAAGGCCGGGGCCAGCGCCGGCGCCCCCCACTCCAGGAGAACCTTGAGAGCCTCCACGGCCATCAGGACGGCCGTGAACCAGACCATGGGGGCAAAGGACGGGATGCGCCCCTGGCGTATCCGATCCAGGGCCTCCGCGCTATAGAAGCGCTCCACGCCCTGGATGCGGCGCAGCCCGAACAGCAGGTCGGTCTGGAGCCGGCGCAGTTCATCCTCGCCGATGTCCGCCACGGCCCGGTCGGCCGTGGGAAGCCCGTAGGCCTCCTCGAGCGTGGGCGTCTGGCACGTGAAGACGCGCACGTTGGCGAAGGGGATGGCCCACCCCTCGACAAGTGGGATGCCCAGTTCTCTCGCCTTTCGCGCCACCACCAGGCAGGGCCGCAACTGGTCGATGGCCTGGACGACCACGTTGGCGCCGTCGAGGACATCGCCGACGTTGTCGTCGTCCACCCGATCCCACTTGCGGATGGTCACGTCCGGGTTGATGGTCCGGGCCCTTTCCTCGGCCGCATCAATCTTGCGGCGGCCGAGGGTGCCCGAGACAGCAAGGAGCTGGCGATTCAGGTTGGAGGGCTCGAACGTGTCCTTGTCGACGACACGGAAGTTGCCGACGCCGGACCGGACAAGGACCTCCAGGGCGACGCCGCCAAGGCCCCCGAGCCCTGGGAGGGCACAGGTCGCGGTCCTGAGCCGTTCCTGCTCCGCTTCGCTCACGATACCGATGTTGCGCTCGACCATGGCCGCATAGGCGGCCTGCCACTGTGCATGCCCCTTCGCCATGGCCTGTTCCTTTTGCGGGGACCGTGTTTGCCCGAAGGCCGCGCGCCAGCGCTCCGTTGCGAGGCGGCCCTCAGACGTAACGCGGCTTCCTTTCAAGATCCAGTTCCATTCCATGGGGAAAGCTGCTGTAGAGCAGCAGCCGCAGGTTCACGGGCCCTACGAAGCCCGCCACGCAGCGGCCGAGGCTTTGCTCGAGGGCTGGCGTCGGAATGACGCGGGCGCTGGCCTGGACAAGCAGCGTCACGCCGGAGTCATCCCGGACCAGCCTGAAGTTGCCCGACACCGCGGCCGCCAGTTCGAAGTCGCTGTAAAGGGCTTCCTTGACCTCGGCCACGCGGATACGCCGACCGTCCGGCGAGTCGATGCCTTCGTCCTTCCCCCAGACGATTCCCACGGGGAGTCTGCCTGGGGGGACCAAGTGGCCGAGACCGCGCTGCCGCAGCAGCGCTGCCAGCGAGTCGTAGTCGAGCAACCTGACCCGATCCCCGGTGTTGTACCGAATCATCGGAAGCATCCGCGCCCGGTCAAGCACGCTCACGACCAGGCGGTCCGTCCCGTCCGCGCCCGGCACGGTCTCCAGGTAGGTCTGGCGGGGATCGTACTGAAGGATCTCCGGGCACACGGTGGTGCCGTTGCCGAAGAGCGCGGACCGAAGCCCCTCGTCTCTCTGCGCCAGTTGCCTGATCCGGACCAACTGGGGATGGTCGCGGAAGATGCTCAGGGTGAGTTCCGACAGCCCCATGTTGAGGAGCACGAGGCCGTCTTCGGGCCGCGCGGGGTCGGCTCGCAGGATGTGCTGGAAGTACCGCCGTGTGTTCTCGGCCACGAATTCGCCGCCCATTACCACGTGGACGACAATCTCTCCCCAAGGCAGGCCTGCGGCCCCCCCTTCCTCAAGCGTCCGCTTCAGGAACTCCTGTTCCCCCACCAGGATGAACTGGTCGAAGTCGTCCTTGAGGGCCTTGAGGAGGCTGACGGCAGCGTCCCACCGCACGCTTGTATCGGCGACCGGGACACGGGAGGTGGGGATTCTGACACCCGCAGGCAGGCCGTTGACCAGGAGGGTCTTCCTCTCCAAGGCCCGGAAGTACGACTGCAAGAGGGACTCGACGCCCAGGGCCGCAGCCCGGACCTGGGCGCGACTCTCGGCCCCGCAGGAGAAGACGCCGGAGGCCCCGGAACTCGAGTAGAAAGCTGCGGCTTCCGCGAGGCTGCCGCCGATGCAAAGGTCTCTCACGGGCCGGTTGCGAAAAAGGTCGTCCTTGTCGAGGATGGGCACGCGGTCGGTAAACTCGGCCAGGCTCAAGATCGCCTCGGGCACGACCCCACCGGCCCGAAGCAGGTCCCGATAGGCCGGAACGCGTGCGGCCGCAGCCCTGAACGTCCCCAGGAGCCGCCGTTCGCTCTGCCGGCGGAGTTCGTCCGCCGAGACCTCGCACGAAGCCTCATCAGGTCTGACCGATGGCCGATGGTGCGCCGACGCCGGCGCTTTCCGTCTCGGTATCATTCGCGGCAGGGCTACGCCCTCGCATCTTAGGGGAAGGTGCTTGCCGCAGGTGCGCACGCCTCAGGGGTGTTGGCACTCTGCCCCTGGTTGTGGAGTCCGTAGTGCTCCGTTGGCTAGTTCGTCATCGCTTGGCGCTTGACTTCAACAATTCAACCGGGATCTTCCCGGATGGCCTCCGCCCGGCCCACTCCCGGGCGCTCCGACACGCATTGTACTGCCCCCCCCGTGTGCCTGCCCGGATTCTCAGTCTTCCTCGCACTGAGACCGCGAGGAGCCTGTTCAGGTGGCGTCTCACGGGCTGCTCGACAGACAAGACACGCTCCCGGCAGGGCGATCTTCGCCCCGCTCGCGGATGCGCCGGACGAGACGGTCCCTCAGGGTCTGTGCCAAACGCATTACGGACGCATCCTAGGGCATGCTGCTGTTATCTTCCAGATACGGCCGGGCTTGCTCCATGATCTCGGCCGCGCTGAGGCCCGGAGCAAGCCCCGTGCGGCCGTTCAGGAGCGCCTGGACGTTTCCCGAGAAGATGCCGTCCAGCATCTCTCCAGGCAGATCGAGTTGGCGCAGGGCGTCAACGAAGTCCTTCATCCGGTGCACGCGGCCCACATACGGCATCGGGTAGTCTGTGCCGAAGATGACCTTGTCGCGCCCGATCCGCTCGACCGTGTCCCGCGTGAGGATCTCGGGTATCTCGTACAGGTACGCCGCCGTGTCGATGTACACGTTCGGGTTCTTCTCGACCACCATGAAGGCCTCGTGGTGCCATAGCGTTCCCAGGTGGGTAAGCATGATCCGCAGCGACGGGAAGGCGACGGCCACATCATCGATCAGGAGCGGATTGGCGTGGGCCAGCCGGCAAAGCGACCCGAACGGCGTCGTTCCGACGTGAAACACGACAGGGACATTCAACTCGACGGCCTTCTCGTAGAGCGGGAAGACCGATTCGTCGTTCGGGAAGAACCGCTGGAGGGGCGGGTGCAGTTTCAGCCCCTTGAGCGAGAGATCCTCGATGGCCCGCTGGAACGCCTGAACCGCCCCCGGCCGGCTCGGGTTGACGGACGCGAAGCCGATCAACCGGTCGCGATACCTCTCGCAAAGCCGATGGACGTACTCGTTTGACGCGTAGACGATTGGGGCGTCCACCGCGTAGACGATTGATTGGGCGATGCCGGCCTCGTCCATCTGCCGGATCATCTCCCTGACCGACAGCAGGGGCAGGCTATCCCTGAACTCGCCGAAGACGGCGACGCCGCCGTCCAGCGCGAAGCCTTCCGCGCGCGCCAGGGCTTTGTCGAGTTCGATCATGTGAACATGACTATTTACAATGTGCACGGGTAGCCGCCTTTGCAGTTCAGAGGGCACCCTGCCGTCGCCGCCCCTGTCCCCCCCGGGACCAGGCGTCAAGAGGTGCCTCGATGCTCCTTGCTCGTCGGCCATGGCGGACCACCACCCCGGCCGGCCGTGCGACGAGGGCACGCCGCTCCTCTGGCCAGCCTGGCCCTCTGGCAGCGCGCTGCTTGGCCGCGCCCCTCAACGGCCTCCGCCCGTTGCGTGGCCGGCGGCGGCCTGGAGGCCTGAGAGCGGCGCGGCGAGTTGTTCGCGAACGAGGTGCGTGGTGACCACCTGTTGCGGTCCCGCGGCCGCGGATCGGCCGTCCAGGATCATGAGCAGGGCCTGCGCCAGTTCCGCGACGCTCAGAGGGAAGGTCAGGTAGGCGGCAAGACCCAGTTCGCGGCATCGGGCGACGTCGCCTCGCCGGCCCGCGTGGGTCACGAGGACGATCGCGGGCCGGCCGTAATCGGGTTTGCCCGCGATCGTCGCCGCAAGGTCGAAGACGTTGCCGCCGGGCGTCGTCGCGTCAAGGAGCACGAACCGCCGCGGCCGCCCATCGGCCCGCGCCTGCCGCAGCGCCGCAAAGGCGGCTCCGGCATCCGCCACCGCCACGCTCTCCATTCTAAGGCGTCCGAGCATCGTGACAAGCGATTCTCGGATGTCGCTCTGGCTGTTCACCACAAGGGCACGCAGGCGCGAGAGCCGCGACAGGTCACACGGCGCAAGCGGGGCCTCCGCCTCCTGCCGCAAACCAAGCCGGATGGTGAAGTGGAGCGTGCTCCCCCGGCCGGACTCGCTTTCGACCGTGATGCGGCCGCCCATGAGTGCCACCAGTTGCGATGCGATGGCCAATCCGATGCCGCAGCCCCCGTGGGTCCGCGTGGCCGAGCCGTCCAACTGCCGGAACGCCTCGAAGACCTTGGCTTGGGCCTCCTTCGGTATCCCGATGCCCGTGTCGGTGACCGTGAACTGCACCTCGGCCTTCGCGGCGTCCTCGGACACCAGGGCGGCATGCACCCGGACCTCGCCCGTCTCGGTAAACTTGATGGCGTTGCTCAGGAGCGTGCCGAGCACCTGCCGCAGGCGGCCGGGGTCGCCTACGACCTCGTCCGGCACATCGGGGTCCGCGTCGCACCGCAGGGTCAGTTGCTTGCGGTCGGCCTGGGGCCGGAAGCGGACGGTGACGTCGCCGATGCAGTCCCGCAGGCGGAAGCCCTGCGGGTCGAGGCTCAGGCGCCGCGCGTGAATCCGCGACAGGTCGAGCAGGTCGTTGAGAAGGTCCAGAAGCGAATGGCCGGCGGCCCGGACCTTCTCGAGGTACCGCCGCTGCTTCGGCGCCGGGTCCGTCTCCAGGAGAAGGTCGGTCATGCCCAGGATCGTGTTCATGGGCGTGCGGACCTCGTGGCTGATGTTCGACAGGAACTCGTTCCGCAGGGCCTTGGCGCTGTGGGCCATGACGGCCAGTGCCCGCGCCCGCTTGCGGGCGCTTTCAAGGTCCTGGGTGATGACGGCTAGGCGGGAGCGGGCCTCATCCGCTTCGGCGCGGGTCCGCTTCAGGCGCCGGCGAAGCCACAGGGCCAGCCCGATGGCTGCCGCCAGGAGAATCAGGCAGGTGGGCACGAGCCAACTCGGCCCCACACCAGGGCCGGCGTCCAGGGCGAGCCGCAGGCCCGCCGGATCCTCGCTGACGCGCGCAGACAACGACGCCCCGCCCGCCGCCCCCAGCGGCCAGGGGCGGGCTCGTCCCGACGCGATCATCGGAAGTGGCGACATCCTGGGGAGCTCCTTTGGCATGACATTATCGCCCCTCCCACCCGTCGTGTCAGCGATTCGCCCCGACAAGCATGGTGGCCGGGTGGGCATGGCGCCGGGCAGTGTCGGCATTTGCCTCACCCCTTCGCCAGCCTGGTCATCCTTAGATGTTATCGACGCCCGGGGCCGGGCGACTTGAGCCGGCAGAATCCGCTGGCACTCCCCCACCCGTCGTGTCAGTTACGAGAGGAGTGCGGCAGAGGCCGCTGCAGCCTACTCGCCGAAGTGCGGGGGAGCGGCGGCAGACCCCGGTCGGGACTGGGGGACAGAGATCACCGGCCGCTCCCGTGGCCGGCTCATGCCTCTGTTACAGACGCATTACCTCGTCGCCCGCTATTTTTGCTGGACATACCGCGGCGAGGCGCTGATATTCCGGGGGCAGGGCGCGAGTTCGGGGTACTACCAGGCGAAGGTTGCCGAGGATCGGCTGCGCGGCACAGGCCCGCAACTGGCGTTCGCGTTTGAAAGCGTGGACGGCAACAACCAGATGGTCGAACGGCTTTTGGACAAGGGGAAGACCTCAGCCTTGTTCTATGTCGAAACCGGCGCGACCGCCTACGGGTACTCCATCGCCACGGTCCAGGACAGCGGCCACAGCGCCGACCAGATGCAGGTTCTGGTGCCCGCGTCGGAACCAGCCACACTTGGGTTGCTCGCCGTGGGGGCGGCAACGGCTCTTCTGCGCCGGCGCGCCCGAAAACGTTCGACTTCCTCGGCGGCCGGATCGCGAGCAAGACCGCGCGGCAATTCTTAAGGCCCCGCGGCCCTTGGCTCACCCCCAAGCCGCTGGCGGCCTCCCTCGGGCTGCACGCTCGCAACAGAACTCCGATGCTACGAGCAGCCCGGTCCCGCGCGGCAGACCGTGGCAGCCACAATAAAGGGGGCGAACTACTGGCCCCGCATGCAATTCCTGGGGGGATTTGCCGAACGTCCCGACGAGTTCGATAGTATCGTATTCAATTGCATCAAATACCCTCGGTTCCGAAAACCCGTTGCCAATTTCGTGTTCAAGGCCTGCAATCTTGCCGATATAGGGAACTAGTGCCGCGCGGCCTTCCTGCGCAAGAGAGGGTTGCATCCTGGTGATTTTAGGCTATACTACTACATGTGGCGGACCGTAGCGGCAGGCTGCCGAAGGCAGGAGCGCCGAGTGGACGAGTCCGAGGCTTTCACCGGAGCGGCGCGGCCGTGTTGCGGCCCGCCGTCAGGTCACGGCACGCCTGCCGTGCCAGGGGAGCAGTGCGAGGAACTTTCGTCACGCGGACCGTAACAGCGGCCTCGGGTCGCATTCCGTGATCAGCGGCTCTCGTTGGAGGGCGTAGAATGACAACAGCCAGCCGTTGCCTGAGTGTTCTGGTCGGCTGCTTGCTGGTGGCCGCGGCCATGGGCTGCGGCGGGAACAACGAGCGCCTGAAGGCGTTCCTCCAGGAACCGCGTTCGCCCGTTTCGGGGAGCGAATACCGCGTCCTTCCGCCGGACGTCATCCTCATTAACTCCATCTATGTGTCGGACATCAACAACTTCAAGGTGGAAGTGCGTCCGGACGGGAAGATCAACCTGCCCTTGCTCGGGGAGGTCACCGTAGCCGGCAACACGCCGCGGGAGATCGAGGCGGTCCTGATGGCGAAGTCGCGCGAGTTCTACGAGGAGGTGGACGCGACGGTTCAGGTGGCGGAGTTCAGGTCCCAGAAGATATACGTTTTCGGGCAGGTGACCCGCCCGGGCCCCTTGCCCTGGACGGGTACCGATACGGTGATTGACGTCCTGGCCCAGGTGCAGCCGACGCCGCTGGCCTGGCCGGAGCGGATCCGGGTGATTCGCGGGAAACCTCCGATCCGGGGAGGGTACTTGCGGCCCTCCAAGGAAGACCAGGAAGACCAGGAAGACCAGGAAGACCAGGCCGAGAAGAGCGAGCCTGAGGAGGACGTGCCGGCGCCGGCGACCGAGGAGTCCCCCGTGGCCAACCCCAAGGAGGGCGAGGACAAGCAGGAGAAGCCCTTGACGGTCGAGGAAGCCACGAAGATGGCGGCAGAGGCCGCCAAGGCAGCCGAGGCCGGCGACGGGTCAGACGCCCACGTGATGAAGGTTAACATGATGCACATGGTTGAGAAGGGGGATTTCTCACAGAATGTGCTCCTGAAGGCCGGCGACGTCGTTTATGTCCCACCGAACCCGCTGGCGGCCTTCGGCTTGGCCATGCAGCAGGTGTTGTTGGGGATTCAGCCGGCGGCATCGACGATTCAAGCGCCGGCCAGCGCGGCATATAGCGTGAAGTCGGTTCAGAACTTTGGTGGCTCGAAGCAGATACCTTAGCGGGAGGCGTTCGATAGCCGAAATGACCGTGCAAGCGACTCCGCGAGGCTTCCCGCGGTAGTCCTCCGGCGCCGGAGACCGTCAGCACGCCGGCTGGTGGCGCACACGAAATCCCCGGTGAGCAGCCGCGAGTGAGAAGAACGATGGCCGAAGAGACACAGAAAAAGACGCCGCGTGACCTGCTGCGGGCCGTGTTCCGCCACCGCACGCTCTTTTTGGCAAGTGCGGCGCTGTTTGCGTTTGCCACCCTCGTGGGCGCCTGTTGGTGGCCGCTGAAGTATACGGCCATCGCCAAGCTCGAGCGCCGGTCCGACCCGGCTTCCGAGGACCTGGTCCGCGGCAGGAGCGAATCGTTCGACGCCCTGAAGATGACCCTTCAGCACGAGCTTGTCGGCACTAATGCCGTCGAGGCTGCCGCGGAGGAACTGGAGAAAAAGGGGCTCCTTCCGGCGCTGCCGCGCGGCCAGGACGGCAAACTGATGGCCGAGGGCAAGATGTTGCGCCAGGGACTCGTGCGCAATCTCTCCGCCGACCTGAAGGTCATTTTTGAGGTGCGATCCCAGGAAGTGGACCTGGTCTCCGTTTCCTTCACGGACCCGGACCCGCGGCTGGCGCAAGAACTGCCGAACATGCTGATCACCAACTACATCAACCGCATCAGCGAGCAGATCGTCACCAACCTGACGTCCAGCCGCGACTTCCTCCAGACCAAGGTCGACGAGGCCAACACGCGTTTCACGGAACTCACGCGGAAGCGGATCGACTTCGAAACCAAGTATGCGGGCATGTTGCCGGACAACCCGGGGGCGCTCCAGCAGGAAATTCAGCGCGTCACGACCGACATGGACACCGTCCGGCGCCAGCAGGCGCTGGCCAAGCAGAAACTGGATCAGATCAAGAGCATCCTGGGGCGCTCCGCGGCCCCCGAGGGCGACGGGTCCGCTGCGGAGTCCGCCCTGTCCGCCGAGCGAGACTACAGAGACGCAACACAGGACCTGGCCCGCCTCCAGGACCAGCAGCAGCAATACCAGCGGTCGCTCGACGAGTCGCGGACGCTGCTGCACATGACGGAAAAGCACCCGCGCGTCGTGGCGCTGCGGAAGCAGATCGACGGCCTCGACAAGCGGATCGCGGAACTCAAGGTCCGGTTGCCCGACCTCGAGAAACGCCTGCGCGAAAGCCGGGCCGGCGCCCTCGTGGGCCCTGCGTCCGGCGAGACCGTCCTCGACCCCGGCCGGCAGCGCGACCAGGAAATGCTTCAGGCCAATCTTACGATCCAGGAAACGACGGCCCAGTCCGAGTATCAGATGGCGACCAACGAACTGGAACGCCTCCAGGCCCGCCAGGCCGCCCTCCAGGGCATCATGAACAACTACGGACCCGTGCGGCAGGAGTACCTGGAAATGATCAAGGAGGTGACCGACCAGCAGGCCGAGGTCGACCGGTGGCAGAAGCGGCGGACGGAAGTGCAGATGGCCCTGGCCGCCGAGGCCGCCAAGCACCGGACGCACCTGACCCAGGTTGAGTTGGCGCAGGAGCAGTTCAAGCCGTCGTCGCCCAAACTTCTTTACGTGCTGGCACTGGCCATTGTGGGCGGGCTGGCGTTCGGCGGAGGCCTGGTGTTCTTGACCAACACGGTGGACCGGTCCATCACGACCACCGAGGAGGCGGCGGCCCATTTCGGCCTGCCGGTGCTGGGCAGCATAGGCGAGATTATGACCGCCCCGCAGCGGGCGCGCCGGAAGATGATCCGCTGGGGGCTGGGCCCCGTGGCGGCGGTGGTGGCGGCGCTGGCGATAGGGGCGGCGGCCCTGAACATCGCCCTGTGGCTGAACAGCCGCGAGCAGTACAGCCAGTGGCGGGCCTCGCCCGTGCGGTTCGTGGTGTCCAAGATCGGCGACTCGCTGGCCGGCAAGATCTGAGACGAATCATGTATCTTGATTTCTACAATTTGCGTGAGTTCCCGTTCACCATCACGTGCGACGACCGCTTCTTCTACGAGAGCGCGGTCCATGCCGAGACCCTGGCCAACATGATGTACACCGTCCAGCAGCGCAAGGGCATGGTCCTGGTGACCGGCGAGGTGGGGGCGGGAAAGACCTTCGTCGGCAACATGCTCGGTTCGCGCCTGGGCGTCGGATGCCAGACCGTCCTGATCAGCAATCCGCCGCAATCCAGCAAGCAACTCCTCAGCACCCTGGCCCGGCGCCTGGGCATGAACGTGCGCGCCAGCGCCGACAAGGCGAGCCTCGTGGAAGAACTGGAGCGGTACCTGGTGGGCCTTAACAGTCGCGGCCGTCTTGTGGCGCTTATCCTCGACGAGGCCCAGGACCTGTCGCCGGCCAGCCTCGAGGAACTCCGCCTGCTGTGGAACTGGGAGCAGGGGGGCCGGCGCCTCATCCAGATTGTCCTCATCGGCCAGCCGGAACTGAGGCAGCGGTTGCTGGAACCGAAGTGGGAGGCGCTGCGCCAGCGTGTCGTTCTAAGTTACCACCTTCAGCACCTTTCGCCAGCGGACACCCCTTCCTATATCGCTCACCGCCTCCGCGTGGCCGGCGGCGACGCGTGTTCGGCCCAGTTCACGGCTTCGGCCCTGACCGACATCCATGCCGCCACCGATGGCATTCCCAGGCTGATCAACATTCTCTGCGACAATGCCCTGCTGGTGGGCTACGCCAAGGAGGTCCACTGCATCGACAGTCCGATCGTCGCCGAGGTTGTCCGTGACATGACCTGTTGGGGCCTTCGCACGCCGTCCCCGGTACCGCAAGCCGCGCCCGCCAGCGGGCAGGAGTAGACTGTGACCAACGTGTGGGATGCGATGAAGAAGCACCAAGCCGAGCAGGCGGCGGCCGCGCCGCCGCAGGACGCGCCGGGTACAGCCGCGCCGGCGCAGGGAACGGTGCCGGCCACCGCGGCCGCAACGCAGGTGCCCGCGCCGATCGGCGGCCCCGCGACTCTCGACGGCTATGCCCCGGAACTGTGCGCCCACTATGAGCGCGGCGGGGTGATAGCCGAAGACTTCCGCGGACTTCGCACCAGCCTGCTGGCCCAGTACCCCGACGAACGGTTCTGCGTTCTCATCACGTCGGCCGAGAAGGGTGAAGGCAAAACGGTGGCCTGCCTCAACCTGGCGCTGGTGCTGGCCGAACGCCAGGAACGCCGCACCGTGGTCGTCGATTGCGACCTCCGCGCCCGCCGCGTGGCCAAACTGATGCGCATAGCCAACGCCCCCGGCATTGCCGACCTGCTGCGCGGCGCGGCCCGCGTCGAGGACGTCCTGCGCAAGACAGCCTACCCGAACCTGTTTGTGATCCCCGCGGGTGAGGCCGGCAAGGGTGAGGTGGGCGACCTGCTGCACCGGCCGGAACTGCAAGAGACTTTCAACGCCCTGCGTCGGCAGTACGACTACGTGCTCCTCGACACGCCGCCCGTGGTCGTCGCCCCCGATGCCTGCATGCTGGGCCCGGCCGTGACCGACGCCATCATCATTGTTCGTATGTACAAGACCCACCGCGAGACGGTCGATAGCGCCATCAGCCTCCTGCACGCGGCCAACATCAAGCCGGTGGGCGTGGTCCTGACGCATCGCCAACACTTCATTCCCGGGGTGCTCTACTACCACACGTAGACCCGTCAGGTCGTCGACCAGGGGATGGCGGCCTCGTCTTCCTCCGGTCCCACGACGAAGGTCCGCACGAATCGCGCGTACAGCAGCACGCCGACAATGCCGCCGGCCGCCTGGATCAGTAGGGTGGCCGGGTCGATCCCCCTCTGCGGCAGGAGGAGTTGGGCGGCCTCAAGGCCGATGGCGATGCCGACGGCCGCCAGCATGGCCGGCAGTCCGGCCGCCCGCCGCGGCGGACCGGCAGGCGCCAGCGCGCTCCTCAGCAGCAGCCCAAGCAAAACGAACGTGATGAACCCGCGGGCCACGCCGGCCGTGGCCCCGAGTTCCGACTGGTAGTAGAACGTGGTCAGCGGGACGCACACGACGTCGGTGGCATGCTGCCACAGGCCCTCGCGCGGCCACTCAAACGCAAAGGGCTGCCACCTGTGCCAGGCCAGCCCACCCAGCCACGCAAGCAGCATCGCCCACTTGATGATCCCGCCGCGGCTTGCCCAGAAGGGCGTCCGCGTCAGGGCCGGCCGCGAGGCGGGTCCGAAACTTATTGCAAGCCAGCCGCCCACTGCCGCCCCCAGCGCCCCCATCACCACATCCGTAGTGCTGGAATAGCGCGGCAGGATAAACAGTTGGAGGAACTCCAGGGCGCCTGCAAAGAGCGCTCCTCCGATGGTTGCCCTGACAACCGGCCGCCCCCGGCCGCGGCCGAGGACCACCACGGCGTAGCCTATGGGAATCATCACAGCAGCCTGCGACAGGAAAAGGTAGGCCGTCAGGCTGGCGCGGTCAGTAAAGGGAATGAGGGTTACCATCCCGTCCAAAAACTTGTGATACATCTCGGCCGGCCTGATCGTAATGTTGAATGGCAGCAACTGGTAAACCGCGTACAGCAATGCGTAGCCGCCGAGGATCTTCAGCGCATCCTCGTCCTGGATGTACTCGCCCCACAGCCCACGGACGTAGCGGCTGACATGCCCTCCCCCCATGAACCACACTCCCACACCGATTGAGGCCCCCAGCGTCTGGGCAATGATGTCGCTTAGCGACGTGGTGCGCTCGGGCACATAGAGTTGGCCGAACTCGACCAGCGCCGCCAGCACGCTAGTGCCTGCGATGATCGCGATCGCCGCTGCCCATGGGTGGCGGCTGCGGTTCTCCCGCGTCAAGAACCCCATCCCAAAGAACCCCAGCGGGACGCCCAGCAGAATATTGGCCACGAAGTCGGACCGCGAGACTACCAGAGCCTCCGGGCTCATCCGGTCCAGGAACTCGCCCCACGCCCCCGGTAGCGCCTTCTCGTGGAAATGCAGGGGGACCAGACTGCCGTAGATGATGAATGCGGCGTAGAGCAGCGTCAGCCACAGATACACCCGCCCCATGGGGGCGCCCCCCCTTCGCGGAGACCCTGGCACGCGGGCCAGGTCCGCGGCGGGGTTCCCCGCGCCGGCCGCCTGTATCTCGTAGGTGCCGAGCAGCAGGCCGATCCACTGACCCCAGCCCAGTACCAGGACCGCTGCAAGGTAGGCCAGACACCACTGGCCGCTCGCCTGCTCCTCCCCGGAGGCCGCCTCGCCGCCAACGCCCAGGAAGGCCAACGCCGCCGACGACGGTCCTGCCAGGCTGCCGGCATCCGGCGCGAGAATCAGATGGAGAACGGGCCATCCCGCCGCACACACGCACGTGATGAGGACCGCGGCGAGAACACGCCGCGCCGTGGCCTTCCGCAGAACGTGGCCGATCGCCGCACCGTTGAGCCCGGCCGCAAGCACCCCAACCAGCAGGACCCCCTTATCGCTCCATGGTTCCGGCCGGACCAGCCTGCCGGCCCCGGTGTCGGACACATAAAGAAATGCTGCTGCGCCCAAGGCAATCCAGGGCGCCCCGATCAGCAGGAGCGGAAGAACGCACCGCGCGGCCGTTCGCCACGGCATCGTAAAGGCGGCGGCCACAAGCACGCTCGCCAACGTGAGAACAAGAACGATAATACTGCAAAGGACAATGCCGCGCGCGGCATCCCGCTGACCGACATCCGCCCCGGCGCCGGCTACGAGCGAGACGCCTGCCTCCGACAGCCACCAGCAAACCAATCCCAGGGCCGCAGACCAGACCGGAAGCAACACCGCAAACCCGGGCCGTCTCAGCAATTGGCCCGAAGCCCACGCCGGGCCGATCCCCCACACAAGGAGCACGCCGCAGAAGGCGGCCACCACCAGGGCTTGGGAACTCGCGCTTGCGGCCGGCAGGGCGCCCGAAATCGGGCCGGGCACCCACTCCGAAACCGCCGCAGTGCCGGCCACCAGCCCCCCCATCCCCGCGACCGCCGCCAGCATGGCGAGGCCGGGTCGGGCGGGTTCCAACGCGGTCGTCGGGTTGAGGGTCATCAGGCGGTTCGTCTCCGCATGATCAGGACACAGCGCCTGCTGCCGGTGCGCAGTTGCCCGGCGATTCGGGCCACCCGAAGGTACACCATCGGACGGCGCGTTTCAAGGCTACCCGGCGGGGTTACATGGGCTGTTCTTTGTAATTGTAGGAACGGGCACTTGCCAATCAATTGTCCAGGTGAGGGACCTTCGCCGGTCTAGGCGAAGGGAATCTCCAGACGGGTGCCGCACGGGTCCCAGAGCAGCGCGGTTCGGTGCAGAGGCCTCGCCTCAGGCAGTCTCTCCACCAGAACATTTGTGCGGGCGGATTAGGCCTCCGGCACTCCCATTGAATCCGGGTGCAGGCCCCTTTCATGAACTGCCGATAAGCAACTCTGCCCGCGTTGCCGTTTTGCATCATCGGCGAATTGGCTGGTTTGCATTTGGGAGGACTATAAGTTATACTACCGCATGCTTGCGGCGGTTTTCGCTCGCATGTGCTCCCTACGCCATGCGGCAGGGCCGGTGCGTGGGAGTCTGGCTTTTTCGCCCATGCGTCGCGGCGTTGTCGCCGTCCATCACGCAACCGAGCCATAGGGCCCTGAGGCCCTGGAACTCGCGTTCATCAAGGGGGCCAATTCGGATGAGGCAGGCAAGCCCGACCGTCGCGTTTGGTGTGCTTTTGCGCGCTGGGAATGACCCGTGACGCGGATTACAACGTCGGAGGACGCCTTGGAGGTCAGGCGGTTCGAGGCAAACGATACCGGTCTGTGGGACGCCTACGTGCTGGCGCACCCGACCGGGACGGTCTTTCACAATCTGGCATGGTCTCAGGCGGTTGAGGACGCGTACGGGCATCAGCCGCTGCACTTGGTGGCATGGCACGGGGGCCGGGTCTCGGGTGTGCTGCCGCTGTTCCTCGTCAAGAGTCTCCTGGTTGGCCGTGTGCTAGTCTCGGTTCCGTACGCGACGTACGGCGGAATCCTGGCGGACTCACACGAAACGGCCGCGGCCCTGCTGGCATCGGCCCAGGAGTTGTGCCGCACGCTCGGCGCCCGGTACCTCGAACTCCGGCATCGTGAGCCGAACGACCTGGGTCTGCCGGAAGTGGATCGGTACGATACGTTCCGTAAGGCCCTTCCCGAACAGGTGGAGGGCGTCATGGCCTCGCTGCCGCGCAAGACGCGCGCGGCCGCCCGAAACGGCCTGAAGCGGCTCGGCGAGGACTGCGTAACAATCGGCCGCGAGTGGCTTGATACGGTGTACGACCTGTACAGCGTGACCCTGCGGCGGCTGGGGTCGCCGAATTACTCGCGCCGGCTTCTCCGCACCCTGCTCGAGCGGTATGGCGACGACTGCGTGTGCTTGGTGGTGCGGGACCGCGGTACCCCGATCGCAGGCGTGGTCAGTTATGTGTTCCGCGACGAGATCGTGCCGTACTTCTCCGGCAGCCTTGACGCGGGTATGGAGAAAGACGCCAACAACGTAATGTACGTCCGCCTGATGGAGTACGCGGTTGGGCGTGGCCTGCGCAGGTTCGATTTCAACCGGACCCGGCGCGACAACCCCGGCCCGTATGACTTCAAGCGGCACCACGGCTTCGAGCCGACGCCGCTGCATTACCAGTTTTACATGACCGGCGGAAGAGAACTGCCGAACTTGACCCCCAGCAATGCGAAATACGCCCTGGCGGGTCGCGTGTGGCGGAAGTTGCCTCTCTGTCTGACCCGACCGGCCGGGGCGCAGGTTACGAAGTGGGTTCCATGAGGAAACAGAACTTGCGGCAATTGGGTAGGCGGGTAGCTCAGTTGGCAGAGCGCCCGGAAATACACCCGGGAGGTCGCGTGGTTCAAGTCCCGCCCCGCCTACCAGTATCTGCTCTTTGAAGGAGTGCGACGGCTTCGCATGAAACGCCTGTTGTTCATCGCGCATCGCGTGCCGTATCCCCCCGACAAAGGGGAACGTGTGCGCGCGTTTCATGAACTGAAGGCCCTCAGCCGGCATTTCCGCATTACCCTCGCCGCCCTGACCCACAGCGACCCGGACGCCAGCACGGCACCCGAGTTGCAGGAATGCTGTGAGAAGGTCATCACCGGCAGCGCGGGCGGAAACCTCGGCCTGCTCCGCGGGGCGCTTTCGTTATGCGCCGGCAACTCGGTCACCGAAGGGTACTTCCGCGACCGCGGCCTCCTGCGAACCTTGCTCGAAGAATCGCAGCGGGAACCGTTCGACCTGGTGTTTGCCTACTCCTCCAGCACGCTGCCGTACGCCCTCGCCGTTCCGGCCGCGGCGCGCGTGATGGACCTGGTGGACGTGGACAGTGCGAAGTGGGCGGCCTACGCCCAGTCCGTCTGGTGGCCGAAACGCTGGCTGTACCGCAGGGAGGCTTGCGGCGTGCAGGCCCTGGAGCGGCGGGCCGTCGAGACGTGCGATGCGGTACTCCTCGTAAGCGAAGCCGAGGTCGCAGCGCTCAGGCTCACAAGTGGCAAGGTCACGGCTATTGGCAACGGCGTGGACACGGACTTCTTCAAACCGGATGGCAGTGTGCCGCAACAGGCCACTGCTCTCGTGTTCACGGGAACCCTGGATTACCGGCCAAACGTGGAAGGCGTCTGCGGGTTTGTGCGGGAAGTCTGGCCGGCCCTGAAACGTGAGGTGCCCGAACTGACCTTCACCATCGTCGGTCGTGACCCGACGCCCGAGGTCCTTCGCCTTGCCGGCGCGCCGGGCATCACCGTCACCGGCACCGTGAAAGACGTTCGTCCGTATCTTGCTTCGGCGAGTCTGGCCGTCGTGCCGCTGCGGATCGCTCGTGGGATCCAGAACAAGATTCTCGAGGCAATGGCGATGGGCCGCGCGGTCGTGGCCTCGCCGCAGGCAATCGAAGGGCTGGACGTGAACATCGGCGAGGAGGTTCTTCGTGCCGAATCGCCAGATGAGTGGGTCGCTGCCGTCCGGGGCCTGCTTTCGGACGGCGATCGCCGCGAACGTGTGGGCCAAGCCGCTCGTAAGCGCGTCGTCTCTGATTACAGTTGGGCCTCGCGGATGATGCCACTGGTGTCGCTCTGCACCGACCTGGCAGGCGCAAGCGAACCCGCGCAGGGAGCACCGCGGCAAACGGACCGTGATGCCGCAAGGTTGCGGCATGTGGGCGGCCGAGCCGAGCCGCTCCAGGGGGCGACGCCATGACGCCCCGCTTGAACAAAGCAGCCTGGGTCGTGACCGCGATTTACACGGCCCTTCTGACAACGGCAAGCCTCTTGCCATCGGGTCAAGGCCCGCTCGGCGGCTGGGACGCGTCCATTTCGCCCGACTTGCAGGACGCCCTGCACCTTCCAGCCTACGCCGGGCTTGTGGTCTTATGGACCCTCTTCTATTCCACATGGTCTCCCCTGAGCACCCGCTCGATCCTTGCCGTCACCTGTGCGTGCGTGGCCTTCGGCGCAGCAATGGAACTGGCCCAGTCCGTCATCCCCGGCCGCACGTGCTCGCTGAACGACGGCTTGGTGAACGCGCTCGGCGTCATCCTGGGTTACCTTGCACTCGTTGCGTGGCGGCGTTTCCGTCCGGCCGGTCCGGCCGTGTGTCAAAGCGGACCGGCGGCACAGGAGTCGGCGAGGTGTGCGGAGTGATGATCGAAGGCCGCACCATCCTGTGTTTCGCCAGCGGCTACGAGGCGCCGCCCACGAGCAAGCATCACGTGATGCACTTGCTGGCCGAGCGGAACACCGTTCTGTGGGTCAACTACCACGCCTCGCGGACGCCGTCGGCCAGTGCATCGGACCTTCGTTACCTGACCCGGAAGGTGGGCCAAATCTTCCAGGGCATCACGAACCCGCGCAAGAACCTGTACGTGCTGACGCCACCGGTCCTGCCGCTGCCGGGCAGCGCGATAGCAAAACGCATCAACCGTCGCCTGCTCATCGCAAGGATTCGGTCGGCACTGAAGCGCGTGGGGCGAGGTCCCGTGCAGGTCTGGTCGTTCACGCCCGACATCTCGTACCTCCTTGGCCATTTCGGCGAAGAGAAGGTCGTTTATTACTGTGTCGACGATCACGCCTCGTTCTCGGGATACGATGCGGAGCAGGTAAGGCGCGACGAAGAGGACCTCTGCCGGCGGGCCGACCTTGTGGTCACAACGTCCCAGACGCTCCAGGACGCCAAGGCGCCGCTGAACCCAAACACGATCCTGGTGCCGCACGGCGTGGACTACGAGCACTTCTCGAAGGCCGTGACCGAGGACCTGCCGCTGCCGGACGACATCAAGGATATCCCGCATCCAATCCTTGGCTTCTTCGGCCTCATCCGCGACTGGGTGGACCTGGACCTCCTTGCCGAGGTCTGCCGGCTGCGGCCGGACTGGCACGTCGTTCTCATCGGCGACTCGACGGTGAACCTGGCGCCGTACCGGGGCATCCCGAACATGCATTTCCTCGGCCGCCGGCCCTACGCGTCGCTTCCGGCCTACTGCAAGGCGTTCGACGTGGGCCTGATCCCGTTCAGGATGAACGAGTTGACCAAGGCCGTCAACCCCATCAAACTGAAAGAATACCTGGCGGCAGGTCTGCCGGTGGTCTCGACGCCGCTGCCGGAGGTCGCGTTGTACAAGGGCGTGGTCAGTGTTGCCGTTACATCTGAAGAGGTAGTTGCTGCGGTTGAGACCCACTATGGGGCTGACCGCAGCTGCCGCGACGAATTAAGTCGAGAAATGTCCGGGGAAACCTGGTGTGAGAAGTTGACTTCGATCGACAGGGCGTTGAGTGCCGCGTCTTCGGGCTGAGAATCACATGCGACTGGTCCCGACACTGGTTCCGACATGGCCCAAGTTGGCGTGGGTCGCCACGTTTGCCAGCAACAAAGAAGCCGTGGAGGTGCTTCACGGCCCGATGGTGGAAACCGGGCCGAACTGGTGCGTCGAGGCCGTATGGGCAGGGCCGTTCGAAGCCGCCGACTTCGACCGCACGGACCTCATGTTCGGAACGGGCATCCGGGCCCGCGGCGATCACCTGATGTTCGTCAATTCTGGCACGGCCGTCGACCGCTTGATCAGCACCTCGCTTGCGTTCTTCACGGCGGTGAGCCTTGCAGTCATGGCCGTGGCCGGCCTCGCGAGGGGAACGCCATGAGCAGCGCGCGAGTCCACGCCCGGAATCTGCTCGCCAACTGGATTGGCCACGCGGCCCTCTGCGACGGGCGGGGCAGGGGCCGCTGCGGTGGGTGTCCGCACGAGGATGGCGAAGCGAGGCGAGAGAAGAGCGAATGAGCACCAGGCACGTCATCCTGCGGAACGTTGCGAGCAACTGGATTGGCTACCTCGTCGGGGTGGTCGTGGCCTTGTTCATCTCGCCTTTCGTCGTCCATACGCTTGGCGACAGCAGTTACGGCATCTGGACACTGGTGGTTTCGGTGACGGGGTACTACGGTCTGTTCGATCTGGGCATCCGCTCGGCCGTCGGCCAGTACGTGACGCGCTACTGGGCGCAGAGGGATATGGACGGCGTCAACCGCACGATGAACACGGCCTTCGTGGCGCTGGCGACGGTGGCGCTGCCGGTGGCGGGCACCACGGTCGTGCTGGCCGTCCTGTTGCCGCGCCTGTTCGACATTGACCCCGGGTACGCTCCCCAGGCGCAGGGGGCTCTGCTGATCATCGGCCTTCGAGTGGCGGCGGGTCTTCCCCTGGCCATCTACGGGGCCGTGACGACGGCGCGGCAGAGGTTCGACATCTCCAACGCCATCGGCATCGTCAACTCGCTGGTGTCGGCGGGGCTGATCGTCCTTCTGCTGCCGAGGTATGGCATCCTGGGGCTCGCCGTGACGACCGCCATCGCGGCGGTGATGGACTGGGTGGCGCATGTGTGGGTGGCCCATCGTCTGATGCCTGGGCTGGTGTTCTCGCCGAGGCGGTCCTCGTGGATGGCCATCAAGGAGATCGGACATTACGGAGTGTTCGCGTTCATCCGGCGCATTTCGGATCAAGTCATCTACCAGACGGATGCGATTGTGATCGGCATATTCATGCCGCTCGGCGCCATCACCTACTACGTGATCGGGGCCAATCTGCTCCCCTATCTCGGGCGCATCATCGGCGGGATGGTGCTGCCGCTGACGCCGGTGGCCACGTCGGCCGACGCCACGGGAGACCGGGAACAACTCCGTCGCCTGTTCCTCGTCGGCACCCGAGGAACCTTCCTGGTGGCGTGCTTTATTGGCGGAGGGACGATCTTCCTCAGCCACGACTTCCTGAGACTGTGGATGGGCGCGAAGTACGTCTCGGGCGAGGTATACACGTCGAGCGCCGTCATCCTGACGATCCTCGCTGCGGCGGCCTTGGTCCGCATGCTCCAGAGCTGTGGCCTTCAGATCCTGTTCGGCATGCGCCACGTCCGGTTTCTGGCGCTTTTGTCGGGATGTGAGGCCATAGCCAACCTGGGGCTCAGCCTTATGTTGGTCAAGCCGTTCGGGCTCGTCGGCGTGGCCGTCGGCACTCTCGTGCCCCAGGTGCTCACCCAGGGGATCGTCCAGCCGGTCTTTCTGCTGCGCCGCCTGGGAATCCGCTGGAGGACCTACCTGACGCAGGCACCTGTTGGGGGGCTTGCCGTAATGGCTTCGATGGGGTTGGTGTATGCGCTTACGGGAGGATACTTCGCCGCAACGGACTGGGTCGGCTTCTTAATCAAGGGGCTTGTGGTGTCGGGACCGGCAGTGTTGGTGGGCATCCTCATAGGCACGACCGGGCAGGAGAAATCGGCTCTGGTGAGGCGAGTCCGAACGGTGTTGGGAGGCCTTCGCCGGCCGTCGTAGTAGAACACAGGGGCTTTGCGCCTTGTCCTGTGCCAAGCGCGGCGGCGAACCTGCCCCCCAGCCCCGAGCGAACCGGAGCAGAGCGGGACGGACAGCGGTTGTCACACAACCGAGGAGGCGAACTGCAATGAGGTTGCTGAAGTCTCTGGCACACGCGGCTGGGGCGCGGTCATTGGGGCCCGATCTGTCGTCCGCGGAGAGATCCCTGCCGGTGTGGTGTCTGCGGGCTACCTGGCGGCAGCCTCATGGCCGGCGCTTTTCCCGAAAATGGCTGTCATGGCCTGTCCGGGCAGCATAGTACTGGTATTGTTGGGAACCGGTTTCGGCGAAAGGCTTTGGCGACTTGTGCATCGGAGGAGCACACTGGCGCGTGCCGGGGATATCCGGACCACCCCTAGCCAAGGGGGAACACCGCCTTCGGCTGCCAGCGGAGGCACGCCTTAAACGGTGAACGACCATGCTTAGAGACCCGCTGATCTACAACGAGCGCTACTATCGCGAGGCAGAAGTATTCAAGCACAACTACTGGACAGCCGGAGACCAACGCCGCCTTGAAATGATCTGCGAGATGTTGCCGACCGGCGTAACTTCGATACTCGATATCGGTTCCGGCCGTGGTTTGATTGTGAAGGCGATGCGGGATCGCGGATTTCGAGTAATCGCCACGGATTACAGCCACACGGCTTTGTCCTTGTATGACGGCGAGCGTGTATGCTGCAGTTGCGGGCAACTTCCTTTTCGGGACGGATCCTTCGACATCGTCGCGTGCACGGAGGTCCTTGAGCATCTTGACGATCGCCTTTACGCGGCCGCGGTTCTCGAGATAGCGCGCGTCGCGCGGCGATACGCACTCATTTCAGTTCCTCACAAGGAGCAACTAGTTCAGTCAATGATGAAGTGTTACGAATGCGGTGAAAGGTATACAATGTATGGTCACGTACGCACATTCCTTTGCCATGACATGCTTTCGCTTCTGCCCGGCTTCAAGGTGATCTGCACCAGATTGGGTGATTGGGTCATTGACTACAACCCATGGTTGCTCTGGTTCCGCCAGCACGTGGGACGAACCTGGGCATATTGGAAACTCGCGATGTGCCCGAAATGCGGAGCGCGTGCCAGACCGCCCGGGATTCGAAACCCCATCACCCTCGCCTGCGATTTCCTCAATAATCGGATTCCATGGCGACCTCGAAGGAGGAATCCACTTTACACACTTTACGAGAATCTTAGGCAGGAAGACCCAGGAAGAGTGACAGAACTGCTGCGCGAACAGTGTGGAGGCACTGATGATAAGAGTGCGCATGCGCCACTGTGACCAGACTGCCGCTGAACTAGTGGCAGTGGGCTTTGGGGGTCTTCGTAGGATAGAGGCCCATGAGCAATTGCCAAGCGCGATCGGACACACTTGCGGCACCGCACTGCACCTACAAGCTGGCCGCCAGGGCTTAATGGGCGTGCTCGTGCAGGGAAACGGGCACGGGGCTTCCGTTGCCCTTCCTTCTTTCACGTGCCGTGCGGCGGTCGATTCGATCCTCGCTGCGGGGAGGGAACCCCGGTTTGTGGACATTCGAGAGGAACTGAACCTCGATCCTGTTGACGTAGAGTGCCGACTGAGAGACGACGTCGCCGCCGTGATCGTGCCGCACATGTTCGGCAGGCCGGCCGACATCGAGGCCATCGAGACCCTCTGTCGGCCGAAGGGCATCCTGGTCATTGACGACGCGGCGGCAGCCATGGGCATCAAGCACGGCGGTCGGTACCTGGGCACGTTCGGCGACGCTGGCGTCTTCAGTTTCGCCCAACAGAAGTCGCTCGTGGCTGGTCAGGGAGGGCTGCTCCTGGCCAACAGTGAGCGGATGCAGAAAGCCCTGGAAGGACTTGAACTGGCCGAGCCGAACCAGTGGCGGGCGTTCGCCGAGGCGTTGTGGTGGCAGTGGGAATACCGCTACCGACACCGGTTGTCCTGGCTGCGGTACTACTTGGTCCGGGTAAAGCGGATGCTGTTCGGCATGCCCAGGAAGCGTCCGATCCGCATGGAGAAGATGCCGCGCGTCTATGAGGCCATCGCCCGGGTCCAGATTCAGCGAATGGATGAAATCCTGGGTCGGCGGGCGCAGAACTGTAAGGCGCTGTACGAGCGGCTGAAGGACACTCCGGGGCTGCTGATACCGCAATACTACGAGGGGTGCATGCTGACCCGGTTCTTTGTGCGGACGCCTGGGTTGCGGTGGGAGTACAATGAGAACGGCGTGGAGAAGCCGCATCCCTTGGCCGCCCATTTGGGGCGGCTGGGAATCGAGACGGGCCGGCCATACTATCCGCTTCACTTGCACCGGGAGTTCCGCCAGTACGCCGATCGGCCCTTGCCGCGCACGGAGGAGATCGCACCCGAACTGGTCGCCTTGCCAGTGCAGGGGAAGATGGGCGAGTGGGAGTACGATGCCATAGCCGAGGGCGTGAGAAGTTTCTTCAGCGCGCGAGTCGAGGCCCATGAGACAGAAGCATGACATTTCGGCCGTCGTCGTCGGTATGAACGTCAACGGCCTAGCCGTGACCCGCGTGCTCGGAAGGCACGGCGTGCCGGTTGCAGCCATCGCACAGGATACTCCTTCCGCCGAAGTGCGGACTCGCTATGTGCGCGAGCTCTGGCACTCGGCCCACGGTGGCGACATCCTGGCCGAGCTGCTCCTGGAACAAGGCCGACAGTCTGCTGAGCGCCCCGTTCTCTTTCCGATCACGGACGAAGCCGTACAGACCGTGGCGGATCATCTCGACGAACTAGGCGAGCGATATCGAATCGGCATGTCCGAGGCCGTTCTCGTTCGTTCGCTTCTGGATAAGCGGGGCTTCGGCGAAATCGCACAGCGCCTGTCCATGCCAGCCCCCCGGACGTTCTTTGTCGACCGGGCTGAGCAGATGGAAGAGGTCGCACAGAAGATGGCCTATCCGTGCATCCTAAAGCCGCAGGTTAAGAGCACGGCTTACCAGAACGCCGGCGGGAAGAAGGCCTACCTTCTGGACAATACCGCCGCCCTACTCAACGTTTACGGAGCATTCCGCCAGGCCGAACCGCGGGTCATTGTTCAGGAGTATATCCCGGGCGGGGACAACGAGGTCTACTTCTGCCTCCAGTACTACAACAGGAGCGGCGAACCCCTGGTCTCGTTCTGCGGCCACAAGATTCGTCAGTGGCCGCCCCTCTGTGGCGGCACGGCATCCTGCGAACCGGTGGACGTCCCCGAGCTTGTGACATTGTCAAGCGGCTTCTTCCAGCAACTGCGATTCCATGGGCTGTGCTCGATGGAGTTCAAGCGGGACCCGCGCGACGGCCGGTTTCTGATGATCGAGCCCACCGTCTGCCGCACAGACTGGCAGAGCGGCGTGGCGGATATCAACGGCGTGCCTATCCCCTACATTGCGTACTGCGATCTGACGGGCGCGCCGCTGCCCAATTGTGTCCGACGGCAGCGCCCCATCAAGTGGGTCCACTTGAGTTCGGACCGCCAATCTGCCGATTATTATAGGAAGCGCGGCGAACTGACCCGGTGGCAGTGGCTGACCTCGATCCGCCCCCCCGTTCGGGGCGCGCTCTTCGCCTGGGACGACCCGAAGCCTTGGCTGTCGCTGATGTGGCTAAAGGTTGTCCGCAAGATCCGGAGACTGTTCGATACGATCCATGGCCACGCGGTTACGCGGGAGAAAGGGTAGCAACTTGCCGTCACCAGGTTCTTCTGCCCAATCCGTTCTTAGTGAGGTGCAGGCCATCTACGCCGACCGCTTCGTCCCCCTTGCGATCCGCGGCCTACAGGGAATGTTTCTGGTGGAACAGGCCGGCTTCTGCCACAAGGTATGGTTGGACGGCGCCGGACAGCTGCAGCCGTCCGGCATTTCGGATCGTTACACGGCCATGGTGCTTATCGGCCTGGCATGCCAGGGCCTGATGGGCCGTTCCTTGGATCTACCTCTGGACAGCGCGTGGGATCGCGTGATCTCGTGGGCGCTCGGCCCTGCCGGTCACGGCGATACGGGGCTGGTACTGTGGGCCGCCTCGATCAAGGGGGACGATCGCGCTCCACAGATCGCTGAGGCAATCGCCCGTCGCCAACAGCAGATTCTGGCCGAGCGGGCGCTTTGCCCCAGCATGGAGACGGGCTGGCTCCTCACGGGCCTGAGCGAGGCCATGAGCAGGAACATCGGTGGACAGCCCGTAGCCCAGTTGGCAGAGAAGGTTTTCGCTCGGCTGACGGCTAACTTCTGCGAGTCCACGGGCCTGTTCTCCTTCGGTAGAGGGGGCATCCAGAGAAGCCCTCTTGCCGAGAGAGTCAGTACCCGGCTAGGCAGCTTCGCCTCGCAAGTGTACCCCACGATTGGGTTGTCGCGGTACGCCGTAGCGAGTGGAAGCCAGCAAGCCCTGGCTACCGCCCGCCGGTGCGCGGACGCCCTATGCCGCCTTCAGGGCCCCGAGGGCCAGTGGTGGTGGGTCTACCACGTGCGCAAGGGCACGGTTGCGGTCCGGTATCCGGTTTACACCGTACACCAGGATGCCATGGGCCCGATGGCCCTGCTGGCTGTCTCCCAGGCGGAGCGCGGCGACCGCTACGCTGCGGCCGTGCACAAGAGCTTGCAATGGATGGAAGCCCATCCTGAATGTCCCGACAAACATCTCGTAAACGAGGATCGCAACGTGATCTGGCGTGCCGTGCAGCGGGACCGCCCGTTGGGCACAGGAAATCTGGGTCTCGGCCGGGGCGAGTTGCTGCGGACGAACCTGGTCGCCTGGACCGGCACCGCCGACAAACGACGATTCGACGACGGGTTCGTGTGCGACGAGTGTCGCCCTTACCACCTGGGGTGGATCCTGCTGGCGGGGGCCATGGCTCAGAACATCAACCTCTGACGGCGATCCGCCACACGCTTGAGCCGAGCATGAATAGTCTGCTGGGTGCCAGGCCGATAAGGATCATGAGGGTTAGTTCAGGACACATGCCATCCCAACCGTTGGCCATGGTGATCACGAACATCTTCCCGCCCGTCGCGGGAGTCGGGACGCTTCGCACCGTGGCGTTGTGCAGGCGGCTGGTCCAGCGCGGCTGGAAGGTGGTGGTTATCACCGCCAGACCCCGCTCGGGAGACACGCGGGACGAGGCCTCGGTGCGGGAGCTCCCGCGAGCACTGCGGATCGAGCGGGCCTGGGCTCCGGACCTGCCGCGCTTTGCCGCGCGGCTGATCAGGGGCCGATGGCCTGCCGCAGCGGGCGGGCGGGACAAGGCCCGGGCCAGCAGGAGCTCCGGGGCGCCGGCGGCGCGGGGTTCACCCGGCCCGGGGCGAATGGCCCTGGACTGGCTGTCCTGGTGGCTCCACATGCCCGACGGCGTGACTGGCTGGTTCGCCCCTGCGGTTTGGGCAGGGCTGCGTGCTGGACTCCGCCGCAGGCCACACGTCATCTACAGTTCCGCGCCCGTCTGGACGAGCCACCTGGTTGGAGCCACGCTCTCATGTCTGCTGCGCGCGCCTCTGTTGACGGACTTCCGCGACCCGTGGTGCGGAAGCGCGTGGAACCGGGCCCCGTACGCGGCGCACGAGCGGGCCAACAATTTTCTGGAACGGCTCGTCGTGCGCCGGGCCAAACAGATCACCTGCGCGTGGGACGGCATCCGCCGCCACCTCGCAACACGATACCCCGAGCGGGAGGCGGACATACAGACGATCCTGAATGGCTTCGACCCCGACGAGATGGACGCCGTGGCCCCGGCACGCCTCGACGACTCCCGTTGCGTGCTCCTGCATGCCGGCACCTTCTACGGCCCCCGGAGCCCCCTGCCCATCTTCGACGGTCTGCGGCAACTCCAAGCGACGCGTCCGGAGGCGGCCCGGGGCCTGCTGGTGGTCTTGGTGGGATCGCCGGCGTACGACGGGAAGCCACTCGAGGCGCTCGCACAAGAGCGCGGCATCGGACCGCTGGTCCGTGTGCTGCCGTGGATGCCCCGCCGCCAGGCGCTGGCCCTGTTGAAGGGGGCCGACATCGCCATGCTGTTCGGCCAAAGCGGGAGTGAGGCGATGGCTTCCGTACCTGCCAAGACCTATGAGTACATCGGAGCTGCCAAGTCCATCCTCGCCGTCGGGACCGGGGGCGAGGCCCGCGACCTGATGCGTCGCGGGGGATGCCGGGTGTGGGCCGTCGATGCTCAGGACGCGGCGGGCATCGCCAGCGCCCTGGAGCAGATCGCGGCCGAGCACGCCCGCCACGGCTTGGAGCCGCCCTGCAACGGGCGGGCTAGAGACACCTTTACCTGGTCCGCCACGGCCGACCGGCTGATCACCGTCCTCCAGGCGGTTTCGGAGCAACGGGCATCGCCGGAGAACCTTCGGCCTGAAGGTGGGTGACGCTCATGCCTGCGAAGACTGTCCTTTTCCTGCTGGGCTTCGCGGCCTGTGCCGTGGGGGCCCTGTTCATGCCCTCGCTTGGGGTTCTGGGCTACGTCGGCCACTACTGCATTGGCCCGGAGCGGCAATGGTGGTCTGCGCCCATTGCGTACTGGGGAATCCGCTATTCGTACGTACTTGCCGTTGTCACGGCCGTGGGCATCTTCCTGAACCGCCGCAAGTTGCGCTACGGCGACTCGATTCTACATCGGCAGGAGCTGGCAATCCTGTTGTTCCTCGGCATCGTCTGGGCTTGCACCCTCTTCAGCGAACCGACAACCGGAGCGTACACCGAAGTCGACCACCCGTCGGTCAAGATGACGAAGGTCGTGATCTGGACGCTGATGCTGACGCATCTGTTCACCACCCTGAAGGACCTCAACCGTCTGATGTGGGTGCTTGTCGTCGGGTGCCTCATTCTGGGCTACCAGGCCTACACCGCGCCTGCGTTCCAATTCACGCGTGGGCGTCTGCAATCGGTGGGCGGCGCGGATTTCAACGAGGCTAACTTCCTCGCGGCCTTCCTAGCATCCATGCTGCCGCTCGTCGGCGTGCAGTTCCTTCAAGCCAGATGGTCCGGCAAGATGCTCTGCCTGGCGTCAGGCGTGTTGTCCGTAAACGCCATCGTCCTCACGCGGAGCCGAGGGGCTCTCGTCGCCCTCGGATTGGGGGCTGTCGCGGCGCTGGTGCTCTCGCCGAGGAGGTGGCGAGGCGTCATCATCCTCGGCCTCATCGTGGCAATGGTAGGGGCGTACAGTCTGACGGATCCCGCTTACTTCGAGCGGGCCAGCACGATTTCGGCCAACGAACAGGAACTCGACCGTTCGAGCCAGAGCCGCATCGGCATCTGGCGGGCCTCGGTCCGGATGCTGAGAGATCACCCGTTCGGCGTTGGAACGGGCAACTTCTTCCAGGCTATCGGGCGGTACGACCCGCAGTTCGAGGGCCGCGACGCACACAACACGTTCGTCCGGTGTTACGGCGAACTCGGCATACCGGGGCTTGCGGTCTTTGCCGCGATCGTGGGCAATGCCCTCTATATGCTCATTCGCACCGTCAAACGCGCGATGGCGATGGCCCCAGAACTTCAGGGCCAAGCGGTTTACACCAGTTACGCAGTGGCCGTCAGCCTGGTCATCCTTGTCGGCTGCTCTTTGACCATGTCGCTGATCTATGTGGAGGTGCTTTGGTGGCTTCTGGCACTGCCAGTATGTCTGGTCCGGATCCAGGATAATTCGGCCAGGTCGGAGACTGCGGCCCTGTTTTTGAGCGAGGACGGGCGCGTAGCCAAGACCCCGGCGCGAAGTGCGTTCAGGCGAAGCACCAAGGAAGCGCCCAATGCCGCCCGATAGTCATTCCCCCCTCCATCAGGAGGCGCTCGCGAGCCGGGTTAACGAACTCTATCACGATTTTCAGGCGAAGGAGTTCGACCACCTCCACCGGCTGCGGCACCGCATTGAGAGGTCCTTCTGGAGGCTGGAAGTCGTGCCGCGGCTGAAGGCTGCACGCCTGCGCCAAGGGCTCGACCTCTGCACAGGAACAGGCTTTGTCCCCCGGGTCCTGCTGGAACAACTTGATCATACCGCGCGTATCATATGCGTGGATCTCTCCGAGGGAGCCCTGCAACAGACACGTTCGTTCCTGAGCGAGTTCGCAGACCGGATCACCACCCGCGCAGGCGATGTCCAGGCATTGCCTCTGCCCGACACGTCGGTGGACTGGGTGACCCTGAACGCTGGCCTGCATCATATCCCGAGGCCCGAAGATACCCTCAGGGAGATCGACCGCGTGCTGAAGCCCGGCGGATACTTTTGCCTCGGGTACGAGCCGAACGCGGCTTTCGCGTCGTGCCGAATGGTCTTTCTCCTGGAACGCGCAATCTGGCACTTGCTCTGGTACTTCTCGATCAGCCAGAACCGCCGGCGACTGAGGCAGTGGTTTGGCCGGCCGGCGGAAGTTTATGAGGACTCCGAGCACCTTTCGAGGATCAACACGACGCTTGCCGCCGAGGGGTTGATCGGCTGTCCTCTCTCACTGGAGGAATTGCGGCGCCTCGTCGACCTACACACTCACACCAACGAGGCGCACCCTGCCGGCTTCGACCCGGCCGACCTGCTTGGGCGATGTTTTCCCGAATACACGGTGGCGACGCTCCTTGTCACCGATTTCGGTGGGGAGATGCTCAGAAAGCATCCATGGTGGCGACGGATATACGATGGTGTCCTCGGCGCGCTTTGCCCTGGGAAGGGCAGGCTGTTCTCATGGGTCATTCGCAAGCCCACGACCCCGCAAAGCGGCTAGCGGAGGAATCTGTGGCTGAAGAAAAGTCAGAACCCGTCCACGTGCTCCACGTGATGCCCGGATTGGGTCCGGGAGGCATCGAACTGGCGCTGAGCCGCGTCGTGCGAGGGCTCAGCGGCCCCCACATGCAGCATTCCGTCGTCTGCCTGAAGGGCGAGCCAGTCATCCGCGACTGCTTTGATCCCTGCGTGCGCGTCTACGCCATGCATGCAGGAGCCAACGAACTGAATCTGCCGGTGCGGTTGCGAAGACTGATTCGGCAAATTCGCCCGGACGTGATTCACGCCCGGAACTGGAGTGCTTGGCCCGACGTGACGCTGGCCAGGCTCCTGGTTTCGCCGCGCGTGCCGTTGATCTTCAGTTTCCACGGAGTGGATAGCCCGGGCCGGGTGCCGCGGCGCAGGGCCTGGGCCATGCGAATCTTGACTTCCTTGACCGACTGTGTCTTCGCGGTTAGTGGCGGTGCCCGAGACTTCCTTGTCCATGAGATCGGGCTTCCTGCCACTCGCGTGGCCGTCATCCCGAACGGCGTGGACACCGAGCGTTACGCGCCAGGGCCGCCACGGGCGGCGACCGGTCGTCTGGTGGTCGGCACGGTGGGCAGCCTCACTGCGGTCAAGAACCACCTCTTGCTGATCCGGGCCTGTGCTATGCTGGTGCGGGAGGGGCTGGACCTGGAACTGCGCATCGCGGGCGACGGACCGGAACGGTCGCGGCTGACCGAAGCCGCGCACTCGCTGGACGTTGCCGATCGCGTGCGTCTACTAGGCCACGTGCGCGACGTCCCCGGATTCCTCCGCGGACTGGATGTGTTCGTTCTCCCGAGCCTCAGCGAGGCCCACCCGAACGCGCTTCTGGAGGCCATGGCCTGTGGGCTCCCCTGTGTGGGGATGCGGGTCGGGGGGGTGCCCGAAGTCCTTGGTAACGGTCGGTTTGGCATCCTCGTGGTACCCAGCGATGTCCGGGAACTCGCTCATCGGATCCGCCAACTGGCTGAGAACCTGTCTCTTCGTGACTCACTGGGGCGTGCGGCCAGGCAGCAGGTCGTCGAGCACTGCAGCATGGAAAGCATGCTTGCAGCCTACGAAGTCCTTTACCGCTCGCCTCGCACCGCGGAAGCCACGTTCCGCCCATCGTGCGAGCGAGCGGACAGGCTCGACCGGCGTCCGCGCGTCGTTATGTTGGGCCCTTTGCCGCCTGCGACGGGTGGCATGGCCACGGTCCTGGGCAATCTCCACCGCAGCCGCCTTGCAGTAGGTTGCCGTCTGCACGTCCTGGACAACGGGAAGACAACGCCTGAAAGGCGACCCCTCAGCGAGGGCATCCTGGCCCAGGTGAGGCTGCTCGGCCGGCTTGCGCGGGCCATCGTGACGCATGATGTCCAGATCGTCCACATCCATACGTGCAGTGGATTTACGTTCTGGCGTGACTGCCTTCACCTCGCTGTTGCCAAGATGCTGCGGCGCAAGGTGGTGCTTCACGTTCATGGCGGACGCTTCGATGAGTTCGGCGACCGATTGAGTTCGCCAGGGAGGGCCGCTTTGAGGCTGGCTCTTCACGCTGCCGATGCCGTGATCGCTCTGAGCGCCTCTTGGGTGGCCCGGTTGCGGCGTTATGCTCCGGCCGCGCGGTGGCGGGTCGTGCCCAATGGCGTTCCGATCCCTCCGCTGCGCGACCACCGAAGTCATCCGCGCCTAACATTTCTCTTCATGGGCGACCTGAGTCAACAGAAAGGAGCACCCGATTTGGTGGCGGCGGCCGGTAAGGCCTTTCGGAAGGGGCTCCAGGGAACGATCTTGATCGCGGGTGGAGAAGGCCTACCGGGCGATAAAGAGAGGATGGATCGCCTTGTTGTCGAGGGCGGATTGGCGTCTCACATCAGGCTTCTTGGCGTCGTGTCGGGGGCCTGCAAAGAATCCGCCCTGGCCGAGGCCGATTGCCTGGTGCTCCCCAGTTACGCGGAAGGCCTGCCCATGGCAATCCTCGAGGGTATGGCCTATGGTCTGCCCATCATCGCGACGAGGGTCGGCGCCATTCCGGAGGCCATCACGGATGGGGTGGAAGGTTTCCTGGTCGAGCCGGGAGACATTGAATCGCTGGCCGACAGGCTGCGGCGTCTTAGCATGGACGCAGAACTGCGGGAGCAGATGGGCATCGCCGCTCGACGCCGGGTCGAAGCCGGCCACAGCCTGGATGTCATGGTCGAAGGACTCCTGACCGTGTACAGGGAAGCATTGGGTCGGCGGGGGCGGCCATGGTCCTAATACCGGTGATACGGCAGAGATCCGACCTTCTGGACGCAGTGCCGCCCGAGCGGCGAGTGCTGGTCCTCGGCGGCGATACGCAGGTCGGACTGTGGGTAGTCCGCACCCTCGGTCGGGCAGGTCTCGCAGTCTTCACGCTGTGCCGGAACGACCGAGGTCTTGCGGCGCACAGCTGCTACTCGGGCGGCGCCTGGGTGCCGGAGCGTCACTCCTTGGAAGCCGCACTTGCGGATGACGTTGCGCAACTGGTCCACGAAATCGGCGTCCGGTCCATCATGACCATCGCCGAGTCTTATCACCGGGCGCTCATCCAGCACCGCGACCGTTTTGAGCCCGAGATCCACGTCTTCAGCCCCCCGGCGGAGGCCTTCGCCAAGGCAACGGATAAAGATTACATGCACGCCCTATGCGGGCGCCTGGGCGTGCCGGTGGCCCGCGGGATGACCCTCGACAAGTTAATGGGGGACGCTGGGGGCGACGCCCTGCGGTTTCCGCTGGTCCTGCGCACGCGCAACCAGAACGTCGACGAGGGCCGGGCGCCCTGGAAGGCCGCGTATGCGGAAACACCTCAGCAATTGCAGGCGCTCCACGAGAAAGTAAAGTCCATCGCCTCGAACGTGCTCGTCCACGAGTACCATCCGGGCGTCGAAGACCACGTCCAGGTCTTGATGCACCGCGGCGAGGCGTTCATGGTCGGCGAGTACATCGGCGAGCATCACATGCCTCTGGCGGGCGGCGTGACGGTCCAGCGGGTCACATGCCGCCACGAGGACCTCATCCGCGACGCGGTGCGGCTGCTTCAGGCCATCGGCTGGGAGGGAATCGCGGGCGTCCAGTTCCACTACGACCCGGAGACGGGCAAGTACATCTTCCTCGAGATCAACCCGCGGTTCATCGGCGGCCTCCCCACTGTTATCATGGCGGGTTTCGACGCGCCCTTCCTCCTCTGGCAGAGCCACTTCGAGCCCGAAAAGATGCGCAAGACGCCTTACCGGCTGGGCCTGCGGACCCGAATCCTGGGCGGCGACGCCAACTGGATGCTTGGAATGGTCCGCGGCGATCCCCTTCCTCCGGGCCAGAAGCGGCTCAGCAAGATCGGCGCTGTTGCCCGGTTCCTCTGGAACTGCGGCCCGTGGACGCGCGACGACGCCTTCTGGTGGCGCGACCCCAAGCCGTTCTGGGTGGACCTGCGGTCGATGGCCCGGAAACTTCGCGAGCGGTCGGTCGACCTCATCGGGAACCCCGAGAATCAACAGGATACGCCATGAAACCCGGCGTGTTTATCACCGTCGATGTCGAGTGCAGCATGGGCGGCGCGTGGGCGAATCCGGCGCTGCGGCCGGTGCCCCCCAGCCGCGCCATGATGGGCGAGTACGGCCAGCGGCGGCTCGGCGTGCCGCTCATCACCGACATCCTGAACCGCTGCGGCCTGGCGGCCACGTTCTTCGTCGAGGCGTTCGCAGAAGAGCAGGGCTACCCGGGCCAGACGGAGCCCGTCTGCCAGTACTTGGTGGACCGCGGCCAGGACGTGCAACTGCACATCCATCCCAATCACAAGCATTACGGGCAGAAGCAGAAGGGCCTGCCGTACGTGTTTACCGACGACTTCTCCGCCGTCAGCCCCCAGGAGCAGCTGGACCTGCTCGCAGAAGGGGCCGCGCGGATTGCAGCGTGGACGGGCCAGCGGCCGGTGGCGTTCCGGGCCGGAAACATGGCCGCCTCGGAGGAGACGCTCAAACTGCTCCCCCAAGTGGGCATCCGGGTCGATTCGAGTTACGCCTTCCCCTTCGCCGGGGGCCAGTGCCGCTTCAGCCCCGCCGACCCGTACAACGGGTCCCGATGGTACGGCGGAGTTCTGGAACTGGCGCTCTCGGGGTTCCAGCTCCCGCCGCTACCAGGAGAGGGCCGCGCCAAGCCGCTGGACATCGTGGGCGTCTCGTTCGAGGAGTGCCGCGAGGCCATCCGCCTTATCTGCGGCGCGGGGGCCGATGCGGTCCTCATCCTGCACAGTTTCAGCCTGTTCAAAGTTCGCAACGTGCAGTACGACGGCGGGCGGATGAACTGGATCGTAGCGCGGCGTCTGCGGCGGCTCTGCGAGTGGTTGGCGGCCCACGCCAAGGAGTTCCCGACGTATACCTTCTCACGGTTGAGCCGGGCGATTGCCGATAAGTCATACGAGGCCAGGGCCGTCCCCCCGCCGCGGCTGTCGGGGACGCGGGCCCTCGTGCGCAAGGCCATCCAAGTATACAACAGTCTGTATTGGACTTGAACCTCAGCAGGCGGCGCTACGAGGCGCCGGGGGGCGGATGCATGCTGCCAGTCGTTGCCCGAACGTTCGCCCGGATTCAGGAGCGGCTCCTGGGTCGGCGGACCTTCGCCATCCTCAAGGAACTCGAGGAGAGCCAGTGGTGGCCGCGCGACCGGATCGCGGCGCTGCAGTTGGATCGTCTACGGGACCTTGCGGCCACGGCCTACGAGCACGCGCCGTACTGGCGCGCGCTGATGAATGAGCGGGGGATTTCGCCGGGCGACCTGCAGACGCTGGACGACCTGCGGCGGTTCCCGCTCCTGGAGAAGGCGACGCTGCGCGAGCGGCGCGAGGAGATGGTGTGGCGCGAGGAAGGGCCGCGAGTGAAGTTGATCCGCACCAGCGGCTCGACGAACGAGGCCCTCCAGTTCTACACAAGCAGCAGCCGCGAGGCCGCCATCAACGCCGCACGCATCCGCGGTCATCGCTGGATCGGCGTCAACAAGGGCGACAAGGAAGTGTACTTCTGGGGCTCGCCCGTCGAACTCCACGCCCAAGACCGCATCAAGCGCCTGCGCGACTGGCTCGTGAACGAGCCGCTCAGCGACGGCTTCGAGATCACCGAGGAGCGGGCCGCACGGTACATCGAAGACTGGAAACGCTGGCGCCCGAAGTGCATTTTCGGCTACCCGAACACTTTCCTGCTGACCGTCCAGATGGCCCGCAAGGCGGGCATCGACCTGAAGGAGGTCGGGCGTCGCGGCACGCGGCTCCTGTGCACCACGTCGGAAATGCTGGGCGAGGTCAACCGCAAGATAATCAGCGAGGCCTTCGGCCTGCCGGTCTACGACTCTTTCGGCCTGCGCGAGGCCGCCCTGGTCGGCCACGAGTGCGACCGCTTCACCATGCACACCACCGACGAGCACGTCATCCTGGAGACGATCGACCCGCAGACGCTGGAGCCGACCGGCGGCGAGGGGGAACTCGTCGTCACCAGTCTCATCAGCCGCGTGATGCCCATCATCCGCTACCGCACCGGGGACATCGTGACGCTGTCGAATGAACCGTGCGCGTGCGGCCGGTCGCTGGGGTGCCTGACCATCAGCGGCGGCCGCATCGCCGACTTCGTGGTCACCCGCCAGGGCAAGTGGGTGGCTGGGTACTTCCTGATTTACATCTGCCGCGGCGTGCCCGGGATCGTCAAGTTTCAGGCGGTCCAGGACCGCGTGGGCGAGGTCCGCGTCTCGCTCGTGACCGATGCGCAGTTCCCGGCCGACGGCTGCGACCGCGTGAAGGCGGCCGTGCAGGCGCGCCTGGCGAGCGACGACGAGATCGCCGTCCAGGTCGTGGACGACATCGCCCCGGCGCCCTCGGGCAAGTACCGGCCGGTCATCGGCAACCTGGCCGAAGCCCTGCGTTCGGAGGGCCGGACGAAGCCTTGCGGGATGAGGAATCCGACATGAGGTCTGCCTTCCGACGGGCCCGGGGCGAGCGGGTGCTTTCGAGCCCAGGCAAACGGGTCTAGTCCTGGATCAGGGGCTACTTTATGATGGTGTGGGAGTGCGTGGGCTTCCTACGCGACATTCTGGTTCAGTCCCCGTCCTACGTGTTCCACTACCTCTTCGCATGGATCTACCCGGTGCGCATCCTGCGGACCAAGGCGGCGGTCTGCCCGTACCCTCGCGTGCGGAGGCTCCTCCTGCGGCGGTCAGGGGTGCGTCTGGGGCGTCTCGCGAGCGTCGGGCACGGCGTCCTGGTGGTCGGGATCGGCCGATCGCCTCCCGCGTTGGTCCTGGGTGACCGCGTGGCCGTCGCCCCCTATGTGACCTTCGTCACGAGCAGTTACCCGAGCGACTCGCTCCTCTGCCTTCACCCGGAGGTCCGCCCCCTGATGAACCGGCTTGGCCCCATCCACGTTGAGGACGATGCGTGGATCGGTGCCGGCGCGATCATCCTGCCCGGCATCACGATCGGGCGGGGCGCCATCGTTGGGGCCGGTGCCGTGGTTCTTCGCGACGTGCCCCCGTACACCATCGTGGCGGGAGTCCCAGCCAGAGTGCTGCGGTCTCTGCACCACGATTCGGAAGGGGCCGCACCGCAAGGAGAGCGCCCCAGCGGCGCCCACGATGCCGATCGCTCGACCGGGAGCCCCTGACACTGAAGATGAGGCGTCCGGATCACCCAAGGAACCCGCGATGAAGATCGTCCCCAGGATGGTTGAGGAGTGGCCGAAACTGGCGTGGGTCGCCACCTTCCAACAGGGGAGTCGCGGCATCCAGGTGTGGCATGGGCCGATGGTCGAGACGTCCGACCACTGGCTCGCCGAGGCCGTGTGGGCGGGGGACTTCGCCCAGGGCGGGTTCGACCTGACCGATCTCGTGTTCGGCACTGGCATCCGGTGCCGAGGAGACCGCGTAACGTTCGTCAGTTCCGGGACGGCCGTGGACCGCCTGGTGTACTGTGCCCGCGACGGCCAGTGGTACATCTCGAATTCGCTGCCTGCGTTGCTGGCCTCCGCCGGCCTCGTCCTGTGCGACGACTATCCCTTCTACACGCGCGACCTCGTGACCATCGAGACCCGCGGAATCAAACAGTACACGCGCCACATCCCGGCGAAGCCGACCGACATTCATCTCATCTACTTCGACAACCTCACCTACGATGGCCAGGGGCTGAACGAGACCGAGAAGGCTGACACGTCGCCGAGATTCACCTGCTTTGCCGACTACTACGGCTTCCTCGCGGACGTGGCCCGCCGCCTTGGGGAGAACCTCGCCTCGCCCATGCGCCACCACGCGGTTCTTCCGCTCGTCGCCATCTCAAGCGGGTACGATTCGCCCGCTGTGGCAGTGATCTCGCGTCTCGCTGGATGCTCTCGGGCCGCAACAATCACACAAGCCACAAGCCTGTGGCGAGGCTCCGACTCCGGCGCCAAGATAGCTGAGAGGTTGGGCCTGTCCTGCAGTAGTTACGACCACCGCGTCACCTCCTACACGAACGAGGTGAGCATCTGGGCTGCGTTCGGCCGCGCTGGCGGTCTCAACCTGACGCTGTTCGATTACCCGAGGCCCCTGTGCCTTTCCTTCAACGGAAGCTTCGGCGACAAGCTCTGGGACAGGGAGTACCACGACCTGTCGGAACCCGTCGGCGACACGGACAGCCCTCTGGGAGAGTTTCGCCTGTTCCATGGTCTGTTCCACTGCGTCGTGCCCTGGTGGGGAATTCGGCACGCGCAAGAGATCCACGCCATCGGCTCCCTGGAGGAGATGGCGCCTTGGACACTCCATACCGCCTACGATCGTCCGATAGCCAGACGCATCATCGAAGAGGCGGGCGTGCCACGCGGAGCCTTTGCCGTTCGCAAGAAGAACACTTCCTCAAACACCCCCCTTCTATGGCCGTACTCGCCGGAGATGAAAGCGCGCTTTGCCGAGTACCTGCGCATCCGGGGCATCCGGGTCCCATCCGATTGGTGGATCTGGCTGACGCGCCGCATTTCCGTGGTGGACAATCTCGTTTACAGGAACGTGACGAAGCGGCTGGGTTTCGACATCGGCCTGAGGGACCGCCTCAGGCACCCCGGATCATCCTTGATCTTCCAGTGGGCCAACGCCGAACTGAAGCGCCATTACGAAGAAGGGTTGAAGGCCGCCGGCGCAAGCCCGCCGATCCGGCCGTCCTGACATGCGAACCGGAGTGATCGCGTCTGGTCGGGAGCGAAGGCACTGCCTGAGAACTGGGCTGACAGGAATGGGGTCCCAGCACCGCATGTCCAGGGGCTGCCCGACATCCCGCAGTACACCACGCACACCCAAAGACTCCACGCGCCGCTGGAGCCCGGAGGCTCTGTCGTGCCCAAACAGACGACGGTCCAACTCGTGACGGTGTGCAGCGACGCGCTGTGGGACGCCCTTCTCGAGGCCCAGCCGGACGCAACACTCTATCACACCATGGGCTGGTTGCGGCTCCAAGAGAGGCACGGCGCGTTCAGCCTGAACCCCCTGGTCATCATGCAGAACGGTCAGCCAGTCGGGCTGTTCCCGATCTTCACGGAAAGGCGGTGGCCGTTCCGGGTCTGCTCCTCCCCGCGAGGGGTGGATAACATTTTCCAGGGGCCCCTCGTCCCGCCGGACCTCCTGCCCGCCGCCCTGGAAGCTTATGAGGTCTGGGCCCAAAAGCATGGTGCCGACTACACCGCAATCTCGTTCGTGAAGGAGATCGACACCCACGTGGCCAGGGCACGGGGCTACACGTGCGAACGTCACAAGACGCACCTGGTTGACCTCGTGGGCGGAGAGGACGCGGTCCTGCGTGCGTGCCACAAGGACTGCCGCGAGGCTATCCGCAAGGCCACGCGCCGGGGCGTGCACATCGTCGAAGGCGACCTTCGGCCGTACGTGGATCTCTGCCTGCACCTGTCCGCCCAGGTCTACGCCAAGTCCGGCATGCCGACGCCGCTGACCAGGGGACTTTTCCTCGGCCTTCTGGACACGCTCGAACAGTCGGGGCGCCTGCTGAGCCTTCGTGCCGAGGTCGACGGGCAGCCGGTCGGCTTCTACGTCGCCGGCTGCTACCGCACGACGCTCTACGCGATCGACACGGCCTCCGATTACGCCTTCGCAAGATACGCGGCCAACACGTTGATGAACTGGCACATTCTGCAGTGGGGTTGCCGCCACGGCATGCGGGTCTATGATCTTCAGGGCGCCAACACGCCTTCCATCGCGGCGTACAAGGCGTCCTTCGGCGGGCAGGTCAGCGACTATGCCAACATCAAGAAGGCCCACACCTTCCGCGCAGCCGCAGCCATCTGGGCCAGGGCGAAAGCCGCCGACTGGACCGCGTCCCTGGTCGCCCGGTGGCGCCCGGCAGGCCGCAGCCAGTCGCAGGCCTAGTCGCTCCCGCCCAGCCGTTGAGGTCGCAGACGGGGGAATAGCCCGTGGAGACGCATAACACCCAATGTAGAGAAGCACATTCACCTGCAGGGGAGGTACAGGCACGTGTGGCCATGCTGGCAGCGATGCTGAGATGGTCGGTGTGATACACCGAGTATCGGATGCGATGGTTCTTTGGGCCCTTCCGAAACTTGATTCGCGGCGCCAGGATATTGGACGTTGGTTGTGGGTATGGCGCGGTGAGCTTCTACTCGGCATGCTATGGTGCTCGGGAAGTGGTGGGGGTGGAGCCGGAGGCGGCTGGCAGCACCTCGGGAGTCATGCGGCGATTTTCGGAGTTCCACGAGGCAGGGCGGTTTGCTCAATGCGGTATTGTGGCGCTGGACGTAATGCAGTTTACAGATCCATGCGCGTTCGACGCGGTTGTTCTCCACGACAGCGTCAACCACATTCGCGAGGTTGAGGCGGACGCTGCGCGCGATTCTGAGGCGCGAGCTGTCCTCGCATCGGTCGTCGGGCATCTGGCCGGCCTCGTCAGGCCCGGGGGGTGGGTGATCATGTCCGATTGCAGCCGCAGGAACGTCTTCGGCGACCTCGGGCTGAGGTCGCCATTCATGCCTAAGGTGGCGTGGGCCAAGCACCAGAACCCGAGCGTCTGGGCGGGACCTGCTGCGCGAGAAAGGGCTGGAAGGCTTCTCCCTCAGCTGGTATGTTCCCTTTAAACTCCGGCACTTGTGGACGTTTGCCGGAATGCAAGGCACCGCGGCGCCGGGATAGGCAGGTGGTGCGCGTGTGCTGCGGCCGGCACACCGCTGGGCAGTGAACGCGCAGACACCGCGATTCCTGCCTCAAGGGAGGTGACTCAGGGTTGAGGCTGGAGACAGGGTTACTCCCGCTGTGGCCGAAACTGGCCTGGGTGGCACACGTCAGCCCCGGCTCTGACACCGTCAGGGTTTGGCATGGACCCGGTGTCGAAACGGCTGGCGACTGGTGCGCGGAGGCCGTGTGGGCGGGGGACTACGCGGCCGGCGATTTCGACCGTACGGACCTGGTCTTCGGCTCAGGGATCAGAATTCGCGGCGACCGAGTGGTCTTCGTCAGTGCGGGTTCCACGCTGGACCGCCTCTGGCATTGCCCGCACGAGGGCTCGTTCTCCGTCAGCAACTCCCTGCCGGCACTCCTTGCCCGCACGGGACTGTCGCTGCGCGACGACCACCTCGGTTACGCCAAAACGATGAAGTCCATCTGCGGGGGTCTGAAGGCCTATACCCGGACATTTCCGAGCAGCGGAAGCGACCTGAGCGTCCTCTATTTCAGCAATCTCGTCTTCGACGGAGAGTGCCTTCGGGAGATCGAGAAGCCTGATGCGGCCCCGCCGCTGACAGACTACGAGACGTACCGCGGTTTCCTGTTCAGTGCGGCAGAGCGCCTCGCGGCCAACATGAACCACCCCGCCCGGCGGGGGAAGGTGGTCCCGCTGGCGACGCTCTCGAGCGGATACGACTCCCCCGCCGCCGCCGTCGTCGCCGCGCACACCGGATGCCGGCAGGCCGTGACGTTCCGGCAGTCGACCAGTCTGTGGCGTGGCCAGGACGCCGGCCACGCCGTCGCCGGGAGTCTCGGGTTCTCGTGCCGATCCTACGACCGTACGGCGAGTCGGTATCCGCACGAGGAGGCCATCTGGGCCGTCGTGGGCAGGCCGGGCGTCCTTAACTGGACGCTATTCGATTACGCGGCGCCTCTCTGCCTGCTCTTCACGGGCTGCTACGGCGACAAGGTCTGGGACCGCCGGCGCCGCGACTTCCCGGACAGTTTCGTGACTCCCAGCGTAGCGGACCTCGGCATTGGGGAGTTCCGCCTTATCGAGGGCGTTCTGCACTGCCCTGTGCCGTTCTGGGGCATGCGTCACTGGCGGGAGATCGAGCGTATCAGTTTCCTGCCGGAGATGGTGCCCTGGGTGCTAAACAACGATTACGACCGGCCCATCCCGCGACGCCTGGTTGAGGAGGCCGGGGTACCGCGAGGGGCCTTCGGCGTGCGCAAGATGAACACATCGCACGAGGCCCCGTTCCTCTGGCCGTACTCTCCCGGGTGCCGCAAAAGTTTCGCGCGGTACCTGAGGGATCGCGACGTCTATGTCCCGCCCGGCTGGCTCCTGTGGCTTCTCAGGCGGAATGTTCACCTCTGGCACCTTCTGGACATGAACGTGCTGAGGCCCCTCGGCCTCAGAAAAGGGCCGCGGCCCTGGGAGCGGATGAAGGCCCAGTCACTCCTGTTCCAGTGGGCCAACGCCGAACTGAAGCGCCATTACGAGGAGGGGCTGAAGGCCGCCGGCGCAAGCCCGCCGATCCGGCCGTCCTGACGCACGCCCTCCGGCGCGCGTCGGCTACTCGGCCTGCCGGGCATCGCGCTGCCCGGCGTATGCGTGGTGGAGCAGGAAAAAGAGGCGCAGGGTACGTATGAGCCAAGCCAGTGCTGTTGCCAGCCGCAACTTCCGGTTTGCCAAAGCCCTCGCCATTGTCCTCGTCTTCAGCGGCCATTTCGGCACCGGCATTCCAGGCTTCTGGATGCTGGTATCGATAGGCCTCTTCGTTTTTGCTTTCTCGTCTGCTTATTTCACGTCGGCCAAGTACCATGAGGATCTTGACCTGCGGGCGTTCTGGAAGAGCAAGCTTCTCCGGCTGGTGCCCAGTCTGGCGATGATCAATCTCTTCCTGCTGGGCCTTTTCCTTGTCCAGCGCCGGCCCGGCATCTGGAACTGGCAGACGCCCGTCAGCATCCTTGGATTGTCGGGTTTCTGCACTTGGTTCGGGATCAAAGACCAGACGCCGTTCGGCTTGGGCGTCTGGTTCCTCACGCTCCTGCTCGTATTCTATGCTGCGTATCCGGTTGTGCGACGGGCGGCGCGGTCAAGGCTTGCGCTACATACCCTCACCTGGGTCGGTCTCGTGGCGGCCGGCTTGCTGGATTGGTATGTCCCGATGGGCCATGCCCTGTGGTTCACAGCCTGGGCCTTCATCTTCGGCATCTTCGCTCAGCGTACGGCTCTTGCACTCAGGCCGTTGGCGTGTGGCATTGGGGCCTTTAGTCTTGCGGCCACCCTGTTCGCGGTGAATCCCATCCTGGGGTTGAAGGTGCTGAATTTTCCGCTCCTGGTAGGGATGTCCGGCTGCACGGTTCTGTTTCTCCTTCGCGCGCGGGTGCCGGCTCTGGCCCTTCGCCCTCTGGACTACGTTGCCCCAATGACGCTGGAGATTTACCTCTTGCACCCTTACCTGCTCCTTCACCCCGCCGGCTATCCTGCGACTGATTATCTGCTTTCACTCGCCTGCGTGCTTGGCGTTGCATGGCTGCTGCACCGCGCAGCATCGCTGCTTACACGCCGCGGGCTCCACGTCGCCGGAACTCCGCGTGCGTGAACCAGCCGGCCATGGCCGCATAGGAGAACCGGCCATGGGACCCTGCCGCTGCACGCTGGGCCCTGCCGGCTCGAGTGGCCCGCCAGAGCATGTCACCTGCCTCCCTCAAGGCAAGTCTGGGAGCCCTATTCCAGCACGGACGAGCGAACCGGCCTGGGGGGAAGGTGGCAAACCGCGGCAGGTGGTGGGCGAGGCGGGCGAAGAACTTCCGAAGCGCGAGACGATGCCCGTCCTGCCCGTTAGCCCCTACGCCGCCGCCAAGGCCGCCGGCGAACTACTCGCGGCCACGTGGCACCGGGCGTTCGGCCTCCAGACCGTCAGCCTCCGGTACTTCAACGTCGTCGCCACCGGCCGTGCCGCGGCACTCGCGGAGGCGTTTTTCGATCCACGCGGCCTCCGCCTTCATGTCATGGGCTTCGTAGAACGCTTTCAGCGTTTCGTAGCGGGCGGCCACGTCGAACCCGATGTTCCAGCG
>Ga0307380_10000502_pt1 | contig 61673 bp, 56 predicted proteins | sample UN3MG_FD_202239 | JGI IMG/M metagenome (GOLD analysis project Ga0307380, IMG submission 202239) | Soil microbial communities from Risofladan, Vaasa, Finland - UN-3 | ecosystem: Environmental > Terrestrial > Soil > Coastal area > Acid sulfate soil | place: Finland: Risofladan, Vaasa | collected... | reverse complement strand
GAAAGACCAAGGTTTGACAATAGAGGAGGGGGTCCCAGAAGAGACGATCGAGGACCAAGAAGAGGAGGCCGTCGTTAACTTCTAATCCAATTTCTTATAGTAGATAAATAATAAGTGGTAAGATTTTACAAAACTGAAAAAAAGTTAGCCAGGTAACATTAACCAGTTAGAAGACTCCAGGCTATAAGAGTAGTATAATGTAGTGGACTAAGTATTTTTAAACTTCATTGCCACTTCATCATTACTTCGTCAAAACAGGGAGGTAAGCTATGAACGACAAGAAGGAAGAGAAGAACAAAGAGGAATGTAAAGAATGACGAAAAAGAGGTTTGTATTGGTCCTGTAGAACAGGTAATAAACTCCTTGATGGAGACTGCTGGCGGTGAAATAAGTGATCTTACTCAAAAAGGACCAGATATCTTCGTAAAAGAGACAGTACAAAACATACGCATATTAAATCTGAATAGATGCATCTTATATCTGGCTAAAGAAATTGACAAGCTGGCTAAGTCTATAAAATAGCCAAAGGGCGTATATCTATCAAAAACTTAAGCAGTCTTAAATCAGTGTTTAATGGGTGGTTATTTGCTGTAAGTGTAAAAAGCTAACCTATTTTAATATATTCCGCTCAGGCCCAAGGCCATAAAAATAGAAGAGGAAGGAAACAAGGATGAAAAAGGATAAAGGCAAGAAGGATAAAGGCAAGGATAAAGGCAAAAAGGATAAGAAGAAAAAAGATAAACCCAAGAAATAATGGATGATAAGGTAAAAGGAACGACGGGAGCATTAACGCTTGAGATGGTCAAGATATAGAAGAGCTTAAAATGCTTCCGTCAAATGCCAAGATACACAGTAGGAACACATTGATAAGATAGTCAGGCTTAATATGAAAGTAAGAAAAGGTAGGTATTCTTTGGAGTGCACCCCTACAGTTGATGTAATTCAACCCTCTTTTTCTTAAGGTTAATCAGTTAGAAAGCTTTAGACATAAAGAAGTAACTAGCAGTCCATGTAATAGTGCAGCAGTTAGAAAGGAACTGATAGAGGATATAATTAAAAATGATATAAAATATTTTCTCCTAAATCCTGATAATATCAAGAAGTATATATTAAATAAAAGTAAAAAAAGTCTAAATAATGACTTTAAGGCTATTGAAATTGAAAATAAAAAAGCTAAAATCAATGGATAAGTTTACTTGTTTGCAGAATTAAAATACTAGCACTTGAGTTGTTCGGGGCGGATGGCGGAGCCAATAAGCCTAGCGCAGACCTTCCAAATCTAGAAGACATAAAACCAAATTTAACAGATAATGAGGATGACCTAATTGATGTAGACCTTACCTTTAAAAAGAGAATAAAAATATCCTAAAATAAAAAGATACAGGTCTAGAGAAAAGGAGCTACTGGCTAGAGAAATAGCAGAATATTTGGAGGATGACCACAGCTTGGGAGTATTTCGGACCATAGTTGATAAGATTTCTGAGCAGCAGATAAGAATATTTTTAAGCATAATCAAGGATACATATCTTACTGGAAAAATCAAAAAGAATAGAGGAGCAATGTTTATATCACTTGCTAAAGACTACGCTGTAAAAAATAATATAAATCTTAATTTCAGGTAACCACACCTTAGAATATAAAATTTTAAAGAAAAGGGGTAAATATGATATTATTAGCTAAAAATGTTAACAAATTAGTAAACAAGCCAAAAGAGAGTAATTCAGAAATGGTTAATAGAAGACGGGATAAAGACTATATTAGAAAAGTTATAAGAATTAACCCAAACTATATTGTTATATGTGACTTTTTAGATTTTTACACTGGATATAAAGGAAAAAGCAAGTTTGAATTTTATAACGATTTATTTAATTATTCATTAAAAAAAATATCCAGTGATATTGGCTATAAATTTAAAAAATCTCCTACGTCTGACTACGGAATTACAAGGTCATTCTTTTTAAATAAGAAGACTTATGATTTGCTCCATGCCATGTATAAAAAATCGCAAGAATTATATAAAAAACTATATGACGATTATCTATCCATGGGAAATTTCACTGAGCTAATATTATGTATTTATGTTACTAATAATATGGAGAAGAAAATTCTTGATGTATTTAAATTTGATTTTGGCATTAAGAAAATAGCTTAGAAGAAATTTAATATACATCTTTTATATGATTAATAAGCCATTGACCTGAATTAGTAGTTATGACGCTTAACGTTCTGGCGAATAAGAAGTTTTACAGCAGCGGAACGGATGTAAATGTGATGTAGCCTGAAATGACGATAGAAAGCGAGCTACATACACTGTGCTTTATATACTACCGATTATTATCAATTCTTTAATATTATTTTTGATGCAATAGTTACAGGATTATTTTCATATCCTTTTAATGATAAGTTAATAACTTTTGATTTGATTTCAGAAGGACCCCAAAACAGCCATTTTTTATTATTAAAATATTCCTTTATTTCAACCTCTTTATTTTGATAAACATTCCCAGCGATTAAACCATATGAAATTTTAGTCTTAGTATTTATTAAACCCTTTTTACTTAGGTCCTCAAATAGTCTCTTAGAAATTATATTTCGATATTTATCTGATGTCAGTAATTTATATCTTCCTTTTTGAATGTCTGATTTTTTTTGTAATTCATTTAATACTACACCCCGGGAATCAAGAAATGATTTTACCTCTATAAGAAAAAGTGTGTTATTTTTTAAATTAAAAGCAATTATGTCTATTTCAGGTCTTGGAGTAGTTGGTTTGTTAATTTTCTTTTTTTCTTCTTTTGTTAAATCTACTTTGATAGAAGTCATAACCCAAAAACCATCTTCTATCAGTAATTGTGCTACAATAGTTTCAAAAGCATCCATTTCTTTTACTCCTATTAATTAATAATAAATGGTATGGTGTATAACGAACGTTTTGTAATTTACTGAAACTTGGTAAGCTACTTGTTTATAAGACGTACCCTATCATAATAACCTCTTTTCTAGTGTGTTGAAAATCCAAATTATTTTAATTATTATTTCTTCCAATATGTCTTTAAGACTTCTCTTACCTATTGCAAAGTATCTTAATATTTCAAGTGCTTTTTTATTTTTTGCACTTCTTCTATGAACAACAGTAGAGGAGCGTAAAGACTGTAAATTTCTTATAAATTGAATCATATATAAAAAATTTAAATTATTAGATGCTAAATATTTTTCAAATTTATCTATTCCTTTATCATTTTTTTCCAAATTATTTAAATTTTTCTGCAATTCTTTTTCATTCAGCGAATCGATAATGATCTTTGTAATTGCTAATACTTGCTCATCAAATTCTTTTTCATTATTTTCACTAGTTAATAAATGAAAAGATGAAAAATAGTGCTCATCTTCTTTGGATAAAGGTTTAAATAAAAACCAACCGAATTTATTATTCCAATTCTCATTGAACTGCTTATATCTCATTTTAAAGTAAAGATCCGGATTATCAGGATCAGAAAACTGGCCTAAAAAAGCTCGCTTAAATCCTGTACTACTCATACCTTTCTCTGGATTTATATTGTAACTTTTCCAATATAATTGTTCTTTATAACTTAATTTTCCCAAATCACCTAAAAAAACAATAACATAATCTCTGCAACTATTATCAACTCTAAGTGACCAGATTCCTTTACAATAAATACAGCCATCTTCAACAGTATATTTTTGAGGATTATTATAATATTTATTTAAAACTTCACAGTTAAAATAAACGGGTGTCAAATAATGTGGGGCATCTGGATTTTTCCCAAAATAATTTGATAATTCATCCTCATTGCAAGTATATGTTTTAATATTACCATATTCATCATAACCGATTTTAAATTCTGCATATTTACCATAATTCTCATCCATTTCATCGTAATGAGAAGGTTTATAATTTTCTATGCCTTTTATTGCCACTTTTCCCATGAGCCAACTTTGTGTTTTATCATTTCGAATGTGCATATTGCTAATATCACGAATTAAATGGTTGTAGATATAATTTTGCTTTCTTATAGTTTTATCTTTTTTTTGAATATTTAATTCAGTAATTGTTTTTTCACTAAATCTCATCATCTCAAAGAAAATTATAAGAAACATACCTTTAACTGAAATATAATTCTTAATAAATCTAAGTTTAACTATAATTTCTCCTGGTTTTATTTGTGCTACTACTTCTTCATCACCATTACTATCAATATAAATGTAATTTCTATTATCTAAATCAACATATTCTTCAAATAGGTTGTAATATAGTCTGAATTCTTCAGACAATTCGAAGTAACTTGGTTTAATACCAAATTCACTTCGATAATATATAAAAGGTTCGATACCTTCATCACTAAATCTTTTATATTCAGCTCTTTCTTTATTATTTTTATAATAAAAAATAAAACCTGGTCCTCCATTACCAATTAACAAATCCCAATTATATCTATTTAATAACAGTTTCCATAATTGATTTATCAATAAGCGCACAATATATTGCGCCACTATCAATCATTTCAACATCATCTAGATTTTTATAAACAGTAATCCACCCATTATGAATGAATTGCTGTTTAATTTTATCCTTTATGTCATTAAACATGTAATATTTACTCATAAAACCACCTCTAATGGGCCATGCTTCAAGTGCGTTGTACTCGACTTTGCGGAAAGGGGTTTTTAGTACGGATTTACTTTCTACATTTGGACAACATATAATAATAAAAATGCCCTGTTGCCTATTGTGTTAATGTTATATCTAAATATATCAATATTCATAAAAGATGTTACTTCTGGTATTATAATTACCGGGAGTAAGATTTAAGTTAATCTTAATATTAATTATTTTGCGGGCTTACCAGCAAGGTAAGTTATCGCTTTTAAATTAAGATCGCAAATCTTACTCCTCTTTTAAGTTTATGCAGGCAAGTGAAGTGAACCCCTAAAGTTGAACACATTATTAAGACAGGTTAGAATAACCAAAGGAGTAGAAAGGGGGAAAGGTCATGTAGATAAGCATCTTAGAGTAATTACTAATGAATAAATAGACAAAAAAAGTCAGCAGTTTTGTTTTGAAATTTGTCTAAAGGTGAGGGATATATTAAAATAAGCGTTATTTTGGAGGAAAAACTTGCTAATTGTAACATTTAAAGAACTTATGACGAAAGCAGAAAAGAGTAAATATGGGTAATAGGTAAGGAAGGTAAGTCTATACTATGAATAAAAATAATGATGAAAAAGATAGTTTTAAAGATTATTTAATAGAAATTCCAAATTTTTTATCAATTTTTATGTTTGCATTTTTTTTCATGATAGCAAGTCCAATGTTGATAGATATAGCGGTTTCAACAGGTATAAATACTGGGAATTTAAGTCTTGTATTCACATTTTATACCATTGGAGCTGTTATAGGGCAACTTACATCAGTGCTATATAATAGAAAATTCAGGAAGCTGTATATAATAATTATTTCATATATTATAACAATTCCACTTATTGTTTTTTTAAGCTTTTCAAGCAACCTGTATTTATTTTATATTCTTTATCTCCTAATCGGGTATCTTTTAGGGGTAATATGGATACAGGCAAATGAATATATTTTAGAAAATAAGATAAAAAATAAGGATAGAATTACTACTATTGCCTTGAGCTTTTATCCAGTAGGAGCTTTTGCAGCTCCACTTTTAGCTTCTTCAGTAATCCACAGTGGACTTAGCTGGAGGTTTTCATACTACGCGATTATTTTTATTATATCGGTGATAATAATTTTGTATCTGTCACTTATTGGGGGCAGGGGAGGAAAAAAAGTAATAGAAGAAAAAGAAAAAGTAGGATTTAAAGAAATATTTACAGATAGCCGTAAAAATATAATGTTTTTGTTAATAGCTTTATCAATTGTATTTTATTGTGTCTCCGAGACTGTTGTTTCTATATGGTCGCCAACCTTTTTCAGAAGTGAAAGAATGTTTGACATCCAAACAGCTGGGTTTGCTATCTCTATTTTCTGGATATCAATAATAATAGGAAGGGCAGTAGTAAGTTATATGGCAGGAAAAGTTCGCTCAAGCTATGTTATGATAGTTCTTTCTATAACTGCTATTATTTCGATGATTTTTATGATCTTCTTAATAAAATCAAAGAATGCCATTTTTATTGTTATTGGTTTTACTGGGCTTGGTTTTTCGGGAATGTTTCCACTGCTGATTTCATCAGGGAGTGCAGTTTATAAAAAAGGGAAAGGGGTGCTTATTACTATATTGTTTGCTGCTTCAAATGTAGGGATATCAATAGCGCCTTTTCTGACAAGGCTAATTTCAAGATATAGCATAACTTTTTCTGTATCTCTGGCAATAGTTTTCATGTTCTCAACCATGCTGCTTCTTATAATTTATATAGTCTGCGAAAATAAAATAACTAGAACTAAAATTATTGTTAATAATAAGGTGGGGAATTATTGCTTACGTAAATAATTTGTCCAAATATTAGTGGTAGACTTTTAACAGGATTACTTTTCCATTATGATACCTACCTGTCTGTTGACTTGTAGCTATGTTAAAATTATTATGTAACTACATTTATAATAAATATTATTTTAAGTTAATGAACTTAATGAGTATAATATTCTGCCTCAAACTTGCCTTATTTTTTGTGTTAGATATGCTACTTGTTATAACCTTTTTTTATTTTCCTGTATATAGTCTTACTTTATTTACGAAATAGTAAAAAAAATTAAATAAAAGTTCTTTACGAAATCAAAATATTAATATATATTACATAACAGTTCATAATATTATCAAATTTATTTTGTTTAAAGAATATGATACCTGAAGAAAGAAGAACGCAAATAATCAACAAATTAAAAAAACAAGATATTTGTACCATCTCTAGCCTAATTAGAGAGTTCGGAGTGTCTAGAGTTACCATTCAAAGGGATTTGAGCTTGCTGGAAAAGTCAGAATTAGTAAGCAAAGTACATGGTGGAGTAAAATTAAAAAAAGAAGTTAATAAAAATTTTGAAACCAGATTTAATATAAGATTAAAACAAAATTACGAAAAGAAATTAGAGATAGCAAAAAAAGCTGTAAATTTTGTTAGCGACGAAATATAATTTTTTTAGATCCATCATCAACTACTTATATATTTGCAAAAGAATTATTTAAAAAGCAATTTTTTGATTTAAATATAATTACCACCTCTATTGCTATTCAATATGAGTCGTTAAAGTATCCTAATCTAAAAATTGTCTCCACTGGCGGTGAGTTAAGAGCAGATTTTAATATGTTAGGCGGAAGTTGGGTTATAGACTTTTTAGAAAAAGTGAATTTGGACGCATCATTTGTTTCTGTTGCTGGGATTTCTACTAAAGGAGAAATTTCATCAGCCAATAGGGAACTGGCAAATGTTTTAAATGTAGTTTTTAAAAGATCTAAAGAGATTAATTTATTAGTGGATAGTAGCAAATTTTCAAAAACAGGGATGTTAAATATAAGTCCTGCAGATAAGCATCGTAGAGTAATTACTGATAAAGAAATAGATAAAAAAGCTATTTCTGAGTTAAAACAAGTAAATAATATAGAGTTAGCTTTTTAATTGCAGTCATAAAAATATTTGATTTCTATAGTTATAGCTGATACTAAGTTCATTTTAAAATAAATTTAGTTTTTATTGTTCTGATGGCTATATTTAGGAGAATTTTAAATGGAGATAAAAATTAAAATGCCGAAACTAGGTCAAATAACTGATGAGGTAAAATTGATAAGCTGGCATGTGGCTGAAGGGCAAAAAATTAAAAAGGGAGACATCCTGTGTGAGGTTGAAACTGATAAAGTGAAAATGGATGTAGAGAGTTTTGAGAGTGGTACAGTTTTAAAATTGTGTGCAGAGCCTGAAGAAATTATTCAAGCAGGTACAGTAATTGCCGTTTTAGGCGAAGAAAGTGAAAAATTTAAGTAAAAGTTGAAAGAGAAAATATAATTAACATGGATTATAAAAGCATAATTTCAGAATTAGGAAATAAAAAAGCTATATATATCTATCAGAAGATGCTAGAAATCCGAGAGTTTGAAAAAAAGATAAGCTTTCTTTTCCTGGAAGGAAGAATGCCTGGTACTATTCATCAGTATACAGGAATGGAAGCATGTGCCGTTGGTGTATGTTCAGTATTAAAACAAAATGATGTTATTGGATCAACCCATAGACCTAATGGACATGCTATTGCTAGAGGTCTATCCATGGAAGAAATAATAGCTGAGCTATTTGGAAAGGTAACTGGCTGCTGTAAGGGTAAAGGTGGGGCGATGCATATTGGTGATATTGATAAAGGAATGCTTCCAGCCATTGCTGTTGTAGGAGGCAATATCCCAATTATAATGGGAGCAGCTCTAGCCTTTAAGCTAAAAAGAGAAAAGAAAATTGCAGTTAGCTTTTTTGGTGATGGAGCATCCAACACAGGAGCATTTCATGAAGGATTAAATATGGCTGCTGTATACAACCTTCCTGTGGTTTTTGTATGTGAGAATAATCACTACAGCGCATCAACCAGTATAAAAAAGACATTAAAAATTGAAAATATCGCAGATAGAGCTCAATCTTATAGAATGAGAGGCGAAATTGCCAATGGTATGGATGTTCTAAATGTATATATGAAAGCAAAAAAAGCAGCTGATTTAGCAAGGAAGGGAGAGGGTCCAACACTACTGGAACTTAAGACTTTTAGATTTTGTGGTCACAGCAGAAGAGATCCAAATAATTATATGCCAAGGGAAGAAATGGAATACTGGAAGAAAAAGGATCCAATACCTTTTTATGAAAAGATATTATTGAAAGAGAGTATAATTAATGAAGACAAAATTGAGAAGATTAAAAAAATAGTTGATAAAAAAGTGGACAGAGCTGTCCAGTTTGGTCAGCAAAGTCTTGAGCCTAATCCTGAAGACACATTTGATGATCTTTATGTAACAATAGAGGTTCCAAAATGAGGATGAATATTGCAGAGGCACTCAGAAAAGCAATACATGATGAAATGGAAAGAGATCCTAATGTCTTTTGCTTAGGGGAAGATATTGGTATTGAAGGTGGATATGGTGGAGCTTTTACTGTTACATTGGGTTTGGAAAGAGATTTCAGAGAGAGAATTATTGATACTCCTATTTCAGAAACAGGCATATTTGGTGCAGCATGCGGTGCTCTGCAATAATAGGTATGCGTCCAATAGTAGATGTTCAGTATGGGGATTTCCTGTTATGTGCAATGGATCAAATTGTAAATCAAATAGCCAAACTAAGATATATGTCTGGTGGTAAATTAAAGGTTCCTGTTGTAATGCGAACTCCAGTTGGTGCAACAGGACGTGGTGCACAGCATTCACAAAGCTTAGAGCCATATTTTATAAGTTGCCCTGGGTTAAAAATAGTTGCACCAGCTACTGCTTATGATGCCCATGGTTTGCTTAAAGCAGCAGTAAGAGATGATGATCCAGTAATGATTTTTGAACATAAACTTTTATATGGTAAAGGAATAAGATCGGAAACTGGTGAGATTTATGCATCTTCAGAAATTCCAGACGAAGATTATATAATACCTATTGGTAAAGGGATAATACGACAAGAAGGAAAAGATATTACTATTATAGGAAGTTTATTAATGATGCACTATAGCCTTCAGGCTGCAAAGATTCTTGAGAAAGAAGGTATTAGTTGTGAAGTAATTGATCCAAGAACTATATGGCCTTTAGATATGGATTTGATACTTGACTCTATTAAAAAAACAGGGAGGGTGGTTATTGTTGAGGGATCTCCTAAACAGGGTGGAATTGGTTCTGAAATTGGAGTTCAGATAGCAGAAAATATACCAGATTTTTTGCTTGCACCTATAACTAGAGTTGCTGCACCAAACACACCAGTTCCATTTGCTCCAGTAATGGAAAAGTTTTATGTACCACAGCCTGAAAGAATTGCTGATACCATTAAAAAATTAATTGAAGAGTATTGATAAAGATCATTGATAGTGACAAGTGATAGTGGTTATTAGGTCATATTAATTTTATTTATAATGTATTATTAATACTATGCTTACAGTAATGTCAGAAAAGGAGCAAATTATGAGTGGTAAAAATATTATTGTGCTTGCGACTCTAGATACCAAGGGGCAGGAAGCTCAGTATGTTAGGAAGCAAATTGAGAAATTTGGGGATAAAGCATTAATAGTTGATGTAGGAGTAATAGATTTGCCGGCAGCTAAAGCAGATATTGCCCGCGAAGAAGTTGCTGAAGCAGGTGGCATACCACTAGCTAAACTTTTAGAAAACCCTACCCGTGAAGTAGCAGCACCAATTATGGCTAAGGGAGCTACTAAAATTATATCCAAGTTAGTGACCGAAAAAAAAGTTGATGGTATTGTGGCAATGGGTGGAACGCAGGGAACTACTCTTGCAACCAAAGTAATGAGAGCCCTACCATATGGCTTTCCAAAAGTTATGGTTTCTACTATGGCGTCAGGGAATGTTGCACACTGGGTAGATATTAAAGATATTACTATGATGTTTTCAGTAACTGATATTTTAGGGCTCAATCCTGTTATGCGTAAGATTCTGGCAAATGCTGCGGGAGCAGTATGTGGTATGGCTAATGTAAATGTAAAACTTACACGCAGCGATAAATTACTTGTAGGTATAACCACTGTCGGTATTACAACTAAAGGTGCTATGAAAGCTGTTGAACTGCTCAATGATGCAGGTTATGAAACAATAGTATTCCATGCTGTTGGTCCAGGAGGACGGGCAATGGAACAGATGATGAAGGAAAAGATTATTGGTGCAGTATTGGATTTATCTACTATAGAAGTTTCTAATGAGATGTATAACGCACTTCTTGCTGGCGGAGAAGAAAGGCTTACAACAGCAGGAAAGTTGGGTATCCCCCAGGTTTTATGCCCGGGTGCGATTGAAGTTTTAGTTTTTAATGAACCGGAAACAATACCTAGAAAATATCAAGGCCGTAAATTAATACGCCATAGTCCTCAAATTACAGATTTACGCTTAAATAAGGAAGAAATGGCTGAAGTAGGTAAGGAAGTAGCCAGGAGGCTGCAATACACCAAAGATGAAGCAATATTTATGATTCCAAAGGCGGGATATGACAGTTATGCAGTAAAGGGTCAGGGGTTTCATGATCCTGAAGCTGATAATGCGTTTGTAGCGCAATTAAAAGCTAATCTACCTGAAAATTTTAAGATAATTGAAAGGGATAAACATATTGAAGACCCTGCTTTTATAGAAGAATCAGTGAAGCTGCTTATTTCTTTAATTAAAAACAGACAGGATTAGAAATAATAAGAAAGATAGGAGTGAAGGCAATGGCTAAACGATATAAGCGTAAAGAATTTTTAGATTATTTATGGAATGAAATTAAAAGTGGTAAACCTGTTGTAATGACAGGTGCAGGCAATGGTATTGCTGCTAAATTTATTGAACTAGGAGGAGTAGATATTTTAGGAGTGTATAACACAGGCTACTTTAGAATGCAAGGATACGGTTCGCTGGCAGGTATGCTTCCAATGGCTGATTCAAATGAAATGGTTTTTAATATTGCTAAGCGTGAAATACTGCCTCAAGTAAAAAAAATACCTGTTATTGCAGGAGTAAATGGCGTTGATGTGCTGCGTGATGTGGGACTATTCCTGGAAGATTGTAAACATATAGGTATTTCAGGTGTTCATAATTTTCCAACTGTAGCATGGTTTGATGGTGAGTTTCGAAATACATTGGAAAAAACTGGATTAGGTTATCAGATGGAAATTGATATGCTTAATATAGCTCGTGAGCTTGATATGTTAACTATTGGTTATGCTTTTAATGAGGTAGATACAGAGAAACTTTTAAAAGAAGCTATGCCAGACATATTTATATTTCATGCTGGAATCACAAGAGGCGGCTCTACAGGCTATGGAGAAAGCAAGTCTATTGAAGAAATGGCAGAGAGAACACGAGCTCATTATAAAATTGCAAAAAAAATTAAGCCTGATGTAATTTTATTAGCACATGGTGCAGCGCTTGTAAATCCTGAAGACGCTCAATATATGCTTGAAAATACAGAATGCCATGGAGTTCAATTAGGATCAAGTATTGAGCGTTTGGCTATTGAGAAGCCTCTTGAGGAAAGAGCAGCAGCTTTTAAAAATAAAATTTCCTTTCCTGAAGGCGTAAAGCGCTGGTAAATATTTAAAATGTAAGGATAATTAAAATTTGGGGTAAATATGACTCAAAAAGTTGTATTTTTTGGAAGCTCACAAGGAGTTTTTAGTAATAGGCATTTTAATGAACTTATAGAAGCACCCTGTAAAATTGTGGCTGTAGTTAATACACCTTCTTCAAAGCATATATCTACTAATACTGATAAGAGCAATTGTCCAAGTTTTGCGGAGGTTGCAAAAGAGCTTAATATCCCAGTATTTCAATCACATAATCCAAATTCAAAAGATTTTATAAAAGCTATGGAGGATCTATCACCAGATCTTTTTATAGCAGTTGGATATATGTTTCTGTTGAAGGAGGAGATTTTATCAGTTCCTAATTTCATGGCTGTAAATTTCCATGCCTCTCTTCTTCCCGCTTATCGGGGTAAGCATCCAGTTTTTTGGGCGTTGCGAAATGATGAGCAGTATGTTGGTTTAACAGTACACGTTATGAACTCACATTTAGATAAAGGGGATATTTTGTATCAAATCCGCATTCGAACTAGAAAAGATGATTCTGTTTCAGCTCTTTATAGTAGAATAATAGATGAAAGTAAAAATTTAATAGGAGAGCTTATAAAAGATACAAAGAAAGGCTGGATTTACGGAGTTGCGCAATCAGATGTTGAGGCATCTTGCTATTCATCTGTTTCTGAAGATGACTACAAGCTGGATTGGAGTTGGGATGCTGATAAATTGAGTCATTGGATCAATACTTCACCCGGGCAGTGCTACTATAATATAACTAACAGAAAGAGTCTTTCTACAAGAACTAAAAAAGTTTTTTTTACTGAAGCCAGGGTAATTAAAAAAATGCATAATAAATATCCAGGCACCCTGCTCCGGGTTGATAAGAGAGGGTGTACTGTAGCAGCTGGTAGAAATGCCATACGTATATATAAAGTAAGAATTGAAAATAGGAAGGATAAAAAAGGTCAGCAGTTTTGTTTTGAAATTGGTCTAAAGGTGGGAGACCTATTAAAGTAAGCATTATTTTGGAGGGAAAATATGTCAATTGTACCATTTAAAGAACTTATGACGGAAGCAGAAAAGGGTAAATATGCAGTTGGTTATTTTGAAAGCTGGAATATAGAATCTCTTCTTGCGGTTAAGGATGCAGCTGAGGCTATGTGCTCACCTGTAATTATTGGATTTAGTGGTATTTATCTACCACATCATAAGCGGGTAGTTAAAGATCCGCTAAAGTTGTATGCCATGATTGCTACTGAAATGTGCAGAGAACTTACAGTGCCAGCTTGTACTGTCTTTAATGAGTCTCCATATTTAGATAGGGTGTTAGAAGCAATTGACTATGGATATAACTTAGTGATGTTTTCCGATGAGAATATTTGTTTTGAAAAACAGTTAGATAATGTAAAAAAGGTTGTTAAAAAGGCACATAAAAATTCAGTAGCTGTAGAAGGAGAGATGGTAGCCATTCCTGGAGTTGGAGGAGAAATAAATTATATACCAGATAATTTAAGATTTAATGATCTTAAGCTAGCTAAATTGTTCGTGGAAAAAACTGGTGTAGATGCTTTTGCTGTTAATATTGGTCAAGCTCATTTACATGGGCGCATCAAGGTAAGTTTAGATTTAAAACTTTTAAAGAAATTAAAAGAAACTTTACCAGTGCCATTGGTTCTGCATGGTTCTAGCTCTGTAAGAGAAAAAGATATTACCGAAGCTGTTCGAGTAGGTATAAATAAAATCAATGTTGGAAGTATATTAAAGCAATCCTACCATAAAGCTATGAAAAATGCTTTTACTGAAAGAACAAGCAATAAAAATCCCTATGAAGTAATCGGGTCAGGAATGAAAAACGATATCTTAGTAGCAGGGAGGCTTGCCATGCAAAAAACTGTAGAAGATTTGATGTGTCTTTTTGGAAGTAATGGTAAGGCATAAAAACTGGTAAAAGCTTAAAAAAGGCCTCAAATCTTTAACAAAATAAATTGAAAGATGAAAGTAAATATGCTAATATGAAAAATTGTTAAATATATTTTGTACATAATTACATTCTATTAATAAGTATATGAGTGAGAAACAAAAAAAATTAGGGGTAGCAATTCTTGGAAGTGGTAAGGCAGGTAAATATCACCTGTATTGGTACTCAAAAAATAAAAACTGCAAAATAATTGGTATATATAATAGAACTAAAGAAAACGCAATTGAATCAGTTGATAGATACAATGCTGAATATTTTGATAACTGGAAAGAACTTATCTCAAAAGAAAATGTAGATATCGTAAGTATATGTACCCTACCAAGTTTCCACTATGAGCAGACTGTATTCTCATTAAAAAACTGTAAGAATGTATTATGCGAAAAACCTATGGCTCCCACAGTTGGAGAATGTAGCGAAATGATAAGAGAATCTAAAAAGAGAAAAAAAATATTATCAATTATGTTTAATATGAGGCTTCATCCTGTGATACTCAAAACAAATGAGATTATTAAAGAAATTGGAGATATTTTTCATGTTTATATAAATTTCCCATACTACAGGAAAAATGTAAGCTGGAGACACCTAGCTGGCTATGGCGGTGGGGTACTTATGGAGAATATTTCTCATATGATTGATTTGGTAGGTATCTGGATGAAGGGTAAGAAAATTAGATATGTATCTGGCGAATCCTTTGTGGTAAATAAAGACAGAGAACTGGATGATCAAAGTCTGCTAATAATTAGATATGAAGACAACTCACTTGTTAGTATTTATGGTAGCTATAATGACTTTGGATTTTACAGTTATGATAAAGAGGCAATTTATGGAACGATTTTAGGAACAAAAGGGAAGATTGTATTTATATTTAATTCATATGATAAGGACTTTAATTATCTTTATTTAATTAAAGATGGTAAAAGGCAGGAGATTAAAATAAAAACAACTGACGAGATTGATGAAATATATCCAGGACATCTGGATAGTTTTGGTAAAGTTATAAATAATTTTGTAGAATCTGTTCTTAATGAGAAGAGCCCTATAATTGATGCAAAAGATGGACTAAAAACAGTAGAAATAATAAATGCAGCATATCTTTCAGAATTTAAACAAAGAAAAATAAAGTTTCCTCTAAAAGATCTAAAGATAAAAAAGTTTTATTTTAAGCATTTTAAAGAAAATTTGTAAGGATTTTTAAATGAAAGCAGTGGTATTTTTAAAAGAAGGAAAATCAAATATTTTAGAAGTAAAAGTTCCAAAAATAAATAAGAACGAAATGTTATTAAAAGTTAGTTCGTGTGGTATTTGTGGGACAGATATAAAACTTGAAGCAGGGAGAAGTGGTAAGATTGATAAAAAAGGAAAGAAGAGAAGTATGAACTATCCAATGATAATAGGACATGAATTTTCTGGAACAATTGTTGAAATAGGAGATAATGTTTCTGGATATAAGATTGGAGATAGAGTAAATGTAATGCCAAATCTTCCTTGTGGAAAATGTTACTACTGTCAGATTGGACATCATGAATTATGTGATGATGAAAAGGTTATAGGATATGATTATAATGGAGCTTTTGCAGAATATGTAGTAATACCAGAAAGAGCTATTAGACTAAATGGTATAAATAAGTTATCGGATAAGGTTACTTTTGAGGAAGCAACACTTATTGAACCGGTTGCAGTTTCAATAAATTGTCAGTATTTATCTAATGTTAGTTTAGGTGATGTTGTTTTGTTTATAGGGGCAGGACCTATTGGATGTATAGGTATACGGCTTGCAAAAATTAATGGAGCAAAGAAAGTTATAGTTGCAGAAATATCAGAATACAGGCTTGAATTTGCAAAGAAATTTGATGTAGATATATGCATTAATTCAACCCAAGAAGATATTGTAAAAAGGGTGCTGGATGAAACTGATGGCAAGGGGGTAGATAAAATAATAATATGTTGTAGTTCGGGTGAAATGTTTGAAAAATCTTTACTTATGATTAAAAAAATGGGAGAAATTAATTTCTTTGCTTCCATGCCAAAAAATAATTCCTATATAACATTAGACGCTAATTTAGTTCATTATAAAGAAGTAAAAATAACAGGTACATATAATTCAACTCCTCTTCAAAACAATCTTGCATATAAGTTAATTGAAAGAAGGGCTATTGATGTAAAAAAATTAATCACTCATAGATTTAGCTTGAGTGATTATTATAAAGCAATTGATACAGCAAAGAGTGGTGAAGGTATGAAAGTAATAGTAAATATTTAAAAAAAATGTTTTTATCAAATAATATTAAATTTTATTGTTTATTAGAAAGATAATATAGTTATTTTATAGTCATGCTTACTTAGCAGTGAAAGTATTAGAATAAGAATAAGGCAGGGAAGTTAAATGGAAGTTTTAGCTTTACAATGTTCTGGTGTTAATAAGTTAGAACTGGTTAAGTTCCAAAAACCAGAACCTTCTGATGATTGTGCACTGCTTAAGATAAGTATGTGTGGAATTTGTGGTACAGATATCCATGGAATTGAAGGTAAAAGGTCAGTAAATTTTCCTTTTATTCCTGGGCACGAAATTGTTGCAACGGTAGATTCCATGGGTGAAAATGCCAATAAATCCATTAAAACTATTGGAGGGACTGAATTTAAGGTTGATGATCGTGTAACCATTAATCCAAGAATTGTTTGTGGCAAATGCTACTATTGTCAAAATATACCTCAACATCAAGAAATGTGTCTTAATGCAATAACAGCTACTTCAATTGGTAGTAGCAAATACCCACACCTCTTTGGAGGCTGGGCAGAGTATATGTATGTACTACTTGGTTCTGAAATAATAAAATTACCTGAAAGCTTATCTGATGGTCTTGCAGCTTTGATAGAACCCTATAGTTGTGCAGTAGGTTGTGTTGACCAATACCGGTGCGGTCATGATTGGATGTCTGGTGATGCATTTTCTATTAATGAAACTGTCGTAATTTATGGTATTGGTGCAATTGGTATGCTTATGCTGGCAGGTTTTTATCTTGCAGGAGCAAAACAAATAGTAGTAATTGATATTGACCAAGAGAAGCTGGATTTGGCTGAAGAATTTGGTGCATCTTATACTATTAATGTATCTTCTACTACATCCAATGAAAGAATTAGTAAAATAAAGACTTTAACAAATGGTCTAGGGGCTGGTGTAGTAATAGAGGCTTGTGGTATACCAGAAACAATAACTGAAGGAATAAATACACTTCGCCGGGGAGGTCAATTTTTTGAAATTGGACACTTGCTTAATGCTGGTATGACAAAGATAGACCCATATTATATATGTAGAAATGAAATTAAAATTCTAGGGCATTATGCTTATCCTTCTAGCCGAAGTATGCTTCATGCGGCAAAACTTTTGGATGAACATAAATTGCCTTACGAAAAATTAGTAAAATTCTTTGATATAAATCAATACAGGGATGTTATATTTAACAAAAAAACTGATAATGCAGTAAAAGCAGTATTTAGAATTTAAAAGTTATTATAAATTATAAAATGCTGTAAGGGGGTAAAAAATTTTAATATATTTGAATTGCTTTAAGCATTTAAAAGGTAAAATATAAGTAATGAGAAATTTATATTTAATAAAGTAATAATAACTCTTTAATTTTTAATATAAGAAAGGTTAAAAAATAATGTCATTTTTAGGAAAAGAAGTAAGGTTGAGCAGACTTTTTAATAAAAAGTCAGGAAAGATGCTTGCGATTGCAATTGACCACGCAATTGGATGGGGAGTGCTGGATGGAATAAAAAAAATAGATGAAACTATAGAAAAGATTGTAGCCTCAGAACCTGATGCAATTACAATGCAAAAGGGAATAATAGAAAAATGTTTTTACAGGTATGCTGGAAGAGTACCATTTATAATGAAAGCTACATCATTTGCACCATTTCATGCTACATATGATACCCAGATAGGAGATGTAGAAGAAGCATTAAGACTTGGAGCTGATGCCATAGCAGTGGGTTGTACTGTATGTGGTAGTGAGCAAGCAGAACTTCTAAAACAGTTAGGGAAAATAACAAAGGAAGCAGCATCAATGGGACTACCTGTAGTATCTCATATATATCCAAAAGGTAATTTAATAAAGTCTGAAGAAAAATATTTGGCTAAATATGTAGCATATGCAGCAAGGGCAGCTGCTGAGGTTGGTGTAGATATTATTAAGACATTTTATACAGGCGATAAAGATTCATATAGAGAAGTTATACAGTCTTGTCCTGCTAAAGTAGTAGTTTCAGGGGGGCCAAAACTGCCAACACTAAAAGATGTACTGCAGATGACAAAGGATGCTATGGATATGGGTGCATATGGTGTCACCTATGGAAGAAATGTATGGCAGCAAGATGAGCCAATTAAAGTAGTAGAGGCGCTGAAGATGATAATTCATGAGAACAGGAAAGTAGATGAAGTATTAGAATACTTAGAGAATAATAAATGGAGGGATGATTGAAACTAACTATTGGTATTACTATGGGTGATACTGCAGGAATCGGACCTGAAATAATTCTAAAGTCATTAAATGATAAAAAGATACATGACTTATGCAGCCCAATTGTGATTGGTGATTTTTTTACATTAAATAAAGTTAAGGAAATTTTACTGGATAAAGGTTTAATTGAGGATTTAAACTTGATTAAAATAAGTTCAATACATGAGTTAGAAAATAATGTAGTTTTTAGGTATCCCAATATTTTTATTTTTGATGATTTTAATTTAAATCTTAAAAATATAAAAGTTGGTAGAGTAAGTAGAGAATGTGGGAAAGCATCAATTTTATTTCTAAAAAAAGTCGTGGAGCTAATAGATAAAAAAGTAGTAGATGGTACAGTATCGGCACCTGTAAGTAAAGAAGCGATGAATTTAGCTGGATATAATTATAAGGGACAAACTGAATTTTTTGCTGAAGTAACAAATACTAACAAAGTTGTTCCATTAATAATTATCGGAAATATGAGAATATTCCAGCTAACAGCACATATTTCTTTGAGAGAAGTTTTATCATCGCTGACAAAAGAAAGAGTCTTGGAAGTTATTAGGTTTTCAAATGATTCGTTGAAAAGAATGGGTATTAAAAAGCCAAAGGTTTCAATTGCTGGATTAAATCCCCATGCTGGGGAAGGCGGTCTTCTTGGAACTGAAGAGGTAGAGATAATAAAGCCAGCAGTAAAGGAAGCTAAGAAAGAGGGAATAGACGTCTGTGGTCCATACCCAGTAGATAGCTTGTTTGTAAGAGTGAGAGGTGGAGAATTTGATTGTATAATCACTATCTACCACGATCAGGCAACGATTGCCATGAAACTACTTGGAATCCCTGTTACTATGACACTTGGCTTACCGTTTATTCGAACATCTGTTGGACATGGCACAGCTTTTGATATTGCTGGAAAAGGAATTGCAGATGAAACTGTTTTTAAAGAGTCAATAATTACATGCATAAAGGCAGCTGAAAAATAAAAAGGGGACTGGAAAATAAAAGAGGAGAATTAGTAATATGAAATATAGCGAGATTAATTTTGATATTTTGAAAAATATAAATAAAAAGGAAAAATATCTAATCATTCCTATAGGTACAATTGAAGTGCATGGTCCCAATCTACCGTTTGCAACTGATGTATATATTTCTGAAGCGTTTTCTTATAAGCTAGAGAAAAAAATAAATTCCATTGTTATGCCTTCTATTTATTACTCATATTCTGGTACAACTAGCGATATTGATGGAACAATAAGTATTGATATCAGTTTAGTGTCAGACTATATTTACAGTCTTGTTGAAAACTTAATAAAATTAAATTTTGAAAAAATAATAATAATTAATATTCATAAAGGTAATGATTTGGTCATAAAGTTGGTTCTGACAAGAGTATTTGAAGAGTATGGGGTTCCAGTACTGTATATAAATCCATATTTAAACTTTTCCAGATTTGACAAAGATATATTTAGTACTGGAAGCAATTCCTACAAAGAAACTTCAATTCTTTTAGCAAGTCTTAAGATACTAAAGAAAAAAGGGTTGGTAGGAGAAATAAGATTACCTGGTAGAGTTGAATATCAGAAACAAAACTTTATAAAAAGGCTTCTGGCGATTGGATATGTAAGATATGGATATATAAATGAAATGCAACACATTACTCCAGTAGAGAATGCTTCGGTTGAGGAAGGATTAAGATATATAAACAAGGTTGTTGAGGAGATAGCTAGCAACATAACTTATTTGCAGGAATATATTAATTTTTTAAAAAAAGAGAAAAAAGATGACTAAAATAAAAAGTTATCAAAGAAATCAGTTTTTATACAATATATCTAAACTTTATTATATTGAAAAAGTTAGTCAGGATGAACTTGCAAAGGTATATAAAGTATCGAGAGCTACCATCTCCAGAGGTTTGAAGGAGGCAGAAGAAAATAAAATAGTTGAAATACATATCAGGGATGTCTCAGGTATAAGAGAAAAGTTAGAGGAAAAAATAAAAGATAAATACAAAATCAAAGATGTCGTAGTTTCAATTGTTCCTAACAACGATGAAAAATTGGTAAAGAGATTAATTGGTAGAGATGCTGCAAATTTAATTGGCAAGCTAATAAAAGATAATATGAGTGTAGGAGTAGCCTGGGGTACTACTCTTTATGAATTGGTCAATTTTTTGGAGCCAAGACCTTTAAAAAATGTTAAGGTTTTAGATTTAATAGGAAGTTTAGGAAAACTTTTTTCCAACATAGATGCTTCTGAGTTAGCAAGAAGATTTAGTAAAAATTATAGTGCTATAAACTATTTCTTAAATTCATTAGCAGTGGTGAACAGCAAAGAGGCAAGATATCATTTGACTAGGGAGAAAGAAATAAAAGATGTTTTGGAAATGCAAAAAAATTTAGACCTGGTAATTATAAGTATTGGGACTGTTAGTTTAAAATCAAGTATACTCAAAAATTTAAAATTTCGGAAAGAAATATTGAAGGATATTAAAGCTAAGGGAGCAGTTGGTGACATTTGTCTAAGATTTTTTGATAAAAGTGGTAATAAAATAAAAACAAGTTTTGATGATAGAATAATAGGTATTGATTTAGAGGATTTTAAGAAAATTAAAGTTAAATTTTGTGTTTCTGGTGGTCTAGAAAAATTAGAAGCTATTAGATGTGCATTAAATAGCAAATTATTAGATATACTGATAACCGACAGCTCAGTAGCTGAAAACTTATAAAAAAATTTGAAGAAAATCTACAAGGAAAATAAAATAGTTTAAAAACTTTATTGTTCTTTGACAATTTAATTAATTGAAGGTTTAAAGATATTCTCTGATTTAGTTTTAAAAGAAGATTATAAATATCAGTTGTAAAATTGACTTGACAAACTGATTTTTTTCTCTTAAAATAGTTTTTAATATTTATATTATTGTCCATAATTTTATAAATTCTTATAGAAACTAACCAAAATGGCTGTTTTAGGAAAGCAGAAGATACTCAAACGTATTAATAGAAAAGCAATACTGAACATTCTTAGAAATTCAGGAGAAATGTCAGTAGCAAAACTTTCCAGAAAAGCAAAGCTTAGCAAAACAACATTGATGAAAATAATGAATTATTATATTGATAAAGGACTTGTTGTTGTTGCAGGCAAGGGAAAATCTACTGAAGAAGGTGGCAAGAGGCCCAATATTTTTAAGTTTAATGCCAGTGGAGGATATGCTATTGGCATGGTCATTTTAGCAAACAGGCTGTTATCAGTGATTACAAATCTAAATAGAGAGATATTAGAAAAAATTTCAGTAGATTTACAGACCGATGAGAAATTCAATATTGTCTTGAGAAAGATAATTAATTCTTATGAGCAACTTATAAAAAATACAAATATAGACAGGAAAAAAATTGTAGGTCTTGCAGTAGGTACTTATGGTATAACAAATTTTGATGAAGGAATAGTTATGTTTTCTCCTCATTTTCCATCGTGGGGTGAAAATGTCAAGTTAAGGAAAAATATATTAGAGCAGTTGCCTGATAAAATACCTATCTATATTGATAATGGTAATAGGTTTCAGGCTTTTGCTGAAAAAACTGTAGGCATTGCGAGAAATGAAAAGAATATCGTTACCATAATAGCAGGTAAGGGATTAGGCTCAGGAGTAATAATAGAAAATGAAATCAAAAGGGGCGGGCATTTTTTGGTTGGAGAGGTAGGACATATGATTATAAATCCTGAAAATGGGGAAATCTGTGCATGTGGTGGAAAAGGCTGTTTTGAAGCGATGGTGTCAACCAAAAGAATAGTCAGAAAAGCTAAAGAAAAATATAGCAAATATCCTGATTCATTGATTTTTGATGGAGGCAGCCCGGATGATATAAATGTATATGATATATTTGATGCATCAAAAAAAGGTGATATGCTTGCATTAGGACTTATGGATGATGTAACTAGTTGGTTTGCAATCGGTATATCTAATATTATTCTCTTATATGATCCTCAAATGATAGTGATACAGGGCATATTTGCGAAAGCAGGAAAATATTTTATAGAAAATCTTAGAAAGAAAGTTAATGAGATTTCTTTACCTAAAATAAAAAAAGAGACTAAAATTGAATATTCTAAACTTGGTGATAAGGTAGGTGTATTGGGAGCAGCGTCTTATGTTATTTCTAAATATTTTGAATAATAGTGTAATAGTAAAGTATTAATAAGGAGAATTTGTATAAAAATGCAAATTAATATAAAAAACAATATAAAAGGAGCAATGGGAGGTGGTGGTTAAAAAATTTATGTAAAAAATAAGTTTACCTTAGCTGATATAAAGGATGATACAAAAGTGGATGAAAGGAGGTGATTAGAAGATATAAGAGGGAGATTTACTTGAGTATAGTAGATAGTTTGAATATGGTAGGTATACAAATAATTGGTATGCCAGGTAAATCTCAAAGAAATTATCAGTAGGATTAATAAAAAATAATTTATGAAAGGAGAAAGAAATGAAAAAATCGTTGTTATGGTTAGTGATTCTAGTAATTAGTGTATCAATGATAGCAGCTTTATCACTTAATGGCTGTAAAAAAGAAGCTGCACCTGCTGAAGAAGAAGTTGCTGAAGAAGCAGCACCCGCTGAAGAAGAAGCTCCTGCTGAAGAAGCTGCAGGTGAGCAGTTCATAACTATTCACTGGGCGCAATGGCAACCGGCTGATGCTCTTGAAGAACTCTCTAAAAGCTTTACTGCTGAAACAGGTATTGGTGTAATTGTTGAGCAGACTCCATGGGAAACATTTGTCCAAAAGTATAATACAGAGATGATTGCCCGTAGCGATGCCTGGGATATTATAGTTGGTGATAGCCAGGATATTGGTAATATGGCAGTAAATGGACATTATGTAGATTTAACTGACTGGATAATAGAGCATGGAGTTGATAAGAGCTTTACTCCTGCATCTTTAACTTATTATGCAGAGTATCCCAAAGGGGCTGGAAAATATTATGCAGTTCCATGTGAAGGAGATGCACTGGGCTGGGCATACCGCAAAGACTTATTTGAAGATCCTGACAACATGGCTGCTTTTGAAGCCAAATATGGGTATGCACTTGGAGTTCCTGAATCATGGGATGCTCTAAAAGACATAGCTGAATTTTTCCATGACCCAGACAATGATTTCTACGGCGTTGCAATTTATGGGGATAATGGATACGATTCACTTGCTATGTTTGCTGAGCAGGTTATCTGGGTTTACGGCGGAGAACTTGGTGATTATGCAACAATGCAGGTTGATGGCTTGTTAAATAGCGAGGGCGCTATTAAAGGACTAGAATATTACCGGGAACTCTTTCAGTTTGTTCCGCCAGGGTTTGGGGATGCATTCTATGTTGCTACCAATGATGCGTTTACAGCTGGCATAGTTCCAATGGCTACTAATTATTTTGCATTTTTCCCGGCTCTTTCAAATCCTGCGACCAATCCATATGCTGATGTAACAGGTTATTTTGCTTGCCCGCCGCAGGTAGGTGTAGACGGTGTAGAAAGACAGTTCTCAGCTCTTGGCGGCCAGGGAGCTTCAATGGTAACTTATTCAAAGAAGCAGGATCTGACATACCAGTGGCTGGAATGGTTTGTAAGAGAAGATGTACAGATGGAATGGGTTAAATTAGGTGGCTACACTTGTCATGCAGGAGTTTTAGAGTCTGAAGAATTTCTTAATGCAGCACCTTATAATCCTGCATTTAAAGTAACCATGGAAATCTTTAAAGACTGGTGGGCATGTCCAGAATATGACATCCTTCTGAGGACATTTAGTGAAGAGATTGCCAGGTATGTTATTGCAGGAGAAGGAACTGCTGAAAGCACTTTAAACAATCTTACAGAAATATGGACAGATATTTTCCAAGAAGCAGGATATTATGATTAATGTTGTCCTGTAATATTACCATATAAAAATGCTTCCCCCGGCTCTTCCCGGGGGAAGAAGAAAAATAAGTAGTTTTAGAAGGAATAAATATGTTTAAAAGATCAAGAGAAAATCAATTTAATGGCAATCAATTGGTACATCGCAGTATGCGGGATACTACATTGGTGCGATTATTTATCTTACCAACAATTATTTTGTTGATAGTGATAAATATATTTCCTCTGTTTTGGTCTTTGTTTTTAAGTTTCTCTTCTTACTCAGCTAAGGCGGTAACTGAGTGGGGAAAGAATCCCGAAATGGTAGGGGGATTAAATTATTCCCGTATCTTAACCGATCCGAGGATATGGACAAAATTTATAACTACAGCCAAGTATGTAGTTATGTCTGTGGGTGGAGAAATGATTCTTGGTTTTGGACTTGCTCTTCTCCTCCAATTAAAATTTAAAGGTAAAGGTTTTATAACTACTCTTCTCATATTACCAATGACGATGTCTCCTGTAATAGTCGGACTTATGTGGAGATTGTTTTACAACCCAAATTGGGGTATGTTTAATTATTTATTAGGTCTTGGCAAGATAGACTGGATTTCTGATCCAGCCAGAAATCTTTATTCTATTGTACTTGTAGATATATGGATGTGGACACCTTTTGTCATGCTTCTTTCAATTGCAGGACTTTCCGCTATTCCAAAATATTTATATGAAGCTGCAGAAATAGACAGGGCTTCCTGGTGGTTTAAATTTACCCGTATAACTCTACCGATGGTATATCCTCTTCTTTTGGTAGCTTTAATATTTAGAACCATGGAAGCATTTAAAATATTTGATCTGCCAATGGGAATTACTGGAAGGGGAGCTATGGCACCACCGTTATTGTCTATGTATCTGTATAACACTGCATTTGTTACCTGGAAAACAAGTTATGGCGCCTCACTTGGTTATATAATGCTAATAGTGATTATAGCCATTACAAGCCTTTTTATTAAATATCTTAATAAAGCAAAGACATAGTATGTTTAATCCGAAAGGAAATTTATGGCAGGGATAGTTAAAAAGAAAAAAAATATTAGCAGGTTTTTTATAATATTTATACTAATTGTAATTACATTTGTTTATCTCATACCACTTCTGTATGTAGTAAATACATCTTTTAGGCCATGGACTGATATTAAGGAATATCCACCAAAAATTATGTTTAAACCGTCAATTAGCAGTTATATAAGGATATTTACATCCAGAGTTGTTTATTCTCCCGGGAAAGAACCCACAGAGGAAGAGTTTGCTAATATGAAATGGTATGAACGCATAGTTTACAAAGAGACTAATGAAAAGATAATCCGTATTGGTGATTTACCAAAGAGGTACTTAAATAGTATTATAATTGGTTCAATAAGTACTGCACTGACAATAATTCTTGGAACGTGTGCAGCATATGGGTTTTCCAGATTTAAAGTAAGGGGCAAGGATGACCTTTTGTTTTTTATACTTTCTACTAGAATGCTCCCGCCTGTAGTTGTGGTCATACCAGTTTTTCTTATGTTCAGGTTTCTCAGGCTAAATGATACTCATTTAGGACTTATACTTTTATACACTGCTTTTAATGTATCATTTGCTGTCTGGGTGCTTAAAGGATTTATTGATGAGATTCCTATTGAATATGAGGAAGCAGCAATGGTTGACGGCTATAGCCGTTTACAGGTATTTAGAAAAATAGTTATTCCCCAGGCTTCAACAGGTATTGCTGCAACAGCGGTGTTTTGTTTTGTTTTTGCCTGGAATGAATATGCATTTGCCTTTCTTCTTTCAAGGACAGTTGCGCAAACTGTACCTGCGTGGCTACCTTACCAGATGGGCGTGCTCGGGTATGATTGGGGAGCTGCTGCTGCAGGAACAGCTGTTTTTCTGCTGCCAGCAATGATATTTACCATTATTTTGAGAAAACACCTGGTGAGAGGTATAACTTTTGGGGCAATAAGAAAATAGGAGAAAGACATGATTTCATTTTTTGTTGGCATAGGTTTCTATATCTTAATCGGCTTAATTTTTTGGAAATTTAAAATATTGAAGAGAAAATATTTGGAGCCAGTTTTTGTGTGGATTATGGTATTCGGAATATTTGCTCTTTGCCAGCCTTTGGTATTTGCTCTATATCATTATGGCTTTGCGATCCTTTTAACTGGGACGCTGGGATATATTTTTTCAATTCACTTAAAATGATTCAAAACCAGAATAATAAACACTTCGGTTTTAATAGTTAGTTATGTAAATTATTTAAACATTTAAAAACTGCATAAATAGTGCAAATTATTAAATAGGAGGGTTAATATGAAATTAGGTGTAATGGCAAATTGTTTTGGTGATAAATCATGGGAAGATGCATGCAAAGCTGCAAGTGATGCTGGCCTTAAAGCAATTGAACCTGGTTGTGGAGGGTTTGTTGGGAAAGCGCACTGTAACCCTGCCGAGTTATTGAAAGACAAAGATGCTATAAAAAAATTCATGGAAGCGGCTGAGAAAAATGGATTGGAAATAAGTGCCCTGTCCTGTCATGGAAACGCAATTCATCCTCAAAAAAGCATTTCAGATGAACATACTGCTGATCTGGTAGCAGCAATTGAACTTGCTTCAAAAATTGGTGTAAAAGTAATAAACGATTTTGCAGGGTGCCCTGGTGCAGGAGAAGATGCTAAATACCCAAACTGGATTACCTGTCCCTGGCCGCCATATTTTGGGGATACTGTCAAATGGCAGTGGGAAAAGAAGGTAGTCCCATTCTGGAAAGAAATGGTTAAAAAGGCTAAAAAGGCAGGAGTCAAATTTGCTTTTGAAATGCATCCCGGTGATGTAGTTTACAATACCGAAGCTTTGCTGAAGCTGAGAGAAGAAATTGGGGCTGAAGAAATTTCCTGCAACTTTGATCCAAGCCACTTATTCTGGCAGGGCATGGACCCGATTGTGTGCATAAAAAAATTAGGCGATGCCATAGTTCATGTCCATGCAAAAGACAGTAAAGTTGACAGGTCAGTTGTTGATTTTAGAGGAGTAAATGACTGGAAACATTATGGAGATTTAGCTAAAAGAGCATGGACATTCAGGACTGTAGGATATGGCCATGGTGTAGAGTTCTGGAATGACTTTGTGTCTGCTCTCAGACTGGTTGGGTATGATGGGGTTATAAGTATTGAGCACGAAGACCCACTGATGTCTGCAAATGAGGGCTTGAGCAAAGCTATTGAATTTCTAAACAAGGTGCTTCTTTATGAAAAAGTTGGTGAAATGTGGTGGGCATAGATTAAAGCCTGCTCCAAGTCTATGTTTTATTTGATTTAAATTTGATAAGTTAAGCAATTAAATATGATTTATAAAATTTTAAAATTAATAAGTTTAAGGCAGGTGAGGTAATTTATGGCAGAGAAAAAAAAAGTTGGATTTGTTGCTATGGCTTCAGATAATAAAGTAGTTGGCGAAATTCCAGAGATAGGTATCGGGATGATAGGCCATGCTTTTATGGGAAAGGCACATTCAAATGGCTGGAAACAAATGCCTTATATTTTCTGGCCACCAGCTGCAATTCCAAAACTTGTTAAAATTTGTGGTATCCCCGAATCGGAAGTAGCAGAAGCTGCAAGAAGATTTGGATATATGGAATATACAACCAACTGGAAAGATGTAATTAATGATGACAGAATTAAAATAGTTAGCATCGGAACTCCTAACAGTCTTCATGCAGAGCCATCAATTGAAGCAGCAAAAGCAGGAAAACATATTATCTGTGAAAAACCGCTTGCAAGAAATGCGGCAGAAGCTAAAGAGATGAGAGATGCTGTAAGGAAATACAAAGTTAAAAATGTTTGTGATTTTAACTATCGTATGGTTCCAGCGATTGTTTTAGCTAAAAATTTAATTGAAAACGGGAAGCTTGGAAAAATATTTCATTTTAGAGCAAGATATCTTCAGGAATGGATAATGGATCCTGATTTCCCTATGGTCTGGAGACTTAAAAAAGCACAAAGCGGCAGTGGAGCAATAGGAGATTTGGGAGCTCATGCAATTGATCTCGGAAGATTTTTGTGCGGGGAATTTAAATCTGTTATGGCATTAGTCAGAACATTTATTAATGAGCGATATGATGAATCAACGAGGAAAAAAGAAAAAGTAGATGTTGACGATGCTTTTGCTTCGGTTGTTGAATTCGAAAACGGAGCTATTGGAACTATAGAAGCTTCAAGATTTGCTGCTGGCAGAAAAAATTGTAATATCGTTGAAATTAATGGTGAAAAAGGAAGCATCTGGTGGGATCTTGAGAATATGAATAATCTTCATGTTTACTGGGCAGATGAAGAACCTGCTGATACAAGAGGATTTCACTGTATAAATGTTACTGAGTCATATCACCCTTATTATGACAAGTGGTGGCCCCATGGACACATAATTGGATGGGAGAATACATTCGTACATACTGCATACAATATAGTGAATGCAGTTGTAAATGATGCCAAATTAGAACCTATGGTGGCAACTTTTGAAGATGGCTACAGGACAGCTGTAATCTGTGATGCAATGCTGAAGTCTGCAGAGTCCGGGAGAAAAGAGGAGATATCCTATTAAATCCTATTGAAAAGTTAAGGCTTAAAGAGATAAATTGTTATATGTACTACTGGAGGGAATAGATGAAATTTGGAATAAATACACTATTGTTTACTGGTAACTATACAGACGAACATGTGAAAAGCTTGACTGGAAAATTTAAGGAATTAGGTTTTGATGGAGTGGAAATTGCGCTTGGGAAAAAAGGTGATATTGATTACAAAAAAACACTGAGGGTATTTAAAGATAATGGACTGGTATGTTCTTCAGTGTGTGGGCTTTTTGGAGAAGACAGGGATATCAGAGGACCAAAAAAAGAACATATTGAAGGCGGACTTGCTTATATAAGAGATTGTCTTGAGGCATGTGCAGATCTTGGTTGCAATGTTTTTGTGGGCCCTGTTTATTCTGCTGTTGGCCGTGCAGGCATGGTCCCGGAAAACGAGCGAAAGGTTCAATGGGATACAGTTGTTGAAAATTTAGGTAAAGCTTGTAAGTGGGCTGAAAAATATGGGGTATTTATAGCAATGGAGCCATTAAACAGATTTGAGACAGATTTTATTAATATCTGCAAGGACGCCGTAAAAATGATCAAAGATGTTGGAAGCAAAATGTTAAAGATTCATCTTGACACGTTTCATATGAATATTGAGGAAAAGAATTCTGCAATGGCAGTTTTAGATGCTGGCGATTTGCTTTATTTGCTTCATGCGAGCGAAAATGACAGAGGTGCTGCAGGTACGGGGCAGGTTAACTGGAAAGCTATTGCAGATGCACTGCGAAGGATTAATTATGACAGATGGGTGGTAGTAGAATCATTTACACCTGAAAATAAAGTTATAGCAAAAGCTGCCTCAATTTGGAGACAAACTGAAAAAAGTGATTTTGTGCTTGCTGAAAAAAGTTTAAAGTTCCTGAAAGGGCTTTTAAGTTAGCTTAATATTTGTATTAAAAGAATAGATTGGAGATTTGGTAGATGGCAGAAATAATTTTAAAACACATTTTTAAGAGATTTGACGACCTTGTTGCAATTAATGATTTAAGCCTGGACATCAAAGAGAGGGAATTCTTGGTCCTTCTTGGGCCATCAGGCTGTGGAAAAACAACAACTCTTAGATGCATCTCTGGATTGGAAGTGCCGGATGAGGGGGAAATTTTAATAGGCGGGGAAGATGTTACAAATAAGAGAGCATCACAAAGGGATATAGCATTTGTTTTTCAGCTGTATGCCTTATATCCTCATTTAACAGTTTACAGTAATATAGCTTTTCCCTTGTTGACACAAAGAACTGATAAAAAAAAGATAGAGCAGGAAGTAAATAGAGCTGCAGAAATTTTACAGATAAAACACATATTAAACAAAAAACCAAAAGAACTTTCAGGCGGGGATATGCAAAGAGTTGCTCTTGGAAGGGCAATTGTTAGAAGGCCAAAAGCTTTTTTACTTGATGAGCCGATAGGAACTCTGGATGCGAAATTTAGAGAAGAAATGCGAACTGAACTCAAGAAGCTCCATGTTGATATTGGTGCTACTACAGTATATGTAACTCATGACCAGAGCGAAGCAATGGCTATGGGGGACATTGTTGCAATAATGAATCTTGGGGTTCTGCAACAAGCTGGGACACCTTATGAAATATACACCAATCCAAAAAATTTATTTGTAGCAAATTTTATTGGGACCCCTGGTATGAATTTTATAAATTGTAAACCGGAAAGAGATCCAAATGGTAAGCTTGTGTTGAGGCTATCATCGATTGGTGTCTGTATATCAATGCCTGATGAAATCCAAAAAATAATTTTAGACAAAAATGAAGAAAATAAAGAATTAGTTTTAGGGGTAAGACCAGAGGATGTAACGTTGAGTCTGACAAAAGAAGAGAACTATATTAAATCAGAAGTTTTTGTTGTTGAAGCGACAGGCTCTTATAATATTATAGATGTAAGGTTAGGCAGCGATATTGTTAGAGTCCGAACACTGCCAACTGTGGCACCAAAGATTGAAGAAACCGTGTATATCGGTATTGATATGAGAAGAATAAGCATCTTTAATAAAAAAGATGGGAATTCGATAATGTAATAATAAAATAAGTTGGGAGAATATGTAAATGGCAGAGGTAAAATTAAATTCACTTACAAAGACTTTTGGTGATGTAGCTGCTGTGGATAATATGAATCTGGAAATTAAGGATAAAGAGTTTTTTGTTCTACTCGGGCCAACAGGAGCTGGAAAAACTACGACATTAAGATTAATAGCTGGGCTAGAAAAAACAGATAAGGGAGAAGTTTATATAGATAATGTTTGTGTAAATGGTCTTAGTCCAGCGGTAAGAGATGTTGCATTTGTATTTCAATATTACACTCTTTATCCTAATTATACTGTAAAACAAAATTTGGAATTTCCATTGAGGTCCAATCTTAGGAAGATGCCCCAAGCAGCAATTGACAAAAAGGTTTCCGAGGTTGTAAAGGTTTTGCACATTGAACATCTACTGGGCAGGGAGACTGTAAATCTAAGCGGTGGTGAAATGCAGCGGGTGGCAATAGGCAGAGCCATAGTAAGAACACCAAAAGTTTTTCTGATGGATGAGCCGCTGTCAAATTTGGATGCAAAACTAAGAGAAGAGATGAGAGCAGAGCTTGCAAGACTCCATTTAGATCTGGGATCTACTTTTTTTTATGTAACACATGACCAGATTGAAGCAATGACAATGGGCGATAGGATAGCAGTACTTAATGAGGGTAAAATACTTCAAGTTGGAACTCCTGATGAAATATATAATTCACCCAAAGATGTTTTTGTTGCTAAATTTGTTGGAAGTCCTGCAATAAATTTATTTGATGCATCTATCGATGGGAATAATTTAGTAATTGGAAAAGGGGCAATGATTTGTAATGTTGTCGGGAAGCAATCAAGCTTGTTTAAGGGTTATAGTAAGAAGAATGCAATTTTAGGAATAAGACCTGAAGATATTGAAATGTCGAGGGAAAAGAAAGGGGCCAATTCCATTAAATGTTCTGTATATTTTAAACAGAGCATGGGCGTGGAAGATATTCTAAATTTAAAAATTGACAATATTTTCTTTAAAGCGGTTGCTCATGTAAAGTTTATGGCTAAAGTTGGCGAAGTAGTTTATGCAAATATTAATATGGATAGAGCCCACCTGTTTGATGCTGAAACAGAAACTTGCATAATATAGGGGGAAAGAAAAAATATTCAATTCTTAGAGGCTAAATTTTTATTATATAATCTATAAAATTTATTGACAGTTAGCCTGAAAGGATTTTCTGGTTATGAAAAAAAGAGCTGCAGTCGAAAAAGCACTGGAGAGTAGTAATGGTATTTTAAATCTTAAGCCTGCGTGGGTAGCACGTGACTTTCTTCCTCCAGGCAGAAGACTGGGGCTAAAAGAAAATGAATACGAAGCAGGAAAGCGCGGCTGGATATCAGAGAGATGGCTGGCATCCGTTACAAAGGCCGATAATGCAGTTGGTCCAGAAGATGAAGGGCTTAGTTATTTAGCCATAGATGGCAATGAGAAAATAACTTTAAAGGAGGCAGTAGAAGTTGCAGGAGACCTGATAATGGGAAGGCAGTATGCAAAGACCCATACTGGGTTAGGGAGGCTTGCAAAAATATATGATTTTGATGCCAGGATACCTTATCATATTCACCAGATGAAAAAAGATGCAGCCCTTGTTGGAAGAAATCCAAAAGATGAAGCTTATTATTTTCCCGAAGATGTAGATACGGGCCCTCACCCTGAAACTTTTTTTGGCATACATCCTTATATTACAGAACAAAAAAAATATGAAGTACTGCTCCCGTATCTGGAGGATTGGAACAGTGATTTAATATTAAAACATTCCAGAGCATACCTCAATGTTGCCGGAGAAGGTTTTTTCCTGCCTTCAGGAGCGCTCCATGGGCCGGGGACAGCACTAACAATTGAACTTCAAGAAAATTCTGATGTCTTTGCGATGCTTCAGGCGCTAAATGCAGGGAAGATTATTTCAAAAGAGCTGCTGTTTAAAGATGTTCGCAGGGAAGACAGGGAAAAATATGGTGAAAGAGTGGTCCTTGGCCAAATAGACTGGGAAACTAATGGGGATCCATATTTCTATGAAAATCATCACCTTGAACCAAAACTGGTTGAAGAAACCAACCAGGAAGGCGGACAGGAGCACTGGATATATTATAATACAAGTAAGTTTAGTGGAAAGAAATTAACAGTAAAACCCGGATGCACCTTTACCAGCGTGGATAGGGGAGTTTACAACATACTTGTATGGAAAGGCAGCGGCAAATTTGACGGGCATGCAATAGAGGCTGGTAATTTTAATTGTGATGAACTTTTAATTTCATTTGACAGAGCAGTAAAACCGCTGACTGTAGAAAATACTGGGACAGGAGAGTTGCAAATAATAAAATTTTTTGGTCCCGACATAAATACCAATGTCCCAATGATCAAACAGTATAGAAGTTAATGAACCAGTTCTGGTACTATTTTAATATTAAATTTTTTTCAGATAGTAATAGAAAAATTTTAAATTAAATGAATGGAGGTTTGTTATGAAAAAAACATCAATTGGAGGATGGGCGTATATATGGGGTGGTTATAAAGAAGGTCCTATTCCTCTAAAAAAAGTTGTTGGGAAGCTTTCTGACCTGGGTTTTGATGGTATTGAGATGGCAGCATTCCCTCCACACTTAGAACCTAATACAAAAGAGAAACGTAGAGAAGTTAAAAAATTATTAGATGATTATGGATTAGAAGTATCTGGCCTGGCTGCTCCATTTCCATCACCAGCAACATCAAAAAAGGATGATTATATAGATGCAGTTAAATCTAATCTTGAAATATGCAACGATCTTGATATTCCTAAACTGAGAGTTGATACTGCTGATCCTCCAACTGGTATCCCTGGAGGTATGGATTATGAGACATGCTTTTCTAAAATAGCTGAAGTTTGGAATAGTGCTGCTGATGTATGTATGAAAAACAACGTAAAACTGATATGGGAATTTGAACCTAGTTTTCTGTTCAACAAACCAGCTGAAGTAGTTCGAATGGTTTATAAAGTGGATCATCCTAATTTCTCAATACTGTTTGATTCCTGTCACGGCTATATGTGTGCAGTAGTAGGTGCAAGGCAGCTTGGAGAAAAAGAAACTTTGCCTGGTGGTGTGGTGCAATTTGCGTATATGTTGACAGGAAAGATTGGTCATATACATTTAATAGATTCAGATGGAACCTTACATGATGGTGAAACCAGCACCCACGCTCCACTTGGTACAGGACTGCTGGATTTTGATAAAATTATTCCTGCAATATTGGAGGCTGGATATACGGATGAATGGTGGACAATTGATTTGTGTTTCTGGCCAAAGGCTTTAGATGTAACAGAAGACAATAAAAAGTATCTTGATAAATTAATTAAGAAATTTGGATAACTTAAAAAAATAAAGGTCTTTAATTTAGATTTTATCTAAATTAATAATATATTTTTAACGTTTTAATTAGGAAAAGGAGAAAAAATGGCAGATAAGATGAAAGCTCAGGTTTTTTATGAGACTGAAAAAATGAAGCTTGAAGAAATCTCAATTCCTGAGGTTACTGATATAGATGTTTTAGTAAAGGTAAAAAATGTTGGAATATGTGGTTCAGACATATCTTACTACTATGGTTTAAGTCCTCTTGGCACATCTACAGGAAAAGGTCCACTGGTTTTAGGACATGAATTTACCGGAGAAGTTGCAAAAGTTGGAAAAGTACCAGCAGAAATGGGACTTTTTAAGGAAGGAGATAGAGTTGTGGTTAATCCAGTCCAGTATTGCAATGCGTGTTATGCATGTGCTTGTGGCCAAACTCATCTGTGTGAAAATATAAGTGTTCCAGGAGTTACAGTAAATGGTGGTTTTGCTGAGTACTGCGTATCAAAATATACAGGTCTTTTTAAATTACCTGATGACATGAGTTTTGCTGTAGGAGCTTTTACAGAACCATTTGCATGTGCGGTAAATGGTATGAAAAAATTAGAAATTGAGCCAGGTCAATTCGTAGCTGTATTTGGTCCTGGTGCAATGGGGCAGATGATGGTGCAATTAGCAAAGTCCATTGGCGCAGGGAAAGTTGTAATAATTGGGACAAGGGACTATCGTCTGGAGATGGGCAAAGAAAATGGAGCAGATTATATATTTAACACTAAAGATAAAAATTCTAAATACTATGTAGCTGACCTGAAAAAAGCTATATCAGATTTAACAGATGGTAAATTAGCTGATAGAGCAATAGTTCCAACAAGTTCAAACGATGCTTTTGAGCAGGCTATTGACGTAACTGGAAACTGTGCAATTTTAGTTCATTTTGGTTTACCCAATGAAGATGATATTATACATGTTCCTGCACTTAGCTTTCACACCATGGATAAACAAGTAAGAGCAGCCTGGCTTGCACCACTGTCATGGCCTACTGCAATTCGATGTATGGCAGAAGGACTTGTAAACGTAGAAGCATTATTAACACATAAATATCCTTTAGAGGATACAGAAAAGGCAATAATAAATCTAAAAAATAGGATTGATAATCCGATGAAAGTCCAGATTGTCTTATAATAAGTTATTACTCCTGAAATTTGGAAATTAGATATAGTAATTAAAGCTAAATAAATACCATTAAGTTTGACTAATATAAATATAAGGTTATTTGATGGAAGGACTAATATGGATGAATTTATTGATACAAGATATCAGAAAATAAGAAGGAATAAAGAAGAACTCATAGAGCATTTAAATACTTTTAGTCTTGAAATAAAACCTTCAGTAGGAATATGGTATTTTACTCCGGTAGGTGGAAGATTTCATGATTCTTTTGTTCCATTTAAGTCTATAGCTGAAAAAATAGAAATGGCAGCAGAGATGGCTAAGTATGGTGTAAAAGCAATAGAGGCTCATTACCCTGTTGAAGTAAATGAAGAAAATTACTACCTGTATCAGCGGTTAGAAAAAGAAACAGGTATAAAGCTGCTTAGTTGCTATCCAGCAATTTTTTTTCCTAAAGAATATGAATTTGGTTCACTGTCAAATCCCTATAAAAAATATAGGGACAAGGCAGTAGAAACTCTTATAGGATGCTTAAAATTTGCAAAAGACAAAGGCCTTCATCATGCAGGTATTTGGCCAGGTAGTGATGGTTACCTGTATTCACTGGGTACTGTTTTTTATGAGATGTGGGATAGTTTTGAAGATGCGGTAGCTGAAGCTATGGATGAAGTTCCAGGGGTAGTAGTTGCAATAGAGCCAAAACCATATGAACCTGCGCCTAATAATATTTACAGGACAACAGTTGATGGGTTGCTTGCGTGCCAGGATATAGAGGCAAGACTTAAATCAAAACAAAATATAAATCTTCTGAAGCAAGGACGCACTTTACTTGGCATGCAGCCTGAAATAGGGCATATTAGAATGGGGTTTGAAGATGCCCCATATGCATTTTGTAGAGCAATGAGACAGGGCAGGCTGTTTCATACTCATTGGAATAGTCAACCTTTAGGAAATTATGACCAGGATTTAAATATAGGGGTTGTTGAATGGCAGCAGGCTGAAGCAGCACTGTATGCTTTAAAGATGCATGGTTACAAAGAATATTACGGGATTGACATTAATCCTGAGAGAATGCCAGCTGAAAGAGCTGTTGAGCTGAACTGCCTTGCTTTAAATATTATGAATGATAGGATTAATAGCCTTCCTCATGAAGAAATAATAGAATCATATTTTGATCCTGAAAATCACAGAGGAGATATTGAGTTAATACTAACAAAAACTATGAAATAATATAAGTTTTAGTTATTTTAATAAGCTTGATTGGAGGTAAACAGTGTATGATAACAAAATAAAGGTTGCAGTAATCGGCCTTGGTTTTGGTGCAGACTTTATTCCAATTTATCAAAATCATCCTGATTGTGAATTGTATGCAATATGTCGAAGAGATAAAAAAAAATTGAATGAATGTGGTGATAAATATGGTGTTGAACGGAGGTTCACTAATTATAAAGATATCTTAGTAATAGATGAAGTTGATGCTATTCATATTGTAACACCAGTTCCCAGCCATGCTGAATTAACTTTAAATTCACTTAAGGCTGGTAAACATGTTGCATGTACTGTTCCAATGGCTACCACAATTGAGGACTGCATGGAAATAGTTAAAACAAGAAGAAAAGCAGGTAAAGTTTATATGATGATGGAAACCTCTGTTTATACTAAAGAATTTCTTTATGTTAAAGATCTTGTTGATACAGGTAAACTGGGAAAAATTCAATTCATGCGGGGTTCACATCAGCAGGATATGGAAGAGTGGGGTGGACCCTGGCCTGGCTTTCCTCCCATGCATTATGCTACACATGCTGTTAGTCCTTGCGCAGCTCTTGCTAAAGCTGATATAGAATCGGTATTTTGTTTTGGCTCGGGAAAAATACGTGAAGAATATGTAAAAAAATATAACTCTCCTTTTACAATTGAAACAACTCTTATAAAATTTAAAGATTCTGATTTAGCAGCTGAGGTCACCAGGTCTCTTTACGATACAGTCCGTCAATATATTGAAAGTTTTGATGTATATGGAGACAGGCTTTCATTTGAGTGGAATAAGTTAAGTAATGAGGACCCTATATTATTTACTGGTAAAGAAGATTTTAAAAGGGTAAAAATACCTGATACAGGCAGTATGCTGCCAGAGGAAATTGCTAAATTTACAAGGGCTGAAGAAGTATTAGATGAGGAAGAAAAAGAACATCTTTCTTTTGTACAGGGTTCAGGGCACGGTGGCTCTCATCCACACTTGGTCCATGGATTCATAAGAGCAATTGTTGAAAAAAGGGATTCGGCGATAGATGCTGAAACTGCGGCAAATTGGACATGTACTGGTATATGTGCACACCAGTCAGCTATGCAGGGAGGGAAGAGAATATATTTACCAGATTTTTACAATATTTAATAAAAAATATAAACTATATTTATAGTAATGACTGCAAAGCTATCCCAAATGACTTATAGCACAAGGTGTTTGGGATAGTAATGTTTTATAGAGCTAATTTAAAGGGTTAATTTAAAATGAGCCTACTTGGAATAGACATAGGAACAACAGGGTGTAAAGCAGCTGTATTTGACAGATACGGAGAAGTACTATCATCAGAGTACCAGGAGCATCCGTTAATTCATCCAGAAGAAGGCTGGGTGGAAATAGACCCCCACCTTATCTGGAGTAATATAAAAAATCTTATAAAAAAAGCAAACCTAAAGATAAAAAAAGATAAAGTTAAAGCATTTAGTATTTCCTGCCAGGGTGAAGCAACAGTTCCAGTAGGAAGAGATGGAGAGGCTTTATACAATGCAGTAGTTACATTTGATAGTAGGACAAAAGAGCAGTATGAATTCTGGAAGAGAACACTTGGGGAGAAAAAGATATTTGAAATTACCGGAATGCCTCTTCATCCAATGTATTCCATAAATAAAATAATGTGGATAAAGCAAAACTTAAAGAACATATATAAAAAAACATACAAATTTTTATGTTTTGAAGATTATATATTTTCAAAGTTTGGTCTTGTCCCAACTATAGATTATTCCCTGGCAGCAAGAACAATGGCATTTGATATAACATGTAAAAAGTGGTCTGAGGAGATACTAAAAAATGCGAAGGTAAGTATTGATTTACTTTCAGAAGTTAAGCCATCAGCAGAAATTGTTGGAGAAATAAATACTGCTATTTCAGATGAGCTTGGACTGGAAAAAGGTGTATATGGAGTAACAGGGGGCCACGATCAGGCGTGTGGAGCATTTGGAGCTGGTATTACTGAAGAGGGTACTGCAATGAATGCAACCGGCACTTCAGATGTAATAACCCCAATTTTTAATAAAATTTATCTTACCAGTAGTATGCTAAATAACAACTATCCCTGCTATCCATATGTAATTAAGGATAAATATATGACCATAACATTTAATCTAACAGGTGGTCTTCTCCTTAGATGGTATCGGGATAATTTTTGTTATGAAGAAAAAGTGGCTGCTGAAAGAGAAGGCAGAAATATTTATGATGTAATAACCGGTAGTATGCATCCTAGGCCAGTAAATATTTTTATACTCCCACACTTTGTAGGAAGTGGGACTCCTTATCTTGATTCAAATTCAAAAGGTGCAGTTTTAGGACTTGATCTGGAAACAAATAAGGCAAAAATAGCCAGGGCAATACTGGAAAGCAATACCTATGATTTAAAGCTGAACTTAGAAAAATTGGAAGAATCAGGAATTTATGTAGGAAAAATAATTGCAATTGGTGGTGGTGCAAAGTCATCTAAATGGCTAAAGATTAAATCGGATATATTAAATAAAAGGATAGTAACTTTAAAAAATCCAGAGGCTGCAACTCTAGGTGCTGCACTACTTGCTGGAGTGGCAATTGGAGAATACAAATCTTACAAAGATGCAGTAGAAAATGCTGTAAAGGAGGATAGAGCATTCAGTCCAGATGAGGACAGCAGCAGGAAATATAATAAAAGGTATGTAATCTACAGGGATATATATAGTAAAAATAGAGAACTACTACACAGGATCAGTAAATTAGGTTAGTAAAATATTATTTATATTTAGATTATTAAAATTATTTAAGGAGTAACAAAATGCAGAAATTACCATGGAAAATTTCAGCAGGGTTATGGTTCATTGAAAGCAGGGGAGGTGATAGATTTACCTCGAAGTTTAAGGAAGAAATACCAGTGGAGGATAGAATAAAGCTACTTGGAAATTCTCAGTTAGTTGATGGGGTAGAGCTGCACCTGCCTTATGAAGTAACTGAAGATACCTTCAGTAAAATAAGGAATATAGCTAAAGACTTTAATCTAAAAATTCTTTCAGTAGCACCAGGTCTTTTTAATGAAATGGAGTTTAAGAACGGCTCACTTAGCTCTCCTAACAGGAAAACAAGAAAAAAAGCAGTAAAAAGAATAATAACAGCAATGGAGATGAATGAAGAATTAAAAAAGAATGATGAAGGTGGGCAGTTTGCTATATTCTGGGCAGCTGCAGACGGGACAACTTATCCCTTTGATTCCAATCATATTGAAAAAAGGAAATTAATCAGGGAAGGACTGTTGGAGTGCCTGGAGTCAACAAAAGGAAATATAGTAATAGAACACAAGCCATCTGACCCGGCTGCAAAGACCTGTTTTGGAACAACAGGTGAAGCAATTCTTTTAGTAAGAGATTTAAGAAAAGAATTAGGTGACAGTACAAGAGTTGGTATAAATCCAGAAATGGCACACCTGCTTATGGCTGATGCTTCACTGGGTTACGACATAAGTTACTTACTGGAGGAAAATATGCTTTTTCATACTCATTGGAATACATGTAGAAGAAGAGGTGCAGACACTGATATGATGGTAGGAACTGATAATTTTTATGAGACTGTGGAGGTATTTTACTGGTTGAAAAGATTTAATTATGATAGATGGTGTGGGTTGGATCTCATGCCGAAAAATGAAGATAGTATAGAAGCTTGCAGGGTTTCAATAAATGCAATGACAATAATGTATAATAAAATGCTTGAGTTGTATGATAAAATAACTGACTTTATAGATTCTGAGAGAGAAGATGTAACGGAGATATTTAAGCTTATATTTAAGATTTAGTAAAATAAAAAAAATTAAAGCATGACAATTGCCGAAATTTATTTTTTGTTTAATAGAGATATATGTATATAGGTATGTGGCTGGTAATTTTTAGATTTTATTAAGCTGAATAAATTCAAATCAATTAGAAGGGTTAATAAAGCAGGAGGATAAAAATATGGACTATCTACTTGGCCTTGACATAGGGACAACTTCAACAAGAGCAATAATAATTGATGAGGATGGAAAGCTGGTAGCATCAAGTATAAAAGACTATCCTATTATTACCCCAAAACCAGGCTGGGCAGAACAAAATCCAGAAGATTGGTGGAATGCAGCTGTCTACACTATAAAGGATGCACTTAAAAGCTCCAATATTTCCCCAAAAGATATTTCTTGTGTAGGTCTCTCAGGTCAGATGCATGGCAGTGTCTTTTTAGACAAGGAAGGAAAGGTAATAAGACCTGCAATACTATGGTGTGATCAAAGAACACAGACTCAGTGTGATGAGATTTACAAAATATTTGGTTATGATGATTTTATAAAGATATCATACAACAAGGCTCTTCCAGGATTTACTGCCCCTAAGATACTATGGTTAAGGGAAGTAGAGCCAGAAAATTACAAAAAGGTATCCCAGATACTTCTTCCCAAAGATTATATAAGATATAGACTATCAGGAAAATATGTAACTGAGGTATCAGATGCATCAGGTACAATTCTTATGGATATTACTAAAAGGAATTGGTCAGATAAAATACTGGATGGACTAAGTATAGTAAAAGATTTACTCCCAGACGTATATGAATCAGCAGAGGTAACATCATATGTAAACTACTCCGCCTCATCTCTTACTGGTCTGGCTAAGGGGATACCTATTGTTGGAGGGGCAAGTGATAATGCAGCAGGAGCAGTAGGTTCAGGTATTGTAAAAGAAAGACTCCTATCAGATTCTATTGGAACTAGTGGAGTTGTATTTGCATGCACAACAAGTCCACTATATGACAGGTTGGGAAGAGTTCACTCATTCTGTCATGCCCTGCCACATATGTGGCATCTAACCGGTGTTACGCTTTCTGCAGCAGGATCTCTAAAATGGTACTACAATAGCTTTGGTCCAAGTAAAAATATTGTAGATACTTATCCTGATATAAAAGGTTACAATCTACTAAATAAGCAGGCAGAAAATGTATATGCTGGTTCAGATGGGCTTATATTTTTGCCGTATCTATCAGGTGAGAGAACACCACACGGTGATCCTTATGCAAGAGGTGTATTTTTTGGTCTGTCTTATATACATGGACAGGACCATTTTGTTAGATCAATTATGGAAGGAGTAGCATTTAGCCAGCTTGATTGTCTATCTCTTATGAGAGAAGTAGGCATAACATCAGACAAAGTAGTACTGTTTGGAGGAGGCGCAAAAAGTAAGGTATGGAGGCAGATAATATCAGATGTATTGAATACAAAAATTGTAACACTAAATATTGAAGAAGGGCCAGCTTATGGAGCAGCACTTCTTGCTGGAGTTGGTGCTGGTATATATAGTAATGTAGAAGAAGCGTGCAGAAGAACAGTTAAGGAAATAAGTGAAACTAATCCTATAAGAGAAAATCTAAAAAAATACAGGAAGATATATGAAATATACAGATCACTTTATGAGGACCTGAAGGATGATTATAAAAAATTATGTACTCTATAATATTTGTAGAAACAACTACTTCTTCAACCTTTTAGTATTAATAACTTGAAGTTTGCCTAATTTGCTACCTCAAACTGCAAAATTCTGATAAAATCAGGCAATTATGAATAATTTAAATATTAATTTAGATTCTAAAATATTAGAAAATCTTGATAAGAATAAAGAAACTTTTATAAATATATATAATAATTCATTTGAGAAATTAGCAAAAATAGAAATAGAAAATATCTCAAAAAGAACAAAATCTGAAGTTGTAGATAGGACTAAATTAAAACTAAATTTTTTTGAAAGAAAAGTTTTTTTGGAGATAAAAAATAAAAAAATATATTACTTAGAGGGAAATCAAAAAGATAATAAAAAGTATTTAGATGTATTTTCTTCTGTCTTGATTCTTCATTATTTACTAAATGCTGATGGAACTCCTCTTGCAAATAGGTGGATATCGTTTAGAGAGCTGCCGGATGGGCTTTTTTACTGGCGAACAATTCCTAAGATATTAGAACCTCTTGTTAGAAAATATGAAAGCAGTGGAGATAAATTTTTAACGAAGATAATGGAGATTGGTGGTAAAATTAACAAAGGTTTTGAGCATAGTTCGACAGTTTATCCTTTTAAAATGTTTCCTGTTCTTATGATTTTATACGAAAAGGACGAAGAGTTTGAGGCAAGTTTTAGAGTGCTTTTTGACAGCAGTACTCCTCACTATCTAAAAACTGATGTAATTAAAATGATTATATTATATATAGTTAAGAAGCTATGTTCTTAAGGTAGATAATTCTATTCAAATACTAGTGGCAGTCCTTTAGTAGAATTACTTTTACTTTGCTGTTGCCAAATTTAGTATAATTTTCATAGAGTTTTTTATCATCTGTAATAAATTCCCCAGCAAAGTGTTCTGCTGTTGATATAAAAGTGCAATCATAAATACTTTCTCCAATCTCAAGTGCAGTTTTTAGGGCAGATTTTAGAATTTTTTTTATTGACTTGCTGAAGTCTGTATTTTAATATATTCATATGTTATTTTTATAAACATTTGATTATAAAATATTGTAAATAATTTTTTATAGTCATATATAATATATAATTACTAATGAAATTAAAATAACAATTTTTTAATTTGTATCAGATTGGCATATATAAAAAGTAGACCTAAAAAATAATAATAATGGATATTATCTCTCTGGGAGAAGCTTTAATTGATTTTTTTTCTGTAAAATCAGGTATTCGCTTGAGTGAAGTCAGAGAATTCAGGAGAGTAGCTGGCGGGGCACCAGCTAATGTAGCAGTAGGAGCTGCCAGGATGGGACTGGAAACTGCCTTTGTTGGTAGAGTAGGAGATGATGAATTTGGGCATTTTTTGAAAAATACATTGGTGGAAAATAAAGTTGATGTCAGCCAGATGCAGTTTGACAGTAATGTAAGAACAGGCCTTGCCTTTGTTGCTCTTCCTACTCCAAATACTAGAGAGTTTCTTTTTTACAGAAATCCAAGTGCTGATATGATGCTTGATTCAAAAGAATTTGATAAAACCTTTATAAAAGATACGGAAGTTTTTCATTTTGGTTCCATAACATTAATCAGCGAACCCGGTAGATCATCTACATACGATGCAATTAATTTAGCTAAATCAAATGGGGCAGTAATATCATATGACCCAAATTTGAGACTTAACCTTTGGCCTTGTGCAGAGGAAGCAAAAAATAAAATAATTGAGGCAATACCATTGGCAGATGTTATAAAAGTAAATGATGAAGAGCTATTTTTTATAACTGGAGAAAAAGATATAAAAAAAGGAATACAAAAGCTAATTTCCGATGGTCCCAAATTATGTATTATAACTATGGGTGCTAAAGGTTGTATTTATTCTTCAGGTAAATATACAGGGCTGTTGCCTGCATTTAAAGTTAAGACTGTGGATTCTACGGGGTGTGGTGATAGTTTTGTTGCTGGACTGCTGGCAGGTCTGGTAGAAAGTGGACTTGACTGTCTAATTGAAAATCAAGGAAAAATTATTTCTGTACTTAAATTTGCAAGTGCAGCTGCAGCCATTACTTCTGTTAGGAAGGGTGTCATTGCCTCTCTGCCTTATAGAGCTGAGATAGAAAAGTTTATCTTGAAGGTATAGTTTTGAATAGAGCTTTTAGAAATTATGGATCTCACATGATAAATAGGAAAATATATTTAATGAATAGAATTAATATAAAAGAATAAGGGATATATGATTTTAAAAAAATTTTTACTTTAAGTTTATTTCTTTAATATAAGCATAAGGATTAGATAGAAGGAGTAAAATTTGAATAATGATCTTTTGAAAGCTAAGATTTGTAAATTATACTATCAAAGGGGTTTGTCTAAAATAGATATTGGCAAAAAACTGCGAATTTCCAGATTTAAAGTTGCTGATCTCTTAGACCAGGCTTTAAAGGAAGGTATAGTCGAAATAACTATAAATGAGCCCAGTTATACTTTTTTAGATTTAGAGAATTCTTTAGAAGAAAAATTTAAAATCTATCGAGCAGTGGTAGTAAAAACCTCTTTTAACTATGAAGAGACAAAAAAGGATATTGGAAGAGCTGCAGCCAATTGTCTGTTAGATATTGTCTATGATGATGATGTAATAGGTGTTGCTTGGGGGACTACTATTTATGAAATGGTTAATTTTTTTCCTTTGTCAACAGAAAGGAATATAGAAAGGAATAATATTTCAGTGGTTCAGATCACTGGAGGATTGAATCAGGTTTCTATGGATTTTAATGCTATCGAGCTTACTCGTAGAGTAGCTAAAGTATTTGGTGCTAAAAGTTACCAACTTTATGCTCCAGCAGTAGTTGATAATATTGAGACGAAAAATGCTTTAATGTTAGAAAGTAATATCAAAAAGACAATAGAAATGTTTAGTAAAATTAATATAGCTATAGTTGGAGTCGGAAGTGTAGTTCCTGAACCTTCTACAATGCTATATAGAGATGGATTTATAAGAAAAGAGGATTTTGAGAATATATTAAAATGTGGGGCAGTAGGAGATATTAACTCATATTTTTATGATAAAAATGGAAATAATTGTGAAACGGAATTAGAGAGAAGAACAATTGGAATAGATCTAAATCATCTCAGGAGGATTAGGTATGTAATGGCTGTTTGTGGTGGTAAATTTAAAGCCGATGCTATATACGGTGCTCTAAAAGGAAAAATTATAAATATGATTATTACTGATGAGGAAACTGCTAAAGAAATATTAAAAAAATAATTGAAATATTTAAAATTAAAATTTTAAAGTTAGGAGGAAAAATGAATTTAAAAATATCTGTAGGCGTTTGGTATATGGGTAGTGTCTATGATAGGTTTGTAAAAGATGGTTACAGAAAAGACGTTGATATGGTGAATAGAATAAGAGCAATTTCAGAAATTGAAGGTGTAGGTGGAATAGAAATTCATTATCCTACAGAAATTAATGAAGACAACATTAATGAGATAAAAAAAGTGCTTAGTGAGACTAGTCTGAAGATTGTTCAGCTCTGCCCGCATCTGTGGGTTAATCCAGAATGGAAATATGGAGCGTTTTCGAATCCAGATGTGAAAATAAGGAAAGAGGCTTTAAAATTGGCAAAGCATACAGTGGATATAGGTAGGGAATTCAAACCTGAAGTGATGGTGTACTGGCCTGCCCAGGACGGATATGACTACTTTTTTCAAGTAGATTATGGGAAACGCATTGGCTATATTGTGGAATGTCTTGCTGAATTGTGCAGTTATGCTAAAGATCAAAAATTTGCTATAGAATATAAGGCATTTGAACCAAGAACTCATATTTTTCTTGGCAGAGTTGGAGAAGTTATGACAATTATAAATGAGATAAATATGGATAATCTTGGTGTAAATATTGATATAGGTCATGCACTTATAGTAAAAGAAAACATTTCAGAGTCTTTAGCTATTATAAATAGATATAATAAATTATTCCATACCCATTGGAATGACAATCATACAATTTTTGATGATGATATAATTGTTGGAAGTGTTAATTTCTGGCAGACATTAGAATTTACATACTGGTTGTATAAAAATAATTATGATAAGTGGCATGGGCTTGACTTGTTCCCCTATAGAGAAAACCCAAGTGAGATCGTACGGGAGAGTATAGAGAATATTAAATTTTTCTACAAAATGGCAGAAAAAATTGATAAATATAATATTGAAGATATATTTTTGAAATCAGATCCGATCAGGATGAATCAAATTTTAAGAGATATACTTTGGAATAAATCATGAAAAATGGATATCAACCTATCTTAAGCCAGAATAGACTTTTCAAGAATTATTTTCGACAAATTTATCCTTAAATTCTTGAGGAGGCTTATAGCCCAGTAAAGAATGTAGTCTTTTTTTAATTTTTTCTTGACTTAGTATTAATTGTTGGCTAAAATATCATTTGTTAACATAGATAACTTATGAGATTTTTTTATATTAATACTCATTAAAATTTATCAAAAGTTATTATTAAAATCTGATGATATTAAATTCTGATGAAAAAAAAGTTATTAAAACATTGAAAAGAAAATCAAATATTGCTCGCCAAAAGATATTGAAAGTAACAACTGAGGTAGAAGGGGGACATCTTGCAGGTTCATTGTCTTGTATAGATATTTTAATAGGGCTTTATTTTTCGGTATTAAAACATAAGCCTGATAATCCGGATTGGGAAAATAGGGACAGATTTATATTAAGTAAAGGACATGGGGCGCCTGCTCTTTATACTGTATTAGCTATGAGTAAGTATTTTCCTGAGGAAGAACTTTTTACTTTAAGAAAGATAAATTCGAGACTTCAGGGGCACCCTGATTGCAAAAAATTACCAGGTATAGAAATTTCTACTGGTTCACTTGGCCAGGGTTTTTCATCAGCAGTTGGTATGGCATTGGGTTACAAGTATGACTGTAAAAAGAATTCACAAATTTATTGCCTGCTTGGTGATGGAGAATGTGATGAAGGACAAGTATGGGAAGCTGCTATGTTTGCTTCAAATTACAATCTTAAAAATATAACAGCTATTATAGATAGAAATGGTTATCAAATAGATGGCAGGACAGAAGATGTAATGAAGTTAGAACCTTTTATTTTAAAGTGGGAAAGTTTTGGCTGGGAAGTAGAAGAAATAGATGGACATGATATGGAAGAAATAGTAGATGTTTTAGAAAAAAGCAGAGGAAGAAGAGTAACGATAATTGCCAATACTATAAAAGGAAAAGGAATATCATTTTTAGAAAATAATAATGATTATCACGCTAAACCCTGTTGCAAGGAGGATTGTAGAAGAGCGATAGACGAGCTTTCTAAGAAATATGAGTTTATATAAAGATAAAATTTTTATTTTTATATTATATATTTACAAGAAAATTAATCATACCAGTGTTGTTATTAGAGAATGTTTATTTGATTATGTTAAAGCAAGAGTAAAGGGAAGTTGGTCTTTAAAAGTATCTAATATAAATAATAAGAACAATAAAATTTGGAGACAGTAAAAGGATTTAATTTAATAATAAAAAGAATTGGTAAATAAAAGAAAATAAGTTACAAATGGAAATTTTAAAAGAAATTAAAAAATCAACAAGACAAGCATATGGTGAAGTCCTGGTGGAGATTGGCAAAGAAAAAAGTGATTTGTTTGTAATGGATGCTGATCTTTCTATGACCACAAAAACTTGTTATTTTGCTAAAAGCTTTCCAAAAAGATTTTATAATGCTGGGGTTGCAGAGCAAAATATGATTGGTATAGCTTCTGGTCTGTCAAAAACAGGAAAAACTATTGTTGTTTCTACTTTAGCTGTTTTTGCTACAGGAAGAGTATTTGATCAGGTAAGAAATACACTTGTTCATTCTAATTGTGATGTAAAAATAGTTGCTACACATGGGGGAATTTCTGTAGGAAAGGATGGTTCATCCCATCAATCGATAGAGGATATAGCTCTAATGAGAGTAATTCCTGGAATGAGGGTAATTGTTCCCTGTGATTCAGTAGAAACTAAAAAAGTAATTAGAAAAATAGTTGATACTGCTGGCCCTTTTTTTGTGCGGCTTGGAAGAGCTGATGTTCCTATTATAACTTCGGAGGAAACTGAGTTTGAAATTGGAAAAGGATATGTTTTAAAAGAAGGAAAAGATGTAACCCTCATTGGCTGTGGAATGACTATTTTTGAGATTATAAAAGCAGCAGAAATCTTAGCAAGTGAAAACGTAGATGTAGAAGTTATAAATATGCCTTCTATAAAACCTATAGATGAAAATCTTATTCTAGAAAGGGCTAATAAGACAAAAAAAGTATTTACGTGTGAAGAACATAGCATAATTGGTGGTCTTGGTAGCGCAGTTCTTGAGGTTTTAGAAGAAGAAAGAGATATATTTGTAAAAAGAATTGGGATTCAGGATTGCTTTGGGGAATCTGGTCTTCCAGAAGAGCTTTTTGAAAAATATGGTCTGTCGGCAACTAAGATAACTGAGAAGGTAAAAAAGTACATAGATTGAGTGTAAAGCTATTGTTAACAGCTAATTGATAATATTAGCTTGGAAGGATATTTAAATATATTAAAAATATAGTATAAAAATTTTTAAAAGATTAAATGGGTTCAGTAAATTAATGAAGTGATTGATAGTTTTTAATTAAGAGAAATATAAAAGCAGAATATAAAAATAGTATTATGGAGAAGATTGGTAAAAATATTTTTAATGTAGCTATAGCTGGTAGTCTTGAAACAGATACTGGCCAAAAAACATCAACTTTGGTTGAACAAATAGAATCATTAAAAGATATAAATATTATGGCTGCTTATAGCAAGGATATAAAAGAGGCTGAGCTTATTTTAAAAAAAGCTAAATTAATAGGGAAATTTAAATATATCAATAATAAAAACAGTTTAAAAAAATCTAAATCTGAAAATATTATTACTGACAATTTGGAGATATTTTTAGGTATAGAAAATATTGATGTTGTTATGATTACAGAATTGGATACTAAAATAGCTGTTGATGTAATCTATAAGAGCTTAAAGAGCAGGAAAAGCGTTATTAATCTAAATGCTGTATCTGAGGTAACTCTTGGTCTTTTATTTAAAAATTTAGCTAACTCAAATAATGTTATTTATAGTGTAGGTGCAGGTGATGAACCAGCTGCAACACTGGAGCTTGTTAATTTCTGTGAAAAGTTAGGCTTGGATATAATTTGTGCTGGTAAAGGTAAAAATAATCCACTGGATATATATTGTACGCCCGATGATTTTATTGAAAAAGGAAGGCAAATAAAAGTAAGCCCCAGGAGCATTGCATCTTTCGTTGATGGAACAAAAACAATGCTCGAGATGGCTATTTTATCTAATGCTACTGGAATGCCAATAGATAAAACCGGGATGCACGGCCCAAAAGCAAATGTAGTCGATTTGGTAAAGACTTTTAATCTGAAAAAAGATGGTGGAATTTTAAATAGTATTCCAGTAGTAGATTATGTAGTAGGAGATATAGCCCCGGGTGTGTTTGTAGTATTTACTTCCAACCAAAAATCAATAATAAATGAACTTGAGTATCTAAAGATGGGCAGTGGTCCTAATTTTGTTCTTTATAAGCCATATCATTTAGGAAATATTGAAGCTCCAATGTCTATATATGATGTTGTTCTTTCTAAGAAGTCTACACTAACAGTAAAAAAGGAAATGATTACTTCTGTAGTAGCAAAAGCAAAGAAAGATTTAAAACCAGAAGACATTATTGGCACAGTAGGGGGTTATGATTTTTCAGGGCTTGCAATTGATTATAAAGAAATGCTAAATAAAAATTATGTTCCCATAGGATTAGTTGAAAAAAGTAAAGTTAAAAGAAGTATAGAGAAAGATAAAATAATATCTTTTGAAGATATAGAGTGCATTACAGATAGTATTATTAATCTCTGGAATCTTCAAGTAAAAATTTAAATAAGGAAAAATGAATATGAAGCTAAGTCTTGACACTATTGGCTACGGAGGTTATTTCACAAAAGATTTTGAAAAGCTGTCATTGGAGGATGCTGTCCGCAGGGCTGCAAGGTATGGCTATGACGCCGCATGTATTTTTGCCCATCGTCCCTTAGGATTCCCTATAGATTTTGGCACTGATAGACGAAAAAAACTTGTAGATCTATATAATGAACTTGACCTTGAAGTAGGTGGAATTGTCTGCTGCAATAATTTTGTAGACGGTAATCACGTATTCGTATTCAATACCGAAAAAGAAATCATGTTCACCAAACAGTGTATCGACCTTGCTGTGGATCTAGGTGGCAATATTGTTCGGATCATGGCTTCACTCTGGGGGTATTTCCAGAACCCGTGGGCGGGACAGGGTTACGGTCTACCAAGTTTTGAGGCACGCTCACGCCGAGTTTCCAGGGGAGAAGACTTCCTGGATGCTTGGCATCAGGTCCGCGTGGCATTGACTGAGGTATCAAAATACGCCAAGGATAAAGGGATCACATTGGCCCTCCAAACCCATCCTGAAATCACCGGCAACAATGATGAAACGCTTAAAATGTTAGAGGAAGTTGGTATTGACAGCTTGCAAGTGGGTGTTGATCTTCCATTGATGGAGTCTTATGAACCTGAGGATGTAAAAGCAACTGTTAGAAAGATGGGTAGCAAAATGGTTTATTCACACACGATTTCATTAGCCAATTACGCAACTATTGGTGGTACACCGTATTCATGGGAGGAAGTTACTCCTGGTTCAGAAGAAGATAAGCTACCCTGGGAAACATTTATTTCTGCTATTAAGGAGATTGGGTATAACGGTTTTCTTTCACACGAACAATGTTCTCCTATTATTGAAAAAGGGCATAAACTGGGTACATTAAAAGTAGTTGATAAGAGATATGTCGATTCGAGAAATTATTTCAGAAAGATATTAAAAAAATACAATTGCTACACTGGTAACAAACCTGAATATGTAGAATATAGGTGAGCATTTGATTGATTTTAAAAATGTTACGGTAACTTTATTATGTATTTAATATTTTCAAAATATTATTTAAGTACTTTAAATAAGGATTTCTGAATGCCTGCAAAAAATAAAATTTTACTAGAAGTAAATAAATGTAGTAAAAGTTTTCCTGGTGTTAAAGCCTTTAATAAGGTTGATTTTGATCTTTATGCAGGAGAGGTACATTGTGTAGTAGGTGAAAATGGTGCTGGAAAAACAACATTTATTAAAATGCTTTCCGGTGCTTTACAACCTGATGAAGGGACTATAAGGGTTGCCGGAAAAGAATATTCGCATCTAAATCCTGCGCTTGCACATCAACTGGGTATTCAAACGATTTACCAGGAAATTTCACTTGCTCCGGATCTGACTGTTGCAGAAAACATTTTTGTTGGCAATTGGCCAGTTAATAGATTTGGGTTTGTTGATTATAAAAAACTGTTTGGCGAAGCCAAAAAACTCTTAGATAATCTTAAGATCGATTTGGACGTAGGAGTATTGGTAGGTGCATTAAATATTCCGCAAAAGCAATCCATTCAAATTGCCAGAGCAATGGCTATTGAAGCAAAAATATTTATTCTTGATGAGCCGACAGCTTCTTATAGTGCAAATGAGATTAGTAATCTACTGGGATTAGTTAAGGAATGTGCTGAAAATGGGGTGGGAGTCATTTATATATCACATCACTTGGAAGAGATATTTGATATTCATGATAGGATTACTGTCTTAAGAGACGGAAATAAAATAGCTACCCATGGCAAAAATGAAGTATCTGATGAAAAAATTATAAGTGAAATGATAGGACGTGATGTGAGTAAATTTTATACGCGGAAAAGAGTAAAAATTGATTACTCAAAAGAGATTGAATTTAAAAATTTTTCTAATGATACTGCGGTTAAAGACGTTTTCTTTAAGGTTTATAAAGGAGAAATTCTTGGTTTTGCTGGAATGGTTGGTTCTGGTAGAACGGAACTGTTTAGATTAATTTTTGGAGCCAATAATAGAGTTAGTGGGGATATTTTTATTGAAGGTAAAAAAATAAATATAAATAATCCAAAACAGGCAATTAATGAAGGCTTGGCTTTACTTACAGAAGATAGACAAAAAACTGGGTTAATACTTGAACATAGTGTAGAATGGAATGTCTCGCTTGTTCATCTCAATAATAGCAGTGGACAATTTATTAATGAAGGGAAAGAAAGTAAAAACGTCTGTCATTATATCGAAGAACTTGATATTAAAACTCCAAGCATCAAACAAATCATAAAAAATCTCTCAGGTGGCAATCAGCAGAAAGTAGTATTGGCGAAATGGCTCTATGTAAATGCAAATCTGATTATTTTTGATGAACCTACACGGGGTATTGATATAGGTTCTAAGGAAGAAATCTACAAGTCTATGGTTCAACTGGCAATGGAAGGGAAATATATTCTGATGATTTCTTCCGATATGCCAGAACTCGTAGCAATATGTGATCGAGTAATAATTATGAGGAAAGGAAAAATTGTGGGTGAACTAGATAGAGAACAAATTTGCGAGGAGAATATTTTAACCTACTCTATTGGAGGTACTATATGAAAAAAATTATAAAACAGGATAATAAAATTGCTAAATGGATGAATAAGGGCAATAAATCAGTAATGTATTTGCTAGTTTTAATAATTTTTGCCATGTTAATTATGTCATTCCTTGATTCTAATTTTTTTACGACCAGGAATCTTTTTAATATTCTAAATCAACAGGCAACATTAGGTATTGTTGCCATGGGAGTAGCAATTGCGTTGATTACAGGATGTATCGATCTTACTGTTGGTAACCTCTTAGCTTCTACCGCCGCTATTGCCGCAATATTGGTTAGTATCGGGGTTAATAGTGTCTGGGTTGTTTTAATTACCTGTCTTTCTGGACTAGTAGCCGGGTTTATCAATGGGATAATAGTAGTAAAATCTAGAATTGATACTTTTATTGCTACACTAGGCCTGATGAGTGTGTACCAGGGTATTGCATTAATCATCCCTGGTGGAAACAATATTTATCTTAAAAGCAAATTTATAAATTTTGGTAATTATCGTATAGGGGGTATCGTGCCTCTACCAGTAATTTATTTTATTGTAATTACAATTATTGTCTATCTATTTATGAGGTATACTAAATTTGGAAGGAAATTATATTCAATAGGTGGAAATCCAGAAGCGGCATATCTTGCTGGTATAAATCTAGATTTAAATAGAATAAGTGCATATGCTATTAGTGGTTTACTGGCATCATTTACTTCCCTTATTGTCATTTCCAGGATTGGACAATCACAACCAGCTATGGGGGTATCATATCCGCTGGAGGCAATTGCTGCATCAGTTATTGGTGGTCTTTCTCTTTCAGGTGGTAGAGGTTCTGTTCCTGGGGTTTTTCTTGGAGTTATTCTGCTGGGACTAATAAGAAATTCATTGAATATTCTTCGAGTGCCGTCATTTTATCAGTATGTAATGCTTGGTGTAGTGATTATTATTGCTGTAACTTTAAGTAACATTGGTTCAAGCAAAAAGTTATAGCTGAAAAAAAATGTTATGAAAAAAACAATGTTATTATCATTAAAATTTTATTATTAACAATAAGAAGAGTTTATTGTTTTGTTAATTTTATCAAGAAAGGAGATGAAAAAGAAAAAACATTAATTGGAACATTAATGGTTTAAGTGAATTAAGTGAAAAGGAGGTGAAAACTATTGAAAAAATAAATTGGGATTCGTTTAAGTGTTGCCAGGTCTTAAATAAGCCACAACTAAGACAAATCCCAGGAATAATTTTATCAACGGTTTTATTAAAAAGAAAGGATAAAGGAAGAAAATGAAGAAAGCATTTATATGGATAGTAGTAATAATCTTTGCATTTTCTCTGACACTTATGGGTATTGGTTGCAAAGAAGAAGCAGCAGCAGAAGAAGAAGTAGCAGCAGAAGAGGAAGTAACAGCAGAAGAAGAAGCACCAGCAGAAGAAGTAGCTGAAGTACCAGTATATAGGATCGGCTATATACAGGCTTCTTCCGATGCTTATTATCAGAATCAGGCAGATGCTGCACAACTAGTAGCTGATTATATCAATGAAAGTGTAGATGAATATGATGTTGAAATGACTTTTGTGACCTCTGAGTCAAATCCTGAATTAGAGCTTTCACATATCGAAGACTTTATAGCTCAAGGTGTTGATGCAATAATTGATTTTACCTTTGCTGCAGAGACAGCTCAGCGAGGTGCTCAGCTTTGTAATGCTGCAAATATTTCCTTTTTTGTAGTTGGTTCAACAGCAGCAGAAGGTGAAGGTGTAGTCACCTGTACTATCAAGGGCGATTTTGTAAAAATGGGCGGAATGATTGGTACATATGTAGCTGATCATTATCCAGATGCAATAATAGCTATTGTAGAGGGAGTTCTTGGACAGGGCATTGTTGAGCTTTTTGAAGAAGGTTTTGAAGCAAACCTCAGCCCTAATAATGAAATAGTTCTAAAAACGCCAGGTGACTGGAATGCTGAGAAATCACAAAACATTATGACTGACTGGTTAGCTACCTGGGAACCTGGTGATTTTGATTTAGTTTATGCAATGAATGCAGATATATATTTAGGCGTTGTAGCTGCTTTGGAAGATGCTGGTAAACTAAATGACCCAATAAAAATAATAACTCACAATGGTCGCCCAGAAGACTTTGAAGGTGTAATGGAAGGTAAAGCTATTGCTACGAATTCGAATTCACCTACCTATGAGGCAGGAGTTCTTATGAAGGCTGTTACAATGGTTTTGCTAGGTGAAACTGTTCCTGAATTAATTATTACTCCTTCTACTATGGTTGATATTGATACTCCAGAGAACCTTTTAGGTTGGGAAGTGGAAAAGGGTGTAAAAGCTTTCCAGGAATATGTAATTGAATAGGTAAAATCATATTGAATTTAAGAGGTGTGCATTATCAGCACACCTCTTATCTTACAAAAATATTTCTAATATTTTAAACCTTTTATTTTTGTAATTTCTAAATTAATTTTATATGATTTTAGAGTGTTTTAAAGAAATTATTTTTGTATATAAATACCATAAAGGAGAATATGTGTCTTCAAATGCTGAGTTATATAAACTGCGTTTAAATAGATATATAACAGCTATGTTTAATAAAAAACCAGACAGGATACCGATAAGGTTATTTTCTGAGGAGTTTTCTGCGAAGTATTGTGGCTTTAGTAATTATGAAGCTGCGGTAGATCTTAATCTGCAATTTGATGTTAATCGCAAATTTGCAGTTGAGGTTGGAATAGATGCAATTCCTACAAACTCTATCGTAAATTGGTTTGGAATGCAAAAAGCGATTGGTTGGAATGGAATAACATTTCCAGGAATTGGTATACCAATAGATGCTTTAAACCAGTGGAGTGAGCCTACTACGGAAGAAGGCGCATTTTTAAAGGCTAATGAATATGACGAATTTATTGCAGACCCGACAGCATTTTTGGTTAATTACTGGCTTCCCAGGTTTACCAGGCATATTAATTCATTAGGGAGTCCAGTAACTTTTGAACATAATATGTCGTTAATAAACGGCATAATGGCTTATAATAAGTTTTTTAATACATGGGGTACAAAAACCGTTGAATTGATTAAAGCTGGAATAGTACCTGCAACAGGGTCAGTCTTAAAAGCGCCTCTTGATATTTTAGGGGATAAGCTAAGAGGATACGTGAACCTTTGTTTTGACCTTCATGAGCGTCGTGAAAAAGTACTGAAAGCCTGTGAAGCTCTAATGCCACATTTGCTAAATATGGTTTTGGGTGGTGCAGATCCGGCTGGAAATATTCCTTCAATCATCTGGATGCATCGTAGTTGCGTACCCTTTATTTCACAAAAAGACTTTGATGAGATTTATTGGCCTACTTTCAAACCAATTGTTGAAGAGCTTTGGGCACATGGGCACCAGATCATATTATATGCTGAAGGAAACTGGGATGCTCATTTAGAATCTTTTGCAGAACTGCCAGAAAAGAGCGTTATATTTCATTGTGATAGAACAGACATCTTTAAAGCTAAAAAAATATTAGGAAAAAAATTCTGCTTAAGTGGAGGAATTCCAAATGAATTATTGGCTATAGGTACCCCGGAAGAAGTTAAGGATAGATGTAAACTAGTGATTGATTCCGTTGCTCAGGATGGTGGGTATATAATGGATTCGAGTGCATTACTCACAAATGATGCCAGAATTGAAAATGTGAAAGCAATGATTGAATTTACACAGGATTATGGAAGATATAACCAGTCAGCGAATTCAAATTTGAGTATAGATGATTTTAAAAAAGTCAGGAAACCAGAACCAAAAGGACTAATTTATGATAAACAAAAAAGGAAACCAGGTGTTTGTATTCCCTGGGAAGAAAAAAGAAAGGAACTCCCAAAAATTATGGAGAGAGAGGAAATTACTAAAAAGGTATGGGAAGAAGTTGATAGCCTTGGATACAGTTTTTGCTGGATAAATCTAACCTGGTAATCAATAACAGAAAAAATATTAATTCTAAAATATTATTCTTTTTATTATCAGATTTAAAAATTTAATCTTAAGATTATATGGAAGATAAAAACTATAGGGGGAATATATGAAACTGGGAGTAATGGGAGCTATTTATGGAAATAAATCCTGGGAAGAAGCCTGTAAATTAGTAAGTGATGCCGGGGTAGGAGCTATTGAAGTTGGTGCTGGAGGATTCGTAGGGAAGAGTCACTTAAATCCACAGCAGTTATTAAAAGATGCAACAAAGATGAAGAAATTTAAAGATACAGCTGATAAATATAGGCTGGAGATAAGTGCTATATCTGTGCATGGTAACCCTATCCATCCGGATCCGACTGTAGCCAGGGAACACAGCAGTGACCTGGAGGCAGCTATTGAACTTGCTCCCAAACTTGGAGTAAAAGTGATTAATTGCTTTGCAGGTTGCCCTGGCGCTGGCGAGGGTGCCAAATATCCAAACTGGATAACATGTCCATGGCCTCCTTATTTCAGTGATGCAGTAAAATGGCAATGGGAGGAAAAACTTGTACCTTTCTGGATTGGTATGGCTGCAAAGGCAAAAAAGGCAGGGGTTAAATTTGGTTTAGAAATGCATCCAGGTGATATGATATATAATCCCGAACTGTTTCTTAGGCTTCGTGAAGAAGTAAGTGAAGAGATTTCCTGTAATTTTGATCCCAGCCACCTGTTCTGGCAGGGGATTGATCCCATATTTGCAATAAAGTCTCTCAAGGGTGCTATTATACATGTTCATGCCAAAGATAGTGCAGTAGATGAATATGTAGTGAGATTTAGGGGGGTAAATGACTGGAAACATTACGGAGAGATAGCTAAAAGAGCCTGGACATTTAGAACTGTTGGATATGGACATGGAGCAAAGTTCTGGAATGATTTTGTATCCACACTTAGACTTGTAGGGTATGATGGAGTTATAAGTATTGAGCATGAAGATCCTTTGATGTCAGCAAGTGAAGGGCTGAATAAGGCTATTGAATTTTTATCTAAGGTTATTCTTTATGAAAAGCCAGGTGAAATGTGGTGGGCATAAGAATTTAATTTATTTATATTAATTTAAAAGATGAGGTGAGGCATGACTGAAAAAAAAGCAATTGGAAAAATTCCTGAAATTGGAATTGGTATGATAGGGCATGCGTTCATGGGTAAAGCTCATTCAAACGGGTGGAAACAAATGCCATACATATTCTGGCCTCCTGCTGCGATACCTAAGCTTGTAAAGATTTGCGGTATTCCAGAAGATAGTGTTGCAGAAGCAGCAAGAAAATATGGTTATATGGAATATACAACAAAATGGAAAGAAATCATAAATGATGACAGGATTACCATTGTAGATAATGTAACTCCAAATTATCTTCATGCTGAGCCATGTATTGAGGCTGCAAAGGCTGGAAAGCATATAATATGTGAAAAACCAATGGCTCGTGATACAAAAGAAGCAAAAATGATGAGAGATGCAGTAAAAAAATATGGTGTTAAAAATATCTGTGCCTACAATTATAGAATGGTTCCAGCAATTGTTCTTACGAAAAATTTAATAGTGGATGGAAAGCTCGGCAAGATTTTCCATTTTAGAGCAAGATATTTACAGGAATGGGTAGTTGATCCAAACTTTCCAATGGTATGGAGACTCAGAAAAGAACAATGTGGTAGTGGTGCAATTGGGGACATGGGTTCTCATATAATAGATCTCGGTAGATTCCTTTGTGGAGAAATCAAGTCAGTAATGGCTGTAACAACTACTTTCATTAAGGAAAGATATGATGAGGATACTAAAAAGAAGGAAAAAGTGGATGTCGATGATGCTGTAGCTTCTGTAATTGAATTTGAAAATGAAGCAATAGGCACTATAGAGGCGTCAAGATTCTGTCCAGGCAGAAAGAATTACAACTGCATAGAAATCAATGGTGAAAAGGGTAGTATCTGGTGGGATCTTGAAAATATGAATAACCTCTGGGTTTACTGGAGAGAAGAAGAACCTACCGAAACTAGAGGGTTTCATTGCATAAATGTTACCGAGTCATACCATCCTTATTATGAGAACTGGTGGCCAAACGGTCATATAATTGGATGGGAAAATATTTTTGTTCATGAAGTTTATAATATGGTTGAAGCAGTAGTAAATAATAAACCATTGGAACCATATGTGGCAACATTTGAGGATGGGTATAAAGCAGCTGTAATTTGTGATGCGATGTTACAGTCCGCAAAATCTGAAAGAAAGGAGAAAATAAAGTATTAGAATATTTAAGTTTTAAAATAAAATATAGTAACTATATACAAATTAGAATTTAGCTAATTAAAAACATAAAGTACTAGCTGTTTAGGTTATTTTTATATCCTCAAATGGGTTTTAAGCTATTGAAAAATTTAAATAAGGAGGAATGAATATGAAGCTAAGTCTTGATACTATTGGCTACGGAGGTTATTTCACAAAAGATTTTGAAAAGCTGTCATTGGAGGATGCTGTCCGCAGGGCTGCAAGGTATGGCTATGACGCCGCATGTATTTTTGCCCATCGTCCCTTAGGATTCCCTATAGATTTTGGCACTGATAGACGAAAAAAACTTGTAGATCTATATAATGAACTTGACCTTGAAGTAGGTGGAATTGTCTGCTGCAATAATTTTGTAGACGGTAATCACGTATTCGTATTCAATACCGAAAAAGAAATCATGTTCACCAAACAGTGTATCGACCTTGCTGTGGATCTAGGTGGCAATATTGTTCGGATCATGGCTTCACTCTGGGGGTATTTCCAGAACCCGTGGGCGGGACAGGGTTACGGTCTACCAAGTTTTGAGGCACGCTCACGCCGAGTTTCCAGGGGAGAAGACTTCCTGGATGCTTGGCATCAGGTCCGCGTGGCATTGACTGAGGTATCAAAATACGCCAAGGATAAAGGGATCACATTGGCCCTCCAAACCCATCCTGAAATCACCGGCAACAATGATGAAACGCTTAAAATGTTAGAGGAAGTTGGTATTGACAGCTTGCAAGTGGGTGTTGATCTTCCATTGATGGAGTCTTATGAACCTGAGGATGTAAAGGTAACCGTCAAGAAGATGGGTAAGAATATGGTTTACTCACATACGATTTCGTTGGCTAGCTACACAACTATTGGCGGCGCACCGTATTCTTGGGAAGAAGTTACCCCAGGTTCAGAGGACGATCTGCTACCATGGGAAACGTTCATTTCCACTCTCAAGGAGATCGGTTACAATGGTCTTCTCTCGCACGAACAATGCTCACCCATCGTTATCAAGGGTCATGAGCTAGGCACCTTGGAAGATATTGATAAACGTTACGTTGATTCGAGAAACTACTTCAGAAAACTATTGAAGAAATATGACTGTTACTCCGGCAACAAACCTGAATATGTAGAATATAAGTAAGTTGCTCAACTGGTTAGTTGTTCATTTTGAGATTTCTGTTCCTCCTGCCACCGGAAAAGAGTAATAGAGTTTGGATAGTGACTTATCATCTTCTCCTAAAACAGTTGTAAAAATATACTTTTTATATAAATCTAAGAGGGTGTAACAAGTTTTATGGAAACTCCTAATTTATATAAATAGCCTGAGCTAAAATTTAAATAGTACAACAAGTGAAGCAGCAATGCTTTCTGATAGTTCATTATCTAACGCTTCGCAAATGCTTAGCATCCTCGAAAGAAAAGGACTTGTTTTTAAAGTAGCTAGAGGTATCTGGGCAGAAACTGGAAATGAAAGGCTAAGCCCTTACAGCATAATTCCTTTTTTACTGCCAAAAAACAGGGCTTATGTCTCTTTCATAAGCGCACTTCACCTGTATGGAATAATCGAACAAATTCCCCAGGAAATAAATTTGGCTTCAACAATTCATACAAAAGTAGGAACATTTTTTATACATCAGATATCACCTTCATTTTTTGATGGGTTTGACTGGTATGAAGGAAATGGCAGCTTCCTTATAGCAGAGCCAGAAAAAGCATTAATTGATAGTCTTTACCTATCTGCCAGAAAGAAAAGACAGTTTAGTTACTTTCCAGAATTGTATTTCCCTAAATCATTTAGCTTTAAAAAAGCCAGTAAATGGATTGGAAAAATACCGGACTCTAGAATACAATCTTCCGTTAAAAAAAAATTAATAGAAATTAAAAACCTTAAAGTAAAATAAACTTATGTTTATAACTATAATCCACATCTACACTATGAGCTTGGAAGGATAATTTTAGAAAATTATCTATTGAATTTGAAAATAAAAAGGCTAAAATCAATAAACAAGTTTATTTGTTTTTAGGATTAAAAACTACTAGTGAGTTGCCCGGGGCGAATGGCGGAATTGGTAGACGCGCTAGGTTCAGGGCTTAGTGCTCGCAAGAGCATGGGGGTTCAAGTCCCCCTTCGCCCACCAGTAAATTTTATAAATATGGTGGAAATTTTGAAGTTAAATTATTGAAAACATGCCACAAGTGCATGTTTTCAGGGACTTGAAAGGACGGTAGTGGGGATGTAGTTCAGTGGGAGAACGCTTGTCTGGCAGACAAGAGGGCGGCGGTTCAACTCCGCTCATCTCCACCATATTTTATATACTAATATTTTT
>Ga0307380_10000499_pt1 | contig 61838 bp, 47 predicted proteins | sample UN3MG_FD_202239 | JGI IMG/M metagenome (GOLD analysis project Ga0307380, IMG submission 202239) | Soil microbial communities from Risofladan, Vaasa, Finland - UN-3 | ecosystem: Environmental > Terrestrial > Soil > Coastal area > Acid sulfate soil | place: Finland: Risofladan, Vaasa | collected... | reverse complement strand
TCTGCGGCTGGGTGTACGCTTCCGCTGTGTGCAGGACGATCAGGAACCGGATGCGAGTAGCCCCATCCTGGATCCGCCGGACCCGGCCCCGGAACGCCTCTTTCTCCTGCCCCGTCCATGCGGTAGGGTTGCGTTGCATGGTGGTGCTCCATCACCTCGGCTCCGCCGAGGTTGTCATAACTGCTATGGAGCACCATCTTTATGCGCATGACAGAATCACGCAAAGTCATTTAGTCCTGTGCTGGATCGCCTAGGCCACCGGTGGAACGTCGTTGAGGCTTGGTCTTTTTGCCACTGCGCTGAGGCTCGTCGTCCTGTGGCGAAGCCCGGATCGCGAGCGGCTTCTGGATCGTCACAACGTTGCATACCCATGTCCAACTCTACACATACGAAAGTGGAGGGCTGGAAATGCGTTTTATTCAGCTCGCATCTGCCATAGCCGTGGCAACCATCCCGTTGCCCGCCTTTGCGGATGTAGCGAGCACCGAAAGACTCACGTACCAGGCAATCATGGACGGGCTCCACCAAAAGAGTGGCGAAGAGCTCTTTGCTTTTCTGGAGAGAGTTATCGTCGGGACTCGGAATGCACAGATCAGCATCGAGCAGATTGACTCAATTATCACCCAAATGCGTCGCATCCAGCAACACGACGACTACCAGCGCCTTGTGGACGGCAAGAAAGGCTCGCGCCGCGTGCTTCAACCGAACAGGGGAGCAGCCAGACGCGCAATATTCCGGCTTCAGATCGCCAAGGTTGCCAAGCAGCTCGCACGGCTGCCGATGGAACATCGCGTCTCCGAACTCGTCAACAGAATCCAACACCCGCCCGTGATTGAAGGATACGGCTCTGATGTCCAGTTCGCGGCTGAACTGGCCGCCCTGGGTACCGAGGCCGTGCCGTTCATCGTCCTGCACAAGCCAGCAGCGCCGTACCCCCGCCGACTCATTGTTGGAGCTCTGGCCAAGATCGGAGATCCGCGTGGGCTGGATTATATCATCGAGGTGCTGCAGGACCCTCGTGACAGCTACCGCCTTGAGCGCCCAGAAGCAGCCATTGCCCTCGGTAGCTTTGATGAGAAACGCGCGGTCAGTGCGCTGATAGAATCACTCAAGGACGTGACGGTTCAGACGATCGGTCGGAACTCCCATGCGCAGCAGCCATCACCGACAACACAGAAGCCGCACTATGCCGTGTACTACGAGGTGCAGCACAGGGCATCGCAGTCGTTGACGAAGATCACTGGTTACAATTGGGGCCCACTGTACAACGAGGACTACAAGACGTGGCACAACTGGGATGAAGGAGGCCAACAGAAGAACTTCAGGCCGAACGAAGTGCCGAGGTCAGACGCTGAACTGAATGATCTTGTTGAGAAGTTGTTCCATCGTTACATGTCGGCGCGTCCGAATCCCTGGCAGCCATACAACGCTTTGGCGAAGGACGGCGGGGTACCCTCCTGGGAGGGTGGGCAGCAATATGAGTGGCTTGTCGCGGATCTGCGGGCGGTGGGCCCGTGCGTCGTCCCTCTGCTCACGGATCAATACGAGGCCCGAGTCGCCGCCACGCCCGTCTGGGAAGAGAAACTGAGGACATGGGTTGGGCAGATACTTCGAGATCTTGACTGGCCCCAATCGCTCCAGGCGGCACAGTCGCTTGACCAGTCGGCTGAATGATGCGCGAGGCATGGCTGGGCATCATCTCGACCAAGTTCTCCAAGCTCTGGCGGTGGAACGACGACCCCAACGAACCGCTGCGAGCGTACCTTACCTTCGACGTGGATGAGAACTTCAAGTACGTCGACGATGGGTACGGCGGAACGCAAGGCGGCGGCACCTTCTACCAAAGCACAGTGTACCGGACGGATCGCAATCCCGAATACTGGCAGGACAGTTCGGCCATCGACCTGGCGGTGTTCTACGGAGAGAACGAGAACATCATCTACACCACGCAGTTTGAGGGACGCATCTACAAGATGGTCGGTGCCAAGAGTCTCGGCTACCGCCGGAAGGCGGGGCAGCCCGCGCCGGGTGCTGCCATCGTCGGGCACGACTGCGCCCAGCCGATCGTGGAACCCAGCGGCGCCGTCTATGCGACGAATTTCGACAGTGGGTTGCCCACAATCGGCGACGACCCAAGCGGGCCGTACGGCCCCGGCGTCAGCGTGACCGAGCAGTTCAACGAGGATCCGAATCATCCAGGCAGCGGGGATCCGATTGCGCCGGCCCGGCATTATATGGGCCTGGCTGTCGACGTCAGCGGTCATGTCTTCGCCGTCAGCGAACGTATCGTCGACACTGCCACCGGCGAGCCGATCGAGCCGCTGGTCGTCGGCAGTACCGGCATGATCGCCAACGCCGACCCGAATGCCCCCGATCCCAACCTGCCCGGCTACACGCTGAGGGACACACAAGCTGCCCCGTTCAATCAGGACAACGTGGGCGACAAAGTCATCCTTGTCAGCGGCAGCGGCATCAGCGACCCGAGCGAGGTTTACCAGATTGTCGCCGTCGCGGGCACCACAGTGGCTCAACTGGACACCAACCCCGGCGACTCCGCCGGTGTGGCCGATGTCAGTTACAAGGTCTACCCGGCCGGCAATGCCGATCCGCACGGGCGAACCGCAGGAACGTGGACCAGCGAGGCCTTTGTCGACGTCTACCAGCAGGACGGCTCGCTCGATGCCAGCATCGATCTCAACGCCTTGACCATGCACAACGGCGCCGGACAGATTGGGGACCTGTTTACCTACGGCCCCAGCAACGAAATCATCGGCTTCGTGGCCAAAGGCGATGTCGAGGTCGATCCGGGAACCATTTACGGCGTGCCCTGGCCGGACCTGGGCGGAAGTGTCGTCGATCCGCCGGACGACAACATAACTCGACTGTGGATTTGTGGCGCCGGGGGCGACGGCACCACGGCTACCTACGACGGCATGGGCATCATCGTGGTCGACGTGGAGTTCGGCGTCGACAACACTGTCATGGCAGCCCGCTTCAAAGGAGGCGTCGACGACAACGAGACACCGGTCGGCACCTTCCATCAGGGCGAGTATGCGGACATCGGCTTTATCCCGTTCGAAATGTGGAAGAACGTGAGCGACGTGGAGTTCGATGGCCACGGCGGCATGGTCTACGTCGGCGGACGCGGCCAGAACGAGAACCGCTACCTCGGGTTTGCGCCGGGCAAGGTCGCGATGGCGGTCGCCCACATGGAACAGGAGGCGCGTGAGGCCGGAGACGGCCTGGTCAATGCGACCGGCTTCCCCCTGTATATGAACCTCTACGGGTATGGCACCGATTTCGGTCTGACGTTCGACAGCGTCCCACTTGTCAACGCCGGTGCCGAGCCGCGTCGGAAACTGCTTGCCGGCGAGCCCCCGGCGGACGGCACGCTGTGCAAGACGCAGAACAATGTGATTCTGTTGACGTTCGATGCGACCATCACGCTGCCCGACGGGGGGCGCCGGCGTTAAGCGTTTTCGGCGGCGGTTGGGAAGAGGGCGACACGTTCATCTACTCAATCGAGCCGGACGGAGTGACGTTACGCGCGGTCGAGGAAGGTCCGATGCTGACGGACCAAGTGTGGTATCAGATCACGCCGGCAACGGGGTTCGCCGTGGCGCCGTTTACGCTGGACGTGTGCACGCTGTTCGGGGACGCCAATGGCAGCGGTCGGGTGACCACCGCCGACTACGCCGAGGTGAAGGGCCACATGGGCGAGTACACCGATGGCCGGTGTGACTTGAACGGCTCGGATCGCGTGACCACGGCCGACTACAACGTCGTCAAGGACCACATGGGCGACCGCAGGCCGGCCAAGCCGTAAACCGGTTCCCGCACGCCTGCCGTGTGCTCATCTATAGCGGTACACTACGACAGGACCATCAGACGATGGTCCTGTCGCCTCTTTTCCACAAACCTGGCAACGGGGCGAGACAGTCGTATGGAGACTACTGAACTTCACGTCGAGACGTTCGTCGAACCCAGTTTTCACGAGAATGCGTACCTGTTGTGGTCCGCCAAGGCAGGCGAGTGCTGGATCGTCGACCCGGGCCTGCTGCCCCAGCCGGACCAGATTGTCCATTTTGTAAGTCGTCTCTTCCTCCACCCGGGGGCGATCCTGCTCACCCACGGCCACGCCGACCACATCGCCGGGGTGGGCCCGCTCAGACGCTGCTGGCCGGATGTGCCCGTTTATATCGGACGTCCCGACCAAAGCATGCTCAACGACCCTCAGAAGAACCTCTCCGCGGGGTTCGGCGTGCCCCTTCTGACCGGTGTTGTCGACGCCGTCCCCCTGGAGCCCCAGCAGGAGATGAAGTTGGCCGGACTTCGGTGGGAGGTGCTCGACACCTCGGGCCACTCGCCCGGCAGCCGCAGCCTCCACTGCGCGTCCCGGAACCTGGTGATCGTCGGCGATGCGCTCTTCGCCGGCAGCATCGGGCGGACCGACCTGCCTGCCAGCGATGGTGGGCAGCTCGTGGCCAACATCCAGCAGCACCTTCTGTCGCTGCCCGACCAGACGCGCGTGCTGCCCGGCCACGGCCCGGAGACGACGATCGGCAGCGAAAGGCGGACCAACCCCTTCCTCAGGCAGCCTATCTAGCCCGCTGGTGTTGGGCCGGATGGCACAATCCATCCGCCAAGGCATACGTCAAGTCGACAGCCTATTGAGCCGACCAGACACTTGCGTTACCATGTGTGCATCAAGGCACCATCGTGCCCGGCATTTATACGAGTCATATTGTCTTCATCTGAAACGTGTGTTTTGAGGCTAAGGGGTTGTTGCGCCGCCGCAGCCATCGGCTTGGCGTCTGGCGGTCTGTTGTGGTGTACGCCAGTTGCCGGGAGGCGGGTTATGGCCGGGCACCTTGTCGTGAAGTGTCCCACATGCCAAACGACTTACAGGATCAGCGCCAAATATCAGGATAAGCGCCTGCGCTGCACGATGTGCAAGAACTCGTTCCAGGTGGCTGCCCCGCCATCGCACGCCGGCTCCGATTTCGACGACACGGTCGTTGGCTGGCTGGTTGAGTTAGACCGCGCCGTCGAGAACCAACCACCTCAGCCGCGCATCATTTCCTCGCGCACGAACCCAGCCCATTCGCCGGTGAAGGGGCCAGGATCTCCAGCCAGCGGGAACCGGACCAACTCCTCACCCATCTGAAGCGCGCGAAGCGCGGCCCTGGCTGGGCTGTTTCCCAAAGAGATGCAACCGTAGGTAGCTCCGACGGGCGGTTAAGCCACCAACCAGGACCAATTCCGGCGCTGGAGCTGGCCTACAGCGGCCGCTTGACATCCGTGCGGAAGTAGATAAGATATTAAGAACTAACTTATGAAAAACGCGGACCATACAGCCGGCTATGAGCGTTTGGCCTTGCTGATGCAGGCTCTGGCCTCGCCCGTACGGCTGCGAATCCTAGGAATGCTCGCGCGCAAGTCGTTGTGCGTGAAGGTGATTGCGGCTGATTTGGCCGTGTCGCAGCCAGCGGTTTCTCAGCATCTACGTGTGCTACGGCAGGCCGGGCTGGTCGGCGGGCACAAGAGCGGGTACTACGTCCACTACCGGCTCGACAGGCAAGCCTTGCGCGATTGTCAGGCCTGTCTGGCGGAGTTGACCGAAGAGCCCGGGCCTGGCTCGCCAGCGAGCGAGGCTTGTCAGCAACGTCACTGCTTGCCCAGGAAGTCCGAGGCATGACCGGTAAAAACGCCAAGTGTCTGAAGCCCGAGAACCTCAAGGGCCGTCCGCAGGAGTGCTCACCTGAGCAGATCCGCAAGTGCCATGGCACGGGCAAGGCTCATCCGTGTGTTCAGAATGCGGTGCGCAGGAAGTCTGATACGTAGAGGCTTCATGTTGGGCCGCTCGGGCCCCTCTGTGCGGGCCGCTGCTTTGTGGTCTCGGCGGCTCGGCTCGCTACCTGGATGGTGCTTTGGCGAGTTTGAGTTTCCCGGCCTGCTGCGGTCGTGCTATACTCTGGTAGCTTCACGTCTGACACCCGCTTGTGTCGGATCGGGACGAGCAGGCTGATTTGGGGGTGGGCGATGCGCATCGTGCTTCATCAGGGCCGCGCTATGGTCAGCCAGATGACGGTGCGCGGTGACTCGTTGCTGGTGGGATCGGGTCGGCATTGCGAGGTGTATCTCCAGGATATGCGCGTGGCCGAGCGACACCTGCTGATCACACGCACGCGGGAGGGCTGGCTGCTGCGGCAGCTCGACGCGTCGGGCATTGTGGCAACGATCAACCAGTCGAATCTGACAGGCGACCATCTGTTGCGGACCGGTGACCAGATTGCACTGGCCGATTATGTCCTGACGGTATACCCCGATGTGGAAGAACGGCCTACCACCGACAAGCCTGAACCTATGGGTGTGCGACAGAAGGTCGGTACGTTCCAACTGCCCGCCGATGCCGTGGTGAAGCATCAGGACGAGCCGTTGAGCATCCCGGGCAGCCGATTGGAGGGTCTGGCGCAGGTCTGCTTCCAGGCGTCCCGTTGCGGAGACATCGACGACTTCATGCGCCGGGCGCTGACCGTCCTCACGCAACGCCTTCCCAGCCGTGTCGCCTGGATAGGTCTGGCGCCCGATGGACGAGGAGCATTTGCTTTTTCGCTGGGCCTCTCGGCGACCGGACAGACTATCAACGCACCCGGGCTGTGCCGGCAGCTTTACTACCGTTGCATCGACCGGAAGCAGTACTTGTGCCTGCCTGCCTGCTCGCACGATGCCGCTCGCTCGCTCGTCGCAGGCCCGCTTCTTTCAGCAGGCAAGCCTGCGGGCATGATCTACCTTGACCGGAGTTCATCTCAGCCGCGTTTCGACTCGGCCGACCTCGACGCTTTGCGGTTCCTCTGCACGCAATTGACGCCGTTTGCCGGATTGGCCGCTTCACAGCAGGTCAGCCGACACCGCCCAACCGAAACAAGCGAGCTGGTGACGACCCATGAGATTCAGGATGGTCTGACGCCTAAACTCCTGCCGACCTGGCCGGAACTGGAGATCGCTGCGGCCCGCGCGCCGGGAACGGCCCGGGCCAGCGACGTGTACGACGTTGTCCAGTTGCCCGGCAGCAACCTTGCTGCTGTGGTGGTGGCCAGTGCAGCCGCCACCGGCACAGAACCCGCCCTACTCATGGCCGAGATCCGAGCGGCGTTCCGCGTCTCCGCCGTCCATGCCGACTCTCCGCATGTCTTGATGCACGAGCTTAACTGGCTGGTCTACGACGGACAGATCGGACACAGCGTCTGTTGCTGTGCAGTGCTGGTCGATCCGGCGACCGGCTTGGTTCGGTACTGTACGGCCGGCACACCCGGGGCGTGCATCCTCGATCAAAACGGCAGGGCGAGAGGCTTGGTCGGCGTGCCGAAACCACCCATCGGCGTCGAGCAAACGGTCGCTTACGATACGCGACCCGAGCAGCTTGACGTTCGTGAAACACTGGTGCTGTTCACCGGGGGGACTGATTCGCTGACGAATGCGGCGGGGCAACACTACGGCCGCCAGCATCTGTTGGATAGCCTCGCGGGTAGTTGCAGCCAGCCGGCGATGTCTATGTTGGACGAGTTGACCACGGAGATACGGGTGTATCGCCACGGCGGCAAGCAGCCCGATGATCTCACCGTCCTGCTGTTGCGGTACACACCCAACCTGCTCGCATAGTCGATCCCTCCTCACCGACACGGATCACGTGAAGGTTTCTGACTGATCTGTCCCTATTCCAGGGTTATTGGACGTTTCGGCAATTGTATATTTGGGCAAACCAGGGAGGGTGGGCAAGTCCTACGTTTCCTGGCTCGGGAAGCCGGCGCCGCCGAGTGCGCCCGCCTTGCACATGCAGGTAGACAGATTCAGCAGCGGGAAGCTGCATTGGCCCTAAACGGGCCGACACGCACGCCCCTGGAGGCGGGTGACACGTTGCTCACCATGAAAGGGGCATGCGATGTTAGCTTCGGTCCTGCGGGCCTGGCACCCGGCTGTTGCCGTCATCGTTGCGTTGCTGTTGATCCCTGGCTGCGGAATCGACTCGGCGGATCCGGACCTGACCCGGCGACCACCCGCATCCCAAGTCGATTTGGCGCGTCTGCTACAGGAATTCGGTTTGGCTGGCGGTGACTGGCCGAAGATCACCGAAAACGAGATCAACGATCTGTTCGATGAGGCCACCCTGGTAGATCTGTCGGAAGGCGAGGCCGCTGTCGCCGGCGAGATCACGTATCGAGACGACATCGACGTCTACGATATCGGGCCGGTCTTTCGCGGCGATCGGATCATCGTTACGTCCATGGCGAACGGATTGCTTGATGCCACCGCCGCGGTTTTCGATTCGCGGGAAAGCCTGCTTTACGCCAACGACGACCGCATCTGGAACATCGACGTCAAACCCTACGTGAACATGGTGGTGTGGGAAGATAGTCCGACCTGCTACGTGGCCATCGCTGCCTCCGACGGCACGTCGGGAACCGGCGGGTACGGACTCTGGATCGAAGTTGAGTCGGGCAACTACGTACCCAGCGCGCAGGAGCAGGTAGTGGTGCTGGATTTCGACGGCGGCGAGGACATCAGTATCGGCGGCACGACACCCATCAGCTTCGGCGCGTTCGATGCCGGCGACATCCACAGCAGCCTGGCCGATGATACCACCGAGATCATCAATCGGGTCGAGGCCGAGGTCCGCGCCGACTTCGCCGATTACGATGTGGATATCTACAGCACGGCCGAGGGCGACCTGCCGGACGAGCCATACACCTCTATCTACTTCGGGGGACTCAGCGCATACTATCTCGGCCTGTCCGATTACGTCGATTATCACAATCTGAACCGACAGCAGAAGGCCATGGTGTACACCGAGACCTTCTCCCTGTTCATGCCTTACAACCCCGGCGCATCGGGCATGGCTGAGGTGCTGGCCAATGTTGCCAGCCACGAATTGGGGCACCTACTCGGATTGAACCACACAGACGATCCGACCGAACTGATGGACACCGGCTCCACCGCGGGACAGATGCTTGGGGAACAGGATTTCCATCGCGCACAGCTTCACGATTCAATACTTCCTATTGGTTCGCAGGATTCCGACCGGCTATTGGCCCAGGCCGTCGGCCGCGACTAGCCTCGTTTCGAGGAAGACGGACCGGCGGAGTTCGCTCCGTAGCGCAACGCTTCGGAGAGCTCCGCCTGACCGTTACGGACGCGCTCGGCAAACTCAACGCACTGCTCGTACAGAACGTCAAGCATTTCACACTCGGCAACGGTGCAGACGTGACGGCCTTGCACCGTGATGACGCCCTGCCTGTTGCCCGCCGACAGGGCTACGTCGGCCCCCTCGGCCTCGCCAGGTCCGTTCACGACGCAGCCCATCACCGCGACCTTGATCGGCACCTTGATGCCCGCCAGCCTGCGGCGAACACGCTGCACCAGATCGACCAGATCGACCTGGATGCGCCCGCACGTGGGGCAGGCGATCAGTTCCGGTTCGGTTCGAGCGCGCAGCCCGAGGCTACAGAGCAGCTCTTTTGCATCGAGCACTTCCTCGATCGGATGCGCCGAGTAGGAGATGCGGATCGTGTCGCCGATGCCTTGCGAAAGCAACGCCCCCAGGGCCGCCACCGACCGGATGCGTCCCGTCTCCGGTGGGCCGGCGTGCGTGAGACCCAAGTGCAGCGGGTAATCGAATCGCTCGCCGACCGCCAGGCAGGCGGCGATCAGTAGGCGCGCGTCGCTGCTCTTGACACTGAGGACGAGTTGGTCGAAGCACGCCTGTCGAAAGATCTCCACGTAATCGGTCAGCTTGCGAAGCATCAGCTCGACCATTTCGCGTCGATAGTCGCCAGCCAGTTGCTTCAGCTCGACCGAGCGAGCGACCGCGTCGCGCCGCTCGACGATGCTTGCCTCGTTGACCCCGACACGTATCGGCACGTTGCGGCGCTTACAGGCCTCGACCACATCGAGCACATGTCGGCGATCGGAAATATTCCCGGGGTTCAGGCGGATCTTCGCCGCCCCGGCTTCGACGGCCTCCATCGCTCGGCGAAAGTGGAAGTGCACATCGGCGATCACGGGCACGGGTGATTCGCGCACGATTTGCCCAAGGGCAGCGGTGTCGTCCTTGGTGGGCACGGCCACGCGGATCAGATCGCAACCGGCCTCAGCCAACTCGTGGATTTGCGCGAGCGTTGCTTGCGCGTCGCGAGTGGGTGTGTTGGTCATCGACTGGATGCTGACGGGAGCACCGCCGCCGATCGGCACGCCCCCGACCAACACCCGTCGCGTCCTGTCTCGTAACCACATCGGCGACCGCCCTGTTCGCTGTTTGCCGCTCAGCCTGTCATTAGTGTAGTCGGCCAGGTCGTGCCGGGTCAAAGTAGCTCGGGGACGCCGCAAGAAGCGCTGCTGCAACACAGGTATAGATGCTCGACTGGACGTCGGCGCGGATGCGGGACCCGCCCTTGTCCGCCTCGAATGCGCCGAGAACGCCCACCACGAGAATCGCCGACCCGACCACGGTCATGCTCCCCTCTCGCACCGGCTGTACCGCTGCTCAAACGCAGCCATTTATCCAGACGACCCACCATTGTCTGGGCGCCGAGGAGTCTGCAAAGCGCCTTCGCCGGCTCGCTTGTGCCGTTTTGGCCTGACACGCCGGTGTTTTCGCCCAGCACGGGGATGGCCGGGCGCATCGTCCGAACGGCAGGTCATCTTCGGCCAACGATATAGAGGTGCCCTACAAGAATCGGTCCGTTCGGCGCGGTCACGCCACGTCCGGCCAGGAGCCGGTCCAGCAATCGCGGCGGCCGGTACAGCGGTATGGCTTCGGCGCTGCGATGGAGATACTCCGCCAGATCGGGCACGTCCGACTGCTGACGCCTCATGGCAAGCGTCCACAATTCCGGCAGCGAAGCGGGGATCACCAGCGCCTGATGCCACGCCGGCCACAACATGGCCGAAAGCTTGGCGTCCTTCTGCCGAAGGTTGATGCGGGGCAGGTCGGCGACCATCCTGGCGTGCTCGAAGCGCAGCTTGCCGTAGACCATCTCGGGGATCACCAAAGCCGGGCACTCACCCGCGCGCCGAAGAGCAACCGCTCGCTCGACCGCAAGCGGGAAGTCGCCCCAGTACAGCGGTTTGCCGCCGGCACCGGCTGCGAGGATCCCCCCGCAGACGATGCCCGCCAGCAGCGCCCCGAGGCACACCCGAACACCACCCGCCGCCCGCCAGATGTATTCCCATAAGCCCCCGACGGCGACAAACAGCAAGGCGGTCAACATAGGCAGGAAGCGAGTCTGCTTGGGTACCGGCTGATACTCAGTCAGCGACGTGCTGCCGAACGTCAGGAACAGGCCCACCAACACAACCCACAGCACCGGCAGCATCAGCGCACCGCGCACGCGCAGGGCAAATACGAGACCAGCCAGCAGCAACCAACCGAACACGCCCATCTCCTGCCATCCCAGCAACAGGGTCGCCGGATAGAACAGCAATGCCTTCCACGTAAAAGGTACGGCGTGGATGCCGCCGCTGCCGAATGACTGCTGCGACGCACGATGGCGGTACAGCGCGTCCTGCGTCCACCAGGCGTGAAAGACATACTCGCCGGCAAACGCCAGGATGGTGACGGCGAGCGTGACCACCGCCAAGCTAATCCCGCGCGTTCGTGGCCTCGCCTGATAGACCGCGAAGACACAGACCGCCCCCAGTGCGATCAGGGGCAACTCCCGAGCGGAAACCGCCGCTGCAAACAGCACGCCGGCCAGAGAAGCCCATACCCAACGGCGGGCGCCCTGCGATTCAAGGCCGACCAGAAACACGCCTGTCGCAACGAGCGCCAGCAGCAGGCCGAACTTGTCCGGAAAAACGATCCCGTTGTACCGCAACGCAGGTGGAAAACTCGAGAACAGCAACGCCGCCCAAAAACCCGCGCGACGGTCCACCAGCCTGGCTCCCAGCCAGTAAACTGCCGCCACACACGCCACGCCGAAGGCTACATCCAGGTAGCAGAACGCCCATATGTGCGGGCCGATCACGCGCAAAGCCGCCGCCAGCAGGATCATCCATGAGCCGCGCGCCACACGATTATCGGCGAAGCCCGGCGGCTCACCCGCGGCAAGCCGTTCCGCCGCGATCAGGTAGAGCGTGTCGTCCGACGAGGCCGGTCCATGCGCCAGGGCAACGCCCCACACAGCCGACCAGCCGAGGAGGAGCACCAACAAGATCATCGCCCGGCGGCGCGTCACCGATTGGGGCACTTCACGACAGGGTGTCGATTGCCCGGGTTCGCAAGACATGGCTGCACAGGATCATACCGTCAGGTGTGTAAGGCCACAACCAGGTAGGTTTGACCATGCCACCAGAGAAGCAAACATCAACACAACGAGCCGACTGCACGAAACAGCCGGCTCGCCGCAATCGATCGTGTTTTCCCGTTATGCGCTAGCGCAGTGCGACGTGCCCGAAAATTTGCGGGTTGTGGAACGTCTCGGGGCCGGTGTTGGACCACGCCGACTCCATCAGGTTGCCGTGCCGCGTGCGGCAGAAGTTGACCGCCCAGTGCTGGCCCGGAGCAACCTGCTTGACCCCCAATGCCGCCAATGGAACAGCCAACTCGACGGACCAGTAGTCCTTACCCTTGAAGGCCTTGACCTTGATCCCCTCGGCGTCCCACGCCCAGTCGGCGCCCATGGAATCGGGCGCGCCCTGGCGGTCGGCCACGACGCCCGCCGCGTTGACCATGATGTGGTAGTACACGTCCTCCTTCAGCGTGTTGGTCGGGTCGACGAAGATCTCCAGCGCGTCGTCCTGCCAGACGTCGCCGTCTCGATCCTCCACCAGACAGACCAACTCGCTCATGTCCGGCTCGGCCATTCGCGCGGCGACATAAAGGTTCGTCTGGTCGTATAGCAGCCACACTTTGGTCTGCCAGTCGACCGGCTTGCCGTCCAGCGTATCGACGAATGGACCCGGGATCGGCTCTCCCCACGCGTCCTCGATCTGCCCATCGAGCACGACAGGCTTGCTCATCATCGCCATGACCGCAAAAGGCTTGCCCTTCTCGTCCTCGGTCGGCTGGGGCATCGGCGCCGCAGCGGGCTTGGGCTGCTCGGCCTCGGCCGGCTTGGCAGTCTCCATTTCGGCTGGTTTCTTCTCGCACGGTTTGGCTGCTTCTTTTTCGGCTGCCATCTTGCACGGCTTGGCAGCCCCGGCCTTCCCGTGCTTGCAGGCCTCCATCTTGGGCTCGTCCTGGCCGCAGCCCACCACCAACGTACAGGCCGCCGTAAACCCGATCGCCCAGCGAATCAACCCACTCATCGGCTTCTCCTTTTGCTGTGCAGATCTCGCACAAGAGCCGTCCGTCGCCACCAAACCCGGGCAGCCTGCTCCGTCAAGCCGCCAACACCCAGCCACCGGCCTGATCGCCGGAGCCGAATCCAAGAGATGCGCGATAACTCTAACGGCCCGACCCGGTGCCGTCAACGCCGATGAACCCGTGCGCCTGCTCTCAATATGCAGCCCTCGCAGCGCACAAAAACCGCCGCACGGGTAAGCCGACGCGCCGCGGTGAGACTCGTTCGATCAGTTTTCACTCGGGCCGTGCAAGCGCTGGCGGATATACTCGGCCCGGATGGCGTCGCGCTGGTCACCGGCCAGGCGCTCGCCCCGCAGCTTCTGGAGATGGCCCGGCTGGGTGCTGAGCATCAACTCGTTAACGGTCTTGAGGCTCAACTGATCGATCCGCCCAAGGTTGACACCCATTCGCAGATGCGACAGCAAAAACAGCGTCTCCTCGCTGCTGACGCTGCGGGCGTATTGCAGCATGCCATACGCACGCCAGATCTTGTCGTCCAGTGAGGTAAGTTTGTCACGCAGCAATACCTGTCGTGCCCGCTTCTCGTAGTCGATGACCTTGGGAAGAATCTGCTCAAACTCGCTGATGATCTGCCCCTCACTCTTGCCCAGCGTTGTCTGGTTGGACAACTGGTAAAAGTCGCCCACGGCCTCGGTGCCCTCACCGTACAGTCCGCGCACCGCGAGGCGCATGTCCCGCGCAGCCTGAAACACCTGATCCAACTGGCCCGTGAACTTCAGCGCCGGCAGATGCAGCATGACCGACACGCGTATGCCCGTGCCCACATTGGTCGGACAGGCGGTCAGGTAGCCATAACGCTGATGGTACGCGTACTCCAACGATTCGCTCAGCATGTCGTCAATGCGGTCGATTTCCTCCCACGTTTCGACCAGTCCTAGCCCGCTGCGCAAAACCTGAATCCTCAGATGATCCTCCTCGTTGACCATAAGGGCGATGGTTTCGCTGGCGGAGATACCAACGCCGCGGCTACCCTCCCCCTCGGCGTGCTGGCGGCTGATCAACTGCCGCTCCACCAGGACGAGTCGGTCCAGCTCGTCGGCCTCGTCTATATCCACATAGAAAATCTCCTGCCCGAGATGGAGCCTTTCGATCTGCTCCTTCAGCAGTTTCTGGACCTCGTTTCGCTGCTGTTCGGTACACCGACTCAGAAACGGGAAGCCCGCCACGTTGCGCGCCAGGCGGATCCGCGTCGAAATGACCACCTCCGACAGCGGACCGCCCCCGCGTAGCCACTCGCCTGTTTTGCGTGCCAAATCGTCAATCTTGCTCACTGCTCAAGCGCCTTAATGCGATCTCGCAAATCCGCCGCCAACTCGTAGTCTTCCTTCTCCACCGCTTCGGCCAGTTGCCGTTGCAGCGCCGCCATCTGCCGCCGCTTCTCCCTGCCGGCGCCGCCTCGGGCAGGCGACTTGCCCTTGTGCTCGGACGCCCCTTCGTGCGCCCGCTCCAGCAGCGGAACAAGCGCCTTGGCGAACGCGTCATAATCGCTGGGACAGCCGAGAAGTCCGCTGTTGCGGAACTCCAGGAAGCTCGTCCCACACTCCGGACACGTCAACTTCGCCAGCTCACGCGCACCGGACTGCTCCATCACGAAGTTGGTGAGCAACTCGTTGATCGGCACCTGCTGCTTGACCGTCACGCCTTCCTCTGCGGCGCACTTTTCACAGAGATGCCGTTCACGTTTTTCGTTCTTGACAATGTCGGTGAGATGCACCGTCGCTGTGTTCTTCTTGCATCGCTGGCACAACATCGCGCCACTCCCGATCGGTAGCCCTACCTACCCTCTCCTTGGCGACCCCGCCGTCCTCAAATGGTAGTTCCTGGCGTATCTATCGTCAACATGGGCACCCGGCGTCCAGCCGACGGCCCCCGTACCCTTGTGTTGCACGCCGTACCGCGTCCTCAGAAGTAGTACCAGATGTTGCGATAGTCGCCGGCTCGTTCCCCCCGCCGCACCAGACGGCGCAGGTAGTCGTAGATGGGCACGTCCCGGTACACATAGGACGGCGTGGGCGCCAAGCCCTTCTCCCAGGGCAGGAATTCGTACACGCGGCTCCCATCCGGCCGAAGACCAACCACGTGGTGGTCCTGCCCGGCGCGCAGATGGTTCTTGCCCAACCGCGGCAGATTGAACACCGGCTCGTCGGTGCGCACCGTCCCCGGCGTCAGGCGCGCCTCCTCTTTGCGCTCCTGAAGAATGCGGGCCACCGGCACCCGGAAGAAACGCGTCTCCTCCTTGCCCTTGGTGTTGAAACAGTAGTACGGATCGACCCCGATCCGTTTGAGGGCGCTCCGCAGCGCCACCGTCTCGAACTTCCGGCTGTTCTCGATCGTGTAGACCTGCTGATTGTACAGGCTCAGCCCCGCCTGACGCAGCGACTGCGTCGCTCGGGCCGTGTCGGGCGTGACCTCGTACCCGTGCTCAACATGCGTGACCAGGCAGATCGTCAGCCTGGGCGGATCGTGATACCCCTCCAGGATCCGGATCAGCTCAGGCGTAATCCGCATCGGCAACACGACCGGCACACGACTGCCCAGGCGTATGCGCTCGATGTGCCGGATGCGGCGAAACTCGCCTAATAGCCAGTCAAGCGTCGCGTCAGGCAGCAGAAGCGGGTCGCCGCCTGTGATGAGGATCTCGCGCAATCCTTGGTTTTCGGATACCCAACGTATCGCGTTCTCCATCTGCTGGCGGCCGGCCGCAGCCGTCGGAGACGTCACGTCGCACACCTCCCAGTTCCGCTGACAGTATACGCAGATCTGGGCACAGGCATGGAACGGCTTGAACACGGCAATCTGAGGATACCGGCGGGTGATCAGGTCGATCGGCGAGGTGTCGCGCTCGCCCATGAAGTCCAGCTCCTCCGGACCCGTCTCCTCCAGCGCCGCACAGACCCGGGATACATAGTCGACGCTGGGGATCACTTGGGCACGCACCGCATGGTCTCGACGACGATGAGGCCGACGGTCCATCAAGCTCGCGTAGTAGGGCGTAATCGCAAACAGCAGACCCGCCGCTCTGGCCAGACGAATACCCTCCATCTCCTCGTCCGTCAGTTCGACCAGCCGAGACAACGTGTGCTCGTCGCGGACGACATGCCCAACCTGCCACCGCCAATCCGACCAGTCCGACTGGCTGGCCCCCATCATCGTCAGAATGCGCTGCCGGTTCCTCGCGCGACGAGCGGCTGCGTCGGCCGAAAGGCCGTCCGGATACCGGTCGACCCACATCTGGGCCTCACGCCCCAACTCCTCTAGCTGCCGGTTACGTTCGCGCGCCGCGCCCCGCCCGGCCATGTCGACAAAGTCCGGTGTCTTCATGCCGCGATACACCGGCGCCCTGCCCATCGCGCCCAGGAACAGATGCTGGATCTCCTGCCAGAAACCCTCTCTGGGCATCGGTTCGACCGGACCCAACTCGAACCGCGCCGATCGCCAAAGCGCTTCGACCGTGCTGTAGCCGGCCAGCGCTTCGCCGCGCCGCGACAGAATGTTCCGCAGAATGCGGCAACACAGCAGGCTCAGATAGAACTCCACCGCAGGGCGATCGTTCGGGTCCTCCGCCCGCAAGGCCCGCTCGCGCCGATCCGCCCAGTCCAAAAGCACACGACGCGCCGAGTCGCGCGATGGGGCAGACGCCAGGCCTCGCACCAACTCGGGCGCCAGAGCACTCCAACGCTGGCGCGCACTGCTCGATCTCGCCTCCGTGGTAAAGGGCTCCGTCGGCACCGGCATCACCACCTTTCTCAGGTCAACGCACCGCCCAAATCCGCGCACCGAGCGCCTGCCAACCCGAAATGTCTAACCAGCCGCCCACAGGCTGAGATTCGTTCCATCCACCACAGCAACGGCTGCAAACCCCATCACATACATTCTAGCACAAACCATGCGCGCCGACACAACCCCCAGAGCGATTGCTCTCGAAACATCCTGGGATGTTTGCTGACGCTGCTCGCTAAAAGAGAGCCGAAGTGCGGTGTATAACAGCGCTTACGACTGTCCTGAGACGGTTTGCGCCAACCGTTCAGCCTGCGCTACCATCTCGTCCACCAGCGACAGACCGCCCGCCCAGAAGCCCTCGTCGTGCACGTCAACCCCCACCTTGGCTAACAGTCGATCTGGAGAATCCGATCCGCCGCTGGCCAGCAGATCCATGTACGCCGGGACAAAATCGTCGCCCTGCTTGTACATCCGGTATAGCGCCAGCACCAGCAGTTGACCGAACGAGTAGGCGTAGCAGTAGAACGGTGAGTGGATAAAGTGAGGGATGTACAACCACCACCAACTGTAGTCCTCGCTCAACTCCACGGCATCGCCGTGCATGGGTCGGTTGGCCGCCATCCACAGCTCGCCGATCTGTTCGGGCGGCAGCTCTCCTTGCGCGCGACGTTTCTCGTGCAGCGACTGCTCGAAGCGCGTCAGCACCACCTGCCGAAACACCGTGGCGAACGTGTCTTCAATCTTGCCGCACAGCAGACCCAGCCTCGCGGGGCTCTGGCCCAATTCGTCGACCAGCCGATCGAACACCAGCATCTCGCCGAACACGCTGGCGGTCTCGGCCAGTGTCAGCGGCGTGTGCGCCTGCAAATACCCCACACGCCTCGACAGCGCCTGGTGCAGCCCGTGGCCCAACTCGTGCGCGACCGTCATCACGTCGCGCAACGTCTTGGTGTAGTTGCACAATACGTACGGATGCACGCTCGGAACGGTCATCGCACAAAACGCCCCGCCCACCTTGCCGGGCCGCGGCTCCACGTCGATCCAACGTTTGTCGAAGAAATCTCTCACCACGCCGTGCGCCTCGGGCGAGAAGCCCTTGAACGCCTTCAGCACCATCTGACGGCACCGGGCGAAGCCGCGACTGGGCAGACGTCCGCCCACCGGCGCGTAACGGTCGTAGTCCTTTAGATCGTCGATGCCGAGCAGCCGCCCCTTGAGTCGGTAATAGCGATGCACCGCGGGATACGCCTGCTCGCAGGCGGACATCATCGCCTCCACCGTCTCGGCCGTGATTTCGTTCTCCAAATGGCGCGAGGCCATCGGGTCAGGGTATTTGCGGAGGCGATCGCCGATCTCGTGATCCCACACCATCGTGTTGAAGATGTACGACAGCAGGCGACGGTTCTCCTTCAGCCCCGTGGTCAATGCCGCCGCCGCCGCCCGGCGACGCTCGCGCCGCGCGTCGTACAGCATGGCCAGCGTCTGTGACTCGTTGAGGCGCTTCGTGTGCCCGCCCACGCGAGCGCGGAACTCCATTGCCGCCGTCGCCTCATCAAAAAGGCGGCTCCACGCCCGGCTTCCCGTGTTGGCCAGCTCGTCGATGATCAGCTCTTCGGGCTCCGTCAGCCGATGCGGACGAAATCGCCTCTGCCGCTCGAGATAGTGCCTGTGCCGATCGACGGCCGGGTCGGACAGCACGCGATCGGCCACCTCGTCGGGAACGTCCATCCACTCCAGATCGAAGAACAGCACGTGCTGCTGAATCTGTGTCGCCCGCTGCTGCACCGATTGCAGCAGCGCCCCGCGCGCCGCGTCCGTTGTGTCGGCCGCATGCAGCAGGCCGGCAAAGCTGGCGGCCTTGCCCACCAACTCCAGAAGCCCCTCCAGGTCGGCCACCGCAGCCGCCACATCGGCCGCCGCCACACCGTCCTCGGCGTTGACCTTACCGCGCCACCGCTGCTCGAACGCCTCAGCCCGACGCAACGCCTCGCTTAAATCGTGATCGATCTGTAGATCGTCCGGCCCCGCGTACAGGTCCGACAGATCCCACTGCATTGCGTCATCCGAACCACTCATCTTGCTCACGAGCCGACCTCCGCGCTATCGACACAGCTTGGCAGCACCTGGATAGCCGCAAGTGCCGCGACAGCCACAAGTCTGACCTCTACGTTATCAGCGCCGGAAGGAGTGGACAATGGGCATCGGCCGCGCTGCGCTGCCGCATGCGGGCAGCGCCACACCAGTCGATGTCAGCGCGTGCTCACGCCACCAACGCGCGCGTGCGCCGACGCAGTCAGAGGCTCTGCAAGCGCAGCTTCCGGTCGTGGGCCTGAAGGGCAACAATCAGCTCGTCCAGATCGCCGTCGAGGACGGCCTCCAGACGGTACAGGTCCAGCCCGATGCGATGGTCCGTGCAGCGGTTCTGCGGGAAGTTGTACGTGCGAACCCGATCCGAGCGGTCCCCCGAGCCGATCATCGTCTTGCGGGCCTGGTCGCGCTCGGCTCGATCGCGCGACACGTGCAGCTCGTGCACGCGGCTGACTAGAATGCGCCGTGCCTTGTCTCGGTTCTTGTGCTGGCTTTTCTCGTCCCGCATCGACACGGTAATGCCGGTCGGCACGTGCTCCAGCCGAATGGCCGAACTGACCTTGTTGACGTTCTGGCCCCCAGGCCCGCCTGCGCGGGAGACGTGCTCGATTACGTCCTTATCCCAGTCGATCTGCACGTCGACCTGATCCGGTTCGGGCAGCACGGCGACGGTCGCCGCCGAGGTGTGGATGCGCCCCTGCGCCTCGGTCCTGGGCACGCGCTGCACACGGTGGCCCCCGCCCTCATAGCCCAGCCAGCGATAGACACTCGCGCCCTTGACGTTGAACACGACCTCACGAAAGCCCCCCAGATCGGTTCCCGCACTGGCCAGCACCTCGAGCTTGAATCCCTTCCGCTCGCAGAAACGCTGATACATATGGAACAGATCGCCCGCGAACAGCGCCGCCTCCTCGCCGCCCGTCCCGGCCCGAATCTCCATGATGATGCTGTCGACCGCCTGGTCGTCGCCGGACACCAAGGCGTCCCTGATCTGTTCGAGCACGGCGTCTCGCTGCTCTCGTAGCTCAGGCAACTCCTGTTCAGCCAGTTCGCGCAGTTCGGCATCCTGGCTCGAGTCGGCGACAAGCGATTCGTGCTCGGCGATCTCCCCGTCCAGACGGCTGTACCGCTGGTAATGCTCTACCAGCGGGCGCAGTCTGGCGAGCTCCTTGCCGAGCGTGGCAAGCTTGCTCGGATCGCGCGCAACGGACGGATCGTTCAGCGCATCGCCGATCTGCTCGAACCGGTCAGCCGCCTCGCGAAGCCTCGCCAGCAGTCCTGACTCAATCGTCGACTCGCTCATCTGTTGCGTCCCCAAAGCCTACGCGTCTCGCACCTTCGCCCTCTGGGCAAACAATCACGCCGCACCGACGTTGGGTAACGCATGCGGCACGGCGTGCATCGATCGCGTGAGTGCGCTAAGCCTTGGCCTTCTTGGCTTCGTTGCCGCTCTTCCTGAAGTAGTCCCCGCCGAACTTCCGCTGGAACTTCTCGATCCGACCGGCGGTGTCTACGTACCGCTGCTTGCCGGTGTAGAACGGATGACAGGCCGAGCAAACCTCGACGTTCAGCTCGCCCACCGTCGCCCGGGTGACGAAGCTGTTGCCGCAGCCGCACGTAACCTTGCACTCAACATACTTGGGATGGGTTTTCTTCTTCATCGTCGCGTCTCACACCCTGCCCGGTGACCAACAACGTCGCTCCACGTACCCTGGAGTATAGCGGGAATCGCCCGCGTCGGCAATGGACAACGTAACTCCCTGCGGAGAAAACACTTACGTTGAGGGGGTCGTGCCTGGCTCCTGGCCCACTTCCAGCACGACCAGCGTCACGTCGTCCTGGGGCTCGAGCGAGCCCTGCTGACCGTCCAGCAGGTCGGCCAGGCCGGCCACCACTTGCTGGGCCGGGTGACGTACGAGGCTCGCGAATCGCTCGCTGCCGCATGCGGCCAGGCCCACCCCGCGCGATTCGGGAAATGCGTCTTCCAGCCCGTCGCTCAGCAGCAGGACCTTGTCGCCGGGCGTCAACTGCACCGAGCGATCCGCAAACTCCTCCCCCGGAAACAGGCCTAAAAGACCGCCCTCGCTCTTCAGTTCCGTCAGGCACCCGTCGGCGCTGACACGGATCGGGTAGGGATGGCCGGCCCGCGCGAAATGCAGCACACGCGTTTTGACGTTCAGCAGGCAGTAGCACGCGCTGACAAACTGACTGTTGGAAAGGTCCTGCGCAGCCAACACCTCGTTCAACTCGGCCATCGTTTCGGAGGGGCTGAGCAGCTCATAGTTTTCGGCGCGAATCCGCTTGGACCGAATCGCCTGCTTGATGAACATGGTCAGCAGGCCGGCGGCCACGCCGTGCCCTACAGCGTCGGCTACATAGAAGGCCACATGGTCCTCATCCACACGCGTCACGTCGTAGATGTCGCCGCTGACAAAGCCGGCAGGTCGGTACAACGCGGCGAATCTCACGTCGCCCACGCGGAGCAACTGACGCGGCAGGAAATCCTGTTGAAGCCTACTGGCCAGGCGAAGCTCCTGATCCATTTCCACGAAGTGCTGATTCAGTCGCTTGCCCAGCCGCTCCATGCTGTCCAACTCGCGCTCGATCCGCTGCAACAGCGGCCGATAGCCCGCCATGGTCGAGAGTCGGCCCCATAGTTCGTCGGCGGGGATATCCGACCCGGCCTGGCTCACGAGCGAGGGCTCGGCTCGATCGAGGCATCCTTCGGGGCCCTGGATGATCAGTGTGCCGATCCGTCGCGAATGCAGGTGTTCAATCAGTTTGTAGTGCTGGTACGTCCAACGTGTCTGCCCATTGGCGCAGGCGATCAGCACGGCGTCGACGCCGTTGAGCAGTTGGCTGTCCACCGCCACCTGCGATGCGCTGAGCTGCCGCACGCGACAGCGGCCCGTCCCCGCCAGATCGCGCAGCGCCGGGGGCTCCGCCCCGCCCATATCTACCAGCACCACGTTGAGGCCGGACATGCCCAATGACCCCGCAGACCCGCTTTGGCCGGCCGGGTCCGAATATCGTGCCCCGGCGACCGCGTCGTCCTACCACCAGCTACCACGACTATCGGCAAATCGAAGCGGCAGGCGAGGCTGTTTGCCCCGCCCAAGGCGAAATGTCCCCACGTCAGGGCGAGGGCAGGACCGATTCGGGCAGCGTAACCGCGTCGCCCTCGTCGATGCCCAACTCGGCGCAGAGCCCGGCATTGATCTCCAACGCGTATCGGGCAGGCTGTTCGGAAGAGAAGCTCTGGAGCGTCAACGCGGGCATGGTGTGGGTCTTGACGACTTGGCCTTGCCGGTTGATGTAGGCGATATCCAGAGGAATCAGGGTATTGCGCATCCAGAAGAAGCGGACGCGATCATTCGAAAACACAAAGAGCATGCCCCAGTCGTCCGGCAGCTCATCCTGCGTAACGTTCATCAGGCCGAGTCGATGTTGCTCGGGTGTCTCGGCCAGCCAGACGTTAAACGTCTGCCCCTCAACGACCACTTTATCGGTCCGCATGGACGCCAGATCGTTCCGCTCGACCGCGGAGCCACCGCCGATCGAGCTGGCCGGATCGCAACCACCGCCCGCAAAGAAAGCCATACTCGTCACCACAAGTATTGTTCGCATCAGCCCTGCTCCCGACCCGAGCCGTTCGCGCCGACCTGGGCCTGGATCAAACGTTCTATGTGAGCATGCGTCTGCTCATCGAGTTGCCGCTTCAGGCGCCACGTCATCAGCACGTCCGAGACCGCCAACCAGCACAACCACAACAGCAGAATCGAAACGACCAGCCAGAACAGCAGGAACGACCGCGGTGCGGCCTGCGGATCCAGAAGCGCCAGCCCGAGGCAGAACATCACCCCCACCAGCCCCATAACGGCCAGGCCCAGCCGCCGCCGGCGCCCGCGGCGATCGAGGGCCCTGCGGTAGCGTGCGTCCATCCACACCGGGCTCGATCCAGACACTGCCGGTCCGCCGCGCCAGACGCACCACACCACGACCGCCAGCCACAGGCCGCTAAGCACCCACAGTCCGATAGACCATGCCCAGGCGGTCATTCCTGCGTCCTCCGCCTCTCACTATACCGCCGCTCGGGCGGACAGACCACCACCGCAAATCCCACCGGTAAAGGACCTAATCCCAAATCGTCTGCCCCAAGAAGCCGATGCCAAAGTCAGGACTGCGCCGACCGTCCCCGATGCGCTCGTCGTCGGGGAGCGGCCACGCTAGAATGCACTACGCACGGGCGGTTATCGGCCTGTGGAACCGGATAGAAAGGGACCCCAGTCGTGCACCCTATGCTCAGGATGTTGACTCATCGACGTCAGATCAATCCCCGCGTGTGGCTGGTCGTATTGGCTGCGTCGCTGGCGTTGCTGGTGACCGCACCGGGCCTGCTTGGCTCGTCCGCTCCGCACGGGCCCGATGCCGCCACGGTTGCTCAGTCAGAAGGAATCGACCACGCCCAAGCCGAAGGGGGCTCATCAGGCCTTCCCAAACTCGAAGGCTTGACGAGCAAGGTTCTCATTATCGTGGTCCAACTGGCGCTGGTGCTTGCGGCGGCCAAGCTGCTCGGCTGGGCGGCTGAAGCCGTCAAGATACCCGGTGTCCTAGGCGAGTTGGCCGCGGGCATGGTTATCGGTCCATTTGCCTTGGGCCAGTTCATTCCGATCTACACTCACCATGGCTGGCAACCCCTGTTCCCCGCGCCTGTGTCGACGTCCGAATGGCCCATCAGCACCACGTTTTGGGCCATCGCGGTGGCGGCCAGCATCGTGCTCCTGTTCGGGGCGGGGCTGCACACCAATCTTCACCAATTCCTCAAAAATCTGGCTCCCGCCACGGTTTGCGCCATCGGGGGCGTGCTGGCGCCCTTCTTTCTGGGCACCTGGACGGTCACCCTCTTCCGCGACACCGATCTGCTCGGTAATCCCATGACCATGTGGTCGCCCGATGCCATGTTCATGGGCGCCATCATGGTGGCCACCAGCGTCGGCATCACCGCGCGCGTGCTCAGCGACATACGCAAGCTCGACACTTCCGAGGGCGTCACCATTCTCGGTGGCGCGGTCGTGGACGACGTGCTGGGCATCCTCGCGCTGGCGGTCGTGGTCGGCATCGCACGAACCGGACAGGTAAGCTTGGCGGCCGTCGGCATCACGGCGGTCAAGGCCATCGGCGTGTGGATCGGGATCACCGGCCTGTCGTTGTGGGCTGCCCCGTACATCGAACGGGCCTTCAACCGCGTGCGATACGCCGGCGCCCGCGTGGGGCTGGGATTGGCTTTGGCGTTTTTCTGTGCGGCCGTCGCCGAAATGTTCGGCCTGGCCTTTATCATCGGAGCCTACAGCGTGGGCCTGGGCCTCAGCCGCACGAAGATGGCCCACCAGCTCATGGACGACCTGCACTCGGTCAGTGACTTCATCGTGCCCATCTTCTTCGCCGCGATGGGCATGTTGGTGAACTATTCGGCCATGAGCACGGCGCTGGTCTTCGGATTGGTTATCACCGTATGGGGCATCGTCTCGAAGATCTTCGGCTGCGGCCTGCCGGCGCTGCTCTGGTTCAACCTGCGCGGGGCCGCCCGCATCGGGATGGGCATGTTGCCTCGTGGTGAGGTAGCTTTAATCGTAGCCGGCGTGGGGCTGGCGGAACGCGCCATTGACCAGGCCATGTTCGGCGTGGCGATCATGATGACGCTGGTCACCACGATTATCGCACCGATCGCACTGGTGCCCCTGTTCCGGGGCCGTCCCGGTAAGCGCGGGGAGACAGCCGAGCCGGTCGTCGAGGCACCCATCACCATCGAGATGCCCCAGACGATCAGCGACCACTTCCTGCAATTGCTGCTGGCGGTGTTCCAGGAACGTGGCTTTGAGCTGGACTACCGGGACGCCGAGGCGGGCATCTACCAGTTGCAGCGCGACAAGCTGGTAGCCAGCATCAACGAGAAAGACGGCCGCGTCGTGGTGCAAGTACCTGCCACCAGTCAGGAGGTCGTTGACAGCATCGTTCGCGAGGCCGAAACCCGGCTTGTCGAAGCCGTTCGCCAGTTCAACGAGATTCCCCCGCCCGGCACCGGCCTGCCGTCCGAGCCGGCCAACAGCACCTAAGGCGTCGGCTTCCATTGCGCCACCGTCAAGCGGACCTCGGCCGCGTCGGCAGGACGTAACGGATAACGTCACTAGCGCCGCTGCCTGGGGGTGTGATCACGCTGGCAGCAATCATCAGCACTGCCGCAAGCACTGCCTAGCCGCCGCGTCGTTGGTCGAGACTCGATCTCGTCGATCTGGTGATCGTTGGCGCCCGGGCGCGACTGACTCGGGCCACTGTGCGGGATCTACTTGAGCAGGACGATCCCGTGCTGATCGGTGACGCGGTGTGATGGTCAAGACGGGAAACAGAACACGAGCAGATCGAGGCGAAGACCGGGATCACATAGTGGTATTGCCTCTCGCTGCAATATTGTGTAAGACTTTGTCTGACAATGTGTTAAGATCGTAACCCAGCGCTGGCCGGCGGTATGCCCCAGCAAGACACGTCTGCGTCGCCCTGTCCGCCAGGCCGGCGGTGGAAGATGGTTGCCCTCGCCTCCAACATGCCCGACCGGCAGCCATGGTCTGGAACCCAAGAAACGGCGGGGCTTGCCGGGTGTTATCGGCCGCCAGCCACGCTGCTGTTGGTCTGCCGTTAACCTGACGATTCGCCCGCGCTACGGCTTAACCGGGGCGCGAACGCCCATGTTGTCCTTCACTACCAAGTAGTCGCCCGTGGTTACCCGGCCGCTGCCGTCGAGATCCTCACGCATATCTCCGCGCGGGCCGAGGGTCTCTTTCACGCAGACGTAGTCCAACGTCGTCACACGGCCGCCGCCATCGCAGTCGCCCCGTAAGGTGCACGCGTCAAGAGTAAACGGAAGTACGTCAAAGCTCGCGTCGGGCGTAATGTGGTACCATGTCAGATTGGTAAGCACCGCACCGTTCTCGCTCGCCTTCAGCGTGGCGCCGCTCGGGTCACCCGTGTCGTTCGGATCAGCCGTGTACGTAAACGAGCTGCTCAGGTCGTTGTTTGGATCGGCAAGTTCCACGATTACCAGCGGGTTGCCGCCGGGCATCGCGATCGCTGCATTGAACACCAGCCTGATCACGTTGTTCTGCGTTTTGGGCAACGTGCTGTCCGCATTCGGATCGCTCGAGATCAGCGACGGCGTCGAGTCGACGTAAATCTGAAAGCTGCCGCTGGCTCCTACCGACGCTGTGGCCGCTTCGACCCTGTAGAAACTGCCCATATCCTCGACCAGCACCGAAGCAAACGGGTTGGCCAGAGACACGTTGTACGTGCCCTCGGTCGTCGGAGCCGTCACGCTGCCTGTCGCGAGGACCGCCGGTGTGCCCAACGCGATGACTTCCACAACTACGCCCCCGGGATACGCGGGCAAATTCGGATCGTTCGGGTCGTTTCCGATCGTATTCTGACCGCCGCCGATCTGGAGCAGGTCGTCGCTGTCGGCCGTACCTCCATAGCCGGCGGGGTTCGTGATACCCGCGTTCTTGACAAATGGACCGCACGACGGACCCTCGGTTGCGCCGAGTTGGGCCACGACGGTATCGGTCTGAAGGTCCACACCGAAAATCCCCAGACCGAGGTTTCCGTCATCAGAAACCACGCCGGTAATCTCGTAGCTGACCGAGCCGCCAGGACCGACCGTTGTGCTTGACGTCGCAGCGATCTCAACCGTGAAGGTCGCCCCCCACGCAGAGCCCGCGTACGCTATCGCGACCACTGCCGTCAACAGGCCAACGCGCGTCATCATGTATCCTCCTGCGAATGGCTCCCCACGTTGTGCAAAACCTCTAAGGGCCCCTCCACCCCCATACGACCTATCTAAATAGTAACCTCCGTCGGGGGCCGCTGTCAACCAGCCGAGCCAGCCATTCCGTGCCCTGCCACTCTCCCGTAGGAGAGCCCCCCACCTCAGGCACTCCCCCTTGCCGGGCCAGCAGCCGGCCGCCCCCTGGCAGAAAAGACCGGGCGATGACTGAGGTCCTGTAGGCCCCAGTCGTCGCCCGGATTCAGGTTAATTGTAGGTAAACCCTGCTAAAACGGCGCTTGCGCTATGCGAAGCGTCGACGCAGAGCCGCCAGACCACCCAGCGCCAGCAGGCCCAGCGTGGCCGGCTCGGGTGTTACGTGCAGGTTCAACGGAATCACCGTAACCTCTTCCTCTCCGACTTCCGCAAAATCGCCATCAATCTCCAGATTGAGCATCGTCGATACGGGGTAGTTGGACAGGTCCACGTCAAACTCAGCTACCGCCTGCGGCCCGCTCGTAATGTCTGTGCCGCGCAGGAAGCCACCGATCGACCAGACGCCATAATCGACATCCCAGTACGCATTAGCGTCTTCATTGTCCCACACATCCAGCATCCGGACATCGCCGCTGACAAGCAGAGCAGTGATGTCGGCGTAGCTGCCGAGCTTGGGCAGGGGCGCAGGATCCACCCAGTTACCACTCGTGGGCAGGATGTCCGCCCAGAAGTTCGCGATATCGCCGTCCGGCACGACCCAGAGGTCGATCGTAACGAGGCCCTGCGGGACGTCGTGCACGGTACCATCAACCGGCTGCCCGTTGATCGAAAACTGAATCGTCCCCGCGCCGGCCGCGGTACTCATTCCCACGGCAAAGACCAACGCCAAAACTATTCGCGACATAACCCTCACTCCTCTCCAAAAAAAGACCAGCTTTACCCGAGTGGGAAGCCAGCGACACCTCCGGCAGGCACCGCAACTCTCTCTCCCCACTATTTCCCTCTTGGCTTTTCCTCTCTACTCCCTAAACGGCCTCCACGTGAGCCGTTGCGGCCCGTGGATCCGCTCGACCGCGACCACACCCTTCAGGCTTCGGGCATGCCCACAGCTGCCTAACTACCCGCAAAGCCCATACCAGTCAACACAACAGCATCGCTGATACGATCTCTTATCGACATAAGTTGTTTGTAGAAGGGGTCTTATGGCGATACGGTTTGCTTTGACGCCTGGAGGCCCCGGCCAACCGAACACCCACCTCCGTTGCTTTTGGGCATCGCACCGGTTCAGCCGCGGCACGTCGGCGACCGGATAAGCCATTGTTTGTGCGAAAGTTGCCGGTGTCGGCGGCTCCGCTGCCCACCGGCAACGCATCGCTGCATTGAGGCATCACCGCAACAGAAACGGGCCCCGTTGCCGTTGCGGAAGACCTCCTCTCCCGGTCCGGCCGGCGGTGCCTCGGCTGGATAAGCCCAAATAGCCCCGTCCCCCGCATCCCGCGTTCGCTACGCTGGTCAAACAAGCCGGCGGCGATCTTGAACCGACAAGGTGCGGCAGTGGGTTTGCTGTCTGTCTCCAGGCCGGAAGGCGAATTATAGGCCTTTGCTCGCTGCGGTCTTTGCTGGCGAGGCCCAGCCCTGGCCGTGTCGCACATCCTGCTGGAGGAGGGGGCCGCGCTGACAGGAACCATCTCTGCTCCTGAGGTGGCCTTCACGTCGAATCAAGTGTCAGTTTACGGGCACAGCGTAGTCGGCTTGGTCGGCGCCCGGCGCCCCAGGTTACTCTTGACGACCAAGTAGTCGCCCGTCGTCACGCGGGCGCTGCCGTTGAGGTCCTCTCGCAGGTCCCCACGCTGCCCCAGAGCGGTCTTCACGCTATTATAGTCTGCCGTCGTCACGCGAGTGCTGCTGTTGCAGTCGCCTACCAACGTGTACACCTCAAACTGGAACGGCTCGACCGTCGTCCAACCAGGTGCCGAGTTGATCTGATACCAAGTCTGATTGCTCAACAGACCGATTCTCAGCGGATCATTCGGATCCGCCCGCTCCCGGGCTTCCAGCGTGCGGCCGGTCGGATCTTCCGTGTCGATCGAATACGCAAAGAAGTGGCTGACGTCCGCGCAGCCGTTGGTCATGTCCCGGATCAGCAACGGGTGGCCGGCCGCCGGAAGCGTGATCGACTTGTCGAAGGTGCACAGGATCAGGTTGTTCATCGTCTTCGGCAGCGACCCGTCCGCATTGGGCTCGGTGTCGATCAGAATCGCATTTCCAGACTCCACCGGCAGACACGACCCATAGTTGCGCAGCGGCGTGTTGTCGAACGCAATCCCGAAGTCCGTGCCGAACCCATAGAGGTCCATGTCGAGACTGAACGCATCGATACCGACGACCGCCGCACCCGGTCTGTTCGGATCATGTTGCTGTTCCATGCACCAGACGGCTTTGCGCACCGTTCGTCTGTGCACGCCCACGTATCGATTCTCGTTGTTGGCACGACCGCCCATGACAATCATGTTGCCCTCGCCGTCGAAGGCCAGATCGCCGTAGGTGATCCAGAGGTCGAAGGGGATGAACCCCAGCATGTAATCACCCCGATGGAACTGTCCGATCGGGATGTCTCCGTCATCCACGCCGCCGTAGAACGACGCGCTGGACACGCTGCCGGTGTTGGGGTCGATCATTACATCCACGACGGCCAGGTCCAGACCGTCATCGGTGTCCGGGCTGCCGTCCCCGCCCGCGCAGGAGATCCACAGACGTGTCAAGCTCGGCGGTAAGGGATCAAGCGGATACTCGCCATCGTCAGGGTCGTACACCAGCCCTGGGTCGATCTCCACGTCACCGTGAATGATCACACCATGGAGCTTGCCGCCATCGTATCGGTAGTTGCCCAGCGACACGCCGTCCGGACGCATCAGTGTGTCAAGATCAATGGTCGTATCCAGCGTGCCGTCCGGCAGGTACACGTCGATCAGCGCCTGGCTGGTGAACGGATTGGTGTTCGGATCGGGAATCGGATTCGCGCCCGCTGGGAACACCGTGTACGAGACGTCGAAGCTGGCCCCTGAATTCCCGCAGTCGGCGTCCAGCTTGGCGTACTGGCCGTTTGGATCGATTGCCTCGATCGTGAACTCCACGTTCAGGAACGACGCTTCCACCGCACCGGCGGTCAGCACCAATACGTCGCCCACTTGCACAGGATTGGAGCATTCTGGCTCGCCGAATAGCCACGTGTACGGGTTGTTCGGGTCGATCTGCTTCTGGATCCGGTTTGGGCCGTAGTCGCCTATTGCTCCGTTATACACGTCCGCGCCCGTGCCCTGGTACTTGACGGTTGGCTCTTGGCCGCCCACAAGGACGCGCTGGCTGACGGCGTACACACGGCCGCGGCAATCCACGGCCAGACCCACGTAGTGACGCGTTACTATTGGGTCCAGTGGCTTATCGGGATCGGCATTGAACAACTCGATCGAGGTAAGTCCTTCCCAAACAAAGGTATTGGGATCGCTTGGGTCCGTTAGGAAGCCGTCGCCGATCACCGGACCGCCGCCGCTCTGGTCGGCTGGATAGACCGGCCCGACGATCTTCGGGAAGAAGCCATTGGTGGTCACACTCAACCCATCGCCGAGACGCGCACCCGGCGACGGCTGGCTGGGCCTGCCGCTGGCTACGTCCGGCCCCGTACGCCGCCATCCGAGGTCCTTCACGCCGACGAGCTTGTAGATGCGCCCCTCATACTGCGTGGTGTACACGTAGTTTTCGGTCTCGCCGTAGAATACCTCCACATCGAGCGCGGAGCTGTCGGATCCGCGCTCTTCACTGCCCTTGTACAGCAAGCCCGTTCTGCGACCCCACACGTCGTCCACAGTTCTGTAGTTAGTGGGGTTCTCGTGAACGGTGTAGCGGTACCAGTCATAGGCGAGATCGTTGGGATCGCCGTCCCAATCAAACTGGTCCCCATAGTCACCCGCGCCGTCGGCCACCTGGAGCTTGCCCGTCAGGGCGCCGCCGGTCCAGGCCCAATCCACCGAACTGTGCGGCGTCATGTGCGGGTCAGGCGGGCCAGGCCCCCACGCGTAGTTGACGACCGGATCGCCCGGCGGGGCATACTGAAATGGGCCGCAGGCCGACTGGAGCAGGTATTGGGTCTCACTATCGAAGTTACTGAAGAACTGGTCGTCTGTGTGGCCAACGAAGTTGGGGTCGCTTGGGTCAAACCAGTCGCCTCGGTATTCCAGTTGGAACAGGAATGGCGCCACCGCGCTGTTGGCGTTGGTGCCGTACCAGCCGAACGTTCCCAGCGTCAGGAACGTATCCTCGTCGTATCGTGCCACGCCGCGACACTGCCGGAAGGGGTCTCTGAAACCGTTACCGCCGCCCCAATGGGCAAGCCGCTCATAGTCGTCGTCTGCGCTGTCCCATGTCTCAAGACGCCATTGCTCACCTGCCGTAGACATCCCTGCCGTTGCCCCGTCACCCCAGTCGATCACGCAATAGGACACGCCGTGCTTGGCGTCGATAGCCCGTGTCAGAAGGTGTGGGGACGGGAAGGCTTGGTCGAAGTTCCAGTTGTCCTCCGTGCCGCCATCCACGTTGGCGGCAAAAATCATACCCGACCCTGCCACTGTGGAGCCGCCATGAACCGGCGTGGATACGGCGACCGCCATAGCTACGGTCGTCACACAACACAATTTGGTCATCGCTGCGCCGCCAAGAAGTGCACCGTCAAACAGGTTCTCCAACGTCCCCGCCCAAGGTGACTTAGTAGGGAGAAAAGGCCCTGTTCCGGTGGCTGAGCCATCCTAACCTGTTCTGTAAGCGCCGCCTACGACAATACGCACAGTTTAACCGCCCCCTCCCATGCGAAAATTCTCCTTGTCGTGGCGCAAAGAGCTTGCCGCCGATGCCCAAGCTCAGCTGCCAGCAGAGCCGCCCTATCGTAAGTTACGATTATTAAACAATTTATCGGACAGACAATTTCGCAAACGCATGGCGGCGGCTGACTCGCCTTCGGAGTCGCGTTGACCAAAAGCAACGGTAAGCGCAAATGCCTTGTCGCAGCCAGGTTGACGAGACCCGTTACGTCTTACCGACAAGGGGCTTAAGTCTTCTTAAGGCGACGTTGTCGTCGCGCGACACAGCCATTGCTGCCACGCATCACTCTAAGCGACCCGCCCCCGGCATGCCTGTCGGCTGGAGTAGAGCGCTTGGCGCCCAATACCCGAGCAAGCGATTCAAAAGTCCCGAACGGGACAGACCTCGCAGGCGGGCACTGCCCCGCTATACCTCAACCGCGTCACAGAAGGGCATCATCTTCCGCAACTGCCTGCCGACCTGCTCAACCGGATGATCATGGTCCCGCTTAGCCAGCGCGTTGAGTACCGGACGGTTGGCCTGTGACTCCAGTATCCACTCCCGCGCGAACGTCCCGTCGCGGACGTCTTCGAGGATCCTCTTCATCGCCTTACGGGCTTCGTCGCCGATGACCTTTCGGCCGCGCGTCAGGCCGCCATACTCGGCCGTGTTGGAGACGCTGTACCACATGTAGCTGATGCCGCCGCGGTAGAACAGGTCGACGATGAGCTTCAGCTCATGCATGCACTCAAAAAAAGCCATCTCGGGCTCATAGCCGGCTTCCACCAATGTCTCGAAGCCGGCTTTGACCAGCTCGGTAACCCCGCCGCACAGCACGGCCTGCTCGCCGAACAGATCGGTCTCGGTTTCGTCAGCGAAGGTCGTATCGATGATGCCGGCCCGGCCGCTGCCGATCCCAGCCGCCCAGGCCATGGCCGTCTGCTTGGCTTTGCCCGTCGCGTCCGCATGCACGGCAATCAGGCTAGGTATGCCGGCACCCCGCTCAAACTCGCTCCGTAGCAGGTGCCCAGGGCCTTTGGGAGCAGCCATGATCACGTCCACACCGGCTGGCGGAACGATCTGACCGAAATGGATGTTGAATCCGTGGCAGAAACCTAAGGCTTTACCATCTTTGAGGTTAGGTGCGATCTGCTCGCGGTAGATGCGAGGCTGAAGCTCGTCGGGCAGGGTCATGATGATCAGATCAGCCTGGCGAGTCGCCTCGTCGGCAGCAACAGGTCGGAACTTGTGCCGTGTAGCCAGATCGTGATTGGCCGTACCCGGCAGTTCGGCAGCGATCACATCGACGCCACTGTCGCGCAGGTTCTGGGCGTGGGCGTGTCCTTGACTGCCATAGCCAATGACAGCCACCTTTTTAGCTTTCAGACAGCTCAAATCGGCGTCTTTGTCATAGTAGATGGTAACGGCCATGATCGACTCCTTGTGCGGAACGCAACTCCTGCAGGTACACGACCTACGAAGGGCTCTGCAAAACAAATAGTGTACTAGCAAGGCGCGGTGACAGCAAACAGGCCTCAAGCGGAACCCGTGACCCGCCCGAGCGAGACAGGGGAGAACCAGCGACGGGGCAGCAGGATCACGGCCCGCCTGTAGCTCCAGCCGAGCGCCGCCCGGCATCTTGCCACACTCGTACATCCGGCCGCAGCAGTACTCGTACTGTTTGGGCGAGATCACCTGCCGGTCCTTGGCCATCCGAATCAGCCATCGAAGGACCGCCAGATCGCGATTGGCTGTCTCCAAGAGGGCGACTTTCTCCGGCCCACGGCTGTACGATGCCTGCACCAGCCCTTCCAGAATGCCCAGCGAGCGATCCGCCAGTCGCGTGCCGAAGATAAAGCGCTGGTTCTTGGGGAACTTGTCGATCTTCTCCAGAATCCACTTCGCCGTGTCGTACCACTGCGATAGGACGATCGGAACGTCGCCCGAAAGACCGGTTTCAACCTCGCGTCGCATCGGCTGCCTGACGACCTGCGCAATGTGGAAAAACGCATTTTCTCAATCGCGCCGCTTCGCGGCGAAGAGGAAAAGGGTAAGAGAGTCAAAGCAAAAAGGGTGCCTGTCAGCGTCTTCTCTTGAACAACATCAACGCGCCCAGTGAGAGCAACCCTAGAGTGCACGGTTCAGGGACTTCGGAGGCGACACGGAGCCCGATATCGAAGGCCTCGCCGTACGGGTAGTGGCCCAACCGGCCGGAGGACGCGAGGAGGGCGCCGGGGTCGCCGTACGACCCGCCACGCATCCCGCGAGCGGAATCGGTTCCGTAGTCCGGATCGCTGAACGGGCTTTCCATCCATTCCCAGACGTTGCCCATCATGTCAAACGTGCCGTTGAGTTCCTCGCTACCGCTGCCTACGTTCCAGGGCTCGTTCCCGGCAGCGTAGTTCCACTTCGCTGGGTCTGGGCTACCGGACACTAAGTCGCCAGGGGATGCATTGGAGTAGGTCTGGAGGCTCGTCCCGTTCCAGTAGGCCGCCTTGACCCACTCGTCCTCCGTCGGCATGTAGTAATGGGCATTGCTGTTGCGGTAGGGGTTATCTGCATCGTAACCGTCATCGCCTGATTCCCATACACCCAGTGAATAGCCGCTTGTGCCCTGCGTGCCGGTAAACTTGTACGCCGCCTGATGGCCCGTGCTGGTGTTCAGCCAGTTGACGAACTGAGCCGCCTCGTACCAGCTCACGTTGTTGGTCGGCACGTTCGTGCCCGTGAAGTACGGACCTTGGTCATACGCAATCGACCAGCTGCCCGTCACCGGGACGCCCAGGGATACCGAGAACTTGGTCCACTGATCGTTGGTAATCTCGAAGGTGCCCATGCGGTAGTCATCACGATTGACGCCCGTGAACGTGTAACCGCCACCCGCAGCAGGCCAACTACCAAGGTCGCCCGCATCGCCCGAAATCGGCACAAAGTCGATGGTGAACTCGTTCGGACCACCCGCATCGAACGTATCCGCCTGTGCGCCGGAGACGCAGGCAAGAACCAATACCGCAACCGCAACGATCGTCATACTCTTCCGCATCTTCGTGTCCTCCTCTGCTCGAAACCCGAACCTCTTGGAGCGACGTTTCATCTGCCACCCAGCTACCCTTGCGCACACAAAGAGAGAGCCCGCCCGGTCTCCAGGCGTCTCTCTCTTCCGTACTGACGAAGTATCTGACGGAAGGGGGAGCTTCCTCCACCTCCTCCGCCAAGTTATGCCCCGTATCGTACCAAATGTCCGCCACGGGCACAAACACGAGCGGGCTTTTCTTGAGCGGCAGGCGCCCGCGCAGCCACACGTTTCCTGCCGCATCGGACCGCAGAACCGTGATGACCGTAACCTCTTTACCCCCCCCCCACTTACGATCGGACGGCAGGGTCAGCCCGACCTTGGGGCGGCCCTGTTGGCCGATCGGGCCTGGGCGATTGGGGACCCCTGCCCTGGCCCATCTGCTGCTGCCCCGCCATGCCATGGAAGGCGTGGGCGCACAAGCCAGGAAGGCCAATCAAGAGGTCGCCCTGCCGCCGATGAGCATCCGTCGCGAGTCCCTGCGCACGGCGATCCGTCGCGATCGGATCACGCGGCTTGTTGGTGGACGACGTCATCGGACATTACGCCGAAAGCTGGAACCGTATCTGCTGGCGGCATAAAAACCGCTCAGTTTGAGTAATCAGCGGCCCAGGAGTTCGTCGATCTGGGACATCTGATCCTGCGACCGCGGGCCGAACTGCGCGGCGCCGGCGTTGTCCTCGACCTGCTTGACCGTCTTGAAGCCGGGGATGGGTATCGTTTTGTCGCTACGGGCCCACAGCCAGGCCAGCGCGCCCTGTGCGAGCGTCCGGCCGTCAGAAGTGAGAACGTCGCGGATCGCATCGAGCTGTTTGAGCTGCTCGGCCTGACGTCCCTGCTTGAAATCCCAGCGGTGACGAACGTCGTTGTCCGGCAGCTTCGAGTCCGACGTGAACTTACCGGTAAGAAGCCCCTGCGCGAGCGGGCCGCGATTGAGGCTGGCCAGGTTGAACCGCTCGCAGATGCCCAGCGTTTCCTCGTCGCCGTCGAGAATGTTGAATCGCTGCTGGATCGCGACGCAGTGCGGACCCTCGGCGAACAGCCGGGCGCGCTCGGGATCGTCGGTGCTCCAGCCGTACCAGCAGATCTTGCCTTCGACCACGAGATCCTCCAGCACGTCGCGCACGACGGCAGCCTCATCGAGCTCGCAGTTGGCCAGGTGCAACTGGTACAGGTCGATCACGTCGGTGTTCAGGCGATTCAGGCTGGCCTCGCAGGCTTCTCGGATGTGCTCGGCGCTGGCGTCGTTGCCGAGGATGTGGCGCTTCGCTTCGTCGAACACGCGGCCGAACTTGGTGGCGATGACCACGTCACTGCGCCGTTTGCCGAGGGCCTGGCCCAGGATGCGCTCGCTGTGGCCGCAACCGTACACGTCGGCTGTGTCGAAGAACGTGATCCCCAGATCCAGCGCCCGCCCTATCGCGCGGATCGACTCGTTGTCGTCGACGCGGCCCCATCCGACGGGATTGCCGTCCTCGGCCGTGAACGGCCCGCCGATGGCCCAGCAGCCCAAGCCCACCGCACTGACGTCAACGTCACTTCGGCCCAGTTTTCGCGTAAACATGATGCAACACTCCATTTGCCGACAATTGAAGCCCAACCATCCTGCACAATTGGCCCGGCGGCGACACACGAAGATGGCCAGCGGTGGCCGGGCCGTCAAGAGGCGAGTTCCACGGCGGCTAGGAATCTGTCGGACTTTCGCAGGCATTTTGAGCGGGGTTCCGGCATCCTCGGGCCATGTCAGCGAGACTTGTGAATGTTGATCGGGCCACTCCCATGTTGTGGCCGCCGGACCTGCGGGAGTGGGTGGCGGAAGACGACATGGTGCATTTCGTGATCGAGGCGGTGGGCGAGGCATTCCTGCACGTGCTGCAGCGGGCTCGTGAGATGGGGGTTCTGAAGGTTGGGACGGTCAGCATCGACGGGACCCACGTTCGCGCGAACGCATCGAAGGACCAGAACGTTCGGTACGACCGGTGCGGAGAACTGGAACAGCAATTACGTAAGGATATTCAACTGCTGCTGGATCAGGCGGAGCAGACGGATCAGCAGGAGCAGGCCGACGGGCAGTCGCTGCCGCAGCAGATCGCTCGTCGCCAGCAGTTGCTTGCGAAGCTGGAGCAAGCCCGAGAACGACTGGAGCGTCGTGCGCAGGAGCGTGCCAAGTCCGAACAAGCCGAATACGAGAGGAAGGTTGGCGCCCGGGACCAACGCAACGGTAGCCGCAAAGGTCCCAAACCCAAGCCGCCTGAAGCCATGGGTGGTTCCCGCTGCGCGCACCGAAACAGGGTAAGCAAAGCGGTTTTTCGGCCCCACTTGAATCCCGGCGGTCCCGGGTTTGCGAGAAGGCCGTGTTCCCCACGGGGCACGATACCCATCTCTGGCCCGTCATGGTCGAAATCCGGCAAGCCAAGTCCGACAGACTCCTAGGACCCCGCAAGCCGTACGCGCGCTACCGCTGACAGATTGCGCTGGATGAACCGGCGCTTGATGGGCTCAAGTTCTCTCAGCAATTCGTTGACCGCTTCGGCTGCCGCCCGGTCACCGTGCGTCAGCACGTCCGACAAAAACAGCGGATCGATCTGAAGCCAACTCGGCACCTCGTGCAGCAACGCCGTCGGCTTGCACAGACACAGCGCCCAACCCGCTTCATGTACCGTGGGCAACAGCCGTCGGTACTCGCCGGCGGCTGGTGCGTGCTTGTATAGGAGGCGAGTGAATACATCCGCCAGCGACGGATCTCGCAGCCTTCCCAACGCCCGGATCAACTGCGACCGTGCCGGCTCGTTGGCCAGTCGAGTGTCCGACAGCAGCGCAAGCAACGTCTCACGCGCCTCGGGAATCGCGACCTCGCTCGCGGTTGCCAATGACACGTCGAAAGCCGGCGAGGTCGAATCACGCAGTGCCGCAGCCACCAGACCGCGCAGTTGCCCCACTGCCGGATCCCGCAGGCGCCCGTGCCAACGCACGAGGATCCCCGATAGCGTCTGCGGTCGCGGGCTCGGCCTCAGTCGCCTGCTGCTCAGCCAGACACTGAACGTGCGCAGCGGCGACAGCAGGGCTTGCAGCCCCCGCGACCACGGATCGCGCTGCTCGCATGCCTCGCGCACGCGCCGCCACCAACCCCGGCACCACATGAATCGATTCCCTGCTCTCTGCCGGCCTGGCGGGCGCTGGTCAGCCGACGTCGGCCTCCTGCGCTGCCGTTGACGTGGCCCCTCCTAGAGCTTGCTCAGGTGACACGGATGTCTGCGGACTTGCTCCTCGATACCGTCGGCATACCGCTGCATCACCTCAGCGAGCACGGCCGGCTCGTCCTGTTCCGTATCCGGGTCGACCAGCGGCCCGGATATGACCAAGTGGAAGTAGTAATTCCTCCTGGAAATCAAAAACCCCTGCAAGACGGTCGCGCCGCATCGCAGGGCGATCTGCATCGTCCCGGTAAGAAACTGCCGTGGTTGCCCGTACATGTTGACCGTGGCCGTCCGCAGGTTCGCGCCCCGCTGACGATCCACGTCCAGCGCCGCGCCGACCACGTAGTTGGCCATCAAGCACCGATACAGGTCGCGCGGGAACGCGTCGGCGAACAGCACTTTCACCGCCTGAAACTCCGGGAAGCTTTCGGCGTAGCGCTGCTGCATGTACCGCCTCAAGGCCCCCTCGTTGCGGTCACGAACGCCTGCCACGCGGTAGCCCGCCAGCGCCATCAGCAGACCCGACACGTGGTGCGACCCGAAGTGGGCCATGGTCACGAACACGCCCTTGCCGCGAGCCATCGCTGCATCCAGATGTTCGCGTCCGTGGAACCGGATGCGACGGACGATCTTCTCTCGCGGAAGTTTGTCGAAAATCAGATAGACCATCTTGTCGCAGCGGACGCGGCGGAAGTAACGTAGCGTATGACGGCGCGCCATCGCCGGCGTGAGATCGTCGCCGAAGATCGTCCGCAGACGCTGCCGAAAGCGCCGGCGCGACTTGCGATCGATCAGCCACTCGCAGGTCCCGAAGAACTGCCCAAATAGGTACAAGCCCTTCAGCGAGAAGCATTTCATCCAGGCTGTGAGAAACCCGCGAGCCAGACCGAACTTGAACCGGTCCACCAGCCCGAGGGTGGGCTCTTTCGTCGCGCCCGCCTCCGCCTGAAACTCCGCCACCAACTGCTGACTGCCCATAACACTGTTAGTATAGGCCGAAGACCGGTTCCTGGCCAGCAACACCCCCGCTTGTCGCTACGCTTCACCCTCTCTAAAATCGCGTGATGATGGGCAAAAGACACACGCCGACCAGCCGACGCCTCAGCCAACCGACCCTTGCCTTTGTTGCCTTGGGCTGCCCCAAGGCCTTGGTCGATGCCGAGCGCATGCTCGCCGACCTGGGCCAAGCCGGCTTCGTGCTGACCGATCGGGCCGACCAGGCCGACGTCATCGTCGTGAATACGTGTGGGTTCCTCGACGTCGCCCGGCAGGAGGCCTTGAACGAGATACGAAATGTCGCACGCTATAGGCGCTCTGGACGATGCCAGCGGTTGATCGTAACGGGCTGCCTCGTCGAGCGCGACGGCGAACGCCTCCGTCGCACCGTGCCCCAGATCGACTCGCTGGTCAGTGTCCACAACCGCGAGCAGATCGTACGCGCCGCGCTCGATGGCGAGCCGGCGTACATGCGACCCGCGCCCGCTGCCGCCGAGACCGACGCGCCGCGCCTCCGCCTCACCCCCCGCCACTACGCCTATCTGCGGGTCAGCGAAGGGTGCAGCCAGCATTGCACCTTCTGCACCATACCCGCCATTCGCGGCCCGATCCGCAGCAAGCCCGCCGAGACAATCCTTCGCGAGGCCCGCGAACTCATCGACGACGGCGCGATCGAGCTGGTCCTCATTGGACAGGAGACCACCAGCTACGGGCGCGACATCGGTTACGAGCCAGGCCTGGCGGGGTTGCTCCGCCAGCTCGACTCACTTGACGGCCTGCTGTGGCTGCGGCTGATGTACGCCTATCCGCTCACGTTTACCGACGAGGTCATCGACGCCGTCGCCGAGTGCCCGCGGGTCGCCAAGTACGTCGATCTGCCCGTCCAGCACATCAGCGATCCCATCCTCAAGGCCATGGGTCGCCGGATGGGTTGCCACCAGACCGAGAAGCTGCTCCACCGCCTGCGCGAGCGCGTACCCGGCGTGTCTGTCCGCACGACCATGCTGGTGGGCTTTCCGGGTGAGAGTGAGCGGCATTTTGAGGAGCTTCTCGACTTCGTCAAAGCGTTCCGGTTCGACGCCTTGGGCGCCTTTGCGTTTTCTTCCGAGCCCGGGACCCCCGCCGCCGACATGCCCAACCCAGTGCCCGAGCCGGTCAAGCAAGAGCGGCTCGATCGACTCATGCTCGCCCAGCAGCAGATCGCCTTCGACTTGGCCCGATCTCGCCGAGGCGAGCGTTTTGAGGTGCTGGTTGACGCCGCCGACCAGCCCACCCGGTCGGTCGCCCGCCACCAGGGCCAGGCGCCCGAGATCGACAGCGTCACCCTCGTCGAGGACAGCGACCTGCGACCGGGCGACCGGCTTGAGGTCACCTGCGTCGACGCCGACCAATACGATTTGATCGCCCACCCTGCCGGCGATACGCTGTGACGGTGCGCAAAGCGGTGGTGAGTCTCTTCGGTCTGGGGTACCTGCCCGTCGCGCCCGGCACGTGGGGCTCAGCGGGGGCAGCCGCCGTCGCCTTGCTGGTGTGCCTGATTTTCGGCGCGGGCAGCGCGTTCCACTTGTCCATGATCGTCCTGGCGATTGCCGCGTCCGCGGCGGGTGTCGCGTGCGGCCCGTGGGCGGTCGGCTTCTACAACACGGACGATCCCAAGCCGGTCGTCATCGACGAGGCCGCCGGGCAATGGTTGGCTCTGTTGTGGATGCCGATCGGACAGGCCGGCTGGGTTGGGGTGCTGGGCATCGTGGGGCTACAATTCTTCCTGTTCCGCATCGCTGATATCGTCAAGCCGCCGCCCGCACGACAGTTCGAACGCCTGCCTCACGGATGGGGGATCGTGGCTGACGACTTGGCCGCTGCCGTCTATGCGAACCTGGTCGGTCAGATCATCTGTCGCTTCGTGTTGGGAATGCACGTATGACGTGGCTGCAAGCGGTGCTGCTGGGTGCGATTCAGGGCCTCACCGAGTTCCTGCCGGTCAGCAGCAGCGGGCATCTGGCGCTCGGGCAGCATGTGCTCCGCCGCTTGGGCTCACCGCTGCCGCCGTCCGAGTCGCCCGGCATGCTGCTGTTCGACTTGTGCACCCATCTGGGCACGCTGGTGGCGATTGCCGTGGTCTTCCTGCCGGTCTTTCGGCGGTATGTGCACTCCTTGGCCCGTGACTTGCCGCGCTGCCGGTTGCTTGTCAGCAACAAGCCGCCCGCCGCCTTGTACGTGACGCTGCTGGGCGTGGTCGCGTGCGTGCCGACGGCCGTGATCGGGCTGGCGTTTGAAGACCGGATGAAGGCGGCCTTCGGTCAGCCCGCGACGATCGGCGTGGCTCTGCTGATTACCGGATGCCTGCTATGGGCTTCGGAACTTCGCGGTCGTCCGCGTCGGGGCTGGCGCAAGTTCAGTGTGGGTGCTGCCCTGCTGGTCGGTGTGGCGCAAGGGCTGGCGATCACCCCGGGCATTTCGCGCAGCGGTTCGACCGTGTCGGTGGCCCTGCTTTGTGGCCTGCGACGGCGATGGGCTGGGCAGTTCAGCTTCCTGATCTTCATTCCCCCCGTGCTGGCCGGTTCGGTCAAACAGGCGGCCGAGGTGTTCGCCCAGCCGCAGGCATCCGATTTTTGCCTCGCCCCGACACTTGCAGGCACGCTTGTCGCGGCCCTGGTGGGCTACGCCGCGCTCAAGGTTTTCCTGACGGTGATTCAAAAGGCCAAGCTGCGCTACTTCGGTGTCTACTGCTGGCTCGTCGGCCTGGCCGCCATCGCCGCCACATGGTACAGCTAGCCTGAATCGCCCGGACGGGTACCACCGTCGACGCCCCCAAGATCAGAGACGAAGGGCGCGAAACCGATTGCGCGCGCCCGGGCAGCGAAGCTGACATTCTGGCAGTCAAGTTGCCCGCAGCGGCATCACTCGCGACATGGTCGCGGCGACACCAGCATCGCTCTGTTGATACCTCAACGCGCCGAGACTGGAACGCCAGCCTCGTCGGCGAGCGCCAATACGAGGCTTGTAAGCCTTTATACAGCAGCTATTTGCGATGGCATGCCTACACCCTGCGGCTGGGGGAGGGGCTCGAGCCAGCAAGCGCCTTGGCGGCGATGTCGCGCCGACAGTAGGCCCCATCAAAACAGATCATGTCGACCGCTTCGTAGGCCCGCTTTTGGGCGTCGGCCAGGTCGGCACCGAGCGCGGTCACGCCCAGCACGCGCCCGCCGTTGGTGACGACGTGACCGTCGCGTCGTGCGGTGCCGGCGTGGAACGCCTCGACGTCCGATAACTCGGCCACACGGTCCAGCCCCTCGATGACTTTGCCCTTCTCGTACTTGCCGGGATAGCCGCCCGACGCCATCACCACGCAGACAGCCGGTCGCGGATCGTAGTCGATTTCGACCTGGTCCAGCGTACCGGCCATGGCGTGCTCGATCACCTCCACGAGGTCGCCGCGCAGGCGCATGAGAATGGGCTGGGCCTCGGGGTCGCCGAAGCGGCAGTTAAATTCGAGCACCTTCGGCCCGGCTGTGGTGACCATCAGTCCGGCGTAGAGCACGCCGCGGTAGAGCACATCGCGGCGGGTCAGACCGTCGACGATGGGTATGAGGATCTCTCGCTCGATCTGGGCCATGACCGCGTCGGTGACGATGGGCACGGGTGTGTAAGCGCCCATGCCGCCGGTGTTTGGGCCTGTGTCGCCGTCACCGATGGGCTTGTGGTCTTGCGAGGCTTCAAGCACGTAGAGGTTGCGGCCGTCGACGAACGCCAGGATCGATAGCTCTTGGCCGGTGAGCTTTTCCTCGACGACCACGGTGTCGCCGGCGTCGCCGAAGGCGCGGTCTTTCATGACGCGTTCGAGGGCGAGCAGCCCGTCGGCCGGTTCGTCGCAGACGATGACGCCCTTGCCCTCGGCCAAGCCGGCTGCTTTGATGACCACGCCCTGGTCGCGCGAGGCCACATAGGCGTAGGCGGCTTCGTATTCGGTGAAGATGCGGGCCTCGGCAGTGGGTACGGCCTGTTCACGCATGAGGCGCTTGGCGTAGGCCTTGTCGGCCTCGATGCGTGCGGCCTGGGCCGTGGGTCCGAAGATGGGCAGGCCCTCGGCCTGGAACCGATCGACGATGCCGGCGGCCAGCGGCGCCTCCGGGCCGACCACGGTCAGGTCGATGCTCTGCTGGCGGGCCAGGTCGACCAGATGGTCCAGCTCGGTTGGCGCGATGGCGACGTTCTCGGCCAGTTGGGCCGTCCCGGCGTTACCCGGTGTGCAATAGATCTTGGTGACGCGATCGGATTGGGCGAGCTTCCAGGTTAGGGCGTGCTCTCTGCCGCCGCCGCCGACTACGAGCAGTCTCATCTTCGGCTCTCCGTGTGGGCTTGTGGTATCGAGGCAACCGCGCTTAGGGATGCGATTCTAGCGGGTCACGCCTGCCCCGCCAATTCCGGTCGCTATCGACCCGCTGGCGGTGGCCCGCGAGGGGGTGTTGATGTCCGTGTTGGCGCGGACCCCGGAGGAGGAGGCGCCTCGGCCTTGGTTCCCGCTGGTTGGCCGAACGGTCTTGACAAGAGCCGGCCAGGCCTCTACGTATATGTAGGAAACCTGATGCGGGGTAGAGCAGCTGGTAGCTCGTCGGGCTCATAACCCGGAGGTCGCAGGTTCGAATCCTGCCCCCGCTAATAGGCGTAACCAAAGCAGGATCAGGAGGTTGCAACCTGGTCCTGCTTTTTTGGGCGCGATGGGGGGTGACCAAAAGGTGCCCATCGCATGCAGGGCCATCCGATGTGCCGGGCGAGCGGTGGCCGACACTCATCGAGGTGGTCGAAGCCCTGCGGTCGCAACACCAGCGGCTGCGAGCGATTGTCGCTACGTTGACCGCCGAGCAGTTGGCGGCACCGCCGTCGGGCGCGGCGCAAGGCTCGGTTCGACATCGCATCGTGCACGCCCTGCACGACGAAACCAGCCACGGTGGCGAGATCTGGCCACTGTGCAAGATGCAGAATGCAGGCAAAGGATGAGTCGCATCGATACGACGCTCGGACATCGATGCGAGCGCGGAGGAACGGGCAGTGGGCAAGCTTCATGGCGAGGCGTCACGCGCTGTCGTGAGGTCCTTGTGATTGGCTACCGGGCCGCATGCAGTTTGGCATGTCACACCGGATGTTCGGCGACTGAGGGGGCGCGTGCGACCCTCCGCCGGCCCGGCATGAGATACGGTCTAGCTAGGACCCGGCGTGACCGTCGTGTGAGGCCTTGTCGTCGTGCTTGGGTGGGGCCTTGGTGTCGCCCGCAGCGGCTTTGCCGATCTGCTTTCGATGCATGCCGCATTTCGGGCAGTCGCTGGCCTTGAGAGCCCCGGTGTCCTTGTCCTGCTGCATCGGACAGATGTAGAAGCTATCAAGGTTGGCGCCATACTTGGCGGGGTTCTCCTGAAACTTGCCGACGCACTTCTTGCAGCAGAAGTAGACTCGCTGATCCGGCGCCAGGTCCACGTACACGGCCGGATCGATCGGATCCCCCATGACCGGGCAGCGCGTCTGTGTGGTAAACGCACGGTAGAAATTCTTCATGTACTGATCGGGCGCTTTGCTGAATAGCTCCTGGCACGGCTGGGAGCAGAACTGGACCGCGTGGTCGCCGTGCTCGACGGATATCTTCGGATCGACCGGCTTGCCGTCGACCGGGCAGGCAACCTGGACGCGCGGCGGCCCGATGATTCCCTGCTGCCGGAAAACCTGTGCAGCATACTTGTCGGGATCGGCCTTGTACTTACTGATGCAGCCCTTGCAGCAGAAGTAAACCCGTCCCGCATCGCTCTCGGTGAACACCTTCTTGTCGACGGGGTCGCCGCTGACGGGACACAGGGCGGGCGCTTTGTCTTTCGCCGCATCGTCGGCCGCCTTGTGGTGTTTTCGGGCCTGTTGGGCGTGCTGGTGTGGGTCGTGGTCCTGCGGGGCCGCGTGGGCCAGCGACCACATACCGAGCCCAATACTCATCGACAGGACAGATAGGTATCTCGCGAGCATCGTGTACTCCTTATTCTTCGTTTTCATGTCGCCTGTATGGCCATCCATCGTGCATCCGACAACCGACTTAGATGCCTGACCCAAGGCGCATCTTTGCGAATAGTCAAGTTTTTCACCCGTCCCGCTGTGAAGTGCCGCAGGCCACCAATGGCCCTAAGTGATAAGACGACAATGGCTTAGCGATCGGAAGGCAGCCAGGGACGGCCGATTCGCGTGCGTCACGATCCGCTGCGGCGCAATGACGCGAGCTTCCAGAAGTAGAAGATGATCGGGTAGGCCACTAGCTCCATCACGAAGCTGGTGATCAGACCGCCCACCATGGGCGCAGCCATTCGCTTCATGACATCGGCGCCGGTCCCGGTGCTCCAGAGGATGGGCACCAGGCCCAACATGGTGGTCATGACGGCCATCGTTTTGGGGCGAATGCGCTGGACGGCCCCTTCGAAGATGGCCGCGCGAAGGTCGTCGCGCGTGTTCAGGCGGCCGTCGCGTCGCCAGGCCTTCCACGAGTGGTCGAGATACATGAGCATGACCACGCCTGTCTCGGCCGCAAGACCGGCCAGGGCGATGATACCCACCCATACGGCGATGCTGAGGTTGTAGTCCAGCCAGTACATGAACCAGAAGCTGCCCACCAGCGAGAACGGCACGGTCAGCAGCACGATGGCCGTCTGGATCCAACTGCGCGTGTTGAGAAACAGCAGCAGGATGATAATCACACCGGTAACCGGCAGAACCAGCGCCAGGCGCTTGTTTGCGCGCTGCATGTACTCATACTGCCCCGACCAGGTCAGCTTGTACCCGGACGGAAGCTCGACGTGTTGGGCTACGGCGGCTTGGGCGGCTGTGACGTAGCTGCCGACGTCGATGCCGCGGATGTCGACGTAGACCCAGCAGTTGGGTCTCGAGTTTTCGCTCTTGATCGCCGGAGCCGCCTGCTTGATCTCGATGCTGGCCAACTGACCGAGCGGTATCTGCTGGCCCCTTGCAGTGGACACGAGCACCGCGCGGAGCGCGTCGAGGTTGTCGCGCAGCTCGCGACTGTACCGCAGGTTCACGGGATAGCGCTCCAGGCCCTCGACGGTTTGAGTAATGTTCATGCCGCCGACGGCCGAGCTGATGACCTCCTGCACGTCGCGCACCGTCAGGCCGAACCGGGCGATCTGCTCGCGATTGATGTCGAAGATCACGTAGTTGCCGCCCATGACGCGTTCGGCGTAGGCGCTGGCGGTGCCGGGCACCCCTCGCACGGCCGCCTCGACCTGTTCGCCCAACTTCTCCAAGACCACCAGGTCCGGGCCGGAGATCTTGATGCCGATGGGAGTTTTGATACCGGTCGAGAGCATGTCGATTCGCGTCTTGATCGGCATGGTCCAGGCGTTGGTGAGACCGGGGAACTTGCACGCGTCGTCCAGGCCCGGCACGTGCGTACCGTCGGGTTCGTCCCAGCCGTAAATCAGTTCGTCCGGTGTGATGTGGCGCTCCAGCGGCCACACCCAGCCGAAGGGCTTGTGCATCCATGACGGCAGCGCCGTCCACCATCGCTGCACTTGCCTGGTGCGCCACTCGCTCTGGGGTCTGAGCGTGATTGTCGTTTCGATCATGCTGAGGGGCGCGGGGTCGGTGGCGGTTTCGGCGCGGCCGATCTTGCCGAATGCGTGGTGGACCTCGGGAAAGGTTTTGATCAGGGCATCGGTCTGTTGGAGCAACTCCCGCGCCTTGGTCACGCTGATACCGGGCAGCGTGGTGGGCATATAGAGCAGGTCGCCTTCGTACAAAGGCGGCATGAACTCGCTGCCGAGTTTGTGAAATGGCCCCACCGTCCATTGCGGTAGCCCCGGAATCGGCGGCATGAACGTGATCACAATCAGCGCCAGCGCCACCAGCAGGATCAGCACCGACAACCAACGCCGACTGAGCACCCCCGAGACAAACGGCGCGTAGCCCCAGATCAATGCCCGGGCGATAGGGTTTTGCTGCTCAGGGAAGATCCGCTGGGGCAAGACCACCAGACCGACAAGCACCACCCATCCGACAGACACCGCCAACCAGTGGGCGTGCAGCCAGCCCAGCAAGCCGCCGTACGTTTGAGCCGAGTGGACATTGGCCCACCACGACAGCACCAGCGCAGGCAGCACTACGACCCCCAACGTGACCGCCAATCTGCGCCATGGACTCCACGAGCCCGGCAGCGTCCGATGACGAACGAGGTAGCCCATCATCACCGGGGTGATCACCACAGCCAGAATCGCCGCGAAGGCCATGGCGTAGCTCTTGGTCAGGGCAAGCGGCTTGAACAGCCGGCCCTCCTGCTGCTCCAGGGTGAAGATCGGCAGGAAGCTGACCGTAATGACCAGAAGCGAAAAGAACAGCGTCGGACCGACTTCGATCGACGCGTCGCGGATGATGTCCCAATGAGGCTTGCTGCCATCGTCCCGCTCGAGGTGCTTGTGGGCGTTCTCGATCATGATGATGGCTGCGTCGACCATGGCTCCTATCGCAATGGCAATGCCGCCTAAGCTCATGATGTTTGCGTTGACGCCCTGAAGCCGCATGACCACCAGACTGCATAGGACGGCCAGGGGCAGCGTCACCACGACCACCAGGCTGCTTCGCAGATGCACAAGGAAGATGACGATCACCACGGCGACGATGGCCATCTCCTCGGCCAAGGTGACGCGCAACGTGTCGATCGACCGCTCGATCAGGGCGCTGCGGTCGTAGCCCACGACGACGTGGATATCTTCCTTGGCGAGCACTTCGGCGAGTTCATCGAGGCGTTGCTTGACGCGCTCGATCACGCTTCGCGTATCGGCCCCGTAGCGCACGACGACGATGCCGCCGACCGTCTCGCCTTGACCGTTCCATTCGGCGATGCCGCGGCGCATCTCGGGTCCGACCTGCACGACGGCCACGTCGGCGAGCCGGATGGGCGTACCGTCGGGCCGCGCGCCCAGCGCTGTCTGCTCCAACTCGCGTGTGGCCTTGCGGGTAACGGCGACGTCGAGGGCAATGCCTCGGCGAACGGCGTCGGCCTTTTCGCTTTCTGTCAGGGTCCCGAGGTATCCGTACGCCCGGAGCATGTACTCGGTTTCGGCCATCTCCATCACGCGGCCGCCGGCTTCAACGTTACTGCGCTGGATCGCCATGCGGACATGCGAAAGGCTCAGACCGTAAGCCCGCAGCTTCTCTGGATCGACCACGACCTGATACTGCTTGACGAACCCCCCGACGCTGGCCACTTCGGCGACACCCTCGAGGCCCGTCAACTCGTACTTGAGAAACCAATCCTGCCTGCTGCGAAGCTCCTGAAGCGTGCGCGTCTTGCTGTGCAGCGAGTACATGAATGCCCAGCCGACACCGGTCGCATCAGGCCCCAACTGCGGTGTGACGCCGGCGGGAAGCTGGCCTTGCATCTGGCTGAGGTATTCCAGCACACGACTGCGGGCCCAGTAGATATCCGTCCCGTCCTCAAAAATGATGTACACGAACGAGTAGTTGAAGAATGAGTAGCCGCGTACGACCTTGGCGTAGGGCACGGCGAGCATCTTGGTGGTCAGCGGATAGGTGACCTGGTCCTCGACGATGCGCGGCGCCTGGCCCGGATACTCGGTGAGAATGATCACCTGCACATCGGACAGGTCGGGGATCGCGTCGACCGGGATCGTGTAGGCGGCCCACAGGCCGGCGCCGATGATGACACCAATCAGCAGAAAGGCAAAGCCTCGATTGGCCAGAGCGAAGCGGATGATCGCGGCAATCAGGCCGTCGCGGCCGCTGTCGCCGGGCGAACTCATTGATGTCCCCCTGTGTGGTCGTGCTGGTGCTCGGGGGCGTGGTCCATGTCCGGGCGTGCGGCCTTGTTGTCGGCCGACACTTTGTCGCGGTACACCTGAATGGCCTTGGCGGCATGGCCAACTTGCTCGATCGGCACCAGCGCCATGCCGCACTTCGGGCAGCGCCCAGGCTGGTCCGTGGTTACGTCCACGTCCTCTTCCATCGGACAGGTGTACAAATCCGGCAGCTCAGCAGGCTCTGGCCCGCGTCGCTCGGGCTGCTCGGAGGGTTCGCGGACGGGTATGAGCGTCATGCTGCACAAGGGGCACTTGCCCGGTGCGTCCTCGTGAACCGAGTTGTGCTCGGGCATGGGACAGGTCCAGTATTTCACCGGTCCGGGCAGTCGCTTGCCGGCCGTCTGGGCGACGGGCACCGTTGCCATGCCGCAGATAGGGCATTGGCCGGGCTGCTCGTAGAGAACTCCCGCGTGCTCGGGCATGGGGCATGTCCAGTAGGTGCGCCCGGCCGTTGGCTGTGTACTAACGCCCTGCTCTCGCGGCGTCGACGGGCGCCACTCAACCACGCCGAATTCGGCCGTGGCTTGCCCGGGTTCGACTGCCTTCATGGTGGCCTCGCGCAGGCGGCTCTCCGAATCCAGCATGAACTGGCCGCTGACGACGACCCGCTCTGCCCCCGCCAGGCCGCTCAGTACCTCGAACTGATTGTCGCCGCTGCGAAGCCCTACCGAAACTTTCCTTGGCTGGAACGTGCCGTCCCCCTCGTCCACGAATACGAGCTGTCGTGTGCCGGTCTGGATCACAGCCGAATCCGGTACGAGGATCGCATCCTCTTTGAGCAAACTGTCGATCTCAACCGAGGCGTACATTCCCGGCTTCAACAGATAGCCGGGGTTGTGAAACTCGGCGCGGATGGGTACCTCGCGTGTCTCGGCTTCCAGGTATGGATAGACATACGTGATTCGCCCCGTATAGCGCACGCCCGGCTCGTAGGCCAGTTGCATCAGCACCTCCTGACCTAGACGGACGTACGGAAGATCCTGCTCGTAGATCTTGGCCTTGACCCAGACGGTGCTGAGATCGGCAATTTGGTAGCACACGGTGCCGGGTTCGATCCGCTGGCCTTGGACGACGTTTTTGCGGCTGACAATGCCGGTAGCCGGCGAACGAATCACCAGCGCCTTGGTGATCTGGCCCGTTGCAGCCAGGCGATCGACCTGTTCCTCTGAGATGTCGAAATACTCCAGCTTGGTTCGAGCGGCCTCGATGAGTCGCCGGGCGTCTTCGCGGGCTATGGTCGATGTGCTGCGCTCCAGGGCGTGGAGGCTTCTGGTCGCAGCGAGATACTCTTCCTGGGCCGTGTACAGCGCCGGCGAGTACAACTCGAAGAGCGGGTCGCCCTGGTGAATCTGCTGTCCGGTCTGGTCGACGTACAGCTTCTCCACCCACCCGCCGACCTTCGTGGTGACTTCGGCGAGCGTTGTCTCGTCATAGTCGACATAGGCCACTGCACGGATGGTCTTTCGCAGCGGGCCGCGAACCACCTCGGCCGTCCGAATCCCCATGTTCTGGCGCAGGACCGGGTCAATCTTGATCTTGCCGCCGCCGGCTAGCTCGTCCTCATAGACCGGCACCAGATCCATTCCCATCGCGCTCTTGCCGGGCCGATCGTAGATCTCCGCAGGATTCATCGGCGCCCGCCAGTAGACGACCTTCCGTGTCCCTTTGACTTGCTCAACGGTCTCCTGCTCGCGAACCGGGGTGAGCTTCATCTGGCAGATGGGGCAGTTCCCCGGATGGTCCTGCCGCACCTGGGGGTGCATGCCGCAGGTGTACCAGGTTTTCGGCTTGGCGGCCTCGGTCTCTGTGCTGCTTCGCCGAGTCTGAAACCATATGCCTGCGGCGACACCGACCGACAGTGCTGCGACTACTGCCACCATGGTGATCGCCACGCGACCGTGGGCTCGAGCTTGATCGTGTTTCATGGGGTGACTCCGCTGGCCTCGTCCGCAGGCTCGCCTGGGTGCGCCGTACCGGGCACAGCAAGAGGCGACTCGATAGCCGGTGTGGCTGTGCCCCCATCGCCGGATGCTGCTACGATGGTGGTCGCAAGCGCCTCCTCCAGATCGGCCAGGCTCCGCTGAAACTGGCCCACCGCCCGATGGTACTGAATCGCAAAGGTCAGCCACTTTCGCCAGTTGTCGATGGCGGCCTGGAAATCCTCGGAGCCGGCTGCGTAGTCAGCCAGCGACACATCGTAGGCCTGTTTGGCCTGTGGGATGATCGTGTCAGCGAAGATCTCGGCCAGCTCGCGCTGGGCTTGAACGCGGGCCAGAGCGTCTTGCATCTGGTAATCAACGGTGTCCTGCATCGATTGGTATCGCTGCTGTGTCGCCAACAGCCGGGCCCGCGCCTCGCGGATGCCGGCCTCGATCTTGTTAAACCAGATCGGAAGGTTCAGGCTGGCGGTGATGGCCCAGTTATCGCTCGCCTCCTCGCTAAGCATCGGCGCCGGCGGGCGCCGCCCGGTCTGCGGATTGATGGGCGGCTTAAAGGCGGTACGCGGGGCCATGGTGATCCACTCAAAGCCCACCGTCAGGTCGGGCCAGTACGCCAGCCTCGCCAGCCTGACGGCCTGGCGGTCGCGCTCGACCATGTGCTCCAGCGCCGCCAGTCGTGGGTTGTTGCGGCGGGCATGCGCGAGCAACCTCTCCAGATCGAAATCACACTTGCGGATGTCCAGTTCCGGTGCGATTTCGACGGGTGTCGTGTGGGGGCGGCTCAAGAGCCTGTTGACCTGCGCCTGGATGGTACTGCGCTGCTGCCGCAACTCGACGAGCTGACTCTCCAGTTCCGAGAACGCCACCTGGGCACGAAGTACGTCCTGTTGCGACCGCCTGCCCGCGACCAGTTGCCCGCGGGCTACGTCAATCAGGCCCCGCAGCAGGCCCTGGTTCTCGCCGAGAACCTGCGCGGTTCGATCGATGACGTAAAGCCCGAAGTAGGCGCGTTTGACCTCTGCGATTACGCGGAGTCGCTGCTGATCAAGGTTGGCGATCGCCTCGCGGGCCTGCTCCAACGCCATGCGGCCGCGACGATCCAGCTTTTCGGGAAAGGGAAACGTCTGGCGGACGCCGAGGACGAAATAATTGTCGCCCTCGGCCGTGCGAATCGGCTCGGGCAGGACCTTGGTCGACAGCACGGGGTCCGGTAGAGCCGTGACTTGAGGGACGCGTGCGGCCATACTCTGCGCCGTTTCGGCCGCCGCCTGGATGTCCGGATTGCGCTCCAGCGCCAGCAGGATGAGCGCCGCCAGTGGCTGGCGCATGCCGGCTTGACCCTCACCTCCAGCGGTGGCAGGGGCATCCTGCGTGACCGGGGCATCGTTGCCGACGGGCTCGGCAGCGCCCGTACCGTAGGCCGCCGCGTCGGCGGATCGGTGCCTCTCGTGCCGCTCCAGGGCTGCCGACACCTCCTGGGCTGCGATTCGGTCCCACGTGCATCCCATGCATGCCAGCAGAAGCGCCGACGCGCCCGTGGCGGCAAGGCCCCGCCCGACACGCAAGTGACGTTTTCGGGATATCTCCATTCCATCGCTCCGAGGTATGAGGCCGCCCGTCCGATTCGTGAGAGGTGCACAAGAGAATATGCCAGCGGGACGGCGTGTCAAGGAGCATGCCTCCACCCAGTAAGGCAGCGCAGCCCTGCACCGTTCCAGCGGACTCAGTTGATGAGGCGGCGCCGGCCGGTGCCCGCCCAATTCGACCCCACGAGACTGACTGGCATCGGGTCGCCCGCGACGATTCCAGTACACATCGGTCATGACAGGTGGTCAAGTCCGAGGAATAAGCTTCCCCCCACGTAGTCCGGGGAGGTGTCTATACCACTCCTCCTCCAGCCAGGTGCACGCCGACATAACCTAGTAGTGTACCCCCGGCAGATCCACATAACTCCATTGCGACTCACCGGGTGCGCGGACGTAACGACGGCTCTCGATCCGACCATCCTTGTCGATCAGAACCAGCGTGCGCTGCCTGAGCTGCACCGACTTGTCGCCGAGGATCTTGACACGCAAGGGCACACCGTACTTCCTGGCGATCCGCCCGTCCGGATCCGTCACCTTCACCATGGCCAGGTCGTCGCGGGCCTCGAAGGTCTGCGGCGGTTTGGCCGGCTCTTCTGCGACCGCAATGATCTCCCGCCCCTCCTGCTTGAGCTGCCTCAGCTGCTCGCGGAACCGGCCGGCTTCGGAGAGGTGGCCCGGGGTCTCGCCCTTAGGATAAAAGTAGAGCGCTACGGGTAACTCTCCGCGCAACTCACTCAGCTTGAAGGACTTGCCCTCAGCCGACCGGGCCGTAAAGTCCAGGGCCAGATCGCCGGCACGAGGCGCCGTTTGACATCCCGTCACACCGGCCCATAGCAGCACGCCCGATACGATGATTCCCATTCTCGTCATCACGCCTGGTGCTCCTCATGGCAGAGTCACGACACTGGACTTTAGGCCGCCTTGTTAACGTGTTGGATGCCCGAGCGCAGCAGTCTCTTCGAGGCCAATCGCATCTACATTGAAGATGGTGTGTTTTCTGGCCGTGCGGCGGGTGCGGGCGGTCCAGCGGACGGCGAACAGCTTCACCCGGTGCCGCCTGGGCCTGCTCAGCCTGCGCCGCATCCCCAAATTATCCCACCCGCGCCACGGGCTCTGGCGACCGGGAGTTATGCTTGGCAGGGCGGGTCGCTTTGCCGTCGACGTGCCTTTCTCGGACGACGTAACGGTGGTAATCTTTTAGCGAGAGGAGCGGGCGGGCTGACTGTCCAAACGGCGCAGGTCCCGCGCTAGTTGGCGGATCGTGACCGAGAACCAGATCGTCGAGGCGTGCCGTCGAGGAGACCGTCAGGCTCAACGGGAACTTTATGCGCGCACGTGCGATCGCGTGTACCGCGTTGTGCTCCGCATGCTCCGCAATCACGACGATACGTCCGATGTGGCGCAGGACACCTACCTCCGTGCCTTCGGGGCCATCGGCAAGTTCGACGGCTCGTCGAGCGTCGACACCTGGCTTTACAGGATTGCGGTAAACGAGGCGTTGCAGTTCCTGCGGCGCCGAAAACGACAAAGCCGGCTGCTGCGCGAACACCGTGACCATTCGGAGCGGGGCCCCAGGCAGCAGCCAAACGACGCAAGGCTCGACGTGGAAGAGGCGGTGGCCAGGCTGCCCGAAGCCGAGCGCGCCCTGATTGTGCTCCGCTACTACGAGGGGCTCAGCTACGCCCAAATGGCAGAGGTGCTGAACAAGCCCGCCGGGACCATCGCCTCAGGGCTGAATCGGGCCCGCGCCATGCTGAAAGAATGCCTCGAGCCGCGACCCGGGCAGGCGCCGTGAAGAAATGCTGCTTCGTCGGCATCCAAAAGATGTGCCCCGTGCAAAGCAGCACATGGAATCGGCCGGCTGGTTGCTGCGTCGCACGCAATGGTGAGGGAACGAACGATGGACTGCCAAGTGGCCCGAGAGAAGATCGGCCCCTATCTCGACGGCGAACTGCCGGTTGAGCAGCAGCGGGCGCTGCAACTGCATCTCGACGGTTGCGCCCGATGTGCAGCCGAACTTGAAGAGTTCCGCGAGGTAGTGGGACGACTCGCCGATGCCGCCGGCCCATCGAAGGTCGAAGCGCCCCCCGGGCTCTGGGACCGGATCGAGCAGCGGATGGACCGCCCGCCAGGCGGTCGCACGACGGCGCGCGTCATTCGGCTCTTGAGGCCGCCGGCGGCCTTGGCGGCGAGTGTGGCTATCCTCGTCGGTGTAGGCACCTTTGTGGCTCTGTGGCTCAGCTCCGGGGCCACCACCGTCCAGGCAGCCGAGATTGACTACAGCGCGCTGCTTGACGGCGTGACGGGGGATGTGGACGTCGCCTTCCGGCGTTTCGTTGAGCAATATGGAGGGCAGCCCATCGACCCGAGCGAAGCGCACGCCGCGGCTTCAGGGCTCTCGTTCGCCGTTCCGCCCGAACTGCCGGGCGGTTACCGCCTCGAACAGGTCCATCGACTACGATTCGGCTCGGCCACGGGAATTGCCGCCTGCTACCGGCTTGATCAGCAGCCGCTGCTGGTTTTCTTCCATCCGCCAGCCGACAAAATGTACCTGGGCATCCACACCGCATCGCCATGTCGCATCGGGCAGTGGCGAGGGTCTCAGGTAGAGGTCGGGCGCTGGCGCCTCGTGCACTTCACCGATCCGACGACCTGTCACTGTGTGCTGAGTACGCTTGACCTTCAGAGCGAGCTGCCTGCCGTTCTGGCCGCGCTGGCACCACGGTTTGACGCCCCCGGGTCGTAGCGGTGCGGCGAGCGATCGGTCAGGTCCCGGAACCTGTCCGCGCCTGGGGACTCATTCACGAACGGGTTCGCCGTGTGACTGCTGCTGCACCGAGGATCAACAGGAAAAGCGTGGCCGGCTCGGGAACGGCTGTATAGCCCCATACGTCGCCGGCCGCATAGGTGTCCGTGCCGACGCGCGCCATCCACGTCAGCGTCACGTCCAGCCCGTCCACCTCGCCCAGCAGATAGCCGTACTGCTTATCGTGGTAGATCTGCGTCAACGTCATGCCGCTATTGACCCCGTTGTAGGGCGGCGACCAGTCGCGAAGCGGCGCCCCGGCCGTACCGACGATGTACTGATGGATGTCGTTGCTCGGATCCCCGTCGCCATCCACGCTGGCATGATCGTAGAAATGGTCGTGGCCGGCGAAATAGGTCCGAGCACCGGCCTGCTCCAGGCTGAGCCAAAACGCGTCGCGATTGATCGGGTAGTCGTCAAGACAGTCGGTGTGCTGTGCCGCAAAGGCCGGTTCGTGCCCGAAGGCGAAGACATGCGGACTGGTGGTCGCCGCCAACTGATCGTCGATCCACGCCTGATTCACCCGCCCCGAAGTCACGTACTGATCGAGCCCGAGGATCAGCGCGTTCTTGTGCGTGACCGAATAGGTCAGGTTTTCTTCGCCGGCGGGTCCGTTTGCGGGCAGGGCGAACGGGCCGCTGAACACGTTGTTCCACGCCAGCACGCTGTCTTCATCATGATTGCCGCGAACCGGATACACGCCAATGCCCGCGTCGTACACCGGCTGCATCGTATTTCGCCATGTTGTCAACTGACTCTGAAGTACGGCTGTGTCGGTCGAGCCCGTAACCAGATCGCCGGGGAACAACACGAAGTCGACGCCCTGATTCACGATCTGACCGGCCAGCTCGCCCAGAATCACCGTATTGACGCCGTTGTCACCGTCTCGGCTGTCTCCGGTGACGATGAAACTCCAAGGGGTCTCCGCCAGAGTGGGGGAGCAAAAGGCAGCAAACAGGAAGCTCGCAACGATGATCGATACGCCGGGCCTGGTCTTCATTCCCATCCTCTCCTCCTCCCCCGTTTCGCCAGTGTGCGTCAAGAACGCCATACGCAACCGCCGCCTACCTCGGCGGCGACACCGACAACACAGGCCCGCACCGCGAACGCTGGAGGCGACCTAACTCAAGATGAGCAACAGGGAGGCGAAAACAGAATCGCTCCTCTCCGCTCTCCTGGTACACGGCACGGGGCCGGAAACACCTCACCCGACACGTATAACCTATCGCTTCGCCCATCGAGATGCAACCGACCACGCCAGGCTCGAACGCGGCCTTGGGTGGCGAGTAGCCGCCCAATCGTCACAACGGCCACATGCCCGGTTGCCACCGACGAGGATTCTCAATACATTCTCGGCCAATACCTGCCGGCTGGGACGGGCCGAGGTGGCGTGGCGACGCGGTGGCAGAGCAGCCGGTGGCCCTGAAGTGGACCTAAAGACGTTCCGCCGAGGCGGCGCGAATCGCACCCCAGGAGGCCCTTATGGACTACCGCAAGTTCGTGGACGACCAGATCACTGAGCTGACCCGGACGGTGGGCAGTGGACTGGCCATCAATGCCCTCAGCGGCGGCGTGGACAGCTCGGTGGTCACCGCTCTTGGCCATCGCGCGCTGGGTGATCGGCTCAAGACTGTTTTCATCGACAATGCGTTGATGCGCGAGGGCGAGCCCCTGCTTGTGGTCGAGACCTTCGCGAAGCTGGGCATCCCGGTGGAGCTGGTCGACGCCCGGTCGGAGTTTCTCGCAGCGCTGGCCGGCCTTACCGACCCGGAACAGAAGCGCCAGGCGATCACGGATACCTTCTACAAGGAGGTCTTCGGTCGGCTCGTGCGGCAGACGGGCGCCAAGCATCTGCTGCACGGCACGATCCTGACCGACATCGAGGAGACGGTCGCGGGCATTAAACGCCAGCACAATATCCTGGCGCAGCTCGGGATCGACCCGCAGACCGAATACGGCTACGCGGTGCTCGAGCCGCTCAAGACGCTGCGGAAGGACGGCGTTCGCGAGCTGGCCGGCGTGTTGGGTTTGCCCAAGGACATCGTCGATCGCATCCCGTTCCCCGGACCCGCGCTGGCGACGCGCATCGTCGGCGAGGTGACCGAAGAGGCCCTGGCCACGGTCCGGGAGGCAACCGCAATTGTCGAGCAGGAACTCGCCGACAGCGGCGCCTTTCAGTACTTTGCCGTTCTGTTGGGTGACCGCGCCACCGGCATCCGCAATCAGAAGCGTGAGTTCGGCCAGATCGTGGTTGTCCGGTGCATCGACAGCACCGACGCCCGGACGGCGACGGCCGTGGCTTTGCCGTGGGACAAGCTTACACGCATCTGCCAGCGGATTACCGAGATAAAAGGCGTTAACCGTTGCCTTTACGATCTCACCCCCAAGCCGCCCGCGACGGTTGAGTACGTCTGACCGGGCGAGAGTCGTTGCGAACCGACGCGGCACCGGCCGCACAAACGCGAAACGCCAAGAGGTTGTCTTGCCATGCCCAGACGCCAGGACATACGTAAGGTAATGATCATCGGCTCGGGGCCGATCGTGATCGGTCAGGCCTGCGAGTTTGACTACTCCGGCACGCAGGCGTGCAAGGCGCTGCACGGGCTGGGCTACGAGATCGTTTTGGTCAACTCGAACCCGGCTACGATCATGACCGACCCGGGTATGGCCGACGTCACCTACATCGAGCCGCTGACCCTCGAGGCCGTGACTCGCATCATCGAGAAGGAGCGCCCCGACGCCCTGCTGCCCAATCTCGGCGGCCAGTCGGGACTCAACCTGGCAGCCGAGCTGCACCGCGCCGGCGCGCTGGACAAGTACGGGGTCAAAGTCATCGGCGTGCAGGTCGACGCCATCGAGCGCGGCGAGGACCGCACCGCCTTCAAGAACACGATGAACAGCCTCGGCATCGACATGCCGCGCAGCCAGGCGGTCCACAGTGTCGAGGACGCTGAAAAAGTGGCCGCCGAACTGGGCTACCCGGTGGTGATCCGACCGGCCTACACGCTGGGCGGCACGGGCGGCGGACTCGTCTACAACGTGGAGGAACTCCAGGTTGTGGCCGCCCGCGGCATCGCAGCCAGCCTCATCGGGCAGATCCTGGTGGAAGAGTCGGTGCTCGGATGGGAGGAGCTGGAACTCGAGGTCGTCCGCGACGCCAAAAACCAGATGATCACCGTATGCTTCATCGAAAACGTCGACGCCATGGGTGTGCATACGGGCGACTCCTACTGCACGGCGCCCATGCTGACCATCGCCCCGGAGCTTCAGCAGCGCCTCCAGAAGCATTCGTACGATATTGTCGAGGCGATCCAGGTCATCGGCGGCACGAACATCCAGTTCGCCCACGACCCCAAGACCGGACGCGTGGTCGTCATCGAAATCAATCCGCGAACGTCGCGATCGAGTGCCCTGGCGTCCAAGGCCACCGGCTTCCCGATTGCGTTGGTCTCCTCGAAGCTGGCGGCCGGCCTGAACCTCGATGAGATTCCCTACTGGCGCGACGGAACGCTTGAGAAGTACACCCCCTCGGGCGACTACGTGGTCGTGAAGTTTGCCCGCTGGGGGTTCGAGAAGTTCAAGGGCGTCCAGGACAAGCTCGGCACCCAGATGCGCGCCGTCGGCGAGGTAATGAGCATCGGCAAGACGTACAAGGAGGCCTTCCAGAAATCCATTCGTTCGCTCGAGAACGGCCGATACGGCCTGGGCTTCGCCAAGGACTTCCGTCAGCGCCCCCTCGGCGAGCTGCTGGACATGCTTCGGGAACCGACCAGCGAGCGCCAATTCGTCATGTATGAGGCCCTGCGCAAGGGGGCAACCGTCCAGCAGCTCTACGAACTGACCTACATCAAGCCGTGGTTCATTGAGCAAATGAAGGAACTCGTCCAACTCGAAGAGCAGCTTCTGAAATTCAAAGGCAAGCTCCCGCCCGATGAACTGCTGACCCGCGCCAAGAAGGACGGGTTCGCCGACCGCTATCTGGCCCAGATCCTCGGCGTCAAGGAGACCGATGTTCGCAGCCGGCGGACGCGCCTCGGCGTCGTCGAGGCGTGGGATCGCGTGCCCGTAAGCGGAGTGGAAAACGCTGCGTACTACTACTCGACCTACAACGGTACGGACAAGGTCCCCACCAGCAACCGCCGGAAGGTGATGGTGTTGGGCGGCGGACCCAACCGCATCGGTCAGGGAATCGAGTTCGACTACTGCTGCGTTCACGCGGCCTTCGCCCTGCGCGACGAGGGCTACGAAACCATCATGGTCAACTGCAACCCCGAGACCGTCTCGACCGACTACGACACGTCCGACAAACTCTACTTCGAGCCGCTTACCGTCGAAGACGTGCTTAGCATCTACCAGAAGGAAAAGCCCGAGGGCGTCATCGTTCAGTTCGGCGGACAGACTCCCCTCAACATCGCGCAGGAGTTGGCCGCCGCAGGCGTCAAGATCCTCGGCACCAGTCCCGACGCCATCGACCTGGCCGAAGATCGCGACCGCTTCCGCGGCATGATGGACAAGCTCGGCATCCCCATGCCCGCCTCCGGTATGGCCAGCACGCTGGAAGAAGCCCTCCGGATCGCCGAACGCATCGGTTATCCGCTCATGGTGCGCCCTTCCTACGTGCTCGGTGGCCGCGGCATGGAGGTCGTGCACGACGAGCAGATGCTCGAACAGTATGTCACCGCCGCCGTGGGCGTTACGCCCGAGCGTCCCATCCTGATCGACAAGTTCCTCGAGGAGGCCATCGAGGCCGAGGCCGACGCCATCGCCGACGGTACCGACGCCTTCGTGCCCGCCGTCATGGAGCACATCGAGCTGGCCGGCGTTCACTCGGGCGACTCGGCCTGCGTGATTCCGCCCATCAGCATCCCGCCCAAGCACCTTGAGACCATCCGCGAATACACCCGCAGGATCGCCCGCGAACTCAACGTCGTCGGCCTGATGAACATGCAATACGCCATCGCCAACGACGTCGTCTACGTGCTCGAAGCCAACCCGCGGGCGTCGCGAACCGTCCCGCTCGTCTCGAAGGTCTGCGCCATTTCGATGGCCCGCGCAGCCACGCAGGTGATGCTGGGCAAGACGCTGGCCGATCTGGACCTGACCAACCGGACCATCCCCCACTACGGTGTGAAGGAAGCCGTCTTCCCCTTCAACATGTTTCCCGAGGTCGACCCCGTGCTCGGGCCCGAGATGCGATCGACCGGCGAGGTGCTGGGTATGGCCGACTCATTCGGCCTGGCCTTCTACAAAGCCGAAGAGGCCGCCAAGCAACTGCTCCCCACCGAAGGCACCGTGCTGATCTCCGTCGCCGTGGTGGATCGGCCGGCCGTGCTCAAACCCGCTCGCCGCTTCCACGAACTCGGCTTCAAGATCAAAGCCACCGTCGGCACGCAGGCCTTCCTTGCCGAACACGGCATCGAGGCCGAACCGATCAAGAAGCTGCACGAGGGCCGCCCGAATATCGCCGACGCCATCAAGAACGGTGAGATCCAATTGGTGGTCAACACGCCGGTCGGCAAGCTCAGCCAGTACGACGATTCCTACATTCGCAAGTCGGCCATCAAATACAGAATTCCCTACATCACCACCGTGAGCGCCGCCTTTGCGGCCGCCGAGGGCATCGCCGCCTACCGCCGCGGACGCTACGACGTAAAGTCGCTTCAGGCCTATCACGCCGATATCAGATAGGCGAGATGCACTTTCTTCAGTAAACGCCAATTGGTGAGATGCCCAAGCCGCGGTTGCGGGGGCAACAGCTATCGACCCGGTTGTGCGGTCTGAGTGTCCAGACGAACAGGCCCTGGCAAGTGCCCCTTCCGGCGAGCTACCCGGGGAATGGGCCGCCCTTTACGAGGCGGCCCACTCCACTTCAACCTGCAGATTGGCCGCGCGCAACCTGATCAACAGGGCCGAAACCACGGCGTTCCTGCTCACCCATGCGGCCACGCCATCCCCAGCTCGCCCCCTCGCCCCGGCAGCCAGGCAGCAGGGAGCCGACCTCCTCGAGCAACTGCGCGAATTGCGATCCGAGACCGGCGCGCTCTACGGCGGCATCCTCAAGCCAATACGACGCGAACTGGTCATCGACTGGCTCTACCGGTCCATCGAGCACGCCGTCATTCGCACGTTGCAGGCCCACTGAGCAGCCCGGTTGCCCCCGTCCCGTACCGACCCCGGTCGCGAGCACGTCACGGTACAAGCTGCACTCCCTGACAAGCAAATAGAAAAGGGGTCGAGCCTTGGCAGCTCGACCCCTTTCTGTATCACCACAACTTTTCCGCGTGCAAAACGCTTACGGACACAGCGCCGGTTTGACCGGCTTCCGGAGGCCCATGTTATTCTTGACGGGCAAGTAATCGCCCGTCGTCACGCGGCCACCGCCGTCGAGGTCCTCGCGCACGTCGCCTCGCCGACCTATAGCGCCCTTGACGCAAGTATAGTCCAGCGTGGTCACGCGCCCGCCGCCCTCGCAGTCGCCTATCAGCGTGTACACCTCAAACTGGAACGGCACGACCGTCGTCCAACCAGATGCCGAGTTGACCTGATACCAA
>Ga0307380_10000498_pt1 | contig 61857 bp, 52 predicted proteins | sample UN3MG_FD_202239 | JGI IMG/M metagenome (GOLD analysis project Ga0307380, IMG submission 202239) | Soil microbial communities from Risofladan, Vaasa, Finland - UN-3 | ecosystem: Environmental > Terrestrial > Soil > Coastal area > Acid sulfate soil | place: Finland: Risofladan, Vaasa | collected... | reverse complement strand
ATCCTCAAAGGTATGACTTAAATCTACAAATTTCATATTTAACAAGTATCCTTTATTGCTATAAAAAAATGATGGAATAATTATTCCACATTTCACTCTACCATATTAAAATATTGAAGAAAAAACAGGCCCAACTCACACAAGAAAAATTTTATAAGATAAGTGAACAAGAAGGACTAGAAAAGCAAACAAAAAAGGATTCAGCACCTGCTAGTGTATATACACATAGACCTGAAGCATGGGCAACACCAATATTAGAACCAACTTCTAACCCATTAAACAACCCTTCACAGAAAATGAATGTACTTTGTCAATATTGTGGATCAGTGAATGAGTTGGATAGTGAATTCTGTGGTAGTTGCGGAGCTGAGAGAACATAACTCATTCTCAGCAATTCTTTTTTTTATTTAGGAAGTTTAATGATGGAATCTTTTTCTAGATGTTCAGGGGAAAAAATAGAGCTCAAGTATTGTAGGATATTAGGTTAAGCAATTTATGAGTCTGTTGTAGACGAGCTACGATAGGTATTTCCTCAGGACATTTACCTTCACACTCGTAACATTCTATGCATGCTTCAGCATTTTTTCCAGGATACTTTTCATGCTTACCAATGACTTTGTATCTCGCTTTCGCATCCTCCCAATTATCAGCACTCCCTACTGAAATCATCAGTAAATCCATAATCGTTCTAATTGCTACTTCTGATTCGCACGGTTCACAATAACCACATTGTGTACAACCTATTTCAGTAATTTTCTGGTACCCTTGAGCAATTGCATCAACACGTTTCTGCTCATCGGGTGATAAAGCAAGGTCTTCTTGGGAAGCTAAAGCAAGATTGTCAGTAACCATGACTTCAGAACCCATCCCTGATAAAGCAACTGAAACACCAGGATTGCTCCAAACAAACTTTAAGGCAAGATCAATGAAATTATCTCGAGAGGGAGTTAGAAGCTTCTTCATTTCTCTTGGAGGGATGAGACCTAATCTTCCTCCAGCATTTGGTCCCATAAGGATAACTCCTAGACCTTTCTCAGCAGCATACTTGATAACATCAGCATTATCTCTATGGAGTAGATTATACTGAACGAGCATTACCTCAAAATGACTTGTATCAATTAATTTTCGGATGTTCTCAGGCGTATCATGAGCGGAGAATCCAATATGTTTTATCTTTCCTTGTTCTTTTGCTTGTTTGAATTTTGGGATAATATTTAGTTCTTCGATTGTATTTTGATAGCGTTGATAACTTAAACCATGGACAAGGTAAATATCAATATATTCAACATCCAATTTAGCTAATTGCTCAGTAAGAAGCTTTTCAAAATCATCAGTTTCTCTAAGATTTGATGTAAGCAATTTTGTTTCTATGTATACCTTCTCACGATAACCATCTTTTAGAGCTTTGCCAAGTATGACTTCACTTTTTGAGTTATGATAACGATAAGCAGAATCAACAAAATTTATTCCCCCATCGATACCCATTCGAATTAATCGAATCGCTTCTTCTTCATCCACTTCAGCAGTACTTAGGTTTTTAATTGGCAGTCGCATACAACCAAAACCGAGAACTGAAACTTTCAAACCTGTTTTACCTAATAATCTATATCGCATAATTAGTTCAACTCAATTCTAATTATCAAAAGCCATCCACTGACAAAGATTCTATCAGAAGTATTTCATTTTTTCTGTAAATCTAGGTTATTTCTTCATGATAAGACTTTTTTAGGTTTTAATAGAAAAAGTCATTTGATAGACAGAGTCTACTATTTTGTGGTTTAAAATGAAGGGGAAATTTTACTTTGTTTCAATTGTTATAATAGCAATTTTCTTCAACAATGGTCTTTATCCTGCATTAAGTATAACAAACGATACTGGATTAGGTTTTGAAAAAAAATCGGAAATAGTTGTAGCATTTGATTTTTCACATGAGCCAGCTTCAATTAATTATCAGGGACTTCAATATCATCTCGAGTATGAAGGATTCAATGTACAAATAATAGAAAATAGATCAGAGCTAACCACAGAGGAATTAGCAGTAATTGATGTTTTGCTTATTATTGCTCCTACACAAAATTACAATGAAACTGAATTGAACACCATAAATGAGTATGTAGACAAGGGAGGAGCGATATGGCTGATTTCAGATTATACTGATACTGAAGGTAGTGTCGTAAATGAAATAGCAAAAGAATTATTTTTAATCCAATAAATCAATCCTGGAAGTATAGCTAATAAAAGGATATTAAGTCCTATAAAAATGACGAATATTTTACCCCATTTCTTTTGCCACAGAGATTTGAAAAAACATCCCTTTGTCATTTTAACCAACATGTATAATATTAATTTGATAGTATTTGAAGTATCTTAGACAATAGTTTAGAAACTATCCAAACAAAGAAGAAACAAACTCAAATCAATTTAGTTCTAGTTAAAAGAGAAAAAATGGTTGTTTTGACTCATAAAATAAAAAGAATTTCAAAATCAAACTACGAATTCTCAAGCAGAGCTTCTTTCTTACGAGTAGATAATTACACGAGGTTATACAAACGACTACGAATAAAAAAAATTTAAATTCAATATAGGGATAGTAATTTGGAGGGATGCTTTTTTGATAAATGAACAAGAAAGACTAGAAAAACAAACTGAAAAAGAGAAGAATATGGCAGCAAACGCTTCATTAGGATTTCTTATATTAACTCTAATGTCATATTCAGCTCCATGTATTTTTGTTAATTTTCTGGGTTTATTTTTAGCATTATTAGCATTTATAACAGGCTTTCTAGGATTGAGAAAGGACTATCTGAAAAGAAGAGCGATAATTTGTTTAATAGTAACATTAGCACTAACTATTGCACTAATTATTGCTAGATCTGTTATTGGATGGTTTTTATGGTAAATCAAAAACAAATAATGAATTGAAAAAAACATTTCCTAATAGACTATAGATAGTATTAAGATTAGTGAGGATTTGTTATTTATTGCAGGATATTATAGATTATTTATTTGTGATTTATCGAATGAATCTAATCCAGAAATTATATATAATGAACAAATTGAACTAGTCACTTTTGATTATATCAAAGCAAAAACAGAGATTTAATAATGAGTAGATTTATTATTTCTTTATGGTAGAGATAAGTGAAGAGTTTATTGAGCAATTAAAAAACTATTTTCACAAATTAACTACAGATTATCTAATTTCGTTTTACGGAGAACAAAAAGGTAAACTGCTTATTGCTAAATATGATTATGCGTTTCAAGAATTCTATGAGAAAAATCTCCGAGTCATGCCTACGAATTTAAGTAAAAGACATGGAATTAATGCTATTTTTGTGTTAGCCTTAGATAAGGCACTTGAAGAAGAAAAATTAGATCATGAACAATTCAAAGAACATATCTTAGCAATTTACCAGATGATGACCCAAAGCATTATCGACGCTCAGATTAAACGATTGGAAGAAAGCGAAGACCCATGGCGTACCTTCGTAGAAGACGCAAAAAAAGGTAATACTTTGTTGTATGATAACAAATACTTTGAAGGAATAGTAGCATATGACGTTGAAGGTTGTTTTGGGATAGATATACAGGAATGTTTATACTTTGAAATTCTCAGTAAAAATAAACGGCCAGATTTAGGTCCTATACTCTGTGCATACGATTCCTTGCTTGCAAATGCTATAGAGAGATGGTTCACATTTGAGCGTAATCGAACGATAGCAGATGGTTGGTCTTATTGTGATTTCAGATATTACTCCAAAGAATCACCTAGGAAACAAGAAATCGAGGAAGAAAAAAAGAAGCTCTTTCCTATTGTTCTTGATTTTGTTCACAAAGAAACTGGTTGGGGGAACCCCTTAAAACCTCAGTGTGAATATGATGATTTATTTCTAAGAGGTATCTTGAATATAGATGCAAACAAAATTCTTGTGCGATTCACATATCAATTCGATGAGGATGGATTTTCAATGTATGATAAAAATCATATACTCAAAGGAGAGCTGATTCTAGATTCTGAGAGAAAAATCCTTAGTTTTAAGTTAGAAGAAACCTATACAGGTCCAGGTTGTGTAGAAGACCCATATAAAACCAAGTTGTAGAATCTTCCATTATACTAACATTAAACTTATTACTAAAAAAATTATCTTTATTTCAACTTATAGAAGAAGAAAATAAGAAAAAGTAAATTTCAAACCCAAACATTTAGCTCTTTTTTTCACAAGTAGATAATTACACGATGTTATACAAACGCCTACAAACCAGTCTGAGACCGGTTAGTTACAGAGGAGGTGATCCAGCCATTGATTGCTTAATGACTTACTCTATTCTAGAAAAATCATTTTCTAAAACGAATGGAGTCTGTTTGGAGTATAAGCAAAAAAGGATGATTTAAATCATAGTGCCAAGAAGAAAGTAATAGTTCAAGAGGAGGAGTAATAGAAGATAAGAGAGCAGGTTCTATTGAGAGATAAATGACTTGGATAGAATATTTCTCCCAAAGAAAAGTAAAATCCTTATCACGGGTAACGAGAATATAAGATTCAGCTATCACTTTCTGTGATAATGCACCGTTTCTAATTCCTAACCATTGTAAATCCCTAACGGTATCACAAGAAAGGTTATGAGAGGTGAAAAGCTGTTTTAGCTTTAGAGGGACATTTTCATCCAGTAGAAACTTCGCTTTCTTTAGAACCATAGATGATAACCTCACCTGCAATCATGTCTTTAGCATAAGCAATAATTTCTTGGATATCCTCTCGAGTAATACTAGGAAAATTTTCTAAAATTTCATCAAATGAGATGCCTTCTTTAATCCAATCTAAAATATCAAGTACTAACACGCGAGTTCCTTTGATAGTTGGTTGTCCACCACAAATTTCGGGATCGCGGACTATCCGATCAAATTTCGACATGAAGATTCCTCTAACAATAATATAGCGGTCAAACTATAAAACAATATCTTTCAGAAAAGAATTCTCAAACCAAACTACTGTTACACAAACAATTAGCTTCATTCTTTCGAGTAGATAATTACACGAGGTTATACAAACGCCTACATTGACCAGTCTGAGATCAGTCAGTTCAGTGGAGATTATCCAACCACATATCCCTTTATGGTTACTTTTTAACGATTTTTATTCATAAATTCTCAAGAAAAAATCTTTATCCCTTACATAGATACTATTTTTTGATTGAAATGCTTAAGGAAAAAGTTTGTGCAACAATTGATGAATTAAGTGAGAGATTAATTGCTGTAAGTACAGAGATACATAGTAATCCAGAATTGAATTTTAAGGAATTTAAAGCTTCAAAATTACTGGCAGAAAAATTAACTGAAGAGAATTTCAAAGTGGAATTAGGAGTAGCAAACCTAGATACAGCAATTAGAGCAGAACATCCAGAACAAAAAAATGGGCCAACAATAGCTATACTGGCTGAATATGATGCATTACCTGAAGTGGGGCATGGCTGTGGGCATAATCTTATTGCAACAGCAGCTCTTGGTGCAGCACTAGGATTAGGGAGAATTAAGAAAGAATTAGCAGGAAAATTACTATTTCTAGGAACGCCTGCAGAAGAAGGTGGTGGAGGTAAGGTGTTAATGTTAAACGCTGGACTTTTCAAAAATGTAGATGCAGCTATGATGTTCCATCCCTCTGGAATTTATACTGATACTGGCGTAAAAGGATTAGCGATGACTGAAGTAAAGATCGAATTTTTCGGTCAAACTGCTCACGCAGCCTCTGATCCTGAAAATGGTATTAATGCTCTTGATGCAGTTATTCAAACATTTAATGGTATCAATGCTTTAAGACAGCATATTACCAGTGATGCTAGAATACATGGGATAATAACTGATGGTGGAATAAAACCAAATATTGTTCCAGACTATGCTGCTGCGAGTTTCTATATTCGAGCATTAAATAATGATTATTGTGAAACCCTCATTAAAAAAGTAGAAAATTGCGCAAAAGGGGCAGCGTTTAGTACGGGCGCAGATATGAAATTTGAACGTATTGAACCATCCTATCAGTCAAGAAATATGAATAAAACTATGGGAAAAGCTTTTCTTGAGAATTTAAAATTAATTAATGAACCTTTGCGACCTATTCCAAAAGGGATGAATTTTGGCTCAAGCGATATTGGTAATATAAGTCAAATAGTACCAACAATACACCCCTATGTGGCTATAAGTGAAAAACCTATACCTGGACATTCTAAAGAATTTGCTAAAGCGGCAATATCTGAGAAAGGACAAAATGCTATGTTAGCTGCAGCAAAAGGATTAGCAATGACTGCCATAGATCTTTTTACTAATCCAGAAATGATGAGAGAAGTACAAGAAGAGTTCAAAAACAGTATCGCTGAAAAAGAATAAAAAAAATCATTTAAAACTCAAACTACTAGCTAATTCTTTTTTACAAGTAGATAATTACACGAGGTTATACAAACGCCTACAATGACCAATCTGAGACTGGTCAATTACAGAGGAGGTGATCCAGCCGCAGGTTCCCCTACGGCTACCTTGTTACGACTTTTGCCTCCTAGCATACCACAGTATCGACAGCCGCATTAAATCAGCCGCCTCAACCATGATACAGTTGGTTGCAACGACGGGCGGTGTGTACAAGGCGCGGGGACGTATTCACCGTGCCATAATGAAACACGATTACTAGGGATTCCATATTCATGCGGATGAGTTACAATCCGCAATCCTGACTGAGACTGGCTTTCGGGATTAGCTTCTCCTTTCGAAGTTGCATCCCATTGTACCAACCATTGCAGCCCGCGTGTAGCCCTGATCTATCGGAGCATACTGACCTGCCGTTGCCCACTCCTTCCTCCGGTTTAGCACCGGGCAGTCTCCACAAGGTTCCCGGCAGTCCTAAGGACCCCGCTGGCAATTGTGGACGTGGATCTCGTTCGTTGCCTGACTTAACAGGACACCTCACGGCACGAACTGTCGACGGCCATGCACTTCCTCTCTGCGAGTTAGCTAAAGTCATCAGCTTGAGCTTCATTCTGCAGTCTGATCAGGTGAGTTTTCCGGCGTTGAATCCAATTAAACCGCAGGCTTCACCCCTGGTGGTGCGCCCCCGTCAATTCCTTTAAGTTTCATATTTGCATACGTACTCCCCAGGTGGCGAACTTAACGCCTTCGCTGTGGCACTGCAGCGGCTCTTGGCCGGTGCAACACCTAGTCCGCATCGTTTACGGCCAGGACTAACCGGGTATCTAATCCGGGTCGCTCCCCTGGCTTTCGCCCCTCACCGTCGAATACGTTCCAGACAGATGCCTTCGCCATCGGTGGTCGCCTTGGGATCACTGGATTTCACCCCTGCCCCAAGACTACCTCTGTCCTCTCCCGCTTCCAAGACTAGCGGTATTCCCAGCAGCCCAACAGTTAAGCTGTCGGATTTAACCAGGAACCTACTTGCCCGGCTACGAGCGCTTTAGACCCAATATACGTCCTGACCACTCGAAGAGCTGGTTTTACCGCGGCGGCTGGCACCAGCCTTGCCCTCTCCTTCCTTTCTCAGCTAGTAATACTGAGCGACAGTCATCCGTAAGAATGACACTTGGAGTGGCCCACTCACACTTTCGTGTATTGGCGAGGTTTCGCGACCGCTAAGCCTCGTAAGGCTCGGCCCCTTGTCTCAGTGGCCGACTCTGGGCTCCGACTTCCATCGCCCATACCGATCGCAGCCATGGTGGTCCATTACACCGCCATCAAGCATAATCGGCCGCAACGCCATCCTAAGGCCCGTGTCTCACGGCGAGCCGGTTTTAAGAAAGATACCGTTCCAGGCCAAATTTCTCATCGAGTATTAGCCGCAGTTTCCCGCGGTTATCCTCGTCCTTAGGTTAGGTTCATTACGTGTTACTGAGCCGTACGCCAGGTACTCCATTCCATACCTTTAACTAGCGTGACTTAGTCCCACTCCAATAGCAGTCAGGTCCGGCAGGATCAACCGGTGTTGATACCTGTCTCGTTTTTACGTCATTTTTTATTTGGGTTTTTGTTTTCGTAAACAAACAAAAATTCTTCAAATACATAACAACAGGGTATTAGTTTTTGTACGTTTATATGCATGTTCTTACTAAAATATCGCGTGATCATTTTTCCTCACTGATGTTTAGTAGGTTAATATGTTTGTACAACCTTATCGTGTTATCTACCTGACGGGTAGCTATTGCTTGAGTTTCTTCCTTTGTTCAATCCCAAGCCGTTAATTCTTGGGATCTCATTTTGTTATCGAGATATTATAAATGAATTAATATTGTTTTTGTTTTTTTATCGACTTTTGACAGTCATTTCTACTTCGCTGTTTGCTCGCTTGGATTTTGTCGACCGTTCATCCCGACAGCTCAAAGCTTTGGTCTGGTCGTCGCCTTTACGGACGAGCAGTTTTCTGCGAAACTATTTCTTTAGGTTAACTTTTTCTTTTTAAAGTTTTGCTCTAATGAGCAATTCAGCTACTAAGCATTTTTTTGCTTGTAGCTCCCTACCTATTGACTGTCTTCCGACTAGTTTTGATGTTCTATCAGAGTATTAAAGTCTTTTGTTAAAATTAATAATAGTCTTTTGTGAATAAATCCTTTTCCCCTTCCCTTTTTATAATAACTCTTTTTGTCTCTCTTTCTTAGTTTCTTTACAGCTGTTTTAGGTTTAGAAATTTTATTCTTCTTATTTCTATTAGTTAATTTTTATTCAATCGATCAATATCTTTTCAATGACAATATTTTTTTCTGCAGCATATTTCTTGGCTTCTTCTTCATTCTCAAAATATCCTAAAACATCGAATGTTAAATAGACCTTTTCTCCATCTATATCCAGTGCTACTATTGGTCTTGTGGCATATTCTATTTCATCAGGATTCAAATCCAACAAAGCGATTTTCTTTTTCGCCTCATAATGCTTACATGTTTCACATCTCTTTGGTCCTCTTGCACAATGAATTTGAACCATTTTCTTTAGTATGTATCTGACCATCTTTTCTTCTCGCTTTCTTATTTTTTTTTATTATGTTCTTATTGTATTCTCATTGAAAATATTTATGTCTAACGGTAAAACGACTATCATTTACTGTAGTCTTTCTACAACTTTTCCAATAAATCCTTTTTTATTTCTGATTTATTTCTGGACATGTTAGCGATTCTCTCTTTCTTGCTTTCTTATACAGTGTACCATAAATGATTCTTAACATCAAAAAGAGAGAGTTGGTGGTCAGAATGTTATTCCTTTCCACCTTATGAGCTAGCTATTAGTTTCTTATGTTTTCTTTCTTCTAGCAATAGCTATTATAATTGCTATAATACTTGTCCCAACTATACCGATCCCTAGAAATATCAAGTCTTCTATAAGAGGTGATACCCCTGGGAACAACCCTCCTGGAGTTGTTGAGTTTGTAGGTGTTGGCTGAGGTTCTTCATCGATGTCTATCGGGATTATTTTGTAATAATAGGTATTTCCAGAGTAATATGACATAGTAACAAGATACTTTCCTGTGAATGTTAACCCAGATTCAAAACTTGCCACAGGTGGTTGCAGGGTTATTGCTGCTATGCCAAGTTCCTCTTTTACTGTATCAAAATACTTGATCTTATGTTCCGCTCTTGAAATAGCCCATATAACATTCTTAGTATAGTCATATGTTATCCCCCTGAAATCTTCTAGTGAGTATTCTGTAATAATTGACATATCTATTGGATTTAATTTGTATAATACATTATCATGTCCCATTGCCCAGACGTTCAATCCATCAAACGCAAGAGAGACGATCATTACATCTAATGCTGAATGATTGACCAGCATTACCCCCGCTGTTGTAAAGGTAAACAAGTTATATGGAGCGTCTTCTGATGCAATTAACAACGTTGTGTCATCTAATGCGGTTATCCCTACTGGTTGAAATGGTAGGCCTACAACACCACTATAAGCATTTGTTCTTGCATTATATCTCATAAGAAGTGTTGAATGATTTTCAGTTAGGAAATAATATTCACCAGTATAAGTTATATCTAAACTACTACTGACTGACAAGGTTTGTCTTAGAAATACTTCACCTGGTTCCGTTGACATTTTTGAGATTACTACTTCCAATTCAGTTATATAATCACTTTCAAACATATGTGTTCCATTATTAGCTATTCCCGAATCATGATGAAATGGACTAGCATAACCATCTTCCACTGATCCCGTTATTGGATTTATAGCTTCTACTCGGTCAATCCCAAAATTAACCGTCCATATTTTATTATCATACCAGGTCATTCCATGTAACTCATAACCAACAGTGATATTTTTTGACACTGCCCCTGAAATTGGGTCTATTCTTAAAATGCTGTCTGATGCAGACTCAAATCCCCAGAGATAGTTACCATCCCAAGCAAGCCCTGCAATATGGTCATCAAAAACATTAACTTGAATTCGTGATATTTCTGTACCAGTTATATCCATTTTTACAATCGTACCATTTTTACTGCCAAATGAATAAATTGAAAGGTACAAATCAGTTCCATCTGTAGTTATTCCTTGTGATATAAATGGTATGGAGATATTTGCTGTGCTCAATCCTGTTTGAGCGTCATAGATATAGAGGCTGGTTGTTGTTCCATCTACAGCATAAATAGAACCATCGAGGTACTCAATAGCCCAAAAGCCTACATGAGTATCAAAAGATGTATCAACCATTCCTAACATATTTGAACTAAAAGTTAATCCATTTAAGTCATCATTTGATACGGCAAAGGTATTTTCAAGGTTATTTACACTGCTCATCAAACTTGAAAATACAATTGTTATTATTATTAAAGAAAAATTCTTCTTGATTAACATTGGAAATCACAATACTTACTTTACTCAGAGATTGTTTTAATACATTACGATTTAAGTATCTGTTCAGTATTAATCAGCACTACTTCTGAGAACACTAACTCAACAAGTCAAATCTCTTATATAAAGTTGCCAATTTATTTTTTAGTGAAAGAATTTATCTTTAGTTGAAGATAATTCTCCGACTATTTTTCGTAGTACCAAAATTATTTGTTCTTGTATGAGAATTCAAAGATATTTTTTATGAGGTATTTTTACAAATATCATCAATTAAGTTCTGCTTGCCATTAGTTATTTTTTCTACTATTCGATGTAACAAATTATCCATATCGTCCTTCTTTTGTGATGAGAAATCTTTTAGTATAATGGTTTTCTCTTTGAAATTTTCTAATTTCTCTAATATCCAAGGGCGATATTCTTCATGAAATAGTATCATAACTTCTTTTTGCTGTTCTATTGGTCCTTCGTATGGACAGTTTGGATTGACATATGGATTTGGTCTTGTTTTTTCCTCTTCCATTCTTTGAACCGCGTGCTCTACACAAATTTCTACTGGTACATCTAGTAATAGAATTACTTCTGCTTGAGTAAATCGAGCATCATATGTTGATTTATACGCTACCCCATCAATTATCCACTCCTCTTTCTCGAGTATCTCTTGATGTTTTGCTACGAACTCTTCTTCTGGTGTTCTTACCCATCCTTCTTTCCATAATAATTTATCAAGATGATAAACTGGAATTGCTAATCGTTCGCCTAATTTTACTGCAAGTGTTGATTTCCCAGCACCAGCATTACCTATTATTGTTATACGTTTCATTTACAGTTTATAACCTACTAAAATTCTCTTTAATTCATTAGACAATCCTTTTTATCAATAGTTTGTCTTCTCTTGAATTCTATTTCACTATCCTTCTAGGATTACTAGAGTATTTTGCAGATATTTTTCCAAATTAACAATTGGAAATATCATTATTACATTGAATAAAACGTTTGTCAGATAAAACAGATTTGATGTTAAAAGTGGTCTTACAAAATCTAATACCCCTAAATTAGATGTAGCTAATAGGTAAAACATAGCCATAACTACCTGCGTTATCACGATCAAAGCTAATACATATGGTGACCAATATAGCGATTCTTTTTCCTTTACTTCAAATCCTTTCTTTATTAATTTTGAAATACTGAAAATTATCCCCCAGACCAAGGCATTAGCAATCAAAATGAAACTCATAAAAATTCTTTGTTTCACTAAAGTTGGTGGAGGCCAGATCAGAATGTGAAAAGGTTTATGTAAAAAATTGATGTAAAATATTGAATAATAAAGTTCGACGAATTTCACTATAAGAGTTAGTGTTATCAATACACCGATTATGATTTTTAGTGATTCCTTTATATTTCTATTAGAAGAAGAAAGAATTCTTAGACTAGTTACTAATGGAATAAATCCTATTAGAAATGGTATAATTCCTCCCACAAAAAAGATTATTTCAAAAATGCTTAGAATAAATCCTGAATTTTCTAAATTGATACCTAATGCTTCGTCAAAGAATAATAAAATAAAAGCCATACTTTCTACTATTAAACCAATTACCATTACAAGTAATTTCATACTAGCATTCTGTTCTTCAGTTAATGGTCTCCTTGTAGTATCTCTAATTATTCTTACTCTTTGAGATTCGGATTCTTTTTGTTCATTTTCCATATCAATCTCCCCAGATTTTTTTGGTAATTTTTACTTACCTTTCAAATCTATTTAATGTTTTTATTTATGGATAATTGTAAAAATTTTATTGAGAAAAATACTATCAATTACCCTTTTTTATGACTATTACTAGTAAAAACCTTCACAATTCCTCGGGTTTTACAATAAACTACAAAATCAGCTATTTGTTCTAATGATTTATTTAACTTATGAGAAATATCCATTAATGTTTTTGTTCCATCAAATTCTTTGTAGGCTTTCCCAAAATTATCAAAAAACTTCTTCTGCATTTCCCCTTCTAATGCTTCATATTCCTCGTAAGTAATTAGTTGTTTTGGTAGTAATGCATCTGCTTTTATCATTAACTCAATAACTTCTTTTAGCATCTGATCTTTTTTATTACTTTCAATTCGTTCATCTTCTACTGTCAGTGTTTTATTCATTGCATCGCTACTGAAATTTAACCCGACATTTGTTATCGCATCATTAATGACATCTATTTCATCAACAATTTTGTTTATTTTGTTCAAGCCAATTGCTGTTGGAAAAATAATTGTTGAAAATCGCAAATTTGATGTTGAAACAACTATTGCTTGTTTGCTCTTCAAACTAACCATTGTAAATGTTTGTTTTGATCGTGGAAGAATAATCCCTTTAGCATACATGTCTTTTATCTTATAGGCGATATCCATTGGGTCCATTTTATTTGCTTCGATCCAATCAGGTAGGAATGAACTATTTAATCGATCACTTTCAAAATCAATAAATAAAATGCCATTCCAATTTTTGAATAATTTGCCAACATTTCTTTGTTTCTCAGTTGATAGATCCTTGAAGGCTGTTTTTACTGCACTTTCAGCTTTATTTTTACCAATATCTTGGTATTCTAACAATATTTTATCCACAAGTTCACAAAAGCTTTTAGGATTTCCATAAGAAGTTCTTACCGCAAATTTGAGCATTTTTACTATTTCAGATTGGTATTCCGTTGATTCAATTAAAGCTACTGCTATATCGATAAACTCCATTTCATTAACTTTTCTTGTTGATCTTCCAACAATCATCTCTTCGCCAGTTCTAGTTGTAACTTTGTCAATTTGGGCATGTGAAATACCAGTATAAAACTCCCCAAGATGTGCCAATTCCTTCAAAAATTCAAGATATTCACTCTTTTCATTAGTTAATTTATGAATATAAGCTATTGGTCCTAAAATAATATCAAAATTCACTAGAAAGATAGCTTTTACTCCCAATTCTCTGAGTATAGGTTTAGAAAATATGGAGATTTCCAATTCTTTTATATGTTCTTTCTTAGTGGACATCTTGTAATCCTCTCCTGTCAGGATTTTTTACTATGAGAGGTTTTATTTAGGCATAGATTTTTTTAAATACAATTTAACAAAAAAAACTTCTTCCTCAGACTTTTTGAAGATTTGGTTATTTTGTCGACAGTTTTATTCTTGGATTATTTTTAACCGTTTAATGCTAAATTACTACCTATCTCGGCAATTTAATTAATTCTAGACTTTCTAATTGAGTTATAATGTCGATTTTCTCTTTTTAGGTCTTTTGGAAAACTTATTCTTAGTTTTTCTAGACAAATTTCGATCTTTAATTCAAAAAAGATAGTCTCTAAGAATTATCTCGATATTGCTTTTTTTTATATTACTAGCGAACATATTAATATTTAATTAACTGATAAGGAAATTTACTAATGCCTATAGAAGCTGAATACTGGGCTGAAAGCCTCAATTGTTCAACAGAAGAGCAGCGGCTAAAAGAAACATTTATTCTCAAGTCAGCTAAAATTGCTTCCTCCAGTTATAAAAGTAATAATTTCTCTATTTTTGAGAATGAATGAGATAAATTACCATATTAAGGAATTTTTGTTTGATAGCTTCTTTGTTCTTTTATTTGAGTAAAAATTATCTTACAGATATTTTTATCAATTTCTTCTTTGTTGCCACCATCGACAATTAAACCTAATTTTCCCAATTCCTTGGTAATTACAGAAGATGCTTCTGTTTCAGTTAATAATAATCCTAATTCCAAAGAAATTTTCCTTAAAACTTTAGATCCAGCTATCAATTCATCGGTATTATCGAATAATTCTTTTAGATAAGCATCTCTTATTAATAGCCAAATTTCTTTTTCTGAGCTTTCACGTAATTGAGTTGCTAAAAGTGCTTTTTTCTTTACAGTAATTTCACCTAATGATTCATCTTTAGCTTCGGATTGTTTTGCTCGTTGTTTAGCCAATTTAGCTTCTTGGGTTTGCATTTCAAAACGATTTTTGAAAATATCAAATATCGTCTCTTCTAAAAAGGCAATAACCTTATCGTCAACGCTCAAATCTGGATATTCCTTACTTCCTACTGGTGATAAACGATACATTAGTTGATTTTCAAATTTTTTAGCTCTTTTTTCTGCAATCGTTGGCTCAACTGATAATTTTTCTAGAATGATATTTAAGAACTCTTTTGCAAAAATAGAAGGTTTATGATGTATTGTTTTTGTTCCTTCCTCAAAACTTTCCTTCACCATATCGATAATGATTGGTTGTATTTGCTCTTCTGGTGCTTCTTCAAGTTTAATAAAGATCAAATCTAATTTATCTTTTATTAAATCATCTTTTTTTGCAGTGAAACCTATATTACGATCTTCTATTATTTCTTTATTTGCTGATAGTTCTTTTACTGGGATAATGGTATCTGATAAATCCAATGACTCATATTCCAATACTAAACGATTTTCTAAAATTAATTCTGCAGCAATACGAGCATCCATTACTAGTAAATTTGATTCACAAAGTTCTAATATCTCTTGTAATTTTTTAAATTCATTAATGGCTTTATTTGCCCATCCTTTTGAATCTAGTTCTGATATTATCCCTGTTATTGAATCTATATTTGCACCTAGCCTATTACATAAATCAGCTAAAATAGCATCGCTCTTTTCCATTGCTTTATGTCTCATTCCGCAGATAATATTGCAAGCAGCGTCATAAAATGTACTTCTATGATGATCTTTTATCCAAGCATGGACCATGGGGATAATTGTCTCATTAATAAGAAAGGTTCGTTCCATAATATAAAGTGCTGAATCTTCTTTACTACCAGCTAAATCACCAAATAAAGCTCTATCTAAAGTGATTAATTTTGATATTTTTTGTCTCATTTTTCTTGGGAAATCAATTGCAATATATTTTATCCAAAATCCTTCTTCTAATGAAAATCGTATAAGAAAAGAGTAAATATCCGGTAATTCAAATTTCACTTCTTTTAAGCGATTTATTTCAAAGAGAAAATAATTAGCTGTCAATTGTTCTGGTAAATTATATTCACAATTAAAGACATAAATTACTTTAGCAATTTCTTCTGGAAGTTTTAAAGTAGCTATTATCTTTTTCGTTGCTTCTTTTGTTGCTACAGACGTTCGTTCTAATAGATAATCTTGTATAGCGGGTTTTTGGTTATTGAAAACATCTATAGCAGCTTTCAAGATTTCTTGTTCGGTTTGATCACGGGGATCTATTTTTGTCATCTGAAAGATTTACCTCGCTACACCATTATTTTTTTGCTTTCGAGTTCTATTGTTGCTAGATATATATATTAGTGATGAATAAACAAAATGCACTTGTATTTTAAAACAGAAATGGTTACGGCAAAAAGCACTAATTAATAGGAAAAATGAAAAAGAAAAAAATCCAAGTAAGATTATTCAATCGTTAGTAGCCTTTGTTTTCCACTTTTTCTTTCTGATCTTCAATTTTGGTGGCTTGTTCTGAAGTATTCACTTCTTCCTTTACCTCTTTTTCTTCATTCTCCTTGTATTTTTGACCTACATAGATTACTGCAAAGAATAATCCGCAACCAATTAGGAAAAAGCCAAAAACTAACCATAGAGATATTTCCAAGAGAGCTAATACTATTGCTGTTATCCAACTGAAAATTAGTGCCACGAGCATAAGGTCATAAGCTAATGATATGCTCACATCTTTGACATCTTCTTTTAGGGTAGCCATTTTTCTCATCCATTTGTTTATACTTCATTAATGGTTAGGTAAATACATTATCATTTTTTAGTTTTTGCTCTTGAGTTAATTTTTGATAGGTACTAAGCTTGTGTAGTAAGTTTTTTGAATCTATGAGAGATAATATTTGTAGTTTGAATAAAAATTACAGGAGATTATAATGTATCAATATTTCCTTGCACCACTAATTGGTTATCTTTTTGGTTCTATACCAATGGCTTGGTTCATAATTAAACTCACAACTGGAGAAGATCCTCGAAATGTAGGATCTGGTTCTGTCAGCACACGAAATACTGTAAGAACCGCGGGATATTTCTGGGCAATGTTAACAGCATCTTTAGATGTAACTAAAGGATTCTTTGCGGGATTTTTAACTCGTTTCTATATTTTCCCTGAATCAACATTTAATGGGACTTATTATAACGGATTCCTCTTACTTGCTTTATGTGGTTTAGGAGCTTTTGTTGGTCACTGTTGGATGCCTTGGATGAAATTTAAAGGTGGCAAAGGTCTTGCAGTTTTATCTGGTGGACTTATGTTAGTGAGTCCCTATGGAATAATTGTTTGGTGGTTATCCTTACCACTTTGGCTAATTATATGGCGATTAAGCAGTATGGGTTCTATCTCAGCAACTGCATCCGTAGGAATTCTTACAACTGTCTTTTTCTTAACTGGTGTGACTTATTGGAACGATTGGGCTTGTATGGTTTTTGGCTGGGGTTGTACAATTTTACTTGTTCTAAGAATGATCCCTGATTTCAAGAGAATTAAAACTGGAGAAATCAAACGTTGGTCAGGAATGAAAGTTTCCGAATGGATGAAATAAAAGCAGCGAATATACTGCTCTTTCTTTTTTATATTAAAATTTCATGTGCTTTCTTCAATTCTACAATGATGCTAATCTTTTATGGGTATTTCTCGAGACACTAATCACATTCAACACAAGCATCAGTGCATTGCCTAGGAGTTCAATCTTCCTTTGTAAATTAATATAACTACTAATATATTAATCAGCAAAAGCTAAATTCTCATAACTTTTTTTGCTTTGAGGAAGGGTGAATGTAAAAATAGAGCCTTTCTCTAAACCTTTGGATTTGGCTTTTACAGAACCAAAATGAGCTTTTACTAAAGTCTTAACTACAGATAATCCCAAACCCGAACCTGAACTTTTAGGATCTACTTTTACATACTGATTAAAAATTCTCTCAAAATCGTTCTTTTTCAATCCTATACCGTTATCGGTTATAGATATTTCAATGAAATTACTGTCTAATATTTTAGCTGATATTTCAATATTGCAATCTTGTTCTGTAAATTTAATAGCATTTATTATTAGATTCTTTAATATTCTAATTACTAATTCAAAATCGCACCAAGCAGTTAATGAATCAGGAACATCTAAAGAAACGATAAATCCTTTGTCAATAACAACGGAACCTATAGTCTTTAATGCTTCAGAAATAATTTCTTTTATGTTATGTGTCCCTAATTTCAAAGTATATTCTTGTAATTCTAAGGCAGAAAAGTCTAATATATCTAGCAAACTTTTTGAAACATCATCCAAACTATTCCTAAGATATTCCAAGGTGCCAAAAATCTCTTCGTTTATTTCTCCTAGCTGTCCTGAAAGAATTTGATTTAATAATTCTTCAGAGTTACTTAAAGGCTTGATCAAACGTGTTGTAGTAATTTCTACAAAATCCGAACGATCCTTATTCATTTTGATTAACTGATCATTCAATTCTTCCATTTTTTGATAAGAAGTAGACAATTCTTCTTCTTGTAGTGCAAGTGTTGTGACATCTTCACTTAAAACCAATATTTCAGTTATCTTGCCAGTTGAGTCAGCCATAGGAACAACTTTGAAACTAATGATAGAAAATAATTCAGGATTTTTAGTGTTTATCTCCTTAATTTTTAATCTATTGACTGAAACATTTTCACCAGTAAGTCCTTTCTTAAATAGCTTTACTAGCTCATCAGGAAAGACTACTTTATCCTTACAGCCATTGATAATATTATGACCAACAATGTCACTCCTCTTAAAGTCAACCATTAATTCAACCAAGGGATTTACACTTGTTAAAACACCATCATTATTGATGGTGAAAATAGCGATTGGTGAATGACTAATTAGATTATCCAGCTCTTGACGATTTCTTCTGAATTTTTCTTGAGGTACAAGCGCACTAAATAATGCTGAATGCAATTTATACATATCAGGAACGCCTGTTACCTTTTCCCCTCCAATAGCTATTGTTGGCAAAGACATAATATCATAAGGCTCTGCTATTTCAGGTTCTTTTTCTATGTCAACTTTACGATAAGTAATTTTTCCACTATATGATGCTAGAACTTCTTGCAAAACTTCTTCTGCAGGAGCACAATACACACAATCTTTTGAAGTAAATAATAAGATTTCAGCATGATCACTCATTGATTCTGCAATAATTGCTCCAAGCTGTTCATAAAGCTGTAACAAATTATTATAAAGTGTTTGTAGTTCAGTATTTTTACTTCGTAATTCCTTTTCAACTATTTTTCTATCTTTAATATCGGTGACCAATGCATAGGTTCCAATCGTTTGGCCATCATCACTTAAAATTGGTGTTGCGCTTATCATTACTGGAACAGGAGCACCATATTTAGTTCTCATGGTTATCTCATATTGTGATGATCTTTTATCTTTATAGCGCATTTCAGTATGACGAATTACTCTACTTCGATCCTTTTCTTCTACCATAAATAATGATTCATGACCAAATAATTCTTCACGAGTATATCTAAGCATATCACATAGTTTAGGATTAACATAAGCAATTTTTCCATTCATATCAGTGGCAATTATACCATCAGCCATAGATTCAATGACTTGTTTATACCAAAAAGTGTCTGAGAGTAATTTTTGTAATTTAGAAGGTGGAGTATATAATATATTAGAAGTATCATCCTGAACATCATTTCCTATAGGATTCTCTCTCTTCTTTTTACCACTCAATTTAGACACACCATATTCAAATTGAACTTTTATTAATAACAAAATTGACTAATAACAAGTAAAATAAATCTTATGTTTTGGTACTTTTTAAGCTATTCTTGACAAAAATAGTCCTAAAAATAAACTTCAGTAAATTTTTCCATTAATTTTGTCGATTTTAATTTTCTCGTCTAGTCGTTGCTTTACTTGTCCCCAACCACCTCCTCCTGGTGTTTCAATGACTATTTCCTCGTCTGCATCAATAGTTGTAGTTGTTTTTCCTGAAAGAATTACCTTTTCACCTTTGGTAGTAATTTTATAATATTCACCCATCTTCCCATCCTCTCCTCCTTTTATTCCCCATGGAGAAGTTTTTTGGCGTTCACCAAGTAAACTTACTACTACAGGAACTTTTGTTTTAAACTTCCTAATGATTCCTAATCCCCCCCGATGAAAGCCTTTTCCGCCACTATTTTCTCTAAATGAATATTGTTCAACTACAAGTGGATATCTAACTTCAATTTCTTCAATAGGAGTATTCATGGTATTTGTCATATGTGTGTGTATACCATCTACACCATCTTTCAATCTATTCCCGCCTGAACCACCACCAATTGTTTCATAAAAAGTAAAGGAATTTCCTGTTTCATCTATTCCCCCAATAATTAAATTGTTCATAGTTCCTTGAGAAGCAGCAGGTATACGTTTTGGGTCTATTAACGCAAAAGCTTTCAATAAAGTATCAACAATTCTTTGAGAGGTTTCAACATTGCCACCAACAACTGCTGCAGGGGGAAGCACATTAAGAAGCGTTCCAGGAGGAACTATTACATTTAAGTGTCTATATAATCCTTCATTAGCTGGGATAGTTGGATCAGTAATTGTTCTCAAAACATAATATGAAGCTGATAATGTAACAGCATATGGACAATTAATTGCACCCTTTACTTGTTTTGCTGTTCCTGAAAAGTCAAAAGTGATCTGTTTATTGGTTGTTTCAATAGCAACCATAAGTTCAACCAATTTATTATCTATTCCGTCGCCATCCATGAAGTCACTTGCCTTAGCTTTAGCTTTTGGAAAATCTTTTATTACTGCTAAAAATCTTTTTTCTGAATAATTTAATATTTCATCGATTGCTGCTAAATAAGTGGTAATTCCTTTCTGAGTTATTAATTCAATTAATCTCTTTTCCCCCGTCCAATTAGCTGATAATTGAGCCATAAGGTCTCCTTTTCTTATACGGGGAGTCCTTGAATTGGTCATTATAAGATTTAGAATATCTTTACTTATTTGACCTTTTGAAACTATTTTTACAGGAGGAATCCTTAATCCTTCTTGGAAGATATCAGTAGCATTTCCAGGCATAGAGCCAGGAGTCATCCCTCCAATATCATTATGATGTGCTCTACTGACAGAATATCCTACTAATTCATTCTCATAGAAAATTGGTGTTATAATTGTAATGTCGGGTAAATGGGTTCCACCTAAGTAAGGATCATTTACTATAAAAGAATCTCCTTGAAAAATATCATTCTCGAAAACATTCATGATGCTTTTTACACTTAAAGGCATAGCTCCAAGATGGACTGGTATGTGTTCTGCTTGGGCAATCATTCTACCTTTACCATCAAATAATGAACAACTATGATCCATTCGTTCTTTGATATTTGTACTATAAGCAGCATTACGTAATATTATGCCCATTTCTTCAGCAATGTATTCTAATCCACCACGAATAACTTCTCTAGTAATGATATCAACGTTCACAGACATCTTTTACACCTTGGTTAATTTTAACAGACCATATTCATTCACAATTGCTTGCCAATTTGGTTGCAATACTGTTGTAGTGTCATATTGTTCAATTATTGCAGGTCCTACTAGTTCATTATGTGCAAGCAATTTTTCTCGGGCAAAAATCGGTGTTTCAATGGAATTTTTACTTTCATCATAAAACACATCACGAACTGCAGTTTGTGCTTCCTCAATGGGTGTTCGGGAACCCGTAGCTATCTTTGTCAAAATGGGTTTTTGAATTAAGCCTAAATCATTTGTTCTAATATTAACTATTTCAACTTCCTCTTCCTCTAAAACATAACCATAAATGGATTGATGTTTTTCTACAAATTTAGTAATAATTTCTTTCTGACAGTCTTTCTTAAGTAAATTAATATCCGTGATAGGAATTAATAATTCAAACCCTTGACCAAGATATCGTGCATCAACAAATCTTTGATGTGTTATTCTCTCTTTAGTGAAACCTTCTTCTAACAAAACAGTTTCACCTTTCTTTTCTAATTCTTTGAAATTATTTTCCAATTCAGTGAAATCAATGTTTTGAATTTTGTCTCGTATTGATTTTACGAAAGTATGCTTAACATCAGTATATAATAATCCCATTGCTGAGAATAATCCCGGATTTCCTGGAATTAATATTTCTTTCATTTCTAATTCATCAGCTAAAGCACATGCATGTAAAGGTCCTGCTCCTCCAAAGGCTAATAATGTGAAATCTCGAGGATCTAATCCTCGTTCCACTGTAACAATACGCAAAATCCTACTCATATTATTATTAGCGATCTTAATTATTCCCAATGCACTTTCTATCGCATCGAGTTTTATTTTAGCAGCTACTTTCTTTGTAATGCTTTCTTTTGCAAATTCAGGATAAATTTTGAATGTCTTATTCAACAAACCTTCTGGATTTAATCTTCCTAATAATAGGTTCGCATCAGTTATTGTTGGATCCTCACCGCCTAAACCATAACAAGCAGGACCAGGATCAGAACCTGCACTGATTGGACCTACTCTTAAAGCGTTCCCTTGGTCAACCCAAGCAATGGATCCCCCTCCTGATGAAATTTCAGCAAGATCAATAAATGGAAATCTTGCAGGGTAACCACTTCCTTTTGTTATACGTCCACTATGAACCTCTCCACCAACCTCATATTCATTTGTTAATGTTATAGAATGATTAACTATTGTACCAGCCTTTGCTGTAGTACCACCCATGTCGAAAGACAAAACTTTTGGTAGTCCCAAATATTCAGCAAAAAATCTTGAAGCTACTACTCCCGCTGATGGGCCACTTTCAATAATGCTTACAGGTAGTTGTTGTATTATATCCGATCTGCTTACTCCACCATTACTTTGCATAATAAATAAAGGAGCAGAAATATCAGCCTGTTTAAACGAATCTGTTAAAGATTTAACATATCGGCTAATTAGAGGCATTAAAACAGCATTTATTGCTGTAGTACTTGTTCTTTCAAATTCTCTATGTTCTGGTGAAACTTCATAGCTTGCTGAGACATAGAGTTCTTTATACTTATTTTCGAAATACTCTTTCAGTATCTTTTCATGTTCAGGATTTTTATATGAATGTAATAAGGTTATAGCTAAGCTAGTTATTTTTTCTGATTGTATTGTCTTTTCTATTTCTGTTAAATCTTCTAAATCGAGAGGAACAATAATTTCACCTGAAGCATTTAAACGTTCAGCTACTTCAAACCTGTATCTTCTTGGAATTATTGGTGTTGGTCTGTCAAAAAATAGATTGTAGAGGGAAGCTCTACGTTGTCTTCCAATTTCCAAGACATCCCTGAATCCCTTAGTAGTTATCAAAACAGTCTTTGGTAATTCCAAATGCACTTGTCCCAAAAAAGCATTTGTAGCAATGGTTGTCGCATGATATAGTTGTTGAACAAATTGTTTATCTTTAGGAGATAATTCCTTACCCAAACAAGAAATAATTGCTTGCTCGGGATTTTTAGGCGTTGTTGCTACTTTTACTTGTTTGAAAATTTCACCTGTTTTTTTATTTTGAAAAATGATATCAGTAAATGTTCCACCAATATCAATGCCAATTATTATTTGTTCCACCCTTAGTCACATCAAATCAATACAAGCTGAAATTATATTCTCTCTGTTTATTATTTCCTTTATACTAATTTCGGTAACTTTTTGATAGGTTTTGTGATTAATCATTGTTTGACTCTCTAGATAATATTAATTAAAATCAATAACTAATTAGTATTGAGGATTTATCCATTCCTCAGTAAAATAGATTGGTGGAATAAATGAAAAAATCCATTTTGGATTTAATTAAAGAACGAACAGTCTTTTTCGATGGTGCAATGGGTACAGAGCTTATTGAGCGTGGACTTGTTTTAGGTGATTCAGCAGAACGATTTTCCCCCTATTTCTCAGAAATCATAACAAGCATACATAAAGCATATTTTGACGCGGATGTAGACGCTATTCATACAAATACCTATGGAGCAACAGGCATAGCTTTAGGGAAAAAATTAGCTGGAAAAATAGAGCTAATCAATTTACGACAAGTTGAACTTGCGAAAGAAGTATGTCCAAAAAACTGTTTTGTTGCAGGGAATATTGGACCTAATGCTGTTCTTCTAGAACGAGATGGTGGCGAATTCACTATAAGCATGTTACAAGAAGCCTTTGCTGAACAGATAAAAGCTCTTGTTAAAGGTGGAGTTGATCTGATAAGCATTGAAACAATGTACTACTTAGATGAAGCACTTGCAGCTATTAAAATGGCTCAAGAAGTTTGTGAATTACCGATATTTGTTTCAATGACATATGATAGAACATCAGAAGGATATCAAACACCTGTTGATAATAAAGGAGTACAAGAATGTGTCAAAGAATTGGAAAAAGCAGGTGCAGACGTTATAGGTTGTGGATGTACTTTAGGAAGCTTTGAAATGAATGCATTAGCTAAGGAAATCAAAAATAATACTAAAAAACCAGTATTAATACAACCAACAGCGGGAGCTCCATTATCCGTTGCAGGTAAAAATCTATACCCAATTAATCCTGATAGATTTGCCAAAGATATGCTGGAATTGTATAATTTAGGAATCAATGTATTAGGGGGATGTTGTGGAACAACACCGATGCATATCGAAAAGATGATTGACATTATTAAAAAGAACAAGAAAAAATAGTTACTTAACAGGAATAATACTTTATATCAAAAGTATTATTTTCTATTTTATTTTTCTAGTTTTATATTTACTATAATATTATTTGGTTTATTTTATAATAATTTTGAAAATGGCTCCTTTGTTTTTAATACATAATATATAAGAACTTTAGAACCTATGAATTACTTAAAGCAAAATAAGAGGTTATTTATTATGACATATGAAAAATCATTGATTGATGACTTGAGCCGAGGGATTTACGCAAAGTGTATTTGTAAATCTGATATAAAAGTCAAAACTATTTTAGTAGGATTTCCTGGGATGGGGCTTGCTGGAGCTATTGCTGCGCAGCATATAAGTGAAGAACTTAAATTAGAGACAATTGGTTTCGTCGAAGGATTGGTTATTCCCCCTGTAGCTGTTTTTCTAGATGGTTATTTAAGACATCCTTATCGTATTATGGGAAAAGAAGGTTTGGATTTGGTTATTTTTATTGGTGAAAGTGCTGTTAGTGCTGAAGGAGCATATTATATAGCAAATGCTGTTCTTGATTGGGCTACTCAGCATGGTACAGAAGAGATCATTATTTTAGATGGATTCGCATTTCTTGATCCAAGTGATGAAGCTAATGTTTACCTTGTTGCTGAACCTGAAATTAAAGAAAAAGCTGAGAAATTAAAAATACCTCCTTTAAGAAGTGGTTATATCAAAGGCTTTGCTGGAGCAATGTTAAATAAAACAATGGCCAGTGATATTGATGGATTAGCTTTTCTTGTTGGAACAAGACCTGATCTACCTGATCCTGGTTCTGCAGCAGCTTTAATTGAAGCAGTTAATCACTACAAAGGTCTTAAAGTTCAAACTGACACTTTAGTTAAACAACAAGAGTCGATTAAACGAAAACTACAAGAGCTTTCAATGGAAACTCAAGAGATGGCAGCTTCAACACCAGCTGAATCTAAGAGGAAAAGAACATTTTATACTTAGACTCTTTTTTTCCTTATTTTTATAAAAAATAAATTTAAGAAACGCACTTCTTTTACCTAAATTATTTATACTATCCAAACTTAATTAGATTAAATATTGGAATTGATTCTCTATGTATGATAAAATTTGCTCTTTTCTTAAAGATTCCCTTCATTTAAAACGTATGATTAGAAGTGGTTGGATAAATTCTGGTGTTCCCCCTGCTGAAGTTGAAAGTGTTGCTGACCATAGTTACATGGTTACTTTACTGGCGTTAGTTATTGCTCTGGATGAACAAAGAAAAGGTAATGATATTAATCTTGAGAAGACAATTATCATGGCTTTACTCCATGATTTATCTGAAAGTGTTTCTCAAGATATTAATCGAAGTATTCGAAAATTTACTCCCGAAAACTATGATAATTTTAAGCGAGAGCTTGATATGAATGCATCAAATTATTTACTCAATAAATTACCTCAAGGAGATTCTGAAAAACTTCTTGATTATCTCTCGGAATTCAGATCAGCGGAGACGAAAGAAGCAAGAATAGTTGTGGAAGCGGACCGTTTGGAAACGATTTTACAATTAAATAGCTATCAAAAATTAGGTATCCCTAAGAATAATTTTCATGAATTCTATCAAAATTTATCAAATGAACTAGAATTCTATCAATTTGATCTAGTAAAAGATTTAGCTTCAAAATTGCTTATGGAGTGATAACATAATGAAAGAAAAAGATTTTTCTCAAACACGATATTCACGTTTTGTTCCTTTATCAAGTATAGGTCTTGAAGGTATGAGGAAAATCAGAAAAACTCGAGCAACAGTTGTAGGTTGTGGGGGATTGGGTTCAGTTACCGCAACACAATTGACATCTTTAGGAATTAAATATCTGCGAATTATTGATAATGATAAAGTTGAACTATCCAATCTTCAAAGACAAACACTCTATCGTGAAAAAGATGTTGGCAAATCAAAAGCTGAAACAGCAAGGAAATTCCTGGAAGAACTTAACCCCGATGTTACAATAGACGCTATTAAAGAAGTTATTACTGAAGATACAGTAGAGGTAGCATCTAGGGGAGTAGATTTTATTGTTGATGCTGTTGATAGATTTACACCAAGGCTCGCTCTTAATAGAGAAGCCTTGAAAAGAAACATTCCATTTCTTTTTGGAGCTGTTTCAGGAATGACTGGTAATGTAATGACAATTCAAAGAGGCAGTGCTTGTATTGAATGTTTATTCAACAATGTTAATGACGATAATTTACCTAATTCTTCCCTCACTGGAATTCATCCTTCAATTATCCAAATTATTGGTAGTATTCAGATCGCAGAAGCAACTAAATTAATGATAGGTAAAAAACCCACTTTGCTTAACACCCTTCTCTTTTGTGATATTGATTCTATACAATTTGATCCTATTAACATTAAACCTAGAGAAGATTGCTCGTGTAGGATCTTTCAAAAGCAATGAGATTAAATAAAAGAATAAAAATGGAAGATTTATACTATAAATCCACCATAAGCGAAGAACATAAATATCGAAAACCCAAGAAACATAGAAGTAGCAACTGCTCTTGCGATGGAACCTCTGAATGTTCTATCAGGATCTGCTTCTTGGTAGAGTATAAGCCATACTAATGCTAATGCACCAAGTATCAAGAATATAATAGCAAATGCTAGTAACCCTTTTGGGCCGAGGAAAGCTTTGAAATCTTCCATATATTTTACACCTATTTCTGAAAATGTATTTAGATTATATTAAAATCTTTCGAGAATGTTTAGAAAAGAGATTAATAGTGAATAAGATAATTATTCACCATTTTTATGATTATTAGAGTTTAATTTTTTAGTTATCGTTTCCTTTAGAGGTCTTAAACCAATTATTAAACCGATTGCTATTACTAACAACGAAACTAATAATCCTAACTCTATCCACATTAGAATATTAGATGAAATGACATTGTTTATTGCATTTGAAAACAACGTATTGAAGCTAATTATTGCATCAAGAATTAGTGGTATACCACCAAAAAGAACTGCGAGTACTATAAGCAATATTGACCAAAATGAAACAACCACTTTTGACTGAATATTTATGTTAAGTAAATGTTTATGATTCTGTATCACACCAATTTTTCCTATAATTTTCCCTCGGCGAATCAATGGTGTGACATTGAACTCAGTTATTGTTGTTATATCGTTTGATAAGTCAATAATTTCTTCTTGAGGAGTAATATAACAACCAGGTAATATTGGTTGTAGTTTGCATTCATTTGTTTCACAGTTGTTTCCTAAATCACTTTTGCTTACAGGGGGAATCTTAACTTTGAGAGGATAGATTTTTTGGGGGTACATTCTTTTATAATAATCGATACTGATAACTCGTTGCAATGAAGGTTCAACATATTTTTCTTCTGCTTTATAAGCAGCTTCTAATGTTGCAAGTTCTTTTTTACGTAAAGCAAGTCTCTCCTCAAGTGATAACGAATCATCAATTTGACTTAAAACGTCCTTTGTAGGAACTTCCACAATTGGAGCTTCAGCTTCTACAAAAGGCAAATCACCGATGCTTTCTTCTCCTAATGGTTCTTCTTCATCAACTGTTGGAAAATCATAAATATCTTCTTCCGACTCTTCCTCTATTTGTTCATCTTCGTCATCATAAAAGGCAAGATCATCATCAAGAGGTTCCTCTTCATCATCAAACTCATCTTCTTCTTCACCAGGTTCGGCTTGATCCAATGGCCCTTCCCTGATGAATCGCTCTTTCTCCTCATCGATCATTATTTCTTTGAAAACTTCTTCAACACTAGTATTATCAATTGGTGTATAACCTTCACTTACAGAAGATTCTTCCACAGGTAATCCTTCATCTTGTGTGAAAATATCCTTAATCGTTGTATATTCTTCTTCAGATAATTCAACTTCAGCAGAATCAATCTCATCAATTTCGATTTCATCATCAATTATTATTTCATTCATAATGGAATCTAAGGATTGTTCTGTTGCTGATTCAATTTTCAATTCGTCTATGAATTCTTCTTTTTCCCATGGATATTTTGCCTTTTCTTCTTCTTTTTCTTCCTCTATAGGCTCTGTAAGAAAATCATCTATAGATTCCTCTTTTGGTTCACTTTGAGGAGTAATCTGAGGTTCCTGATAAACTCTATCTCGAGGGAAAGAAGTATCAACAAAATGTTGAGTTAATTGATCTACTTCTGTCTCATCAACAGGAGTTGCTTCTACAAGTTTCTTAGCAACTTCAATTATATCTGAACCATCTAATTTTGGTGGGTAGACCATTTGAGTTGGATATTGTACAGGTGGTTCTGGAGGAGTTTTATGAATAGGTATTCCTATTGGTTCAATAAAAACATCACCGAGATTTTTATCCACTATTCTGTAATAGTTTCCCCAAGAATTCAAAACAAATGCTGTTGGCATACTAAAAACTTCATAGTCCATTATTTGACCATCTTGTCTTTCAATACCAACCTCACGTACCTTAACTGAAAAGCTTTTACAAGCAGTTCTATATGTTGCTGCGAAAGGTATTGCTTCTGGAACTTCTAAATCAACAATATAATCACCTTGATTGAAGGTTACAAAACTTGCTTCACCGGAATAAAATTCTGTGCCAAATTTCTGAACCAAATAATCAATAGGTGAATAATGATTCTTTATAACAACAACTTCTCCTTGATTACTAATAATAGCAATAATTCTAGGATGAATTCTTAATGTTGTTTCCAATTCATCTAATAACTGTATGAGTAAAGTTCCTCGAGGTACTCTAAATGTGAAGTCAACTACTTCAGAATCGATGAGTACTTTGAAACCTATTGTATGATTATAGCTGCTCAAGATACAACCTCTTTTTTGCGCCTAATATATAATATTATAACTACTTATGAAAGAATCTTTCGTATAGAATAGTTTTATTATTATGGGTTTTTTAATCTTATAGTAGTAACATTAGGAGAAAAATTCATTGGAAAATGAGGAATCTTTAGTAATTAATCAAGATAATCCTTTCGATCAAGAAATTATTACCGTGCAATTCCTCACAAAACAGTCACAAAAATTACTTAAAAAAGAAATTTTCAAACGAATTTTTTCTTCCTTACCTCTAGTGACTATTATTTTCCTTTCATTAATCATTCGAGTAATAGCTTCTGGAAAATCACGAGGATTTATACATCCTGATGAGGTTTTCCAATCAATTGAAATGGCTCATTATCGTATTTTTGGTGAATATGGCTCAGGTCAAACTATTCCTTGGGAATTTAACGAAAATTATGTCTATGGTGGAGCAAGATCTTGGTTTTTTGTTCTTATCCTAGCAGTAATTTACAGATTTGTTATGTTGTTTGGTATAACTGACCCGCTAATACTTATAGGTACTGCTCGATTATTTCTTTCATTATTTTCGATCATTACAGTGATTATTGCTTATAAATTCGGTACAGAGATATTCAACAAGAGAGTGGGGTTACTAAGTGCTTTTCTATGTGGCACCTGGTGGTTCTTCCCATTTTGGGCAAGTAGAATAATGACAGATTCGATCGCATCAGATATGCTTTTCATAAGTATTTATCTAACCTATAAAGCTATTAAATATGATTCAACAAAGAAGAAATTATTTGCTTCACTATTTGCTGGGATATTTATTGGTTTTGCTTTTATGTTTCGCTTTCCTTCAGGATTAATGGCATTACCTCTTTTCATGACTTTACTTTATGTTGCTAGTAAGAATGTTCATGGAATGAGAAAAAAGCATGTTTCTCTTAAGAAAGAATATTTCATACAATTTATTCCGTTGATGATGTTCTTCTTTGGTGGAGGACTAATGATCATCACTCAAGGATTATTGGATCTTTTCACTTGGGGGGATTTCTTACAATCACCAATAAATTTCTTTAAGTATAATATTGTTGCGGGTAATAGCGCTTTACATGGAACAGCTCCATGGTATCAGTACTTAGTGGGGTTCTTTACTGATTTTGGCAGCTATTTTCTCTTTGCTTTCGTTCTATTCTTTGTTTTTGGTTTGTATTATAATAAGAAATGGAAATCAAAAATATTCTTTGGCTCTATCTTTGTTTTTTGGATTGTTTTGTTTTCCATTATAGCTCATAAAGAATTTCGATTTATTTTCATTATTATTCCTTTTAGTATGATTTTTGTTTCAAACGGAATTGAAGCAGTTATAAAATTTATCCGTAAAAAATCGCTCCAAAATTTAGTTTTGGGGGCAATTATAATATTCTTTTGTGCTTCATCTTATACAATGGGTGTCTATCAGAAAAGTTTCTATTGGAATTATGCTGAAGGTATTTGTATGGGAATGTACTGGGTTGGCAAACAAGATGATGTTGAACAAGTAATTGTTTTTGAAAATGTATGGTATACCGGTGGTTACGCTTATTTAGATAAAGATGTTCCTTGCTATTTTCTAAGTATGAGACCGTGGATGGATCCTTCAGTAACTTACAATTCAACTGCCTACCGGGCACTATTTTCTATTCCTGGTACTTATATTGTGGTGAAATCGAATGAACTCTTTTATATTAAAGAGATATTGCTAAGCTGTGGTTTGCTAAAAGTACTATTTTTAAATGATAATCCAGACGTAACAGTATATGCCAAACAATAAGAGAAAGGATAGAAAGAAACAATCAACCAGTTGTGTGAAATTTTTCTAAATCATTTTAAGTGGATAGTCTTGTTTATAATCAGGTACCCTTGCCCAAATTTTTAACGTATTTCTTAAATCTGCAGCAAAGGTGAGAGATTGTTCTGCTTCTCCATGAATAACGAAAGTTTTTAGTGGTTTTTTATTTATTTTTTCAATATGTAATTTTAATTCATTTTTATCTGCATGAGCGCTGAATCCTCTTATTTGCTCTACATAAGCATTTATATGAATTTCTTTATCATATATTTCAATATCTTTTTCCCCGTCAGTAATTTTTCTTCCCAGAGTGTTTTTTGCTTGAAATCCAACTAATAAAATCACAGACTTTTTAGTTGGCAATTCATTTATTAAATGATTTAAGATTCTACCACCTGTACACATACCAGAACCAGCAAAAACAATACAAGTTTCCCAACCATTTAGAATCTCTCTTGATTCATTTTCTGTTTGAGAAAAATGCAATTCAGGGAATTTTAATGGATTATCACCCGATCTTAATAATTTTAATGTCTCTTTATCAAAACATTCAGGATGTTTAAGGTAGATTTCAGTGGCATCAATTGCCATTGGTGAATCGATATAAACAGGTGTTTTATCTATTATTTGCTTTTCAAAAATCTCATTTAGAAAATATACTAAGGTTTGTGTTCTGCCAATGGCAAACGAAGGAATGATTAATTTTCCTCCTTCTTGTGAAACATGTTTTGCAAGTTTAATGAGAGTATCTCGTCCTTTGTCCATTGATGGATGTACTCTATCACCATAAGTTGATTCAGTAATTAGATAATGAATTTCACTTATAGGATCGGGATTTCTAATAAGTGGTTGATCATTTTGTCCCAAATCCCCTGTAAAACCTATTATTGTTCCGTCTATATCAAGTATAGGTTGAGCAGAACCCAGAATATGACCTGCATCTAGAAATTTCAGGGATATATATTTGTCAATAGATTCATTCTTATAATAAGGCACTGTTTCAAAATGCTTCAAACTATTATAAACAGCTTCTTCATCATAAAGAGGTTCAATATATCGATCAGCTCTATTTTTCAAGTCCTTTTTCATTTCTTCTTTAGATATTTTAACAGCATCAAGTAATAATACTTTGGCTAAATCTTTTGTTGCAGGTGTACAATAAATTGGACCATTAAAACCTTGCTCAAAAAGAAGAGGGATTCTACCTGAATGATCAATGTGAGCATGAGATAATACTACATAATCTATTTCTTTGGGATTAAATGAGAAATTTCTATTATATCGATGGGGAATTCCTTGTATCAAACCACAATCTAAAAGGATTTTTTTATTTTCAGCGGTAATTATATGCGCACTTCCAGTTGTTCGAGCGACAGCTCCATGAAAAGCTACTGATAAATCCATTAGTTTTTACTCCTTCAGAATTAAATTGTTTTTCTCATTAAAATATTAATTGTTACAGCAATTTTAAGTAAAATTGCAAGATAAGAGAAATTTATATCCTAATAAGACTTGACTAACATAATTTTTATTTGAGAGTAATATTCTATTTACTAGAGAAAAAAGAATCGAAATAGTAGCTAATACAATATAGAGGTTAGTATCTCAACTTCAAAACTCATGAGTGGATTTGAATAATGTTTGAAAATATCGAAAAAGCTAGACAACTTCTCACAGCAGGTTCATATAGAGCTGCTATAGATGAATTTACCAAATTAATTCAAATTTTAAAAGAGAAGAAAAATTATGATGAAATAACTAGATTATTAAAAGAAATTTTAACTAAAATTAATGAAACAAATGATAAAAGGAATATTTATCACACAGCTGAAAATATCATCCAAGAAATTCAAGATTTAAAGATTAACGATTTTGAAGATAATATCTCTGAGATTGACAAATTCTTTGCCAATGCTAAATCCCTTTATCGTGAAAAAGACGAACAATTCGATAAAGCAGGCGAACTAACAGAATTACAAGCAAATTTCTATGAATTAAACGAAAAGGATAATTCTATGCTTATCTTAGAAGCTGCTGTTGATTATAGTGAATGGGCTATTAGAATTTTAAGTAAAACTAGAATACGTGAAGAAGATACTAAACGCGGTAATGATTTTATTAAAAAAGCAGAGAATCTCTATATAAAAGCTAAAAAAGAAGAAAAAATTCTTTCAATTTATAACAATCTTATAGCCAAACAGCTTGAAAATAAAAATGATATTTCAGCAGAAAGTACTATCGAACAAGCAGTTGATTATTTGCTTCATTTGAAAGCTGATGATATATCTATTCTACGGGCTACAGAAGAAGTCATGAATTCATATGTTTTATTTATTGAATATAAAATAGCTGATATTTTAAATCCTGAACTAATTACAGCAAAAAATGAGAACATCTATTTTGAAAACAATATTGCTACTCGGATAATTACGCATGCAAAGGACATTTGTATTAATCGTAAAGCTATACCTGCAATTCTTATTCTGGCTAAAGAATTAGCATTAATTGGGTTAGCGATTTTTGAGAAAGGACATCAACAAGTAGCTATTTCATATTTTGAGAAAGCAAAAGAGTATTATATTGAAGTAGGAAATCTTGAGGAAGCAATTAATTTTGGTGAAAACTTAATTTCCATTGGATTACAGTTATATACGAACGAGAAATATCCCATTGGTAGAGATTATTTCAATATAGCAGTTGATATTGGTCGAACAATGGATCGAACTTTTGAAATAAAAGTTTACCAAAAACAAGCTGATTTATTTTTGAAATATAATAAATTCCAACTTGCATATGAGTCTTTTAAATTAATAATTGAACCATTGACTCTATTAGAAGATAATGATTTACAAGAGGATATTCCAAGCGCAATTAGATTTTTAGCACGTGATCGTTTTGAGAAAAACGATTTTCATTATGCTGAATTATACTTTCGTCTTACAGCAGATTTCTTTTTAGCACTAAAACGAATTGATTTAGCTGCTGCGACCTATGATTCTGTTTGGCAATCAATGTTTAGTGTAAGACAGCTTCAAACTGGTATTGATCTTGCAAAGAAAGCTGCTGATGCATATGTAAAAGCTGGAATGGAAGAGGAAGGAGCTGAAGTTTATATCAATCTTGCAAAACAACTTTTAGCTGAAAATCATTATGATATTGCCCTTGAAAGATTACTGTTAGCTTCAGAAATTATTCCGGTATTTCTTAGAGAGCAAAAATTCAAAATTCTAGTTGAATTAACAACTAAATATACTGAAATTTGTTTAAAATCTGGGGATATTATAAATGCTCGAGAATTATGGAAAGCGGCATGTAATTTTAATGAAATTCTAGCTCATTCTCTAATTAAACGTGGTATTAATGCTGTTGTTGAAACAATTGAACTTCATATTGCTAATGTTCGCAAATTTGATAATGAAGAACTTAATCAAGTTACTTTAGAATCAGCTCAAGGTAGTGGTAAAGTTTTATCAGAAGCCAAAGAATATGATCGTGCAGCAAAAATTATGATTAACTTTGCTACTGATTTTCTAAGAAAAAATCTAATTCAATATGCTGACCCATTATTTGAATCAGGTGCAAGTGAATTCATTAAAGCAAATCAACCTGAAGAAGCAGCTAGAGTGTTGTCTGCACTTGCTCGATATCATTCTGAGCATAATAATCAGCAAAAGAGTTTTGATTATTATTTATTAGCTACAATTAAAAGTGAGATGAAACCTGATGCGAAGATTTTCCATGGTGTAGCTCAACATTGTTTTGAAACTTTTACTGATGTGCTCGATTTAGGTGATGTTGTAAATGCAGAAAAAGGCTTTGAGGTTGCTATTCAAATTGAGGCAGCAATAAATAAAGAAGCTACAGCTCTTCTTGCAATTGAAATCGCTAAGAAATTTATTGACAATCTGCAATATCAATTATCATTAAAATATTATCAAATGTCAATTTCCAATTTCCTTGAAATTTCTTCAAAGAATGCTATAATAGTTGCTTCAGAGGTGATAGAACAAGGTAGAAAAGCATATCAAAGTGACAAATTCGTTGAAGCTAATGAACTAATTACTTTAGGTGTTGAAACCCTTTACAAAGGACAACAAGTACAACAAGGAGCTCAGACTGCAAGAATTGAAGGTGAAAGATTTTTATCGTCTACACATCCTGAAATAGGAATTAATTTACTTAATATTGCTATTCAATATTATTTATTCCTTAAAGATAAAACCTCTGCAGCAGAAATACACGAGATCAAAGGACGATATTATATTTCCTCAAATACTCTTGGTGATGGATTGGATGAATACAGAAATGCAGGTGTTGTGTATTCTGAAATCAATAAAATTGATAAATTAAAGAGTTTAATTACTGAAATTATAAACCAAGCAACCAAGATTGTAATAGAGAAGGAAAATTTCCCATTAGAGGTTGAATTATCTCGAGAAAAAATAGCCTTAGATTACATTACTATTGCTGAGGATTTTAGTGTAAAAGCCAATGATATGAACCTAAATAGCGATATAAAACATAAGGCATGGATATTATTTTCAACACAATCATTACACGAATCAGCTTTCAAAAGCTTACAAAAAACATTCGAAAGCTATAATCAATTGAATAATCTTACAGGTATAACAAATTTAAGTTCTCAGGTAGCATTATTATCAGCTCAATTAATTGATAAACATGATTTAAGTAATGCCTCAAAATACTTGAACTTAACAATTGAATTTCTATTAACTGTAAGGAAGCAAAGAGAAGCAGCTGGAATTTGTATCTCTACTTGCGAAGCTTTCCTTAAACAAGAGAATAATGAAGTAGCTGTTTCTTGGGGTCTTCGTGGAGCAGGAATCTTAACTGAAATCAAATTAGTAGATGAAGCGATGAATTTTCTTGAAGAATTAGTAGATGTATTAATGTCCCGAAATAGTATAGAAAATGCAATACTCTGCTATGGTAAAATAGCTAAGGTACTTGAAGAAAATGGTAGAATGAAAGAAGTAGAAGATATTGCTTTGAAAGTTATGGCTTTTGGTACAGCTAACATGAAAAACAATAATCCTGCAGCAGGATTACGATTATGGGAGGTAGCATTAACTATTGGAGCAATGGTTGGTGAAGAGTTTACAGGTCGTTTGTGTGTTATCGAAGGACAAACATTCTATGAGACAAATAATTATGACCGTTCTTTCGAATTATTCAAAGAAGCTCATAGTTTGTTTAAACGAACAGATAAAAATAATCGATTAATCAATTTGGGAAATACCATTTTTGATATTGCTTATGATCTTCTAAAAGAGAAAAATCTAGACACATCCTTCAAGTATCTACCAATTGCTTTTGAATCCCTTATAGCTGGAAATGAATTGATGCTAGCTACTGATAAAATGTTTGGTAATGCAAAGAGTTTCATAGAAATTGGTCGCGATAAAGAAGGATTCCATCTTATTACCATAGCTATTGATACTTTATTCTCTAAGGGGGATATTGTAAGTGGTATTGAACGTTGTTTTGTTGGTGCTGCATTGTTAATTTCCTATGAGAAAAATACTGAAGGTGGAAGATTAATTGATAAAGGAATGGAACACATATCCCATATTTCTGATGAAGCATCCATCAAACATTTAGCAACAGTATGTAGGAACCAAGGAATAATTCTTAGAGATGATGATAAACTTGAAGCTTCTCATATTATATTAGCTTCTGGAATTGGAATTTTACGAACAATCAACGATTTAATAGGTATAGGGCAAATTAGTATTGACTTAGGAAAAACTCTTGTCAGAAGAAATGAAATGAATGCTGCTGTGGAAGCTTATCGTAATGGTGTTCACCTATTAGCTCAAGGTAATTTGCGAAAGGAAGCAGCTGATGTAGTAAATGAACTTATTACAGAAGGTCGAAAACAAATCGATAATCGAAATGTTCTTGTTGGTGTTCCATTAGTCGAGCTCTCTGGTGATCTCTTTATTTTCCTAGGTTATCCTGATAGAATTATGGTTATCTCTGAGATTTTCATTAATCTTGGAGGAAAAATGTTAAGCGAACGTAATTACGATATTGCAGCTCTCTATTTTTCAAAAGCAATGGAATTAGCAACGAAAGCAGGTCTAAAAGATTATCTGCCAAAAGTAGGTAATCGGTGTATTGATTTTGGTTTGAAATTAGTTAAGGAAGGCGACCCAATTTTGGGCATTCAATTTATGAACGCTGGAGCTGAACTGATAAGTGATTTTGAACAGAAACCTGAAAAAGCTGGAAGAGCATTAACCAACTATATTGAAGCAGTATTACAAGTTCTAAGCCCAGCTTATGAGAAAACTATTGAAGATGAAGAAAAACGCTTGGAACTTATTGGCCAATTCATTGATTCAACAATTAGATTCTTTACACAAATACAAGCTTTCAGCTCATTGGAAACATTAACAAAATCTCTTATTGACTATGGCAAGAATCTTTTAAGAACCAGAAATCCAAGAATTGCACGAAGAATTTTTGAACCTGCTTTACGAGCAGCTGAAAATGCTAGCAATTCGAAACAACTTATAGAAATTGCTAATGCTTATTTGGATCATGTAAATTATCTAATTGAGAATAATAAATTTGAATTTCTCGAAACAACTGTTAATCAAGCATTAAATATCTATTTAGAAGTAAATGATTTGAAAGAAATCCGAAAATTCATGGGTATCATGACTCATAATGGTCGAGAACTTTGCTTGAAAGAAGAAAGCTACTCACATGGAATCAAAATCATCAATTTATTAACCGATTTGGCAACCAATATGATGCAACAAGAACTTTATCCAGTAGTTATTATTCCAGCTATTCATTTAAATCAACAAGCACTTGAACAAGAAAATTATGAACTGCTGATTTTTGCTCGTCAAATTATTATTAGATTATTACGTTCTATTCAATCAGCTAATTTTCCATTAGCAATTTTGGGAAACATAAATCTATCTAATATGATCTATGAATGGTTCCAACCAGCAGAAGATTTACTTCTCAAATCTTCCTCATATGACCAAGCGATCAAAATAATTGATCAATCATTACAACTAGCAGTTATTACACAACAAGTCGAACTTGGTAATGTTGTCATTGATAAAGTCCTTGAGTATATTGAAACAATAATTAAACGAAGAACATCGGGTATAGAATTATTATATGAAATTTTAGTTATTGGCCTTGATGGTTTAGGATTAAGAGATAAAATTGCTCCTATTGGGAACAAGTGTATGACTATTGGTAAAGATGCTGCTGAACGTAAAAAGGTAAGAGAAGCTATTGATTACCTGAAAGCAGCAGGGAGAATTTACGCGATTTTACAGGATGAACGTTTAATAGCAGAAGTAGCAATTACGAGTGCAACTATTGGTGATTATCGATTAAAAGAGAAAGACTTCAAAGAAGGTCTTTACTATTATTCCTGTGCTCTTGAAAATTATGAACTTTCCCATGATGAGAAAAGTATACAATTAATTGCTTCCACCATTGAAAATATGTTCAAGAGTGCACCAGTTAAAGATGGTTATCTCACATTTAAAATACCAGGCATTGTTTATGCGAATCGTGATAAAATCAAAGAAGCGGAAGCATTAGCAGTAAAAGCAGTTAAACAAACTGAAAAAATGATCAAGTCTGAGAAGAAGGATATGATATATGATTCTATTGAATATCTTTTTGCTGCCAGCGAAATCTTTGAAAGAACAGGCAATTTCATAGAAGAAACAAAGTTATACGATGTTTATATGTTCCTCTATCTTGCAGCAATTAGTGAAAACAAAGTAGTTGACTTGTTCATTGATATGCTTATTCGATCAATTATGATGAAATTACGTATTTGGGATTTCAATGCCATCACTAGAATTTTCTCCAAAGTCAAGGATCAACGAATTCTAAAGAGTAAGAAATACTTTGCTATTACAAAATCAATTGAGGCATTAATTAAAGGTGAAATAGCTATTGCTCAATTACAAGCAAGTGAAGTGAATGTCAAATATGAACGAAGTTTAAGAGAAGCTATTGATTCCTATAGAGATCAAGTTAGAGAAGATATAACTGAAACAGGTAAAATTAGTATTCTAGATTATATGGAAAACCAACCAACCTCAAGATTAGTTAATATTATCATTCAAGACCTCTATGGTAGAAAAGAAATTGAAGGTAAATATTTCCAAGTTGGTTTATTTGTCTCTGAAGAACAACTAACTAATACTCTAAATATGTGTGATACTGAACTAATCGAAAAAGGTAAAGCAGTAATAAAAGAAATTGCTGAAGGAACAGCATTAACTGTTGATGAAGCTTTAAATGTTATACGTATTGAATATATTCCGCAAAAATTCCAAGCATTATTTAATGAGGATTACACTCTCATTTATGCCTATCAACAGCTTAGGAACGAAGTAAAAGAACTTGCTCTAGGATATCAAGAAATAGGCAATGTTGATATCAACAAGATTTCTCACCAGCTCAAATTCTCACCCAATATTATTCAACGTGAAATTGAATATTTGATTTTAGAAGGAATGATCAATCCAAAATTGGTAGGAAGAACGTAAAATTCTTCATACTAATTTTTTATTTAATTATATCAGTTATTTTACTTTGAGTGTTCTTTTTTAGAGCCTTCATAATCTATTGAACAAATGGTTGCTTTTCCACCAGCTTTTTCAATTGCTATAGCAACTTCCTTTTCTTTTCCCGGAGCAAGAGCTACTATACATCCCCCCAAACCAGCACCTGTTAATTTTGCCCCTAAAGCACCTGCTTTTATTGATTCATTTACTAAACGATTTAATTTCTCTATAGAAACTAGTAAATTCTCGTTAAGCATCTTTTGTTGTTCAGTTAATAAGGTACCAAGCAGATTTAGATCTTGATTCCTTCTTACTTTAGCCAACTCTTTGGATGCTCGATCAGTCAAATCACGTATTTTGATGACTCCAAACAATCGTTTATATTCATCTTTTGTAAGCAATTTTCTAAATGATAACAAATCTTCTTGAGTTATTGTTTTCAGGTTGAAATCACTTTTTGCGTCTAATTTTTTCATACCTTCATTAATACGATTTTTGAGTATAGTTAATGGTTCATTTGCTGAACGTCTAACCAAACTATCCCCTATTACTAAACTATCGAATTCTGAAGTGAATGATTTTAGAGTATAAGGTGGACCATCGCAATCAAGTGAAAAAATACCCCCGATTGCTGAAGAATATTGATCCATTATCCCACAATTTATCTTGAGAATTTGATTTTCTGCTTTGAAAGTTAAGTCAGCTATTTCCATCTTTGTCAATCCCATCCCCAACTGGTCATCTAAAGCAGTTAACCAAGAAACTAATAATGCAGCAGATGATGATAAACCAGAACCTATTGGAACTTCGCTTGAAATTTGAATATCATATCCCGGTAAATCTTCTGTATACCCCTCTCCGTATAAAGCTAAAATTATTGCTCGTAAATAATCGAATTCATTATTGGCAAGTGTTAAATTTCTATCTAAGGAAAATTCATCACTTTTATTTAATTCAAATGATTGAATCCTAATTTTTTTAAAATTATTTTCTCTTAATGAGATTTTTGTTCTAAGATTTATAGCAGCAGGAATAACAACTAATTTTAGATAATCTTGGTGTTCACCGTAAAGACAAACCCTTCCAGGGGCAGAATAAGTTTGATAGTCTTTTTCCACATTCATTCAAATAACCACAGTATTTTTGCTTCAAACGCTGTTAAATTATTGCTCTTGCTACAGTTTTATCTATTTTGCTTCTAGAGAGAGATTTATTTAGCTAAGAACGTTAGAAAATAACTATTCAATAATTAAAAAATAGATGAAATAGATTTAATGTATTGTAACCATGGAGAAGATGACTTATGTTAGAAAATGCGATTATTTTTTCTAAAGATTTAGCAAAAGTTGTTCTTACATCAACTTATGGTTCCCATGATCCTCATGCAGATAGTTTTGCTAACTCCTTGGAAAAAATACAAGAAATTGCAGTCAAATTAGAGAAAGGCCTCTTTACTCTTGATCTTGACTTAAATTTAACAGCGATGATCGTTGCAATCAAGAATCTTTCAGTTGCTTTAGTTTTTAATGAAAAATTCGACAAGACGTTACATGAATCTTGGGAAAAGGTTGCAAAGGAAATTGTTAATGGGTTTGAAAAATATTATGATTCAAAGGATGAATCAAAGTATACAGAATTTAAACCAAAGCTTGATGATATAATAAAATGGCATGAAAAAGAACTTTCACCCATCGATAAAATGAAGGATGCTTTGTGGTAAGATGGAGGTAAATGACCTTGGCTGAATTACCAAATCAACCCACTCTTGCTGTTACGATTATGATGGGAATAGCTTTTATCGCTGTCTTTGGAGTGGTTATTCGTATGTTTATCAACTATTCCAAACGTAAAAGAAATGCTGCTCTAATGATTGCTGTTTCATTTACTTTCTGGGGTTTAGCAGCTCTAATAACATTTACTGGTACACTTTTACAATATTTAATTTATGGACCTGATGGTTCTACCAATGCTATTGGTTCATTCCAATTTTCAAGGTATGGAATTAACTTAGGGTATGCTTTTTCAGCGGTTTGTAATATTTTCATGTTTCTCTTTATCTCTGAGATATTCTCAAAATTTGCTCTTTTCAGAAAAACACAAAAAGTTTTACCCATGATCAATGGCATTTTGAATGGCGTGACAATAGGTTTAGTGATAAATGCTTTCATAGTTAGTATAAAAACAACAGAACCAACAGAATTGTATAATCCTGCATATCCAATTCCTCAAACAGTTTATCATCTAGTTCTAACACTATTCACATTTTTGATGCTTCTTGCATATAGTGTAAAATCTATGAAACAAGCACCATTAAAATGGGAAAAAGTTGGATTCAAATTCATAATAGGAACAGCTGTCTCAGCAATTATGATCTATGTTCTCTTTGTTCTTGATCTTGTTGTACAAGATATCTGGATAGTTTTTGATGATGGTTATACCATTTTCAATAATCTTGGTTGGTTAACAGCTGTAATTATGGTTAATCTGGCATATATCGGATTCTTTATGCCTAATTGGATACGCTTGCGTTACAAAGAATTGGAGGTAAAATAAATGGTTCTATCTGTAGAAACAAAATTACTTTTGGCAATTATTACTGAAGGAATAGTATTACTGTCAGTTTCTTTTGTAGTATTATTCTTGTACATTAAATATAGACAACGTAAGAAAAGTGCAGCATTAGCATTGGCTGTAGCTTTTACATTTTACAATATAGCAATAATCTGCTTGTTTACCTTCAGAATTTTAGCTTATCTACAAGAAGTAGGCACTCTTTCAGATTATTATGGATTTAGTAATATTGGTATTAGTTTAGGTTATGGTTTTTCAGCTTTGAGCAATATATTCATCTTTATATTTGTCTCAATAATCTTTGCTCAATCACCTATGTTTAGACGAACTGGAACAATAGCACCTTTAATATTTGCTTCATTGAATGGAGTTACTATAGGATTACTTGTTGGTAATGCGATAACAAATTGGCCTAATCCATCTTATGATTTGGGACCAACCGTCTACCATTTAATTTTAACATTTATTGCATTTATCTCTTTGATCAGATTCACTATTCCCAGCTATAAAGCAGCTACTCTAAAATGGGAAAAAGCTGGTTTCCAATTCATTATTGTTTCAGGTACATTTGGAATTCTAGTGTACCTCTCTTTTGTTGTAGATGTTATCCTTGGAGATCTTACAGGAATAATTGAAAATGGTTATACTCCGTTCTTTTTCATTGCATACGTTTGCGCACTAATAATGTGTAATTTTGCCTATTTAGGATATTCAATGCCAAATGCTGTTCGTAAATGGTTTAAAGAATAAAATACTTTCTGGGATTTTTCCCAGAAGGATTTTTCTTATTTTTAATCAAAAATAATCTTTTCTGAAACATTTTCTATAATAGCTAATTTTCTTAATTTTTCAATTGCTTGTTCTTTTGTTAAACCTGATTTTAATTTATTTTGATAAAATAATCTAGCAAATTCTATTTTCTCCCAAGGATAAACAATCCATTTAGTTGTTTCAGTAATAAAATAATCAGGTTTGAAAATTGAATGAGGTTTATAGTGTAATGTTACAGTTTTTATTTCAGCTAATCCTTTGTTCTTCAAATACTGAACAGCAAATTCTAAACTTCTCCCACTATCTGAAACATCATCAATTAGTAATACTTTTTTGCCTTCAATAGATATTGTTAACTCTTGTATTAAAGTCGGTTCCTTTGTTGTTTCACCTATATTTGTATAGAATCCTATGCCTATTATTCCGATATCTTCTATCCCTAAAATATCACTAAAGAGTCTTGTAATTACTAATCCTCCTCTCGAGATGCCTATCAAAATATCAGGCTTATAAGAACGTATGATTTCTGTTGATAATATATTTATTTGATCCCAGATAGTATCAAAATCAAGGATTAGAAAATTATTCTTCATTTTAGAGACATCCGTAAATATTACTGTTGCTTGTTAACTGTTCTTTTCCAATTTTAAACTATTTTCGATAAAGCTAATTTTCTTAGAAACATTAACAATCATTAAAAATCAAATATTACTAGAAATCATTTGGGTAACTAATATGACTAATCAAATCAATGAATTTACAATAATAATTTCACAAGCAATTCTTTCAAAACCTCTAACAAATGATTTGGTTAAAAGCATATTAGAAAAACAACGAGCAATTGAAAATAAATTACCTAAGGATCATTCACTTCTAATAATTAATTCAGATGCTATTGCTAGTGTTAAACACCTCTTAGCTTGCATCTTGTATGCGATTAAAGCTTTCGAACAACAAAACAATTTAGCTAAATCACTTGCAGCTGAAATAATTCTTTATCTTTCAGGGTATCGTCAAATCAGCAAAGCATTCCAAGAAGTAGGACTTACTCCGGAAACTCAAAACATAGCTTTTGTTCAAATCACTAAGGATATAATGGAACCGAATTCTAAAGATGAAGAATCATTGGTTAATTTTGAACATTTTTTAACCGAATTAAAAATTCAGTCTGATTCATTTTCTTTTGATGTTGATAAATTAGCAAATACTAACGAGAAAAAAATCATGAGTAATCTTGGGATAACAGAAGAAAACATATCATTAATTATGACTGACAACACTAATGGCTATTCTAGAGATAAAGCTATAGAAAAATTAGCTATAGAAAAATCAACCCTTCTTAATATATTAAAATAAATCATCTTCTTCATCATGATCTACAAGCGTTTCTTTATCTTCAGGAAGATAGATTATAGGTGAGGTGGGCATAACACTAAAACCTAACCATTCTCCAAATACTTCTATTATAATATCCCAATCAGGATTTTCCAAATCAACTTTTCCTTTTGGAGCAAATGGATGTTCCGCAATAGCTTTAATTATATCGTATTTTTTCAACAGAGTGTGTCTTCGATTAACTGTAATTCGCCATTTTTTATCTTCAGGAACTCTCAAAAGAAATTCTGGAAGTATTTCCATCATTTCGTCAAGTGTACTTTTTACTACACGTTCTAACGGGGTAATTTTCCTACATATCCTAAAAGTGAACAAATTATCATCTGCTGTCTGTTTGATTTTTGTTAAAATATCTTGTAGATTATTTTTAACTGCAATAAGAAATAAACCTCTAATTGGTAATACAAATGCATCTAGAGGTGTTACTTGGCAATATTTAACAATTACATGCCAAAGTTCACTCATTGCATCTCTTTCTTTAACTGCTTCACAACCCACCAGAAGAAATTCAGCTTTTTGATTACAGGCATCAGCTATCTCCAACAGTATCAAACCTTTATTTTAGCAATAATTAATCATTCAGTATTAGGAAAAGTATTTTATTTCAGTTATATAATTTCTCTTATATTATAATCTTACTTAAGGCGACTGAACCATGTCTAAAGATGATGGTAAAAAACAAGAAGAAAAGGAAGTAACAAATAGCTCACCCTTTAAAGCTTTTTTGAAAAAACATAGAGATTCAATAAAGGATTTTACTGAGATAATAGTCTTTCTTGGAGTAGCTATTTTATTAGTTTTCAGTTTTAATTGGATTCTTGGAGCTATTCTCCACACTGACACACCTTTAGTTGTTGTTACCAGTGAATCAATGGAACCTACCTACTATGGTTCTAATAGAGATGATTTTGGTGGACAATTTGATATCAGGAAAGATATGTTGATAGTAAGGGGAGTAGATCCCTCTGAAATTAAAGTTGGGGATGTAATTGTCTTTTATAGAATAAATGCTTCAAATCCAACAGAACTGGACTATGTTAGAGAACCTATAGTTCATCGAGTGAATCGGGTTTACTATGATAATGTTACAGATGAATATTGGTTTACTACAAAAGGTGATAATCCTGACACAAATGATGATTATGTTCGTTCTGGAGATATAATAGAATTAACCATTCATGAAAGTCGTTTAATAGGAAAAATTATTGGTAGAATACCTTATCTTGGTGGTATCATCAGTTACTTCAAATCAACTACAGGTAGAATTGTTTTAATTGTCATTGTAGCGGCGATACTTTTACTAACCTTTGTTTTGGGTTCTTTCACTGGTAAAGGAAAAGACAAAGATGTTTTTGATGATGAAACAGATACAACCCAGAATAACAGTTCGCAAATTGATGATAGTTCTGAAGGAAAAGCAAGCTTTAAAGAGAAATGTAAAGTGTTTACTAACAAACTTAAGAAAAGAAAAAATATTATTATTCCAGCTGTTATTTTAGGAATAATAGTTTTTATACCAATAGTTGACTCTTTATCTGCTCAATGGGGCACTCATTTTGGTGTTACTGATATTGCTCTCGATGGTGCGGATTCCTACACTGTTGAAGGAGGAAGTATGGTTTTCATATTCGCTGATGTAACAATTAACTCTCCAGGTCACTGGCATCAAAAATTCAATGGTTTTTCCCTACAAATCTTCAACACAACTACAGGAGAAGTTATTGGTGGTAACAATTGGACTATCGTGTATAACTTTGAAGGATCGAAAACATTTAGTACTGGAGCATGGGTCAATCCTGCAGATGTTGTAGAAGGATTAGATTATAATATGACAGTTACAGCACATTTGCAAAATAAGCTAGGTAGAGCATGGACAGATGTCTATTCTGTGATATTTACCTTAACAATGAGACTCTAAAATCATGAATCAAAAACTATTAGATACTAAACTAGAAGAACTAACAAATATAATACTTAAGCTCAAGAAAGTTGTTATAGCCTTCTCAGGAGGGGTTGATAGCACTTTCTTAGCAACTATTTCTTATCAAATTTTAGGTGATAATGCAACAGCGATCACTATTGATATACCTCAATTGCCTCAAGATGAACTTGAAGAAGCAAAACATATAGCCGCGGATTTAGGAATACCACATTATATTGTTGATAGAGATCAAATTGATGTCAGTTGGTTTGAAAATAATCCTAAAGATAGATGCTATATCTGTAAAAAAATAAATCTTAATGCAGTAGTTAAATTCTGTCAGGAAAAAGGTATTGAAGGTGTTATGATAGAGGGAACAAATTTTGACGATTTAGATGATTATAGACCGGGTTTTCAAGCAGTTAAGGAATTAGGCATTCGAAGTCCATTATTAGAAGCAAAAATAACAAAAAATGAAATCCGACAATTGTCAAAACAACTAGGTTTGAATTGTTGGGATAAACCATCATCACCTTGTTTAGCAACACGATTTCCGTTTGGTGAAAAGATTACACCAGAAAAATTAAATATTGTTTATGAAGCGGAAAAAATCTTGAAAGCATTAGGACTCAAAGATGTTCGTGTTCGTGTTCACGGAAAGATCGCTCGTATTGAAATCGCTAAACAACATTTTGATATTATTTTTAAAGAAACAGGAAAAATAACAGATGAGTTAAAAGCGTTGGGTTTTGAGTTTGTCACTTTGGATTTAAGTGGCTATAGAAAAGGTTCAATGAATAGAGAAATATAAAAAATTAATTCAAAGGTTGTTGGTAGTATGGATGAAAAACATCTAAAGAATTTACTTAATGAATATAAAGATGGCAAAATTTCCGATGATGCTATCTTAAAACAACTTAAAGATTTGCCTTTTGAAGATTTAGGATATGCAAAAGTTGATCACCATCGTGCACTTCGAAAAGGTTTTCCTGAAGTAGTTTATTGTCCGGGTAAAACTCTTGAGCAAATCAAAGGGATTTTCAAAGCATTAACTGATCGAAATGAAAACATTCTTTTAACTAGAGCATCTGAAGAGATTTACACCGAATTAAAGAAAATGGATGACGCAGTTCAATTTAACCCTCAAGCAAGAATTGTTTTTGTGGAAAAAGAAAAAAGAAAACAAGTGGGTGATCTACTTGTCGTTTGTGGTGGTACATCCGATATTCCTGTTGCAGAAGAAGCAGCTTTAACAGCAGAATTGATGGGAACAAAAGTCATGAGAATATTTGATGTTGGAGTAGCAGGAATTCACCGGTTATTAAATTATAAAGATAAACTTTTTTCAGCAAATGTTATCGTAGCAGTTGCTGGAATGGAAGGAGCTTTACCATCAGTAGTTGCTGGACTAGCAGCTTGCCCAGTAATAGCTGTTCCTACCTCCATTGGGTATGGTGCTAACTTCAATGGTTTATCAGCACTCTTAACAATGTTAAATAGTTGTGCGCCAAATGTTGCAGTAGTGAATATAGACAATGGATTTGGTGGGGGACTTATGGGTGCTTTAATAAACAAACAAATAGAAGGAAACAAATAAATCTAGATGATGCATAATCATATTCATTTGAAAGTGTTTATAATATATGACAGTTCTAATATATTTAGAATAAAAACGAAAACTCGTGAAGGTGTAGTCTAAAAGATGATAATCAGGGTAGTATCTGCAATCGGCGGCGGAGTAATTGATGTCGAAGTTAAACCTAATGCAACAGTAGCAGAATTGAAAAGAGAAATTTCAAGACAAAAAAGAATTCCTGCAAGTGCAGTAATTGTTGTATATAGGGGAAGACAATTAGATGACAACGAGACATTTGAGGAAGTTGGCTTAACAGATTACGAAAAAGTCTATCTCATTGCTCGAACTGAAGGTGGATAATCCACCATTATACTATTTTTCTAAATTAAATTTGTTTTTTCATTTATTTCATTTCTTATTTTACAGGCTATTTTATTGATTACCAAAACTTATAACGTAGCTAATTTTATTCTTTTTTCTCCGAAAATTTTTAGTGTAAGAAGGATTCTTTGAGATTAGGAGAATTAAATGTTACTTAAAACTGATCTTTGTGGATTAAAACTTACAAATCCTTTCATCCTTGCCTCTGGAATTCTGGGAGTTAACGAATCAATCATGGTTCGGGTTGCAGAAGCAGGTTGTGGAGCTATCACAACTAAATCTATAGGACCGGAACCAAAAGCTGGTTATGATAATCCTACTGTTGTTGAATTAGGGAATGGTAATCTAATCAATGCTATGGGATTGCCTAATCCAGGATGCGATGAATTTCTAGCAGAACTTAGTGGTTATAAGAAACGAATTTCTACTCCTATTATTGCCAGTATTTTTGGTAAAGATATTAATGAATTCCTCAAAGTAGCTAAGACTTTAGCAAAAGCAAAACCAGATGCTTTTGAGCTGAATGTTTCCTGTCCTCATGGAGGGAAATATGGTTCGATCATTGGTCAAGATGCAGACCTAGTAAAGAATATTACTCAGCAAGTAAAGAAAGCTGTGAAGATACCAGTTTTTGTGAAAATTTCTCCCAATTTAACGGATTTAACTATCCCTGCTGAAGCAGCTATTGATGGTGGAGCTGATGGTATTGTTGTAATCAACACTGTTCGAGCTATGGCTATAAATCTAACCTATCGAAAACCTATTCTTTCCAATAAATCTGGAGGTTTATCAGGACCAGCTATAAAACCGATTACAATAAAATGCGTATATGATCTATATGCTAAAATTGGTTCAAAGATACCAATAATCGGTGTTGGGGGAGTTTCAGTTTGGCAAGATGTTGTTGAGCTTATGCTTGCTGGTGCATCTGCTGTTCAAATAGGAACAGCTCTTGCTTATTGTCAGAACCCACAAGAAATATCAATTTTTAATGATCTAACTAATGGGCTGAAAAATTATTTGCAGAAAGAAGGTTTTGCAAAAGCTTCTGATTTGATCGGTTTAGCCCATGAATTATAGGAGAAATAAAAATGACCATTAGTAAACTCGGAACTTTAAAAGTTGTCCCCATCGATAAAATCATTACTGAAACACCCAAGGATTCACGTATGCCTGTGAAATCATTCACACTAACCATCTCAGAAATAGCTCAAAATGCATCTCCAGGACAATTTGTTATGATGTGGCTTTATGGTGTGGATGAAAAGCCAATGGGTATAGCTTCTTGTAATCAATCAACTGGTTCTATCACTTTTGCTGTAGCAAAGATTGGTAAGGCTACTGAAGCTTTTCATAAATTAAAAGAAGGAGATCATTTAGGTATCCGAGGTCCTTTTGGCAAAGGTTTTAACCTTGCTGGAAAAAAGATAGCTGTGATAGGAGGAGGAACTGGGATTGCTCCTACAAGATTTCTAACTGAGCAAGCACTGAAAAAGAACATTCAAGTCCATTTATTCCATGGAGCTCGAACAGTAGGTGAATTAGCTTTCAAAGATTATTTTGAGCATTTAGCAAAAACAAATATTGATTTTACATACAAACCAAGCACAGATGATGGCTCTTTTGGATTTAAAGGATTTTCAACTCATTGTTGGGATGTATCTTTACAAAAAGGTGAATCTTATGATATGATCTATGCGTGTGGTCCTGAATTAATGATGTTCAATGCTTTCAAACTAGCACAAAAAATGAAATTACCATTTGAAGCTTGCTTAGCAGATCGCTACTTCAAGTGCGCTATTGGATTGTGCGGGCAATGTACAGTTGACCCAACAGGATTGCGACTTTGTATTGATGGTCCTGTTTTCAATCAAGATCAATTAATACAAATAACTGATTTTGGTAAATATGCTCGAGATAAATTTGGTAGAAAAGAACCTATCTAATTGAATTTTGTCTTCTAAATTATGGGTTAGTTTTTTATTACAAAAAAATAGTCATAACATATGAAGCTTAAAATCATAGTAATTACATTGTTGTTTTCCTTTGGCATTTTTTATCCTATCAGAGCTCAAGCTCAATATCTTACTTTTGTTAATGATTTTTCACCTAATTACGATGTTACTACTGTAATGATTCCCATGAGAGATGGGATTCATCTTGCAACAGACATCTATATCCCCAACTCTTACTTATCAGGTACACTATCAGTTGTTCTAGTACGAACACCTTATGGTAAAGATGGTGCATCTGCCTTAGCTAGTATTTTCACTTCCTTGCAAGGACGCATTACAGTTATACAAGACATACGAGGTAGATTTGCTTCTGAAGGTATAGATATGATCTTTCAGAATGCTTCTACAGATGGATACGATACCATTAAATGGATTTTAGAACAATCCTGGAGTAATGGAAAAATTGCTACCTATGGCATGTCCGCTTTAGGAATAAATCAATACTTCATGAATTTAGCTAAACCATCTGGTTTGGTAGCACAAGCCATCCAAATCGCTGCACCCAATTTATATCATGATGTAATGTTTCTGGGAGGAGCTTTTAGACAAGCTTTAGTAACTGGATGGTTAGAAAGTATTGGAAGTACTTTTTGGTTACCAATAATCTATGAAAATGAAAATTTCGGTTATCTCTGGGAAAATGTAACAATGGAAGGGAAATATGATACAGTAACACGACCAGGTTTATTCCAAGCAGGATGGTTTGATGTTTTTTCACAAGGAACAATTGATGGATACCTTGGATATCAATATGAGAGTGATTCTTCAGTTCGAGGTAAATCTTTTCTAATAGTAGGTCCATGGGGACATGGTACATATTATGAACAAACACATGGTGAAATAACCTTTCCAGAAAATGTTATTACTGATTATCACACAGCTCTTCTTACAGATTTCTTTGATTATTATTTAGATGGAACTGGTTCTCTCTATGATACAAATGCTGTAAAATATTACTGTATGGGTCCTGTTTATGATGGAGCATATGGTAACTTTTGGCGTTCTACAAATACTTGGCCTGTGCCTGTTGAGAATACTAATTATTATTTGCATAGTAATGGTTCGATTACAACAAATACCCCTATAATAACAGATGACTCACTTAGCTTCTTGTATGATCCTAATACTCCCGTTCCAACAATTGGTGGTTGTAACTTAGTTCTCCCCTATGGTCCTCGAGATCAATCTAGCTTGGAATCTCGAAATGATGTTCTGATTTTCACTTCAGAAACATTTGCTGAATATATGGAAGTTACCGGAAAAATGTCTGCTCATCTATGGGTTTCATCAAATTGCTCTGATACTGACTTCACTGTTAAAATTACTGATATTTATCCTGATGGAAGGTCAATATTACTTCAAGATGGTATTGTTCGTGCTAAATATCGCAATAATTCTACCTCTCCAGAACTTCTGGTTCCCGATGAGATAGTGGAAGTAGATGTTGACTTATGGAGCACTTCCTATATATTTAATCCTGGGCATCAACTTAGAATTGCTATTTCCAGTTCAAATTATCCTCGCTTTAGCGCAAATCCAAATAATGGTGCACCAATCTTTACCGACAATGAAACTTTTGTAGCTGAAAATACTATTTATCTTGATCAAAGTCATCCCTCTTATGTGAATTTACCTATCAATGAGAATGGTACTGTTTACCAACAAACATCAACTTCGCCTACAAATAATGGTTCCACAATTAGTTGGTTAGAAATTTTTTCAATAGAGCTTTTTGTAGCTATCAGTTATATAGTTTTCAAAAAAGGTAAGATAATAAAAAGAAAAGAAAGGATTTGAATTGTTAGTTATTCTCTAACAATTCACTTTTATTTTATTGCTTATCGTCATCTTCAACTTCGTAGTCGACATCAACAATATGCTCTTCTTCAGGCTTTTTCTGTGTTCCAGGAGGGGTGAATGATGGACCGCCTTGAGTAAATTGGCTTGGATCAAATTGTTCACCACCTGGTTGTTGACCAGTTTGTTGATAGAGTTTGGTAGTAATCTTTTGAACCTCTTCTAATAGTTCATTTTTCTTCTTACTTATCTCATCATAATCATCAGTAGTTATTGCTTCTTTCAAGGCTTCTTGTTTTTCCTTCACAGGAGCAATATCCTTTTCAGTGAATTTATCTTTGTTTTCTTTGAGTAATTTGTCTACTGTGTAGATAAGAGTATCAGATTCGTTTTTCAATTGTACTTGTTCTAACCGCTTCTTATCTTCTTCTTCGTATTGTTCAGCATCTTGGACCATTCTATCTACATCTTGAGGTTTGACGCCACTTGGTGACTTAACAGTAACTTTTTGTTCATTTCCTGTGCCTAAATCTTTAGCTTTTACAGCGACTATTCCATCTACATCAAGGTCAAATGTAACTTCGATTTGTGGGATTCCTCTTTGTGCTGGTGGAATACCTACCAGTTGGAATTTACCTAAGGTTACATTATCTTTAGCGAATTTTCTTTCACCTTGTAAAACATGTATTTCTACACTTGGTTGATTATCACTAGCTGTTGAAAAAACTTGACTTTTACTTGTTGGTATAGTTGTGTTTCTATCCACAATTGGAGTGAAAACTCCTCCTAGTGTTTCAATGCCTAATGTTAAAGGAGTGACATCCAATAATAAAACATCTTTAATATCGCCTTTTATAACACCTGCTTGCACAGCTGCACCGATTGCTACACATTCATCTGGATTAATTCCTTTGTAGATTTTAGTTTCACCAAAAATATTAGCAATAGCATCTCTCACTGCTGGCATACGAGTGGCTCCACCAACTAACAAAACCTTATCAATATCTGCAGGTTTCTTTTTCGCATCAGTAAGAGCTTGACGAGTTGGGCCTATTGATTTCTCAACCAAATCTTCAGTCATTCTTTGGAATTGTGTTCGAGTGATTTCGTAATTGATATTCAATGGCTGGCCATCTTTGTTAACAGTAATGTAAGGTATATCTACGAATGCTCTTTGTTTGTTTGATAATTCAATCTTTGCATTTTCTGATGCATCCCTAATTCGTTGTAATGCAGATGCATTCGTTTTAATATCAATGCCTTCATGTTTCTTGAATTCAGCAACTACCCAGGCAATAATACGATCATCAAAATCATCTCCACCAAGATAGTTATTACCGCTGGTAGCTTTTACCTCAAACAAATTATCACCAGTCTCTAAGATTGAAACATCAAAGGTACCACCACCTAAATCGAAAACAAGAATTGTTTCTTCCTTTTCCTTACCTACTCCATAAGCTAAACAAGCAGCAGTAGGTTCATTAATTATTCGCAAAACTTCTAAACCAGCGATTTTTCCAGCGTCTTTTGTAGCTTGTCTTTGACTATCTGTAAAATAAGCTGGACAAGTAATTACTGCTTCTACTATTTCCTCACCAAGATAATCTTCTGCGTCTTTTTTCAATTTACGTAAAATCATTGCAGAAATTTCTTGTGGAGTAAAATCTTTATTATTTATTTTTACACGATGAGTAGAACCCATTTTCCTTTTAATTGAACGAATAGTTCTATCAGGTTTAGAAACTGCTTGTCTCTTTGCTATTTCACCAACTATTTGTTCTCCATCCTCTGTAATTGTAACCACAGAAGGAGTAATTCTTCCGCCCTCTGCATTTGGAATAATGGTAGGATTTCCACCTTCCATATATGCAATCGCTGAATTAGTTGTTCCTAAATCAATTCCAACAACTTTAACCATTTTTTTTCACCTTATTTTATTTATTTTTAACTAATTATCATTATTATTATTTTCAGATACTGATTGATTTTCAACAGCTCTTATTGAAACCATCACCTTTGCAGCACGAAAAACTCTACCTTTGATCTTATAACCCTGTTCAAAAAGCTGGACGATAACCTCTGAATCATATATACCTGATTCATCAACCATTACAGCTTCATGAAATCTGGGATCAAATTTTTCTCCTTGTTTTGGTGCAATTATCTCCACAGCTTCATCTTCAAGGGTTCTTGTAAGTTTATTATAGATTATTTCAATGCCTTCCAAGGGTATAGCTGCTTGAGTATTTTCTATAGCAAAATTAATCGCTCTATTAATGTCTTCAATCGGTTCAAAAATTTTTGATAGAATTCTTTCTGAAGAATAGCGTATATTATTATCAGCTTCTTTTTCAGCTCGCTTTTTATAGTTCTCAAAATCAGCTTTGAATCTTTGTAAAATCGCTAAATAGTCATTTCTTTCTTTTTGCGCTTTATCCAAATCGCTAATCAAAGATTCGCTCAATTGTATTACCTTGTTCAAATTAACATCAGTTTTTTCTTGTTTTATATTCTTTAAAAGTCCTATTAAAGTCTCTGATTCACTAGTTGTTTCTTTTGTTTCTTCATCAGTTAGGTTATCATCAAGGGATACATCGACTTCATGTACATCATTTTGATTAGTGTCACTGCTTTTTTTCTTCAATGATTATGTCTCCTGTATTTTGACTATTCAATGATTTCGCTGAAATATAGCTTATTTTAATTTATCCTTCAGAGAGTTTTTTCCAATGTTTTTTTGGATATAATTGTTTTGGTAAAACAACTGTTTTAAATATATCTATTTATGTGAGTAATTATAAATTATGTGAGTAATTAATCCTTTTTATTATTTTAATTTTATTTAATCAACGATAATTAGCAAATCATTTTAATAGAAAGAATATTTTCTATTTACTATTTATTAGATTATAGTAAGCAATTAAAGAAGTGGTGATAAAATATGGGTGTTAGTTATAGATACGCAAAGAACACTGCAAAGCTAGGGGCAAAATTATTAATTGCTATACTTGTTATTGACATGGCCTATGCTTTGGTTCGATTCATTATCTTCAAAACAGCCTTTAGTACAGATTTTCCAGCAGTCTTTTTACCTATTGAAAGTATTATTACTAATAGCATTTTCACTTCTTTTATTGGGATATTAGCAGCAGGAATTATGATGCTCGGTATTTATTATTTCAAATATTCTAAATTAGGCATTATATCAGCTATTTTATTATTTATTGAATGTGGAATCAAAATCGCTTTTATTTTTTATCAATTCACTATTTTATTTGGTAATTTAGACCCGAACTATGTTGCTTTCTTATCAGAATTCTTCAATTTATCTGCTTCCCTCTTATACATTTTTACCTTTATATTTTTCAACATCTTTTGGAGACAATTGAAGAAAAAAACTAATATTGGTCTCGGACAAGGTTTTATACCATATCTTTTTGGTTTTTTTGCTATAACATACCCTATAGTAAATATCCTCAATCTAACAAATCATGCCTTTCTTGATATGTCTACACCAGTCATTGCTATTGTACAAACATTAGCCTTTGTTGCAGCAATTTTTGAGATAATCATGTTCTTCGATTTGTTAAGAAGATTTGATCATATGGAACCATTCCCTGATCAAGATGAAAATAGTATTATAGATATGAAAGTTGTAAAACAACAAATTAGAGATGAGAAAAAATCAACTATTTCAGACTAAAAAAAAGGGAAAGAAGATGAATTATCTTCTTGGTTTTCCTCTTTTGCTTTCTAAACGTTTTAGTTTCTTGAGATATTTATGAAAAGATTTCAAAGGAACAATAGGAACTCCATCAACTCTTTTCCATCGTTCTGTTAATGCAGTAACAATAAGTAATTGAGCAGAATTATTTTTTATCAAAATTCTTCGCTCTCGTAGTTTCTTTACAGCTGTTGCAAATATCTCATAACGTTTCGTTAAGCTCTCTCGATCGAAATACCACCCTCTCCAAAGTGCTAAATCCTTTACTTCGATTATGATTATTACTTTGTTTCTACGTATTATTAAATCAATTTCAGTGACAGTGTCACCTTCACTAATTATTTCTACATTTTGATCTACGACTTCCCAGCCACTAAGATCAGCTATTTCTGAGACTATTAGTTCAAGATCATGGGCTTTCTTACTTCTAGTTGTTTCACTATATGAATTGCAAAATCTTGAAAATAATAATAATGAAATTATAGGAATCTCAAGAAATTCTTCATTTTTCTTGGTTACCTTTCTACATAAAAAGTAAGGTATGTCATCTTTTCCTAAGGAAAATTTCAAAATTGTCTCATAAATCAATAATCTCATTTCATCTAAGGGGGTTAGGGCAGTACTTTTTTGTCGAAGTGATTCGATCACAGCTATTGGTAATTCTTTGAATGGTTTTCTAAGATCAGTTAAAGACATTAACGAACCAAAATTCTCAAAGAGAATTGATAACGCTTCAATCTCTTCTTCACTCAATTGTCTCATGGAGGCATAAAACTCAGTTATTCTTCTAAGATAGGCAATTTCACTATGCCAAGCTTTTACAAGATCAATAAGCTCATAGATTGTTCTATCTGACATTTTACGACGTTGATCACGCATTTCTTTTAATTTTACACTTGTACCGGTTTTTTGTTCCACACCTATACTCTTTAATTTCTTCTCTGTTTCATGATAGAGTTCGGTTTCAATAAAAAAGAGCTCATCATGAAGTTCATATTCTAACTTTATCATACCATTAGAAAACATAAACGCTTGATCACGCAATTTAGCCCAATCTAAAGCTAATTCCATTAAATGAGTTTTAGCTTCTCTTGAAAATTCCATTTCTCCAGCATCTTGAACTGAAAGAGAATAAACTTGATTGATTAAGAAGTTAATAGCTGATAAATTTATTATCTCATTTATTGATTCGCTTTCTGATGAAGGCGCAGCTATCGAAACGTTACTGAAATCACTCGCGGATAAACCATCCTTAGTCATTAGTATTGTTGCTAGTTTCATAGCAATTTTTTCCCTTTCAGGAATAAACGCATCTAGTACTTGTTTTCGGTTATATTTTTTCAAGACATTTGCAATACAGGAAAAAACATGATTTCTTTTCTTGATCAACTTGCTGTAAATATATTCTTCTTTATCAAACTTATAAGGCAAATCATCCTCTGAATCTTCATCAAATTCATCATCTTTTTCTTCTTCAGATTCAGCCTCTTTTATTATTTCTTCTTTGACAACAGTTTCAGGTAGTTTTTCTTCAATATCAAGTTCTTTTTCTTCATTCCTTTCAATAACATCATCATTTGTTTCTAACGATTTTTCACCTTTTTCTTCTTCTGGAACAAGATTCATAGTTTTTACTTCCTTCAATACTTTTCTCCAAGGAAAAAGAAAATGATGTAGTGATTGAAGGATTGGTGTAGATGTGTTAGTATATTATCATGGTTCCTATTGCTTCATTACTTAATGCTTTGACAAGATTATTCGGTTCATTACCATTAATGAAATTAAGGGGAATTTTTGAACGTTGAATAATCTGTAATGCCGTGAGATCAAACAAGGGATAATATCCTGCTTGTGTGGTTTTTGAAGCTATTAACTCAAAGAAATCTTTTATTTTAATTTCTGACAGTAATTTCGCTTGAGGATTCTTATCTGGATCTTCTGAATAAACACCATCAACATCTGTCATGTTTATTATTTTCCTCGCAGCGGTTGATTCAGCTATAAGTGCTGCAACAGCGTTGGTAGATTGGCCTGGTTGAAAGCCTCCACAGACTATTATTTTTTCAGTCTTGTTATACAATGCTAGAAAATCTTGAAAATTATCAGGGGGATTAGGAAAAGCAATATCTCCTAAAGCACTAATAAATAATCTAGCATTCAACTTTGCTGCTTCAATTCCTATAATATCATTATAGGATTCAGATGAACCAAACGCTCGAGTTGAAGCAACATACTTTCTAGCTAATTTACCTCCACCAATTACTATAGCACATTTTTCTTTCTTTTGTGAAAATATATTTTTGATCGTTTTAGCATAATTAGAAATTAAATTTTGTTTAATTTGTTCCTTCTCATTGAATAGCAATGAGCCGCCAATTTTTACTACATACATAATTATCTTTTTTCCTTGGAAAATTATTTTCCAATTTGTTTTTATTTTGGTAGGAAATAAGTTTTTTGTACTTGTTGAAAATAGAGTAAAGGATGTTTATTTTTCAATAAATTCATCCCGTTTGCTGTTACTTTTCAAGTTCAGCAATTTTATTTTTAGCTATTTGTTCTTTATCGTTCTGGTTTGTCACCTTAAAAATCTCATAGAGTACCTTCCATGCTTCTAGATTTTCTTCATCTTGAACAACACTTTTGTAAAGATAACCTTGAGCTTCCTTTAGTTTCTTTTCTTCAAAGGATAATAATCCTAAACCCATTAGTGCCTCTGGATCATAAGGGTCATGTTTTAGAGCCATAGTATAATAGTTCTTAGCTTCATTTTGTTTGTTTAACTTTCTAAACGCATGACCTTTTCCTGCAAGTAATTCCATCTTTCCGTCCAATTTTTCTGCTTTAGTGAAACAATCTAAAGCTTCTTCATTCTTATCTAAATCAAGTAAAATGTATCCTTTTGCTATCAAGGCAAGATCCATTTTGGGATTAATTTCAGATACTTTGTCAAATAAATCAATTGCTTCATTTAATTGACCTACTCTGCTTAGAATTGAACCTTTAGCATATAGTGAATCAATTTCATTTGAATCGATTTTCAATACTTGGTCAAAATATTCGAGAGCTAATGGGAACTCACTAAATTGATAATGAACCATTCCTTTTCCATATAACGCTGATATCTCATTAGAATATTTAACTAGAATTTTATCATAGCATTCTAGAGCATCTACTTTTCTATTATGATGAACATGCGATCTAGCCTCTGTGATTAATCCTAAAATAAATAATCGTTTTTCTTTTTCCACATTATCCATCTTTTATATTCCTCAGAATTAATTTTACTTCTAATGCTATTACAATTGTGTTTACTCTAATATTGGGAAGCTATATTATATGCTCTAGTTACTCTATAAAGTTCTTTTAATTGCTTAGTTATTGGGTGATCAATATTAAGCTCAAAAAGTCTATTGCGCTTAGATCTAGTTTCAAAAATAATCCTTTTTTTCACTAAAGAGTCAATCAAATCATGTACCCGAGAATGTGATATCTCAAGTATTTTAGCAATCTCTGTTAATTGATACATCCCTTGTTCATTTACTAGAAAGAATTCGATAAGTTTGACTTGCACAGAATTACCCAATATTGTTGACAGAACAGAAGATTCCACCAAATTACCTCCAGTTAAAACTTATTTCTGTTTATCACTAATGAATTATTAATCTTGTTAATATAATTTAGATTTTCTTCTTTTGTTTAGCTAAACAAATTTAATAATCAATCTAATGATTGTTTTTCAGCGAGGAATACCTAGTGGAAAAGATTACTAGTAATAGAAATACCCAAGAAAATAAGAGCAAAGATTTCTCAAGATTTGGATTATGGTCAGCTGTACTTTATACTTCAGTATTTAATGTAGCAGGTGTAATTATAGGGTTACTTCTTTTACTGATCATAAGTTTTACAACAATAGAATTGAATTTTAATGAAGTACCATTTTCATCTTCTGAACTTTATTTTAATTTAGGAATTAATGCTATGGCTATAATAATAATGGGTATTTTAGTTCTTTTTTATAATCGTAGAATAAATTTTATTCCATCAGCAAAAAAGCAATTTAGTTTAACCAAAAAAGATGGCAAGATTATCGGATTAGCTATAATGCTAATTTTTGCTATTGTTGGTTTCGTTCAAATAATACCAGAGATAATCAGAGAACGTTTTTTCCAAGAAGTGGTATTAGAAACACCTTTTGATTTTTTTAATACTGAATATCTTGGGATAACAATATTTGCTACTTTTGTTGTAAGTGTTCTTTCACCCATATCAGAAGAAATATTTTATCGTTGGAGTATGATTTCAATTCTTCGAAATGGTTTCAGCAAAACTGCCACAATACTTTTCTCCGCTTTGGTTTTTGGTCTCGCACATTCAACTACTGATCTAAATTATTCTTTTTACTATTTCATAATGCATTTTATTACTACCTTTCTTATAGGAGTAGTATTGGGGGCTGTTTTTTTCCATATTAACAAAATTCTTCCTTTGATCATTTTACATGCCATCTGGAATTTAGTTCTATCAATAAGTGGTTTTTTTGATTTTGCTAATATAGGTTGGATCTATAATATTATTTTTTATGTTATTGTTAGCTGTTGTTTTATCGGATCAGCATGTTTTGGGTTGATTCATTTAGTTAAAAAACGTAGAAATAAGTTTCAAGATAAGATGAATCATAAAACATATGATGAGATAGAAAAAACTGAAATTAAAATTAATAATAAAGGTATAAAGAGAATTAGATTAAAATGGGAATGGTTTGAACTTGTTCTATTTTATTTCCTATTAATCGGATTATTACCCATTTTATTAGAATCATCATCAATTTTCTTTAATTTCTTACAAGGGTATATTAGTTTAGTTTATTTTCTGGCTGTTGGAATAATCAGTATATTTGTTCTTCTGAGAATTTTTAATGAACGATTGATTTTTTATTTCCCGAAAGAATTTGTTATTGATTCAAATACTACTGAGCAAGTAGAAAATAAAGAAAGAGAGAAAAATCCCCCATAAGGGATTTTTTGTTGATTTTTTTTGAATAATTTATCTCGCGCTAAGAGCAACTCGTTCAATCTCAAGCATCTTGCTTACAGCAAAACTTGAAGATTTATTATCAGCAGCATCAATTAGCTCGTTAGCAAGAATTTCTTCAGCTGATAAGACATTGTTGAATGATTTCTTATAGACACCTTCAACAATATTTGTTAAAGCAATATCTAAACGTCTCATTGGAGCAACATCAACAGACTGAAGTTGAGCCATTCCACCGTAAGTTATTCGAGTAACTTCTTCTCGTGGAGCAGTATTTTGGAGAGCTTTAATAAAAATTTGAAGAGGATTTTGCCCAGTTTTTAGATTAATGATCTCAAAAGAGATTTTTACTGCGTTGATCATTCGTTCCTTTTTACCTGTTCCTTTTCTTTTTCTCATAAGCTTATTTACCAAACGTTCTACTATTGGCATTTCAGCTTTCTTGAATCTTTGATGTTCATATCTTCCTCCTGTGTGAGGAGCTATAACAGGTTTTAGACAAAGGTAAGCATGCAAACCAGGATCATCTACAACTAAATCCTTGTATGTCCATTTATTGAATAATTTTATCTCATCAAAAGTAGGAATAACTTCTTCCTGTTCTTCTTTAGCTGGAGCTGGCTGTTTAGGAGCTTTAGCAGGTTTTTCTGCTTCTGTAGCTTCTTTAGCTGGTTTTGTTTCCTTTACAACTGCTTCTGGTTTTTCTTCTTTTGTTACAACAGGTTTAGTTGCTTTTTCTTCTTTAGGAGTAGCCTCTTCTTCAGCTTTCACTTCTTTCTTTGGAGCTTCAGCTTTCACTTCTTTCTTTGGAGCTTCAGCTTTCACTTCTTTCTTTGGAGCTTCAGCTTTCACTTCTTTCTTTGGAGCTTCAGCTTTCACTTCTTTTGTAACTTTTTTAGGGGCTTCTACCTTAGTTTCAGCTTTCTTTTTGGAATCTTC